>Ga0172370_10002098_pt1 | contig 29273 bp, 23 predicted proteins | sample LakKiv5m_FD_114538 | JGI IMG/M metagenome (GOLD analysis project Ga0172370, IMG submission 114538) | Freshwater microbial communities from Kabuno Bay, South-Kivu, Congo - kab_022012_11.5m | ecosystem: Environmental > Aquatic > Freshwater > Lake | place: Democratic Republic of the Congo...
GGCGCCACGATACAGGCGCGGCTCGGTGGGATGGCGGCGGCGCCGCACCGGGTGGCGCCGCTGGGGTATGGCATCGTGGATGCGGCGCGCTGCTTCCGGCAGGGACTGGGAATGGGCGGGCCGTCCGGCTTTGTCGATCTGCCGCCGGCCGATCCGCTGGATAGCTACGGCATTACCGCGCTGCAGGCGAGTGGCGGCGAAGCGCTGGTCATCTCCTCCCACGATCATGCTCGATTAGTGCAGCACAGCCGGCTGGCCGGCAATGAAGACGGCAATATGCAGTTGACGGCCTGGTTCCGCACGGAGAATATCCCACTGGCGGGAGATTTGATCTTGCCCGCGCTTTACCTGCGCGAGGCTCCTGATATCTGGACCGGGCTGCGGAATGCAGCCACATCAATCGCCGAAACGATGGGCGCACGGGCGCAACAGCCGATCAGCTATCACTGGTGCTCGTGGTATTACCTCTATCAATGCCTGTCGGAATCACTGCTCGCTGAATATCTGGCCGGCTTCAACGCCATGAAGCCGCCGTCAGGCTTACAATCGATCCAGATAGATGCCGGATATTTCGCTTCGGAGGGCGACTGGCTGGAGACCAATGAGCGGTTCCCCAACGGGTTGCAAGCGGCATTTGCGACAATCTGCGAAGCCGGTTACCGGCCCGGCATCTGGATCGCTCCCTTCATGGTCGGCAACCGCAGCCGCCTCTTCCGCGAGCACCCCGACTGGATCCTCCGCGGCCACGACGGCAAGCCCCATGGCGTCTGGGAAGTGTTCGGCGAGGGGAAGCTCTGGGGCTACCGGGATGAAGAGATTTACGTACTGGACAGCAGCCACCCGGAGGCGATGGCCTACCTGACGACGGTTTTCGAAACCTTCCGCGCCTGGGGGGCCGGTCTCTACAAAACCGACTTCATGTTCTGGGGCCTGGTCGATTCGACGAAGGTGCGCCGGCACGCGCCGGGAAAGACATCGGTGGAGTATTTCCGTGACGTGCTGGCGATGATCCGCGCGGCCATCGGCGAGGAGAGCTTCTGGCTCGGTTGCATCGCCCCCTTCCTGCCCTTTGTCGGCTTCGCGGATGCCATGCGCATCGGCGGCGACGTGGGCGCCGACTGGAAAGGCGGCTTCGGCCCGCAAAACATGCTGGGGGAGTCGCAGGCCGACCAGTATTTCAACAACATCTGGTGGCAGAACGATCCCGACGCCATCCTCGTGCGCGACTTTCATACCCACCTGACGGATACCGAAGCGCGCGGCCTCGCCCTCTGGCAGGGCATTCTTGGCGGCGTGATCTGCACCTCCGATCCGCTGCACGAGATGTCTGCCGAACGGCAGGCCCTCTGGCGCTTCCTCGAGCCGGGCGAGCCGTGGACCGCCGACCTCCCCTACTTCAACACCGGTGAAACCCTCCGCGTCGCCGTCCGCCGCTTCGCCGAACCGCCGGCGTGGGCCGTGCTGGTATTCAACGCGACGGATGAGGCGATTACCCGGCAGTTCCCGCTGGGAGAGCTGACCGGCGAGGAGTCGCTCTACGCCTTCTTGTGGGGCCCGGAAGGCTCATCCGCGGTAGGAAAATTGGATAACCTGCTGCTGACGGTAGCGCCGCATAATGCTGAGCTGTATTATCTTACCGCCGCGCCGGCGCCGCCGCCGGAAGGATTGACGCTGGGCGGTTGCGTCTCATTGAAAGGATAAGCATGCAATCACACCTTTTGTTTGGTTTGACAATTCTGCTGCTGTCGACGATATTGGCGTCGGCCGTCCAATTGCCCGATGGGTCGTCCATAACCGTTAAAGAGACGGTGCTGATGTCATTGCCATCCGACACGAAAGATGAGGTTCACGATATCATCGTTTCGGATGATTTTACCCGTTGCGCCGCCGTCATGATACGGCAAGACATGCGGGGTTACCTGTTTGCTGACGGCAAGAAAAGCCCGATATACGACGTGATCATCTCCTACTTCGTTGGAAAGCATCTCTGCTACGAGGGGATAAACGGAGAAAAGAATGTTTTGGCGGTTGACGGCAAAATTATCCCCGGGTGTGATATGGTCTGGCCAAACCAGGACGGCTCACAGATAGCGTTACTCATGAAGGCCAATGGTAAATCTTATGTACGGGTTGACGGTAAAGCAGGACCCTCCTTCGATCGCATCGAATTCATCGACTGGACAGTGGATGGCCGCCTGCAGTATCTGGGTTATCGGGGATACGAGGCAACCTATCTTCTGGATCATGAGGAGCGCGCGACGATCCCACCGCAAGGCCCTTTTTATTTCCCCCAAATCAGCCCAAACGGAAAGCGCATTGCCTATATTGAAAGAGTCAATGACGACGAGTTTATGCTGGTCGTTGATGACCAGCGCTTCGGGCCATTCGGGTATGAAAAGATATGGGGGCTCTTCTTCAGTCCGGACTCAAAGCACTACATCGCCGAGATCGCACAGGGTGAAGGTGATGACACGAAATACCAATTCGTTATCGATGGTGTGATGAGTCCACTCTACTATGATACAATGCAAGCCTTTGTGACGACGGACCCGAATAATACGCACTTTTTCAGTCCGGACTCTCAACACATCGCTTATGCCGCGGAGACGAAGCCTAACTGCTGGGTACTTGTCGTAGACGGCAAAGTCTCAGATACTACCTACCACCGCCTGTGGCACCCGATCTTCAGCCCCGATTCACGGCATATCGGCGGCATCGCCGAAGTCATAGATGGCGATGCCATCCAGTATTGTGTGCTTATCGATGGCAAGGAGCAACGGCGGTTTCCGCATGATATCTCCGGCCTCTCCTTCAGTCCCGACTTCCGGCGCTGGTGTGTCGATCTTGTCATTCGGCATGAAGATGGTGCGCAAGACTGGTCAATTATCACTTCGGATGGGATCGAATATAAGAATGTCGAAGGCTCCTCTGACCTTTTCACCCCCGACTCGAGTCATCTGGTTTATCTCGCAAATAATGGTGAGGATTATGAAAGCGAGCAGTATCGTGTAGCCGTATACATTGATGGTATCAAGGTAAGCGAGGAATATCCTGGCATGCTCAGCGAATTACGCTCTACCGATAAAGGTCTGCTCCAGGTAGTCACTATGAAAACGGTGACACCGGATCTCGGTAAACCGTATCAGGTGGTAGTCCGAGTTGATATCATCATCGAGCAACCGGCTCGGTAGCTAAATCAATCAGTAATAATACGTGAAAGGATCATCGTGGATTCGTCTGTCCTGTATGGTGACTATCTGCTCGCCGCGCTCGCATCGCTGCCGGAGGGCGCGCCCGCCGTGCTGTTCGCGCGGCATGCCGAACGGTATACAATTGAAGGCGCGGCCAGCCCCGATGACGTGCCGCTGACGCCCGCCGGTGAGGAGGCGGCGCGACTGTTCGGATCGCGGCTGCCCACGGCGCGCTTCCTGCGGCTGTTTCACAGCCCCATCTTGCGATGCAAAACGACGGCGGAGCTTATTGCCGGGGGCTTCGCCGCCGCCGGCGGGCAGGTGGCCTTTGAAGGCGCGCTGCCGGGACTGTGCCGGTCCTATCTGGTCGATCGACGCGGCATGAACGCCCTGGTGCGCCGGTATGGGGGCGGCGGCAGTTATGCCTTGATTCGCGACTGGTTCGATGGCCGCTTCGATCCCGCGATCATCGATCCCTGCTCCGTCGCCGCGGAAGGGCTGCGCCGCCTCGCCGAGAATGCCGCCGCCTACGCCGGTCCCGGCAGCCTCACCATCCTGGTCACCCACGACTGGGAAATCCTCACGCTGCGCGAAGCCTTCCTCGGCGCGCGCCATGAGGAGGTAGGCTGGGTCGATTACCTCGACGGCCTCGCCCTCGCCCGCGAAGGTGATACGACCCACTTCCGCTGGCGGGAGTTTACAGCGAAATTTATAGCTTAACTCGCTTTAAAAAAAGATTGAAGGATGATTAATGATTGAAAAGATAAAAAGTTAATCCTTATCATCATAAAATAATCATAGCAATCATTTTTTAATGCGAGTTCCGTTTGACTCGAAGACTTGTTCCACGCCATGCCGGGGTGCTATACTCTCGCAGAGCCTGAAGGCAACAGGTCGATTCCGAAGGAAAATCACGTTTTGTCCTCCGACCCGACGCAAGCTGACGGCGAAGTCTCGGTCGCCGACCGCGATACCGTCAACACGCCCGCCGTCGCAGTAGCGCCGCTGTCGCCCGCCGTGCGGCGGCGAACGCAGCATGCCATCATCAAGACGGCGATGACTTCCGCCATCATCGCCACCATGCTGGGCGCCGCCACCCTCTTTCTGCTCCATTTGGGCGCGACGCCATTCCAGGTGGGGTTGATGACCACGCTGGCGGCGCTAGGCTCGCTGGCGCAGTTGGGCGGCGTGGCCCTCATGCCGCGCATCGGCAAGGTATCGCTCTACCGCCTGGGCCGCCATTCCTCGCTGCTCGCTTACGCCGGCATCCTGCTGCTGGCGTTATCGGGATGGCAGGGGCAGCCGGCCGTCTGGCTGGCCATCGGATTGCTTACCCTGCGCACCACGGTGAACGCGCTGGGCGAAACGGCGTGGTGGCCGCTGCTGCAGGACGCCACCACCGGCGACGCCATCGGCGAATTCTTCGCCCACATGCGCTCGCGGTTGCGGGCGATGGATATCCTCACCCCGCTGCTGGTCGGCGCCGTGCTGGGCAGAGACCCTACCGGTTGGCGTTTCGCCGTCATCTTCGGCCTGGCGGCGGTAGCGACCGTGTTGGGGGCCGGATTCGTGCGCGGCGCATCCGAATGCCCGCCGCCCGCGCGCGCCGATGGTCTGCCCGCCCGCATCGTCGGACTGCTCCGCGTCTCCTCCGCCCGGCGGTTCCTCGTCTTCATGGGCGTCCGCGCCGGATTCTATAACGCATGCATCCCCTTCTGGGTTGTCATGCTGAAGAAACACGGCCTGCCGGACAGCTTCATCGTCTGGCTGACCGCCATCGCCGCCACCGGGCACATCCTCGGCCTGCATCGCTGGGGTCGGATGGTGGACAACTACGGCAGCCGCCCGGTGCTGACCCTTACCATGCTGCCGGAAGCCGTGCTCGGCGCCGCCTGGCTCTTCATTCCGGCAGCTGACTGGCCGCTGCGGGCCTGGGCGGCGGGGTTGTACCTGCTGTGGGGCGCCAGCGAAGGCGGCTTCCTGATGGGCTATACACGCGCCATGATGGACGCCATCCCGCGCGAGCGCCAGGGAGAAGGCTTTGCCGTGATCGGCTATACCGGCGCCATCGCCGGAGCGCTGGGCGGCCTGCTGGGCGGCATAGGCTTCGGCTGGGCAATGGCGCAACCCTCCCCCCTCCCCGGCCTTCTCTACCTCGCCGCCGTCCAATCTCTCCTATTCTTCGCCTGGCTGTTCAGCAGGAGGTTGAGCGGGTGAGCGATAAAACGGAACGTGGCGCAAGGTAAAAATGATTGAAAAGATGTAAAAAGATTGAAAGGATGAAAATTCATCTTTTCAATCTTTTTATATCTTTTCAATCATTTTTACCTTGCGCCCTGTTCTTTTACCCTATCACTCTACCCTCTCCAGCTTCCAAACATCCGCCGTCATATTATTCCCCGCCACCATCCACAGCGCGTTGTCATAAACAAAAACGCTGGCGGCGTGCCGCGGCAGCCACGGGGTATCCGGCACTTCGGTCCATTGCACGCCGTCGGGGGAGTACCATACGTCATTCCGGTTGCCGACGCCGGCGCTGTAGCCTTCCATCACCCACAGGTTGCCGTCGAATACCGCCACATCGTGGTATTGGCGCGGGTGCCAGGGGGTCTCCGCCATCACTTGCGTCCAGTGTATCCCATCCTCCGAGCTCCACACGTCATTGTAGAAAAGGCGGTTCGGCTTCTCCGGCGTGTCGTAGGTGCCGCCGCCCAGCAGCCATATTTTCCCGTCCTTCACCGCGCAGCCGCCGATCTGCCCGCGCGGCGCCCACGGCAGGTCGTCCGCCACCTTCGTCCACGTCATCCCATCGTCGGAATTCCACACGTCGCCGTAGAACTTCTCCTCCGCCGGCGCGAACTGCGGCAGCGTTTGCCCGCCCATCACCCATATCTTGTCCTGGAAGACTACCGTATAGTGCAGCGCGCGCGGGTTCCATGGCGTGTTGTCGGCGACCTTCTCCCACTCCTTGCCGTCGGCGCTGCTCCACACGTCCGGCTGGTAGTGCCCCTGCAGCGGATCGCCGCCCACGATCCACATGCGGTCTTTGAAAACCACGTATCCCGCCGTGTGCCGCCCCTCCCACGGCGCCTGCAACACCTCCAGCGTCCACTCCTTGCCGTCGGTCGAAGACCAGACTTCGCTGTTGCAGATCTTCGGGAAATGCTGCTTGTCACCCGGATTCCAGCCGCCCAGCAGCCACATCTTCCCCTTGAACGCCAGCGCCCCCGCCCCGTCGCGTGCGGCGAACGGCGCCTGTGTGGTGACTTTGATCCATCGATACATGGTAACTCTCCCTTCCATATCGCGCCGGCGTGCAAGCAATAGCTCCCTGGACTGCTCATACGATCGTTGCTCGCCAATCACCGGCAAGTGAATATGCGCATCGATTTTCACGATAACCCCTCCGGTGCTTACGGCTGCGGCAGCGCCTGCTCCACCGTAGTTGCAACCTGGTAGTAATCACCGCCCCAGGGGTTGATGCGGTCATATTTGGGCGCGATGATTTCGTTGCCTTTGCTATCGATCAGGCCCCATTTGGCGCCCACCAGGATGGCGTTGCCGTATTGATCGGTCCAGGCGCCGCCGGCGGCGACCAGCGAGGTATCGCCCCACATGAAGCCCATGATAAAGCTGTATTTCGGCGGGAGTATCTCCTTGCCGGTTTTATCGATCAGGCCCCATTTGCCGTCGCGGACTATTTTGAACAGGTCCTGGCCGGTATCGGTCAGGTAATCGCAATCCGGCGCCAGCACGTCCGCGCCGGTTTTGTCGATCAAGCGCCACTTGCCGTCCAGCGCCGTCGCCGCCACGCCGTCGGTGTAATAGAGCGGTGCATCGAACTGCAGGGGAATGACGAACTCGCCCTTGTTGTTGATGCTGCCCCATTTGCCGCCGATATCCACGGTGGTCAGGCCTTCGCTGGGCTGGCTTCGCATGCCGTCGAACCGCGGGGGCGCCACTTCCTTGCCCGCCGTATCGACCAGACCCCACTTGAAGCCCAGCAGCACCTGGGCCACGCCGTCGCGGAAGGCGCGCATTCCGTCATACTTCGCCGGGATCACTTCGGCGCCGGCGCGCGTGACGCAGCCCCATTTATCGCCGATGCGCACCGTGATCGTATCGTCGGAGATGCTGCCGATTGCCGCGTATTGCGGCGGCACGATCTCCTTGCCGTCGCCGTCGATGGCTCCCCACATACCGTTCAGCTTCACCAGCGCGTATTTGCCGTTATACTGGCCGATGCTGTCATATTGCGGGGGGAGCAGCTCTTCGCCGTTGATGGCCAGCAGGCCATATTTCCCGCCGCGCTTTAAAACAATCACTTTCTCAGTGAATCCCTGCAGGTCCTCATATTGGCACGGCAGCAATTCTTTGCCGGCATGATCGATCACCCCCCACCCCTTCTCCGCGTGCGCGAAGAAAAAGGGCGGATACATGTTCATGCGCGGCCATTTGATGTTATCGAACCGCGGCGGGGCCAGCAGCTTGCCGGTTTTATCGATCCAGGCGGGTTTATCATCCACGATAACGAGGGCCACGCCGTTTTCAAAAGTGCCGGTCCCGTCAAAGGTGGCAGGAATGACTACCTTCCCCGTTTCGTCGAGAAATCCCGACTTCTCCTGATTGCTGAACGGAATCAATCCCTCCGAAGGCGAGCCGATGTAATCGTATTGAATGGGGGTCACCTCTTTGCCGGTCTTATCGACCAGTCCCCATTTCCGCACGGCGCCCGTGGTCCAGTCGTTGAACATGAACTCCCAGTCGAAATTATCGCACAGCTCGGGGGAAACCGGAGGCCGAACCGGCGGAGGCAGCGCCACGCGCATCTTCTTCAGCCGGGCGGAGACTTCATCGTCTAGCATGCGCATGAGAAGCACGGCGTTGATGTCGCTGACCGGCGCCATCTTAGCGGGGAACACCGGGATGGGCACTTCCGCGTCCGGCAGCGCCCAGCTCTGGTCGATGTGCGCCAGCGCCGGCGGCGGGTCCTTCGCCAGCACCGGGTCCGGGGCGTAGCAGGTGATAAGGTCCACCTTCGCCTCGGCGATGTATTTCTCGTAATCTGCATACGGCGTATTCATGCCGGCATACGCGAACCAGACCAGCAGGTCGCCCGGTTTCAGGTGCGTCCGCAATGCCTGGCCCACCATCGAGCCCGAACGGAAATTTATCCACGGAGTTTTGCTCTGCACGCTCATCTCATCCTGGCCGAAGTGGTTGAAGCCGGAGATGCCTACCGTGCCGCCCTTCGCCAGGCGGCCGGCGATGACGCCGGCGGCCTGGCCTAACTGGCCCTGCGCGCGATCCGACTGCAGGTCCTTCAGCAGCGCGCGAACGCGCGTCAGGTAGAGATTCGACAGCTCGCCCGGCGGGATGGCCACGGGGCAATCGACCACGGTGGCGCGGCCTTCCGGGGTCTGGATCGACGCGTCATATTCCGCGGAACCCGGCATGAACGCACTCAATAGAATGGCGGGGAATTTGCCCTGGCGCGACATGGCGGCGGCGTATTCGCAGCACCACATCCAGCCCAGCGTGACGTTGGCGATGGCGTTGATGCGCCCGTGCTCCGCCTTGCCGGAGGGCGCGCCGTTGTCGATGAAGAAATCCGCCCCCAGGTCCCTGGGCCGGCCCGCCTTCGAGCCGATCACCGTCACCGTCCAGCCCGATTTATGGTAAGCCTTCACCCGCCGGCGGATGTAGGCGGCTTGCGTCTCCCACGAGCGCACGGAGAGCAGCACGATGTCATGTTTCGTTGATTCGACTTCTCCAAGGTTCATCACCCGCGCCAGCCCGCCGGAGCGGTTCTTCAGCTCCTCGGCAAAGCCCCGCTGCTCGTAGGACGGCGCCGTAATCAGCGCATCCGGATGCTCCAGCATATTCTCCGCCGCGTGCTCTGCCGACTTGACAATGGCCGGGATCTGCCGTTTCATGCCATCCAGGCGCGCGTTGTAATCTCTCAACGCCGGCTGCACCGCATGCGCCGCCACATGCAGCAGGGCAATCAGCAACAGCACCGCCAGGCGGTGGAAGAGGGGGGTCTTCATATCACAAGCCTCCTAAATTGATGCACAGAGTTCCCTGGCTATTAGATGGACGGCAGAATGGGCGAAGATGATGCGAGCGATTGATTTATTTTACCACGGATTCCACTCCAGCACACCTTCTCCCCGCGCCGCCCGCAGCACCAGCTCAGCATCCGTTTCCCTCACCGAGCGTTCCTCCCCTGGCATTGTACCGCATCTTTTCGAGTCCATATTAATAGTGCCGTCATATCGGGAAACGGTTCGTTAAATGCATGAGTGCCGCAGCGGCGGCAGCAGCCTACCAGGTCAGCTTTCTGCTGCCTTTCCACCCGAACATAGCAAAATTGATGGGCGCGGGGGTGGGAGGGGCGGGCAAGTCGCCGCGCTCCAGCAGGCAGCGGATGCCTTCGGCGAGGATCATATTCTGCACGAGCATGCGCCAGTAAGGGAACTGATCACGCAGGCGCCCGTAGCCCATCCGGTCTAGCCTGGCGGATACATCATCGGTGGCGGTAAGCAGCACCTCATCGACCAACTGGCCGGCCACCGACTGGACGACCGGCAGCAGCGCCTCATCATCGGAGGCGGTGATCAGCGGGAAGGTGATAGCCAGGCGGTCGTCTTCCTTTTTGACCAGGCCGGACTCAAGGAAGCGGCCGAGGACTTCGCGCACCTGCGCCATCGGCATGGTCGCCCGCTCCGCGATCTCCTCGGGCGTCGCGGCCCCGGCGGTAAGGGCCGCCAGCGTGTGGATATTTATATCTTTGAATTCAAATCGCAGTCGCGGCAACCCCCCGATCTCCAGGTAACCGAACTGGTACATCACCCCGGGCGCCGATCCCCCGTTAAACCCCATCATCCAGACATTGGACGCCCCGGGTTCACGGCCGCCGCACCAGTAGCGATGGCCGCTCCGGCGCACGGGTGGAGCCGGATTCTCAGACCGGAGCATGCCGGCGTTGCACACAAACGCGCCGATAACCGCCCAACGGCCGACATCTTCCCAGGCGAATCCCTGTGCAGGCCAGGTCGTCTGTTGCCAGGCGGCATGCAACTCGTCAAGGCGGCGTTGCAGCACCTCGGTAACATGACCGCCATGCTGCGCGGTAATGGCGGTGAGCTCATCCCATTCCGCCGCTTCCAGCGTGATAAAATTCAGCAGGTAGCGTTCGTCAGGCAAAGCGGTGATGAGCTCCTCATCCACCTCGGCGGGCAGCAGGTCGCGGATATAGAGCTCGTCCGCGTTCACCACGCGGGCGATCTCCAGGGGAGTCAACGGGTCCTTGTGGACAGCCAGGAAGACAGCGCGCGTCAACAAGTCACGCTCATGGCGCTCCGGTACCGAGCCGCTGATCCACCAATTGGGCATGCGCGGTTGACGGGCAATGATTTTTTTCGATCTAGACATACGGTCTCCTTTCCGCTCGCTCTGCCGGTCCAGGCCTATCCGGCGGCGCAGGCTCTCGCGCGAGTCGTGCAGGATGCGTTTCACCGTTCCAGTGTTCAACTGCAGCCGCTGGCCGATCTCCCGGCAGGAATAGCCGTCCAGGTAATGCAGGACGATAACCTGCCGGCTGCGCGACGATAGCTCTGCCAGGCTGGCGTTGATGCGCTCGAGCATCTCGTCTACCGCATCATGCGCGGGCGGCGCGAGCACGAAGGCATCGGTGAACTCCACCAGTGGCGGTTGCGACCTGGCGCGGCTGCGCAGAGCGAAGCGCCGCATGATCGTCAGCAGCCAGGGGCGGAACTTTTCGGCATCCCGCAACCCCGCCAATCCCCGAAAGGCCTGTACAAATGTCTGCTGCGCCACGTCTTCCGCCAGGTCCCAGTCACCGAGCAGGGCATAGGCGGCATGCAGGACGGCCGCGCGATGCCGCGCGACCAGCCGGTCGAACGAGGCAATCGCTCCCGTCCGTACCTGCCGCACAAGCTCCTGATCACTGAGGTTTGACTTGACAGTATTCACCGCATTGTCCCGAGCCATACAGCTCCCTGTTTCCGTGGTCTCGCACCAACCTCCTGCGACCCAGCCTCCGGCAGCCTGCAATGGCGCACGCAGATGCACCCGTATAGAGGCACGCGACGGGAGAAAGGTTCGAGATGTCGTAAAAAAAATCGATGGGAGATATATTACCGACTGATAAGATTACAACAATCCGCCATCCAAAACCCATTTGTGTCGAAGGTTATCGTTTAACCGAGTTGGTACTCGATAACACATTCGAAGGCTTGCATCGGCGGCAGCACCCGGCGCCAGACCAGGGTGAGGGCGCCGTCGCCGCGGGTTTCTTCCGGCATCGGCTCCGCCGAGGTTAATGTTGCGCCAGCCGGCAGGCGGATGGCCTGCACGTAGGCGTATTCGCGCGGCTCGTTCGGGTTTTGGTTCCAGTGGAGGCGGAACCGGCCCTCCCCCACCCGCTCCGCGCGCATGCCGTCCGGTTTCGGCAGGAACACCAGCAGCTCGGAGAAGCGCTCGCCCGGCTTGACAGGACGGGGAAGCGTCACCAGAAAGCGGGGAACGTCGCCGAACTCCGAGTGCCACACTCCGTCTTCCGTGAAAGCGGCTTCCGTCCCATCCACATATACCTGGTCCACCGGCGCGCCGGAGGCGAATTCTACCGTTGTCAGCGACTGATCCGCGTCATTTACGATACTGTTGCTCGCAAAAAGGGTGATCAGGCCTTCTTCATCCAGTTCGACGAAGTGCATCTGTTTAAAGCCGCCTTCCAGCGCGTCGAGCAGCGACACCACCCGTTGAAGCTCCTTCGCCTCGCGGCGGCAGCGCTCGCACTCCTCCAGGTGCGCCCGCGCCTCCTGCATTTTCTCTGCGGGCAGCACGCCATACACATACTCCACCAGGTCGATCTCATGCTCTGCCATTGCGATGCTCCTTTCCGGCAACAGCACCCGCCGCAGCCGGTCCAGGGCTTCGCTTACCCGCCACTTCGCGGTGCCGACGGGGCAGCGCTGGCGGCGGGCGATTTCCCGGTAGGTGCAGCCGGCGTAGTGCTTCATGAGGAGGGCCATGCGGAGGACGGGCGTGAGCGTTTCGAGCGCCTGGCGGATCGCCAGCAGGTCGTGCAGATCGCAGGCCGGCGCCGGAGCTTCCATTTCGTCCTGTTCGTCCAGCGGCACCTCGACCCGCAGATAATGCCTGCGAGCATGGGTCAGAAAGACATTCCGGGCAATCGCCGCCAGCCACGCGCGCACATCACCACCCCGGTAGGCGGAGAATCCGGCCTGGGCGCGGAGCCAGGTTTCCTGCAGCAGGTCATCCGCCAGGTCGATATCGCGGGCCAGGCTGATGAGCAGACGTCTGATGGCATCCAGATGCGCATCCCACATCGATTCGAACGCGACCTGGTTTTCTATGGCGCGCACCGCCATTCCGCTTGCCTCCTGTTGAGTAGATGCATCGCGGGACGGAAAAGGTTGGTCATCTTTTATTGATGCATTTCCCCTGACCGACCGGCATCGATACCAGGCACGATGCGCGTTCTGATATCGCCTTCCAGCAACGAATAATAAGCCGTATATGCCTTTCCATTGTGCCACAAGCCGGCGATGAACCGTTGACCGGCTTGCTGCAGCAGGATGTCAACCCCCAGCCGGTATTCGGCAAGATCGAAGGCCGCCTGCCGGTCGGGCAAGGCTTCGAGCCAGAGGTGGATAACGCCGGCCGATTCATCGACGCGATAACGGATGGTATCTACCATCTCCTCGGGTGACAGGCCCAATGCAAAGGCCTTGTCCTGCAGGCGCGAGTGCAGCGATATGGCGTGAATCTCCGCTCTCCACTTCTCGACGTCAATCCGCTCCTCCGGCACCGGGACGCCGTCTTCACCCACATTCCCCTGCCGGACAACGGACTCTTCGACGTAGACCGGCGCTTTCACGTGTGTGGCGAGGAAAAGGGCATCGCTCGGGCGCAAGTCGATCACCATTTCGCTGCCTTGGCGAGAGATATGCAAAACGGCGAAACAGAGCCTGGCATCGGCAAGCCTGAGCACGGCTTGCCGGATGATGATATCGAACGCTTCCATCATCCGAAGCAGATGGTGCATCGCACGTTTCTTCTTCTCACCGGCGTCCTCTCCCGGCTTCGCCGGCGCCAGCGCGGCGAGATCATCCCGGCGCATCCACAGCGTGATAATAGATTCATCGCTGCCACGCTCTCCGACACCTAGCATGAGGCCCTGCACATCTCCTTCACCAAGGTTCGTGGTGACGTATCCTTCCTCGACCGGATAGAGCGTGACGCGGCGCAGCACTTCCTGCGCGAAATCGTCGGGCAGCCTGTTCATGGCATACTCCTCCTCCATGTCCGCCAGCAGCACCTTGAGCTGCCGGCGGGCGCGGTGCAGTTGCTGTGCGATGGCGTTGGCCGTCAGACCGAGGAAACCGCCGATTTCCTTGTGAGAAAGGCCGGAGAGATAGTAGAGCGAGACGATGAGTCGTCCAGGCTCCGGGAGCGCTTCGACAATCTGCCGGATTTCCGTTTCAAGTTCTCGCTGCCGCCACTCCGCGACGGCGCTGGAGGTAAGTGACGGTACAACTTCCGCATCTTCCAACGAGACGATCGGCCGTTTCCGGCGCAGCCACCCGATGCATTCGTTGACCGTCACCGCCCGCAGCCAGGCCGCAAAATGCTCCGGCTGCTCGATGCGCTCGAGATGCCGGAAGGCCTTGACGAACACTTCCTGCGCGATATCTTCCGCATCCGCGAAGTGACCGAGCCGGTGATACGCCAGGCCGTAGACCAGCCCCTGGTAGCGCCGGATCAGCACCGCGAAGGCGTCCTTCTCTCCGGCGCGGGCGCGGGCGATCAATTCGGTGTCCGTTGGCATGCAGGTTTTATCCATCGCTATTTATTCAGATGCGGAACGGCGCGGAAATATTATGCCATACAGCAAGGAAATCCTCGAGGATTAATCCATCCCATTGCTCCCCAGGTTCAGCGTGATCTTCTCCGCCTCCCACGGCGTGATCTCCCGGCGGGCGAGAGCATTGAAGAGGACGCGGACCGGCACGTCCAGGTCGTGGTCGCTGTCCTTCGACCAGTCGCGGATGCCGTTGTCTTCCAGCCACTGGCGCACGGCCTTGATGTCATAATATGCCCAGGGAGGATCGCGCCTGACCGGGCAGCCGCGGTCGAGCCATTCCGACAGCGTGATCGGCGAGCAGTTCAGCCGCCGGCAAACATCGCGTGCATCCATCTTACCACCCTCCCGTAATTTCCGTCGGCGCGCCCCATACGCCGAACCCGAGTCGCCACATCACCTCGTCGGCCTGCTCCGGGGCGAGACGGCCATCGTAGACTTCGCGGTACAGAACACGGATGGGGCGTTCTAACTCATACGCGCTCTCTTCCGGCCATTGCTCAATATCTTGCTCGGTCAGCCACGCCTTTACGCGGTCGATGTCAAAGCGGGCAAACGGCCAGCAGCGGAGAATGGGGCAGCCGTTCCCGACCCATTTGTAGACCGCCAGCGGGGAGACCTTTAATCGCCGGCAGAGCTCGCGCAGGTCGATGATGTCGAGCGGCAGGCGGCTGACAGGCACGCCCCAGATGTCCTTGCCCTGGCCGGTGGGTTTGCCCAGCGTTTCGCTCATCATGTTGACATCCGCCACTTCCCAATCAAGCTGATCCAGCGTGAAGCCGTATTGCGCGGCATTCGCTTCGCACTCGCGGCGGCGCTGCTCGCGGCGGCCCAGGCCGGACAGCGCCACCGCGTCTTCATCCGGCTGAAACGCTTCACTTTCAAAAGCGGCGAGTACCGTTTTGGCCATCCCCAGCTTTTTGGGATCACCATATAATGGCTTCACCTGTTCATCAAGGATCTGCCTCGCCTTCTCGCTCGCCTCGAAGAATTTCCCTTCAGCCGCCAGCCGGCGCGCTTCACGCTTCAGCTTGTCGATGGTGTCTCGTGTGAAGTCGCCGGTCGGTCCGCCTAGATCTCGCTCGCTCATCTCCAGCACCTCCTTCAGTTTCGCTCGAGCGCGGTTGAGGCGGCTTTTCACCGTGCCTTCCCGCACACCGAGGATGCGCGCCGCTTCGGCGCAGGTATAGCCCGCGAGGACGGTCAGCGACACCGCCTCGCGCATGGTTTCCGGGAGTTGCGACAGCAGGGATTCGACTTCCACCGTTTCGGTTACGGTATGGGGGTCGGCGAGGGTGTCGAAATCTTCCGGGTCGGCGGGCTGCTCGCGGCGGGAGCGCAGGCGCATGAGGGCCAGCCGGTCGGCCGTGCGCCGCAGCCAGGGTAACAAGGCCGCCGGCTCGCGCAATTCGCCCAGGTGGAAATACGCCTGCACGAAGGCCTCCTGCGCCACGTCCTCCGCATCGGCAAAGGACCCGAGTCGGGCATGGGCACAGGCGATCATCGCCGCGCGGTACCGCTCCACGATCGCTTCGAACGCCGGCAGCTCTCCTGCCTGCAGCCGCGCGACCAGTTGGGCATCCGTCTCCTTTATGCCGAAAGCCAGGATCATGTCATCGCCTCAGTGATGAGATGCTGGTGGGCGGGTGAATGGTTCCATCGCTTTAATAAAAATGGGAGGAATGGGAAGACCATTCACTCTCTCGTTCCTTTTTTCCTATTCTTCCCAATCCTTCCACTCCGTCGGATAGGTGCTTTACCCTATATTTTGATGGAAGTCGAAAAACCCCTTAGTGCAAACACTATTTTGTGGTATTCTGCAATTATCCCGGGTAACCGTCCCGCCATTCCGCTCTAAAAGTTCCCAAAAACCGAGGATCTGCGGTGATCTGCGGTGATCTGCGTTATGGTCGCAGCATGACGGCAAAGAGCAGGGCGAGCATGACGCCGCCGGCGGCCAGCATGGCGATGGCCAGCCAGGTGACCCAGGCGGGGCCGGCGGAAGCGAGAAGCAGGGAGCCGGCAAGGACCAGGGTCAATACCAGGGCGGCGACGATGGCGCGGTTGACCAGCGTCTGAACATTACCGTCCTTGAGGTGGATGAGCTCGTCCTGGGTGCGGATGCGCAGCGTGCCTCGTTCGAAGTGGCTCAGCACCGTGCTCAAGCGGCGGGGCAGGTCCACGATCTGGCGGCGCATGCCGTGCAGCTCGCGCGCGGTGTCCTCGAAGAAGGTGTGAAATGAGTAATACCGCTCGCGCACCTCGTCGATGACCGGGCGGGCGGCGCGGTTGTAATCGAATTCGGGATCGAGCGCCTGCGCCACGCCTTCCGCCTGGAAGAGCGCTTTGGCCATCAGGCCGAACTCATAGGCCATGCGCACGCGATGCTCGAAAAGCAGGTAGTTCACGCGCTGGAGCAGCATGCCGAGCTGGAACTCGCGCCGCGGGAGGAAGTAGTACTTGGTGATCAAGCGAGCCAGGTCGCGGCGCAGGGCGCCCAGGTCGGCGCCTTCCATCACCACGCCGAGCTGCTGCAGGGTGTCGAGCACGGAATCGATGTCCTCCTCGAAGATCGAGATGGACAGCTCGATGAGAAGCTCGCGGGTTTTCCGGTCGAGGCGGCCCACCATGCCGGTGTCGAGGAAGGCCAGCTTGCCGTCCGGCGTCACCATCAGATTGCCGGGATGCGGATCGCCGTGGAACATGCCGTGGAGGAGGATCTGCTCCAGCAGGCTGTTCGCCAGGCTTTCCGCGATCTCGCGGCGATCTACCTCCGGCAACGCGCCCAGCGCCAGGTCGGTGACCTTCACCCCGATGATGCGGCTGGTGGTCAATACCTGCCGCGAGGTGTATTCCCAGCATACCGCCGGGAAGACGATGTTCACGTGCTCGACCATCTCCTTCGCCAGCGTCTCCGCGTTGTGCGCTTCCAGGGTGTAAATCAGCTCGTCCTGCAGGATGGCGGCGAATTCGCGCACCAGCGAGGCGATGTCGTAGCGTGCCAGATAAGGGTTGCGGTTGGCCAGCTCGGCCACGCGATAGAGCAGCGACAGGTCGGTCGCGACCTGTTCCATCACGCCGGGCCGCTGGATTTTGACCATTACCTCGGCGCCGTCGTCCATCCGGGCGGCGTAGACCTGGCCGATGGAGGCGGAAGCGACGGGCACGGGGTCGAACTCGGCAAAGACGGTCTCCGGCGGGATGCCGAAGGAGGCGATGAAGACGGGCCGCAGCTCATCGAAGGGGATGGCGGGCACTTCATCCTGCAGCCGGGCGAGCTCGGCCAGATAATCGGGAGGCAGCAGGTCGGAGCGCGCGCTCAACACCTGGCCCAGCTTGATGAAGGTGGTGCCCAGCTCGGCGAGGGCCAGGCGCAGGCGAACCGGCGGCGGCACATCCTCGAACCGCCGCTCCATGCGCCGCCACCACAGCCGGACCCCGACCCAGCGGTGAACGCCGGTCGCCTGCACCAGCGGGACGAGTCCGAACCGCCCGCCCACCCGGATGATCTGCCACGCGCGCGCCAGCTCCCGTTTTGTAATGAAGAGCGAAGGCATTTTGGTTAGTTTTGAGTTTTTATTTTTGAGTTCCAGATAAAAAATAACTCAAAACTCAAAACTCAAAACTGTCTTTCCCTATTCCTGGTCGATCAGGTAATCTTCGTCTTCAACGGGCGGCGGTGTGGGTTCGGGCGTTACGCCGGGTGCCTTGCCCATCACGATGCGCTCGAGGTCGTCGATCCGCCGGCGGAGCGCCGCCACTTCGTCCCGGCGCGCCACGTTCATGCGCTCAAGCGCGCGCTCGGTGGTCTTCTCGATGGTGTCGCGCAGTTGCTCGCGCTGCTCGCGGCCTATCACGATCAGCCGGTCCACCAGGCTGGTGCTCTCTTCCCGGGCCACCTCGCCGCGGTTCACCATATCGTTAACCACCCGCTGCGCGCTCTCCGCGGTGAGCAGCGCCGCGCCGAGCCCGAGCTCGATGGAGCGCTCGAACAGCTCTCCCCAGTTCGCCACCCGCCTTCCCCGCGATTCTTCGCTCATCGCACCCTCCTCTCGTAATAAATGCTGTTCTATGATAGCGCAAAAAATGTAAGATGAGTGGTGGTTGCGACAACGAAAAGCTCAGCAGCTTACCGGCGAGTTTATGGTTTATGGTTTATGCGGGATTTTTCGAGCACGAGGAGGAGAACGAGTACGAATCTGTAAGGCTGAACGACAACATGTTGTTCAATAAATTGAGCGCTGAAGCGATTTCCATATCAGCCATCCTTTTTCGGCTCGGATTCCTCAATCGTTACTTCCACCCGATGTATCGAGCGGCCATTTGCCTCGAAGTAATGGAAACGCTCCGGCCCGTCGAAGAAGAAAGCCGGCGGCGTCTCGAACACCTCATTGACGGTCAGCAATTGCCTGGCGGCGCGGCCAAGGGATTTGCCGTCTACATACACATGCTCGGTATAGTTGCCTATCTCGAATCCCTGGTATTCCCAGGTGACCTGGTGTTTCCAGCTTGGAGAAAACCAGGGACCGAACATGAAGGGGTACTCTCGCGTGTATTGCATGGGGTCCGGCATCCAGTCGCCGTTGGATACCACGGCATAATCCTTATTTGTCTGATAGATGCAGGCGAAATATCGTCGGTCGGGACTGAAGCGCAGATACATGTTGTCCATGGATTCCGCCAGCACCCGGTCATCGACAAGCAATTTTTCTTTCAAGGGGTAGGGATTATCCATGTATGTTGCGTAATCGCGCGCCTGTTCCCGCGCCAGGTAGACGAATTCACCGCCGGGGAGGAAGGCTCCCGGTTGGATACCCCAATTTGCCGTTGGGTAGGAAGTACCCAAGCTTTGCCCATCTATAACGAGAGTGATCCGGCCTTTCCGCTCGCGTATATAGGCGAGATGCCGGCCGTCATGGCTGAAGATCGGCGGACCATAATTGTACTGGTCAAAGCGAATGGTCTCGAACCGCTCGCGGATTTTGCCGTCCACCATCAGTTCCACATATCCGCCGCGCCGGGCATACCAGGCGATATGCCGGCTATCGGGACTGAAGGACACCTGTCCCGCATTATCATATGGTCCGAAGGTCCGCCCTTCGAACCTGACATACTGGGTTTCGCCATGCCTGGTGAAAACCAGGCGCTGGAAATCCGGACTCAGGGCGCAGGTCTCACCGTCGCCAATCCGGCCGCGCTCCCTGCCGTCCACGATGACGTAGCGCTTGCCGTCGCGCCTGTCCTTATACGTGTAATGCCGGCTGTCTTCGCTGAACGAAATGCTGTTGTCGAGCCAGGATTCATCTCCGTCGATATCGTCATACCGCCTTCCTTCCCTGCCATCGACGACCGCGTACCACCCGCCCCGGCGCTTGGCGATATACGCGATGCGTTTACTATCCTTGCTGAAGACCGGCGTCGAGATATAGGAATAGGTCGCGCTCTCCCTGCCGTCGACCACTATCACCTGCGGCTTGTTCAACCACCAGCCGGTGCCGTGATGCCCCCAATCGTCGTCACCGAATGGATCGACAACTTGGCTGGCTACATAAGCGAGGCGCGAACCGTCTGGGCTGAAGCAATATCCCAGCAACTGGTCCATGATGTTGACCGATACGTAAGCGCGGATGGCACGATAGGGTCGCTGCGGCTTCCCGTTCACCACCATGTATTCGTAGCCGCCGATGGTGGTGACGAAGGAGACGTGCTTGCCGTCCGGACTGGCGATGATCGTCCGGTGGTGGAGCGCGTCCGGATAGGCCACCGGGGGCGGCGGGGTGAATTGCACGTATGCCAGGCAGGCGGTGAGCAGCAGGGAGGCCGTGAAGGCGGTAAAAACCGCAAAACGAGGAGCCGCGCGCCGGTTCACCGCCTGCCGCAGCAGCGTGCGCACGCGGCGGTCCAGCGTCTTGCGGCGGGCCATGGCGATGGCGCAGCCGGGCATCGCCAGTTGCTGAATCGACTTTGCGATGTCGAGCAGATGATCCGCGTAGACGGAGGGCGCAAGCCCGGATTGCAGCACCAGGTCATCGCAGGCCAGCTCTCGCTCGGTGCGAACCTGCTCGATGGCGCGCAGGATGGGTGGATAAAACCAGTAGAGGATGGCGGCCCAGTGCAGCCAGCGCTGTGTCCGCAGGTCGTTGCGCCGGATATGGCCGAGCTCGTGCAGCAGCACGATGCGCCGGCGCTCCTCCGGCCATTCCTCGCTGTCCGGCGGCAGCAGCAGCACGGGTTGCCGGGCGTGCCAGACCATCGGCACCTCTACCGCGGAGGTGACCCGCAGAGCGACTTCCCGGCGCAATCCCAGCTCACGCGCGGCATTCACCAGCAGATTATTCCAGGCGTTATCCACCGGCGGGGCGGCGCCGCGCGCGATGCGGCGCATCCGCCAACTGTCGCGAAAAAGATGCAGCTTCATCGCCAGCGCGCCGATAAGCCACGCCAGCATCAATCCGCCGATCCACAGCCAGGAGACCGGCGATGTCACGGGACGCACGGTTACCCGGGTGACCGTCGTTGCCGGCCGTGTGTGATACTGAAAATCCTCGTTCACTGGCGCAGGCCCAGGCTCCACCCCTCCCGCGCGCCGCGGCGCCATGTTGGCGGGAGGGTTCTCGGCCTGCCGGGCAATGGGCGCGGCGGGTTTCGACGGCAGCGAGGCGCTGGGCAGCACCGGCCTGCGCGGCAGCACCGCGAACAGCAGCGGCAGCCAGAGCGCGCAGACAATGAACAGCGACCAGACAACGTGACGCTGCGCGGCGGACAGGCGCGGCGCCGCCTTCAGGATCAGCAGCGCCAGGCCGAACAGCAGCAGGCTCTTCAGCATGGTATCCAGCAGCAGCACCAGCCAGGGCGCGGGGGCTAATTCCTTCAGCGGTGACAGCAGTCGCAGTAACAAGTCGATAAGTAAAAACAGCAGTTCCATCTCACCGACCCTCCTTCCTCGCTTCCTCGATCATCTCCGCCAGCCGGTCCATTTCCTCGGGGGTCAGTTCATCGCGGGAAAGGTCGAGGAGGGCGGCGACGGTGTCGGGGACGGAGCCGCCGAAGAAGGTGTCGGCCAGCCGGCGCAACGCCTCGCGGCCCGCGCTCCGGCGCGGGCGCGTGGGGAGGTAAACGTAGCGGGCGCCGGCCTTCTTGTGCGAGAGATGGCCCTTTTCCTCGAGAATGTTCATCAGCGCGCGCACGGCGGAATAGCCGGGGGGATCGGCCATGCCCTCGATCACCTCCGCCACCGTCGCCTGCCCGCGGCGGTAGATCACTTCCATGATCTCCCGTTCGCGGCGGCTCAAGGTTTCGCGCACGCGGCTGTCGGCCATACGTCACCTCCTGCTATAATTTTAGCACTATTGCGCCGGGTGTCAATACTAAATGCTAAATTTTTCGCGGAATATAGCAGGTGTAAGCTGGATTGTTTCACGCAGAGGACGCGGAGGACGTAGAGAGAAGCGGCAAGAGGACTGTTGACGATATCGGATGGGAAAGATACAGTTACAATAATGGAGGGTAGCCATGCGACAGGTGGTCATTTATCACGGTGAAGATGGATATTGGATAGCGGAGTGCCCCAGCCTGCCCGGCTGCATCAGTCAGGGAAGGACGAGGGAAGAGGCGATCGGCAATATTAAAGAGGCCATCCGCGGATACATTGCCGCGCTGGAAGAAGACCACCTTCCCGTTCCGGAAGAACATTTCGATACGCTGCTGGTTGCCGTATGAAGAAATTACCCCGACTATCAGGGAGACGATGCGCGCGGATACTGAAGTCTTTCGGCTTCTACCTGAAGCGCCAGGAGGGAAGCCATATGATCATGCGCCGTGATGATCCCTTCGCTCAAGTTGTTGTCCCCGACCATGACGAACTGGACACCGGAACCCTCCGTGGCATCATCCGGATGTCAGGATTAAGCCTCGATCAATTCCTTTCAAAGCTATAATTACCTGGTAAAGCTAATTCCCCCAACAATCCAGCCGCCGAGATAATTGAAGGCTGTATCGAGCACGAGCACGAGCTTGGGTTAGAGCTTATGCTTAATGCTCAAAATGTATCTGCACGCGGCAGTTGCCTTCCTGGCTTTCCGCTTGAATACGATCGACAAGGCGGCGGATGAGGAAGCCGGACATATTGGCAACCGCGGATTCATCGGCCAGCAGCTCCATGGGATCGGGGCGGGTCTCCGGAAAATCAATGGGTGTTCCCGTATAGGTTACCGCAAGGTCCAGATTGAATTCATCGAAGCGCGCCTCCAGGCGAACGGATTGCGGCGGCGACTCCAGCGAGGCGAGGGTTTCCATTAATGCGGAGAGCGCGTAAATTGCCTGATCGATGATTTCACGCCGCGCGCCCCAGCGGCCACCCTGCATCTCCAGGAAGGCGCGGATCTGCCGGGAAGCGCCGTCTCCCGGCGCCAGCTCGAGGGCGGCGGATTTCGAGATACCGATGCGGAAAATCAGGTTGAGGATAATCACGCTGACGGTTGCCAGGGCGAGGGAATTGGTAAAGATGGGCTTGACCAGATCGGGCACATTCCGGTAGATCTCCGGCGTCATCATCGCGCTCAAGCCGATGATATATCCCAGGCCGATGACGATGGTTTTGCGGACATCGATAATGCGCGCGAAGAATATCTGCAGGCCGGCCAGGATCATAAAACTGATGCAGAAGAGCAGGGCAGCCCCCATCACCGGGGCCGGCATGTTGGCGAAGACGGCGGTCAGCTTCGGACAGAAGGCCAGCAGGATGAACAACCCGCCGGCAACATACCCGATGCAGCGGCTGGTAGCTCCGGAAGCGATGGAAAGACCGATATTGGCGGAATAGCTGGCCTGCCCCATGCCGCCAATCATTCCGGCGAACACGGTGGTCAGCCCGTCCGCCAGTACGCCCCCGCGAATGGAAACCATATCGGGACGCTTCCAGGCGGCGTCGTTGATGCGCTGGCAGGTGGTGATGTCGCCGACATTCTTGAGGAAAGAGCTGCTGATGGCGATGAGGAAGGGAATCAGCAAGGCGGGATGCAGCGCCCAGCCATGCAGCGGCAAGGCCGGAAACGCGAGCAGCGGAGAGTCGCTGAAGCGGCCAAGCTGGTCGGAGGTCAGCAGCGAGAGCAGCACGGCCGCCAGATAACCGGCCGTCATCCCGATGAGGGTGGCGTATTGCCGGATCACCCCTTTGCCCCAGACATTCATCCCGACGATCGCAATGAACGTGGCGATGCCGAGAACTGGATAGATAAAACCGGCCGCCGGAGCATGTTCGGGCGGAACGAGCAGCGTACGCAGGGTCAACGGCGCCAGCGACAGGCCGACCATGGAGACAACGACGCCCGTCACCTCGGCCGGGAAAAGGACGCGCAACTTCGACAGCAGCGGCGCGATGCAGGACTCGAAGACACCGGCGACGATCGTCATGCCGTAGAGCAGCGGAAGCCCGCCTATCTGTACGGCGCTTATCGAAACCTGGAGAAAGGAGGGATCGGGCCCTTCCGGACACAGATACCTGGAACCAACCGGCCCGCGGAAGGGTTTCGCCTGCAGGATGGTGCCGATGCCGCCGGCGATCATCGACAGGCTGACCAGATTCTGGGCATCGGCAATCGAGCCATTTATCGCCCGCATGACCATTACCGGAATGATCAACCCGATGCTCATCACAAAGATATGCTGCAGGCCGAATAAAAAAAGGCTCCACCGCGGCGGTGTATCATCGACGCCGTAGATGAGATTGACCGGCTTGCTGGAAGCAGCGGCACGAATTTGCGGCGCCCGTGCTGTCGATGTAGTGGCCATCCCCCGGCGCTCCTCTCACGTGGTATCAAAACAAGCGCTGACATGCTCATTATACGGTTTACGCCGGCATCTGTCTCGGCCCCCGAAAAGAAGGGATGGCGGACGAGACAGCGAATACTTTGGTAAGCGCTCGCCTGCCGCCGGATAATGCCATTGCTGGAGAGACAGAGGATAAGATAATGCAACCGGATCCCGTCTATACCGTCGTCCCGGTTACCGGACGGCTCGATACAGCCACGACCACAGCATTCGAGAAGCAATGCGTGAAGCTGATAAGCGAAGGGATTTCACACATTGTGCTGGACCTTACCGGCCTGCAGTATATCAGCAGCTCCGGCTTGCGCAGTATCCTGGTGGTCGCAAAAAAGCTGCAGGCAAACGATGGGGCGCTTGCCCTGTGCAATCCCGGCGGAATAGTGCAGGAAGTGATCTCAATCTCGGGATTCGACAATATCTTTCCCGTTTACGACAATCTGGAAGCGCTTGCCACGCATTCCGCGGGGGAGTGACCGCCACCTCGCGCGGCGATGTAGACGATAAAGCGAGGCAACGGCATGGCGGATGCAGCAGCCAGCAGCAGAGTGTTTCCCGCAACCATCGACGAATACCCTCGAATCGTTGACTTCGTGGGCGAAAAGGCCGCCGCCGCCGGAGTGCCGCAAAAACGCCTGCCACATCTCCGGCTGGCAGTCGAAGAAGCCGTCGTAAACATCTGCCATTATGCCTACCACGCCCAATCCGGCAAGATCGAGGTTAGGATTGAACACGCCGGGGGGGAATTCAGCGTCCGTCTGGCTGATAACGGCGTTCCCTTCGATCCGCTGACGGCGGCGGTGCCGGATATAACGCTTTCGATAAGCGAACGGCAAAGCGGCGGCCTGGGCATCTTCCTCATACGGCGGATGATGGATGACGTTCATTACGAACGCCGCGCCGAGCAGAATATTCTCACCCTGGTGCTGCGCACGGATACGTAGAGTCCCAAAGAAAGGAGGCAGCGCGTGTTCCGTCAGTGGACCATCGCCTGGCGATTGACCCTGTTCATGGTGCTGGGCGCCGGCTGCATCCTCGGGGCCGTGGTCGGTTACAGCTATTACACCGCGCAGCGCTTGCTCGAAGAAGAGTTGGAGACGAAATCTCATTACCTGGCCCTGGCAACCGCCAATCGCATGGAAGCGGTCGAGCGCGCCGTAGCAAAAGCTACGGACGGGCTGGCCGCCGTGGTTGAAGAGCACCCGACGATGCCGGAGGATGAGTTATACCGCCTGATGCATAAAGTCGTGGCGCCGAATGAGGAGATTTACGGAACCGCGGTTGCTTTCGCCCCTTCGCCGAACGGCAAGTTTCACGCATGTTACGTCTTTCGCCAGAAAGATCGGCTTCAGGCAAAAGAGGTTAGCTACCAGTTCGACAAATGGGAGTGGTATACCGAACCGCGCGACCGGCGGCAGCCCGTGTGGAGCGAGCCGTATTTCGGCCAGGGGGGCGGCATACTCATGGTCACTTATTCCGTCCCCATATTCATTGGCAAAGAGAAGCGTTTTTTCGGGATAGTCGAGAGCGACGTTTCGCTGGCGTGGCTGACGGATCTGCTGCGCTCGCTGCCGATGGGCAAATCCGGCTATGGCTTTCTCATCACCAAAAACGGGACATATATCGCCCATCCCAAGCACAACCTGGTGCTGAATGAAACGGTATTCAGCGTTGCCAGGCAGCTCGGCAAGCCAGAGCTGGAAGAGGTCGGGCGGCGCATGGTCTCGGGAGAAACAGGCTTTGTCGCGCTGAAAAGCGTATTCACGGGCCGGCCAAGCTGGATGGCGTATACCCCGGTGCCTTCCACGGGGTGGTCGCTGGCCCTGGTGTTTCCCAAGGATGAGCTCCTCGAACGCGTTGCCAGGCTGCACCGGATCGAGGTGGCACTGGGAATTATCGGCTTCATATTTTTGCTGGGGGTAGCGCTGGGGATCGCCCATTCCATCACTTCACCGCTGCGGCAACTAGAATCCTCGACGCATACGCTGGCAGCCGGCAATCTCGACGCCCCGCTGCCTGCCATCGCCGGCGGCGATGAGGTAGCGCGCCTGGCAGCCTCCTTCACTATCATGCGCGACAACCTGCAGACCTATATCGCCGACCTGACGGCGACCACCGCCGCGAAGGAACGCATCGAAAGCGAAGTGCATATCGCCCGTTCCATCCAGATGGGCCTGGTGCCGAAGACATTTCCACCCTTTCCGGAGCGGAATGATATCGATCTATACGCCATGCTGGAGCCGGCAAGGGAGATCGGCGGCGATTTCTATGATTTCTACTTCATCGATGACGATCATATCTGTCTGGTCATCGCGGACGTGTCCGGCAAAGGTATCCCGGCCGCGCTGTTCATGGCGGTCACGCGCACCTTGTTGAAATCGATCTGGCGAGATGAGACCGATCCGGCCGCGGCGCTGGGCCGCCTGAACCACGAATTGGCGCTCGATAACGAGTCCAGCATGTTCGTCACGCTGTTCTGCGCCATCATCCAGCTTTCGACGGGGGAATGCGATTACGCCAGCGGAGGACACACCGCGCCGTTCCTCCTTGCGCCGGACGGCGCGGTGGCCAGCTTCCCGCGGGTGAAGGGGACGCTGGTGGGAGCGGTGGAAGGGGTTCACTTCGACAAGGGCCGTCTTCAACTACGACATGGGGACACGGTGCTCTTTTATACGGATGGCGTTACCGAAGCCATGAATCCCGCGGGCGAGCTGTTCGGTGAGGAACGCGCGCTCGACGCGCTGGCCAGGCTCGGGGGGAAAACCAGTATGGATATCATCGCGGGCATACGCCAGACCGTGCGGGAATTTGCCGGCGGCGCGGAGCAATCGGATGATATAACCATGCTTGCGTTCCGATATACCGCAGGGGAATGGTGAATGGTGAATGGTGAATGGTGAATGGTGAATGGTGAATAGTGAATGGTGAATGACCGATAACTTATTCACCATTCTCCATTCTCCATTCTCCATTCTCCATTCACCCATGCCAGGCATCCAGGATATGCTGGTGCAGCAGGCGGATCAGGGTGGCGGGATCGAAGGCGCGGGCGCCGGCCAGGCTGATGCCGCTGGTGATGGGCGAGCCGTCGGAGGCGATGGTCACGGCATGCACTTCGTCTTCCAACCGCCAGCGTAGATGAAGACCGCCGTCCTCGCGCCGCCATTCTTCCAGCACCGCTCCGGCGGTTTCCAGCACGGAGCGCAGGCGGTATTCGGTATAAAGGTCGGCGTTTTCGCGCAGCCGTTCCAGCGCGCGGGCGGCATCCTCGCCGGAGGCCTGCTCGCCGTGGATGTCGAGCATATCCTCGCCGATCGCCAGCGACTGGCCGGAGAACAGCTCTTCCAGCGGATTGTCACTATGCCTGACGGCCGCCGCGCCGGCGAAGTAAAGGTTCACGCCGTCGAAGCGGGCCTGCACCCGCGCCAGCGGCTCGCCCTGCGCGAAGTGGATGGGATGCGGGCCGGTGATGCCCTGCAGCCGCTCGATGGAACCCGCCGGAAAGGCCATGCCCCGCTCGAGGAGGATGACACTGGCCTTGGTGAGGTAGCCGAGGTATTTGCAGATTTCTTCCTCGTCCGCCGGACGCAACAGCGCGGCGGTCTGCTCCGCGATTTTCAGCAGGTAGTACCCTTCCTCCGCGGGCGTCTCCTCGAGGTGAAACAGCCGCGCCTTCCCCTCGATCCACGCCGCCGCCAGCCGCACCCCCGGCCACAACGGCGCGACGAATTCCTCCAGCGACTCGTCCGCCCGCCTCAACCGCGCCAGCACGTCGGATAGCTCAAGCGATTCGTCAAACATAGCTGCATTGTACCGCCGGGCAGGGCGGGTGGCAATATGGAGGGAATCAATCAACACGAAGACACGAAGGTACAAAGACGCAAAGATTAATTTATTCTTCGTGCCTTCACATTACGTTATGTGTTGTTGAAGTGATGTCAATCCATGATCTGCAGCGCCCGCATCATGCAATAGCGCACGCAGATGCCGCACTCGGTGCACTTTTCCGGGTCTACTTCCGGGGCAGAGCCGGCTTTTTGCTTCAGCGCTTCCGCCGGGCAGGCGCGGGCAGCGGGGCAGGAGTGATTTTTCGGGCAGTGTTCCTCGAAAACGACGACAGCCATGGTCTTCTCCTTAATTCAAGCCGCACGATCCGCGCATCGGGCAGGAGCCGTCGGCGCAACCGGCCGGGGCTTCCGGGACTTTGCCTTTCCCCATGCGTCCGGCGAAGGTGGACATCTTTTTGCCAACCTCCTGCCCGCCGCAGGAGGGGCAGCTCACGCCTTCCCCGGTGTTCCCGGAGCGCACCAGCTCCTCAAAGACCGTCTGACAATTCCGGCATTCGAATTCGTAAAGCGGCATAGCTTTGCTCCCCATGAATGGTAGATTGATGGCCGTGCCATCGCTGCATATTATATAACTATATATACATATTGTAAACAGTTTAAACCTGTAACAATTTCACCTTAAGTCAAGCGGCCTGTCAAGTGGCCGGCTTCGCTGCCGATCTCTCACCGGATATTATTCCCATTATCTCTCGAAGGCATGTATAATGGGTACAATCGTTTTGTGTTTGTCCATATGAAATAAGGGAACAGAGCCGATGAACGTAAATGACGCGCCGACTTGCGCGAGACATCCGAAAGAAGTGACCTATATTCGCTGCGCCTCGTGCGAAACGCCGATCTGCATGAAATGCGCGGTGCTGTCGCCGGTGGGCTATAAATGCCGGGACTGCGGGCTGAATAAGCAGCAGATTTCACTGCTCGCGCCATCGCCGGCGCAGACGGTCGCGGCCGGCGCCATCAGCCTCGCGGCGGGGGCGGTGGGCGGCGCGGTGCTGGGGGGCATCGGCTTCTTCGGCTTCTGGCTCGCCTTCATCGCGGGCCGGTTCGCCGGCACGTTGATCCTCAAGGCAACCAGCGGCAAAAGCAGCCCACTGATGGAAATCGCCGCCGGCATCGCCATCGTCGCCGGCGGCCTGGCGCCGCGCGTGCTACTCGCGATGCAGGGCTTGCACGGAGCGACGCGCTGGCCGCTGGGACGCATCATCACCGGCGCCGGGCCGGTGCTGCAACCGGTATTGCTGGCCATCGACCTTTACAGCCTGATAATTGTGGTAATCCTCGCCGCCACCGCGATCAGCCGGCTGCGGGGGACATGGAGCTACCGAGGGATGTAAATCATACAATATAGCGGAGTTCAGTGAATAATGATTGAAAAGATGAGGCGATTGCAAAATTATAAAAACGAGTGGATTTTTTAAAAACTGAGGGGATTTTTCGATACCTCTGTCGAAGGAGTAGTTAGGAGACCATCCTAAACAGAGGTATCGATAGCATGCTGAC
>Ga0172370_10002103_pt1 | contig 29235 bp, 32 predicted proteins | sample LakKiv5m_FD_114538 | JGI IMG/M metagenome (GOLD analysis project Ga0172370, IMG submission 114538) | Freshwater microbial communities from Kabuno Bay, South-Kivu, Congo - kab_022012_11.5m | ecosystem: Environmental > Aquatic > Freshwater > Lake | place: Democratic Republic of the Congo...
CAAAAGCCGGAAAACATTGTGGAAAAAACAATTGCACCTGCACAGGAAAAGGAACAAGCAGCAGCGCAACCAGTAAATTCACCTGAAACCGCAGTTGATGGAAAAACGCTTGCTGCCGAGAATATTTCTGAAGAAAAAAATGGGACTGCGCCTTCTTTGCCGCCTGTGATAGACGGGTTTGAGGCTGAAGGGGAATTTTTCATAAAGCCAATTGAAACCCCTAAAGGGAACGGGTTTGAAATTGAGAATGTGAGGCTGCTTGAGAGCGGTGTTTTTGAGGTGGACGTTCTTTCGCTTGCGAAAAACCCCCTTGTGTTAAAAGACCAGAACGACGTGTATTATGTCAAGCTGCCGCTTTCAAAGGACATATCTTTTTTGGGCAATGGGAAAACTTTTTTAGGCAATGGGAAAATTGAGAAAGAAGAGAAGAAGGCGGAAAATAAAACCGAGAATGGAACGCCCGAAAACTAAACGTCAAGAAGTATCCTTATTGTGCATTTGCCCTTTTCCTCTTTTAGCAGGAATTCGTGGAACGTTACAGCTTTTATCGCGTCGCGCGGCTGCTTTTTCTCCCCGTATGCGGTTAGTGAGAGGGAATTCTTTTTTTCATCAAGTTTTGTAATTTCCACCCTGCTCACCACCATTTCCTCTGCTTCTGCATGAGAGAGGAGGGAGGAAAGGACGTATACTGCGAGCTCCTCCTTGCTCTTGGCGCGCTCGTGCAGGGTGAAACTCTCTTTCTCTTTTGCATGCCCCATTATGGAGAACATTGCGAGAGATGCGTTTTGCAAGGCCTCCTTGAAATCCTTTCCCCATGCCTCGAACATTATGTCTGCTGTGTGGTCAAGGAAAACGTAAGGCTTGGGCGAATCGGAGGGCCTTGAAGCCGGAGAGCGTTTGGATGCGGGCTTGTTTTCGGGCTTTCTGGGGCTTTTTTCTTTCATAATTACTGTTTTGGTAGCGGGGTTAATAATCCTTGAGAGCAAAATACAAGCATGGCACTTATAGGGGACTTTGCAAAAGAACTGGCACACGCGCCCAAAATGCTCGTGGATGACGAGGTTATGCAGCGCATGCTGCCGAGCATGCAGGAGGCTGCGAAAAAGCTCTCAGAGGCTGCGAAAAAGGGCAGGAGCGTGCTTGTGCGCTTCCATTGCGATGCTGACGGGATTACGAGCGGTGTTGCGCTTTACAATGCACTGCGCGGCGCGCGCATGTCAATTGTGCAAAACAACTCTGCAGTGTACGAGGTAAAAGAAGCTGTGCGGGATCTAAGCGGGGTGCTGGGGCAGCAGAATGCGCTTTTTGTGCTTGCGGACTTTGGGGCAAATGAGGAAAGCTTTGAAGCGCTTTCCCTCCTTAAAGCAGCAGGGATTGAAATCATTGTGATAGACCATCATCCGCCTGCGGAGAAAACAGTTGCGCTGCTTTCGCACTTTGTGTCCCCACATAAGGCTGGGATGAACGGGACTTCGGATTATGCTGCCGGCTTCCTGTGCGCGCACATTGCAAAAATTGCGGGGGCGAACGAGGAATTCATGGATGAGCTTGCAGGGATTTCGCTTATTGGTGACAAGAGCAGGTTCGCGCCCTCAAACGAGGAATTTGTGAAAAAGGCGCTCGTACTGGACTATCTTTCCTCTTTTGGGAATTTCCCAAATGCAGGGGAATTTTACACTAAAATGCTGTTGAAAAAAGAATTGTGGATGGAATTTTACACAAGGGCGCAGGAGAAAATTGATGAGATAAGAAAGCAGGCTGCTGCGGTGTGCAAAGTAAGCTCGGAGAGCGGAGTCGGGATAATTGTTGTGCCCCTTGAAAAGCTTGCGCCAACTTCGGAGAAATTTGAATTCCCCTCAAAAGGAAAAGTGTGCGGCATTGCGTTTGAGGCGCTGCGTGAAACTGGAAAAGTGTTTGTAGGTATTGGACACTCAAAGAAAACAGTGAATTTCCGTGCAAGCAGGGAAGCAATTGCAAGGGGTTTCTCTGCGAGGAAAATCATAGGGGAGCTTAAAATTGAGCTTCCAAATTGCATAGAGGCAGGCGGCGGGCACGATGCTGCCGCGAGCATGAGGATACGGGGAGAGTGCGATGGGATTGTGCTTGAGGCGGCTCTTAAGAAAACTAGGGAGTGGGCTGCAAACGTTAAAGTTTAGAGTGTTCCGCTTGCGATTATGCGCGGGCGGGATTCGTAATCCGCAAGAAGGAAGCGGCTGTTTTTCTCATATGCGATTTCCTTGTGCAATTTGAGCGTAAGGGTTCCGCTTGAGCCGGGCTTTATTTCGCTTCCCTCAACAGTTGCGGGCGTGCTTTGCATTCCCTCCCAAAGATGCAGGATTTTGCCTGCGAAAAGCGGGGTTTTTGAGAATTTTGAGAGGGTTACGTTCAGGGTCAGGGAATTTGTTTTTTGAAGAGTGCCAGCACTGCAGAGGTAATTTCCCCTTCCTGCCTCTTCGGGCTCTACGCCTTTTAGGCATGCGCCCAGGCGCGCGCCAGAGGGGGCGGATTTCACATCATTATCGTGCATCTGAATCGAGCGGATTTGCGCTTTTTTCCCAAGGGGCATTACATCAAGGTCGTCGTGCACGTCTATGCTGCCTGAGAGGACTACCCCAAGCGCCACAGTTCCAACCCCCTTCACTGCAAAGCAGCTGTCTATGAGCGCCTTCTTTGGGGAAGCGGAATAAGAGTGTGCGAGCGAAAGGAAGCGCATGCGCACGGAGTTTGCGTCGTTTTCAAGCTCCTCGTATTTTTCAAGGGATGTGTCCTTTATGAAAGGCGCAAGCTCCTCCTTTGAAACTCCGTCGTATATTATGAAGCCGGGGAGGTTTGAGCAGTTGAGGGCGACTATGCACTCTGCCAAATCCTTGTTGAGTTCGCGCGTTATCAGGAGCGCGTGCGAGCAGAGCGCAATCGCGTTCAGCAGGCTTTGCGCCTTGTCGGGGTAGGAGTAGGGCTCGCACAGCGTGAGGATTTTTTCGCCCTCTTTCAGGCCGTAAAGTGTGATGTCGGATTCGGAGTTCTTTTTCCCGATTTGCTTTGCAAACTCGCGCTTGGAATCGATTACGAGGATGTTTGAGGAGGTCATTGAATCACTTTTGAAGAATAAATGCATCCGCCGGGATTTTTGGGCGCGCAGTTTTTACTTGAAAAAACGCGCAGAACCCGGGTCAATAGATTGGGAATCTATGATCCTACCAGGCTGGACTACGGATGCGAATGGGAAACTTATGCACGTGAATTTATTTAAACGCTCGTGGGGTCGTATATGCATGGGCAAATATGCCGGATGCATGGAATATGCGAAGAGTCAGCTGCCTAAAAAGGCGCTTTTTGCGTTCAATTTTTGCGCGGATGCAGTTGTGGGCACAACAATTGGAAAGGTGCTTGCACTGCCTTTTGTGCAAAGGGATGAAAAACTCAAAAAAGACATTATTGCAGGAGTGCAGAGGGAAGTGCGCATAAAAGAAAAGGAGCTTGCGCATTTGAAATCATTTTTTCCGCGTGCAAAAATGCAAGTTGGTGGGCAGGCTGGATTCGGGGCAGCTACTGCGCATTCTCTCGGAGTGAAACCAACTGTTTTTACCGCCAGTGCGACTCGTTTTCCACGCCTGCAAAACTTGCCCGTGCATTTTGTTTTTGAGTATTCTGCACGCGGAGGGAAAAGAAACAGGATTATTGCAGCGCACGAGGAGAAAAACATAATACCTTCGATTGTTCCTAAGAAAATGATGGGGTTTTCGCACATATTCCTTGGAGGGTTCCATCTTTTGAAATCAAGGGAGGACATGTTGCGCGCTGCGAGAATGCTCATGCTGCTGAAGAAGAGGAATCCAAATGCAAAGACATTTGTGGAAACAGGGGAATTCCTTGAGAAAGAGTGCGTTTGCGCGTTTAGGAATTCAATATTGCCCTTTGCGGATTGTGTCGGGCTTAACGAAGTGGAGTTGCACCAGCTCACAGGGAAAAGAGGGAAAAATGCATTGGACGTACTTTCAAAAAAAGTGCAAAAAATATTGTACCATGCGCCCAGTTCAGCAATTGCATACCCGCATGAAAAAAATGATGCGCAGGCGATTCTTTTTGCAAAAATTGTTGCATCCTATGCTGCAAAATACGGGAAAAGGGGCAGACTCGGGGAGCTTTGCGCATATGCAAAAAATGCAAAATCCCTGCACGTGAAAAATCCAAAGTATACAGTCGGACTGGGAGACACTTTTTCGTGCGCTTATTTTTTAGTTTCAGAATAAGCCCTGCAAGATGAAAATTGCAAACGCATATATAATTTTTTGCGGAATAGTTTGCATAAAAAATTGCGATGGGGGTTCCATGGGAGAAGAAAAAGGGCGCATTTCGGCGTTTATGGAAAGGAATTACAGGCATTTCAACTCTGCCGAAATGCTTGACGCTGCAATTGCATATAAGGAACACGTTGAAAGCGGGGGCAAAATGCTGCTTGCAATGGCAGGTGCGATGAGCACTGCGGAGCTTGGCATAAGCCTTGCAAAAATGATACGGGAAGGAAAAGTGCATGCTATTTCTACTACTGGCGCAAACCTTGAGGAGGACCTCTTTAACCTCGTTGCGCACAAGAATTACAAGGTAGTGCGCAATTATAGGGACCTTACGCCACAGGAAGAGCTGGATTTGATGGCAAAGGGGCTTAACCGGGTTACGGATACGTGCATACCTGAAGAGGAGGCAATGCGAAAAATTGAGCGCGAGCTTTTGCCTGTGTGGAAAAAAGCAGAAAGCGAAGGAAGGAAGGCTTTCCCGCACGAGTATTTGTACGAAGTAATACGAAGCGGAAAATTGCGCAGGCATTACCAGATAGAGGAGCAGGATAGCTGGCTTCTTGCTGCGTGCGAGAAGAATTTGCCGATTTTTGTGCCCGGATGGGCGGATTCAAGCCTTGGGAATTATTTTGTTGCGGAAAACGTGAACGGGAATTTGAAGGGATTTGGGATAATCAGGGAAGGGCTTGAATACCTGAGGGAACTCATAGGATGGTATCAGGAAAATTCCTCAAAGGCGAAGATGGGCTTTTTCCAGATAGGCGGCGGGATTGCAGGCGACTTCCCCATATGCGTTGTGCCGCTCATAAACCAGGACATGAAAGATGGGAAGGTGCCGCTTTGGGAATATTTTGCGCAAATTAGCGATTCAACCACTTCTTATGGGTCGTATTCCGGTGCAGTGCCGAATGAGAAGATAACGTGGGGGAAAATTTCCCCAAGCACAAAAAGGTTCATGGTGGAATCGGACGCGACAATAGTTGCACCGCTTATTTTCAGCTACGTTTTGGGCGAATGAGTGCGCTTGATTGCCCTGCCGGGCAAAGCGGCGCATTTCTGCGCCGGGATAAAAAGAAAAAATGCGGCTGCCGGGAATTTCACCAGAGGCTTCGGACCCCGAGAGGGGGTGAAGGCCTCAGGGGGACATTTGGAAAACATTTGTTCCCCCTATGGCTTTGAACCCGGATTATTAGCTTTCTGCCAGCCTTTGAAAAGGCTGCTGGAAGGCTAGCGTCCTACCAGGTTGGACGACGACCGCAAAGTAGGAGTATTGTGCATATTGAAATTTATAAAGGGTGGGCGTTTATTCGCGCAATTCCATGTAGAGCTTGTCCATGTATTTTCCGCAGTGGAAGAGATGCCCGCGCAGCCGCGCAACCTCCACAAACCCAACGCTGTGGTAAAGCTTCTGCGCTGTTTTGTTGCCTGCAAAGCAGTCAAGGAGTATTTTGTGCGGCTTGAGCTTTGCTTTTGCGCGCATTATTGCGAGCAATAGGAGCTTTTTGCCCAGCCCCTTGCCCCGATATCCATTTGATATTGCAATGCCAAGCGTTGTGTTGTGACGCTCCTTGTACTGCCCCCGCCATGCCTCGCAAATGCCTGCCAGTTTTTTGCCGTCCCACGCGAGAAGAACAATCCGGGTGCCCTCGCGCAGGTCTTTTGCCTCTTTCTTCTGCCATTCCCTCTCTTGGCACAGCGTGAATTTCTTGTCGCACAATAGAAAAGCTTTTTCCTCTATGAACGCGTTTATGAAATTGCGGAAAATCTCTGTCTTAATTTGCAGAATTCTTTTGCCGCTCTTTACTTCCTCAATTTTTATTGCCATAACAAGACCTGAGGGGGGAGATCAGGATTAAACCTAAAACTGAGAGTGGGGCTCGCCCCCCTCGCGGTTTAGGTAAATGCGCCCGCCGGGAATTTCAACCGCGAGGTTTCAGACCGCCGCTCTCCGAATACGAAAAGGGGGTGAAGACCTCAGGGGGACCTTCGGAACACCTTTGTTCCCCCTATGGTATTTGAACCCGGCTCACGAGATTGGCAACCTCGGATCCTAACCAGACTAGACTACAGGCGCAATGAGGAAACATTTGATTATAAGACTTTAAAAATATGGCGGCAGAGAAGAGGATATGAGAATGCTTTTCTGTTTCCTTGCGGTTGCATTTCTTTGTGCGGCAGTTTTTCCCCTTACGTTGCAGGAATTCAAGGCGGCTTATTTCTATGCGAACGAAAGCGTTTCATTTAAGGCATTGCGGGCACAGGGTGCGTATTCACTTGTGCTTGTGGATGGGAAGGAAACGGGCGTGTTTGACTCTTCTGCAGGCGTGCTTGTGCTGGAAAGGGAGAAAATTGCGCAAATACTGCGCGAGGATGAGTATGCGCGGGCTGATTTTGATGGGACAAAGGAGAAAGCGGCGCAATTCTGGAGCTTGCATTACATGAGCAAGAAAAGCGGGGAGGAAACGTGCAACCAGTACTTGGGGCTGGACAAGAACAACTGCACTGACAAGGTTTCATACATGCGCTCGTGCATGAGCGTTCCCATGTGCCAGCCGCTTGTGTACGTTGCGGGCTTTATTGAGGGGATGCAAAAATGGGAGGGCGAGAGGGGGAGCATTTCCCTGCTTGTGGATGAGTTTAATGCGGGGATAGGGGAGGCGTTTGAAAACTCAAGCGCATTGCAGGAGAAGGGTGAGCTGCTTGAGAAGATAATTGTGCAGGCGGCAGTTGTGAAAAACAATGCGCTCATGATGGATGCAAAAGATGCGGCGTGCAAAAAAGAGAAGTGCTTTGCATTCTGCCCAAAGCCAAACTATGCGGAGGAGGAAGCAGGGGAACTTGCGCAGAAAATGCTAGTTGTGAAGGGCGTGATGGATGGGGAGGGCGCAAGAGTGCAGCGTGCGGATGGGATGCAATTGAAAAGCACGCAGCTTGTGCAGCGCTCAAGCGAAATAGTAAAGCAGCAGCCGCAGGAAAGTAGCAAAAACGCGCCATGCATCCCAGTGCTTGCATTTGCTGCAATTGCGGGATTTGCGTTTGCACGGGAGTAATTCCACCATTGTCGCTGTTATATTCCTCAATTGTGGAACGGGTAAGGTAATATATGCTTAGTGAGCTTTTTCTTCATGGAAAAAAAGAAAATAGGGGTTTGGCTCCCTTTTAGGAAGGGCATGGTGAGCGTAACTTATGAAACGCCCGGAGCGCTTGTGGAGCAAGTAAGGAATGGGTTTGTCCAAGCACTTGCAAAACATGGGCAGGCAGACATAATTGAAATTGGAGACTTTCGCAGGGCAAGGATAGAAAGCGGCAAGCCGACACTTGAGGGCACAAATTTGGAAGAGCTTGACGCGTTTGTGTGGTTCGGGGAAATTGGCAGGGATGTGCGCAGGGAGCACAATCTGGAAATACTGAGGGCGATTGAGAAGAGTGCCACCGTAATAAATTGCACTTTTGGGTATGAAACCGCAATGGACAAGTTCCTCACAAGCAGCTTCCTCTCAGAAAAAGGAGTGAAAGTCCCTAAATTCATGCTCGTTGGAAGGGAGAATTCAGAGGCGGCGGCGCAGGTGCTCAAGAGTTGGGGCAGCGTGCTGCTAAAGCCCCGGCTTGGCTCATACGGGATAGGCATAGTAAAGCTGGACAAGCCGCAGGACATTGTGGATTTTACGGATTATTGCCCGTCCATGCTGCACTTTGTTGAGGAATTCGTGCCAAACGACCCTGCAAGCTGGATAGGCGTGAATGTGATTGGCGGAAAGCACGCATATTCGTACCGCAAGGGAAAGGAAAGTTTCCATGACGGGTGGAAGGTTTTTGACAGGAAAAGCGTGGGAGGCAAGATGATTCTTGCAAAGCCCACTGAAAGGCAGATTGAGATTGCACTTAAAGTGGCGGACATGCTCAGAATGGACTGGGTTGGAGTGGACATGGTGACTGATGCGCAGGGAGAGCACTACGTTATTGATGTTAATGCGTTTCCAGGGCTTTATCCGGAAATGTTTGCGCAGGCTGGCGTTGACGGGCCGAAAATGATGAGTGACGCGGTTTTCGCACGTCTTGGCATTTGAGTTGGTATTATGAGCGGGCAGGCAAGAAAAAAACACCTTGTGGGTTTCGAGACCGAATTCCTTGTTCTTGAGGAGGACGGTTCGGTTTCAACAAGGGCGGACGAGCTCATGAAAAAGGCAAATGCATGCAAGCTGCGCTATCCACTGCACAAGGATTATACGCACAACATGGTTGAAATAGCGAGCGTTGCGAACGTGCGCGTGAGGAAAGGGGTGCACGAGTGGCTTGCTACGGTAGAAAAAGTCATCGGCATTGCAAAGAAGATGGGAATGCGCCTCTACCCATATGGCACTTATACCGGAGCGCACATCCCTACCGGAAGAGAGGACAGGTATTATAAGATGTGCGAGGATGTTCTCGGCCCTGAAAAATACAGGAACAATACGGGAAAGGTCGTTGGGTTCCATTTCCATTACTGCCTGCCTTATGGGACGTTCAATAGAAGCACGAAAAGCCTGCGCAGGCTTTTCCATTCAAAATACAAGGACCAGCTGCTAAATATTTACAACATGATTATAGCAATAGACCCGGCAGTTACGAATTTCATGGAGTCCTCTCCTTTTGTGGATGGGCTGTACATGGCAAAGGACTCGCGGCTTTTCCTTTACCGCGCAATGAGCACCACGAAGTGGGGAGTTACTATAAACGGGCTTTACCGCGACCAGCCGCTATTTGGGAAGCTGCCCAGGTATGCATTTGCAATATCCGACCTTGTGATGTTAAGCGAGCAGCGCCATGCCACTTGGAAGGAAATGATTGAAGCAAACCACCCTGAGTATCTGGACGTCATGGAAACAAAGCATCCCTTGCAATTCAACTGGGGTCCGCTGCGCATAAACCGGGTTGGGACTTTTGAATACAGGGGCACTGACATGAACGTGCCTTCGCACATAATAGGGACAAGTGTGCTCATGAGATGCCTGCTGCAGAGGGTGAAGGAAGAGGAGCTGCACGTGATGCCTTCTGACATTGGGATAAGGGAGCCGTTCAAGATAGAAGGGCAGAACATCTATGTGCCCCCTTATGCGTACGTGAATGAGATATTGCAATACCGCTCCGCGCTCAACGGCATGGCGGATGATGAAGTGTATAGGTACACAAAGAGAATGGCTGCTGTTGCGCTTTCAGGTGTGACTGACAAAAAGGACCCTGGGCTTGAGAGGATAAAGCATATGCTAAGAAAAAGAAGGACAATGTCAGATGAGATACTTGAACAGGCAACATCAAAGGGGCATGATTTGTCGCAAAGGCTTGATGAGGAGCTTGCGCGGGAAATTGCGCTAAAAGGCTGCGAGCGGCTTGAGGACGAGGTGCGCAAGATGATGAGCAGGGAGCTTATAATTGACAGCAACGGTGCCTGATTGGGGCTTGCTCCCTCACTGTTTTTTATTGTTTGTGCGAGAAAGCGATAGCGAGGGGAGAACATGAGCAAAGTAAAAGATATTTCATTTTCAAAAGACGGCGAGGGGGAGCTTTATTGGGCGCGCGTGCACATGCCCATACTTGCGCAGATAAAGAAGGACTTTGAGAAAGAAAAACCGCTTAAGGGGCTCGTTGTGGGAGTTGCGCTGCACCTTGAGAAAAAGACAGGCGTGCTTCTTGAAACGCTTGCTGCCGGAGGGGCGCAGATATGGGCTGCCTCGTGCAACCCTCTCTCTACGGATGATAGAGTTGCGGCTGCGCTTTCTTCCAAAATGAACGTATTTGCATGGGCTGGGCAGAGCAAAGAAGAGTATTACTGGTGCCTTGAGCAGGTAATTTCACAGAAGCCGCAAATACTTATAGACGATGGATGCGACCTTACATTGCTTGCGCACCAGAAGGGATATGAGAAATTAGTGCTGGGGGCGTGCGAGGAAACAACTACAGGAGTGAATAGATTGCATGCGATGCACCGCGACGGGAAGCTGAAATTCCCTGTTTTTGCAGTGAATGACGCGTATTCAAAGCATCTTTTTGACAATAGATACGGGACTGGGCAGAGCACGCTGGATGCGATTATGAACATGCTAAACCTTATTGTGGCTGGGAAGACAGTAGTAGTTGCGGGATATGGATGGTGCGGAAAAGGGATTGCAAAAAGGATGTCTGCAATGGGTGCGCGCGTTGTTGCTGTTGAGATAGACGGGGACTTGGGCGAGGACAAATCGTCCGGAAGCGGGGTGCACAAGGCGCTTGAGGCTCTTTATGACGGTTTTGCAGTAATGAAGATGGAAGAGGCTGCAAAAATCGGGGATATATTTGTCACCGCGACCGGAAACCGCGACATACTTACGGAGAAGGAATTCCGCCTAATGAAAGACGGAGCGATTGTGAGCAATTCGGGGCACTTTGACAATGAGATTGACGTTGCATATCTTGAGAAAAATGCGAAAAGCAAGAAAGAAGTGAAGCCAAACGTAATGGAATACGAGCTTGGAGGGAAGAAAATTTACCTTCTTTCAGAAGGAAGGCTTGTGAATTTGGCGCGCCCAACTGGGCAGGGTCACCCTGTGGAAATAATGGATGGGTCCTTTGGGATACAGGCGCTTTGCGTTCGGGAAATTGCAAAAAACACTCCTAAAAAAGCAGGCGTGCAGGCTGTTCCAAAAGAAATTGATGATGCGGTTGCGAGGATGGCACTAAAGGCGAACGGGGTTGTGCTTGGAAAGCCTACGAAAGAGCAACTAGAGTATGCGAAGGGGTATGGGGAAGGGACTTAGAGGCTGAAAATTGAAAGTTCAGTCCGCCTTTTTTCCTTTAGGTCTTTTGCTATTTTTCCAAGCAGCATCTTTTTTATGCGCAGGAATTGCTCTTTCCCGACTACGGTATTTCCTACTGCGTATTGCATGTTTTTTGCATTGAAGCACAGGAGCGAATCCTGCATGTTCTCGCAGTTGTGACATAAATATGAGTTCCTTGTAGAGTATGAGCAATCAACTTCAAGGCAGCCGGAAGTCTTTACGCAGTTGTAGCAGTTGAGGCAGAACTGCGAGCGAAGCATGCGCACGCCCCCGCCGAAGATGTGCTCGGATTTTACGACTGCGGATGCAAAGCCTGAGAGCTTGGAGTCCGTGCAATCGGCAACCTTTTGCATGTTTGAGCCTGTGAAAGTCATTGGGACCTGCAGGCAGTTTTCCTTTATGCCATTTGAGAATTCATCGCAAAAATATGCAACGCTTGATGCGCGCTTTTTTATTTCAGAAAGGGAGGGAAGCTCTGCCGCCCCTATGGAGATTTTCTTTTCGCCCGCCTGTTTTGCCTCTTCTGAGTTTACAATGCGGCTTGCAGGTATTTTCTCTATTATGGGGATGCGCTCTATTCTGTTCACTCCGCTGCCGTGCGCGCCTTTTACTTTTCGCACTCGAAGTGCGCGTTCAAGAAGCCAGTTTTCGTATGAGCGCACGTTCTGGAGCTCTTCGCCCAAAACAAGCCGTGAGGTTGAGCGGAAAGCTGCTTCCACTTTTGGGAGTACTGGGCTTTCAGGGAAAGGGGTCTCGGTTTCCTCATTTTGCGCCTGCACAAGTTCGAGAATGGAAAAAATGCGCTTTTTGCTTTTTAGTTCGCCTGCAATTTCAGAGAGGAGCTTTTGCTTTAGGGTTGCATAGTGGTCTTTTGGAAGCTCAAGGTTACCTATTGCATTGTGTTTTCCCTTGAGGTTGAATGCGAACATGCAATCCGAGCAGCCCACGCAGTTGAATGCATAGAACATGTCAGACACGTTGGAAACGTAGTAGGACTCAAAGCAGCGCGTTGCGCGTATTCCTTCGCAGCAGCGCATGCAAAAGCTGGACTCAGGGATGCCCCACACACCAAACATGTGCTCTGATTCGCGAAAGTAGGAAACAAACGCGGATTTTTTCACTTCAACCACATTGTCTCCAAAGTAAACGTCTGAGCAGTCGATGCAGTTGTCTATAAGCTCGGAATTGTGGCACGTTCCAAACTGCTTGTTGCCGCAGTAAATTTGCCGCTCTTTTACTGCGGAAAGCAGGGAATCAATGTCTTTTATCTCGTTTATGGAAAGGGGCGGGAATTTGAGCTGCGAAACCTCGTCTTGGGAAACAAATTTTACATTTTTTGGGTAGTATGGATGCGAAAGAAGGACAGGCTTGCCTGAGACGTGCGAGCGCTCTATCCTATAGGGACTCATGAGCTCCTGCAGGTAGGGTGCAAACTCCTCCAAGCTGCCTATCTCCTGTCCGAAAAGAACGCGGGAAAAAGATTTGAATGCAAAATTTGCGCTCTTTTGCGCAGTTTTTTCCAATGCCATGGTAATATTGCTGGGCGGGACATATATTAAACTTATTTGCATTTTTTAAGCAAAAAATGGATAAAAATATAAAAGTAACCAATAAATGTGCATATATGGGAGAGATATTAGACAGTGTTGATAGGCGCATTCTCTTTGAGCTGGACAAGAATTGCAGGGTGCCTGAAAGCGCGCTTGCAAAAATTGTGAAAAAATCGAGGGAGGCGGTAAGGTATCGTATAAGGAAAATGGAAAAAGAAGGCATAATACTGTGCTACACCGCGTTCATAAACTTTGGAAAGCTCGGGTATCAGGGGTACAAGCTTTACCTTAAAACCCGCTCTGACCACAAGAGAAGGCGGGAGTTTAGGGAATACCTGCTTGGGCTGAAGAATTTGTTCTGGCTTGGGGAGGCGGATGGGGCATGGGACTATGGGCTTACTTTTTTTGCAAAATCAAATGAGGAGTTCTATGCGCAGAAAAATGACATATTCTCAAAATTCCGCGACATAATACTGCAAAAATATACAGGTGCGATACTTGAGCCCATTTGCTTTGGGAGGAAATTCCTTTATGCGGATTCCTCTGAAAAAGAGCGGAAAACAACGCACCTTTTTGGGAGCGTGGGGTTCAACAAGGTTGACGGGCTGGATAGCGCAATATTGGCAGAACTTTCAAAGAATGCAAGGATGCACACAGTGGAGCTTGCAAAAATGGTGGGGGGCACAGCGGATGTTGTGAGAGGCAGGATAAAGAGGCTTGAGAAGCTTGGGATAATTTGCAGGTACTATGCGATGCTGGATTACAAGAAGATGGGCATGGAATTTTACAAGTCGTTCCTTTTCTTTGACTCGCTGCCCGTGCAGCTGGAAAAAAAGCTTTACAATTTCTGCAAAGCGCATCCGAACATCGTGTATCTTATAAGGCAGATTTCGCCCTGGGACGTTGAAATAGAGATAATGGTGCGCAATTATGCAGAATATAACGCTATAATAAACCGCATAAAAGAGGAGTTTTCAGAGAACTTGGGGAACGTTGAGAGCGCGGTCATGAACGAGGATGATGTATACCCGTTTGAGAGGACTGTTTTTTAGAAAAAACCATATGAAGTTGAGCTAAAACGGGCAGTGAATGCGTTTAGGTGCCATTGTGGAAGTTTGCGCCTGGCGTTGTGCCGGTGTTGCTCTTTTTCTCGGCTGCATCTAGCTGGTTGTACCGCCCGAGGATGCATAAGCCAGTTATTCCCCAGAGTATGGGCAGCCAAAGCGGTATTCCGAGGGCGTTTGGAAAGGCGTATTTCCATATCCCAAAATTCACCAGAAAGGACTCTGCGGCTGCGCCGCCAATTCCGCAAAACAGGAAGAGTTTGAGTTCTGCGTTGCTTTTCCTGTGCATAAGGCGTAGTGTGCTCAATGCAAGGAGTTCGGCTGAAAGCAGAATCGGATTCTCCCATAATAGCGCAACAGATGCAATTGTGAAGGGGCCAAGATATTTCAGTGGGAGGAGGGAGGTTCTGCTGCATGCGCGTTTTTCCTGCATGGTTTCTGATTTGGGCAGCATGGTAGGTTTTTGAATGCTAAACTGTTCTTCCTGCATGTGCCTGCCGTAGAAAATTCCGCTTGCGTGGCGCATGCCGTTTATTGTAGCCCTGTGCGCGCAGATAGGCGGGTGCCATGATGTTGAGTGGAAACCAAACGTACTAAGTTGCATATGCTTAATATTTATGGAATTATATTTATTAAGCTTTTACCAAAAAAAACAGGCGATCCAACAAAACTAAGGGCAATTCCGCTCGCAGTATTCGATTAGCTTTGAGAGCGAATGCACCGCGTTTGAGGGAGAGAGATAGCAGGGAACGCCCATTGAGCCAAGCAGTTTCCTTTGCGCTTCAGTATATGCGCCGCCAGTGGAAACGCATATTATGGGTTTTTGGGAAAGCTGCGCAGCCTTTGAGAGCATTGGGACTACGGAGGCATCAAGGGCAGGAGTTTGGAAAAGAAGAATCACTATTATGGCATCCACGTTCTTGTCTGTGATGAGGAGCTGGAGGGACTTTTCATAGCGCGCAGTGTCCGCATCCCCTATTATGTCAAGGGGGTTTTTCGCGTTTGCATAGGAGGGAAGGAAAGTTTTAAGCGAGGAAATTGTCTGGGGCGAGAACTGCGCAAGCTTCAAATTATATTCTTCTATTGCGTCTGCCGTAAGAACGCCGTTTCCCCCTCCGTTTGTGAGAACGCCGATGCGCCTTCCCCTTGTGCGCGGAAGGGAAAATACTGCGGGAAGGTTCAGGAGGTCTTCAAGCACGTGCGCCTCCACTATGCCAGCTTGTGCAAATGCTGCCTTGTATGCGGCTGCGCTTCCTGCGAGAGAGCCTGTGTGCGAGGCGACTGCTAAGCTTCCTGCGCTGCTTGTGCCTGCCTTTAGCGCGATAATGGGCTTATGCGGGGAGATTTCGGACGCAATTTGGAGGAACTTTTTCCCGTCTTTTACGCCCTCAAGGTACATTACGATTGTTTTTGTTTCAGGGTCGTCTGCAAGAAAGCGCAGGATGTCGGATTCGTCTATCACAGAGGCATTTCCATAGGACACAAACTTTGAAATCCCTACCCCGTAGCTTGAGGCGATGTCAAGCATGCAGCCGCCTATTGCGCCAGACTGGGAAAGGGCTGCAATTTCACCTTTCTTTGGGCGCCCAAGCTTGTAGGTGGGAAGGAAAACGCTGTCTGTTTGGGAGGAGACGCAAAGCGCGCCCATGCAGTTGGGCCCTATGAGGGCGATTGAATATTTCTTTGCAATTTGAACAAGCTTCTCTTCCAATTTTTTGTTTCCGACTTCGGAAAAGCCCCCCGAAATTAGTATTGCCGCCTTTGCGCCTTTTTTTGCGCACGACTCAAGGGCGAGTACTGCTGCCTCTGCGGGAATTGCAATTATTGCGCAATCAAAGGAAGAGGGCACGTCCTGCACGGAAGAGTAGCAGCGCATTCCGAGTATTTCGCTTGCATGCGGGTTCACAGGGTAAATTGCGCCGCGAAAGCCTGCCTGTATGAAATTCCTAAGAATTGCGTGCCCGATTTTTGAGGGTTCGTGGGAGGCGCCCACTATGCACACGCTGTTTGGGGAGAAAACGTATTTGAGGTTGGATGCGGGTGTTTTCATTTTACCATCTTATTTTACCATTCTCATGTCTACTACTTCACAATAATCTTTGTGCACTATTACGGGGTTCAAATCAAGCTCGGACGGGTTTTTCTTTATGAGGATTTGGGAAACTTTTGCGAGCGTATCTATCAGGGCTGCCTCATTTATGGGCTTGCCCCGCGCGCCTGCAAGCACCTTGTAGCCTTTTACTTCGCGCATCATTTTTGCTGCTTCGCTTTTGTCTATTGGGCACACGCGCCATGCAACGTCTTTGTAAATTTCAACGAAAATTCCGCCCATCCCGAACATGATGAGCTGGCCGAACTGGGAATCGCGCTTTCCGCCTATTATCACTTCTATTCCGGATTTTGCCATTTTTTGCACAAGCACGCCTTGCACGTGCGCGCCCTTTGCGTTCTGGAGCACTTTTTTGTATCCGCCCCGCACTTCCTGCTCGTTTTGCAAATTAAGGAGGACTGCACCCCTGTCTGTTTTGTGGGGGATATCTGGGGAAACTATTTTGAGAACGACTGGGAAACCGAGCTTCTTTGCTGCTTGCACTGCAGCGTCTTCGGTTTTTGCAAGCTTGAATGGGGCGCAATTTATGCGGCTTTTTTGAAGTAAGGAGAAATCGGAGATTACCTTGCTTGCCATTGCGACACCAATCCAGAACCCCTAACCCAGCTTTATGAAAGCAGAGGTGAGGGCATAGAAGAGGAGCGCGCAAAAGAGCAGCAGGAGCGCAAGGTAAGGAAGGTATGCGGAAAGATAAAATGAAAGTTTTGAAGAGAGGCGCTCAAGCCTTATGTTCTTGGGCTTGTGGCGCGCTGCAGGAATTGCATCGTGGGGCTTGTGGTGCCCCGCTTGCGCGGCTTTTTCATCTGCTCGTGTGTGCGCCGCGGATTTTTCATCTTTTTTCTCCTGCCTCATGAGCGCGTCAATGTCCTCGCTTGCGGCTGCCGCCTCGTTTACGCTCACTAGGTTTTTCGGAACCCATGGGGGCGAGCCTGAAGTTGGCTTTGCCGGAGAAGCCCCTTGCGCGGAAGTTGAAGGGGAAGGAGTTGCTGTTGGGACTGTTGTTTGTGCTGGGCGGGCTTGCGCGGATGCGGGAACGTTTGTGGGTTGCATGGTTGCAGTCCCCGATGCAGGGGCAGTTGTCTGTGCGCGGATTGCGCCCGTGGAGTTAAAGCCCTTTTCAGTAAGGGAAACGTAAATTTTTGCAGAGCGAAGCGTGTAGTCTATGTATTGTTGTATTGAGAGTTTGTGCAAATGGTATGCCAAATCCCCTTGGCGGATGTTTATTGCGTTGCTTATGCCTTCCAAATCCCGCACGCCGGATGCAAGGGTTGCGAGTATGGAGGAGTCAAGAGCATCAATTGGCTCCCTTGACTTTTCGTTTGCGACTGTGAGTATGCTTGCGCCTGCGTCCGTGAGCACTACGCGGCTTAAGCCGCCTACGGATGACATTATGTCAAGGTAACCTTTGAGTTTCATTGTGCCCAAGAGGTTTGCGGTCTCAAAAAACGAGGTGTTTATTGCGCTTCCGAACTTCTCGACCGTTGATTCGGTGTCGATTTTCAAAAGCACTGCCAAATCCAGAAAAGTTAGCTCGTTCATGATGGGAATTCGCCTGAAACGTTTAAATATGTTCGGGAGGCGCGCATGGGAAAACGCTGGAATTGTGCGTATCTTACTGCGGATAGCCCGGGTTTTCGTACAGGAGGCGGATTTCACTTGCAGAAAGGGCGCGGTTGAAAATGAGGATTTCGTCTATTGTGCCATTGAAGCCATAGCTGCCATCCTGCCTGTTCCCGATTCGCACATTGGCATTTGCGGCTGTTGGCGCAGTGCAGGTGTAGCTTGCAGACAATGAACCATTCAAGTAGAAATTTATTGTGCTGTTGGAGCCTGCCACGGACCTTGTAACAACGACGTTGGACCATGTGTTGAATGGCACTGAATTTGAGGAAGTGGAACCGCAGCTGGACAAGTCGCCAGTATTGGAAAATCCTACTCTTTTTGTGCCTGAGAAATATGAGAATGCGATGCCAGAACCGCCCGTTTGGGAATCAGTGATGATTTTGCCAAGCCCGCTTCCGGACGAGCCGGTAGGGTAAATCCATGCAGAAATTGTGAGGTCTGAAGAGGGCAGAAACTGCGAGGCGGTGCTTATTGCGTCGTCAATGCCGTCAAAGCTTACTGCCTCCCCGCTCTTTCCGCTTGCCCAAGTTGGCCCGTTTGCAAGCGTGCCGGCGTATCCGCCCCTGCTGTCGGTTGCGCTTGTGCCGCTGCCGTCTTCGAACTTGTAGTATGCAACAAGCCCCTGCGTGATGGACTGGAAGCGGTCGTCATTGACCTGCGCGCCTATTTCGCCTATCTTGAAACGTACGTCTGTCTGCTGCCTCTTGGCGTCTTTTGTGGCTCCAATGGGCCACGTAAGAAGCACAATGGAAATCAGGACAATTATTAGGACTACTCCCAGAGTCACAAGGTATTCCGTAGAGCCTTGGGCTTTTGAAAAGTGGATAGTGGGTGCCACGCGGATTAAGTTGACTGCCAAGCTAAAAAAACTTTGCCAAAAAGGGATTGCAAACCATATTAAAAGTGCACTTCAAATGTAGCCCGTATGGAACTCACATTCTTAGGAGGCGCGCGCGAAGTTGGGAGGAGCAGCGTGCTTGTGGAGTCTGATGCACGCCTATTGCTGGACTATGGAATAAAGATACATGCGGACACCGCATATCCAATGCCCCATCAGGGGGAAATTGATGCGGCCGTTATAACGCACGCGCATTTGGACCATTCGGGCTTTGTGCCGCAGCTATACGACAACGATGAGCCAATGTGGCTTGGGACGCCTCCTACGAGGACTTTGTGCGAAATACTTATACCGGATTGTGCACGGATATTGCAAAGGGAAAGAGGCGGGCTTCCATATCGGCACGGAAGCATAAAGCAGGCGTTTGAAAATTTTGAGCCTGTTGGATACGGGCAGGGAAAAAGCATACGCAACACGCGCATAAACTTCCATGAGGCAGGGCATATTACAGGCTCTGCGATTGTGGAAATCCAGCACAAGAAGAGCAAAATAGTGTATACTGGGGATTTTAAGATGTCGCAGACAAGGATGCATGAGGCTGCGCGCCCCATAAAGGAGGCACAGGCGCTCATCATAGAAAGCACTTATTTTGACAGGGAGCACCCTACAAGGGATGAGATTGAATCGGATTTGTGCCAGAGGGCGCGCGAAGTATTGGAAAACAGGGGGAACTTGCTTCTTCCTGCGTTTGCGGTTGGGAGGACGCAGGAGCTCATAAGAGTATTTCGGGCGCACATGAGGGATGTTCCGATATATGTGGACGGGATGGGCTGGGATGCAAGCAAAGCTGTTGCAAAACACACTAACTATATACGCAACCCGAAACTCTTTAGGAAAGACCTTGAGAGCGTGAGGCACGTAAAAAGCCGCCAAGAGCGGGAAAAGGCGCTCAAGGAGCCGTGCATAATGATAGCGAGTGCGGGAATGCTCCAAGGCGGGCCTGCAATGAGCTATCTTCTTATGCTCAATGCGCGCGAGCATCCGGACAGGTCAAAAATAGTATTTACTGGGTATTGTGTGGATGGGACAAATGGGCACAACCTCCTTAACAAAGGATTTGTGGATGTCGGGGGAGAGCAGCTCAAGGTGAAAGTGCCCTATGAGTATCTGGATTTGTCCGCGCATGCTGGGCGCGAAGAGCTATTCTCATTTGTGCAGAAAAGTGCGCCTGAAAAAGTCTTTTGCATGCACGGGGACAAGCCCGACGAGTTTGCTGAGGAGCTTAAGCTGGAAGGCTTTGATGCGATTGCGCCCAAGATAGGGGAAAGGTTTGAGATTTAAGTTCCTTTCCTATTTTCTCTCAATGGTTTTTTCACCCGGTTTCCAGTCCATTGGGCAAAGCCCGCCGCTTTGAAGCGCTTGCAATACGCGCAAAATTTCGTCCACGCTCCTGCCCACATCAAGGGAGGAAACCGTAATGTATTGGAGCACGCCTTCTGGGTCTATTATGAACGTGCCGCGAAGCGCAAAGCCCTTTTCCTCTATGAGCACATCGTATTTTGAGGAAATTGCGTGCGAGATGTCGGAGAGTACTGGGAATTTCACTTCGGGAAGGTCTTTTGAGAACCATGCCTTGTGCGAATGCACGGAATCTACGGAGGCGCCTATTAGCTGCGTGTTGAGCTTTGTGAATTCTGCTTCTGCCTTTCCAAGGGAACGAAGCTCTGTGGGGCACACTGAGGTGAAGTCCAACGGGTAGAAAAAGAGCACAACCCACTTTCCCTTGTAATCTGAGAGGGAAATTTTCTTTGTGTCACCTTGCACGTATGCCTCGCCTTCAAAGTGCGGAGCCATCTTTCCGACCTTTAGCTGCTCTTCGCAGCATTCCTGCATGCATTCGTATCCTTCCATGGTATCACCTTTTTGTTTTTCTAGAACAGCGTTATATGGGAGGAAAGGAATTAAAGGCAGGCGTATAACGGGCTGGGAAGTGCGCATTTTTGGCGAAACCATTAAATATAAGTAGTTACCCAATAGGTAACTATGTATTTGGAAGTGCCGCCATACGGGCAGAGGGCGTATGCCCTGTTTTTCTCAAAGTTCGCAAGTTCCAAGCCGTTTGGGCAGCCGGAGCTGGATTTTGCTGTTTCCCCCTCAATGAGGAAAAAGATATTCGCATTGCTGTTGAGGGCGGGTTGGATAAGGAAGCAGTCAAGGGGGAGATATTTGTGCGAGAAGCCCGCAAAGATATTTTCGCACATGCTGGATTTTCGGGTGCCGCAACTGATGGAAGGGAAGCAAAGGGAATATTGCTTTGCAGGCGCAAGCGCAATAGAAATGTGGAGCGATTATTCGTACGTGCAACGCAGCAGGGAACGCTCGCCGTATTTTATAAAAGTGCTGGAGAAGGATTTGGGTTACTGGAAGGGATTTTTCAACAGGAACGAGGTGCCAAATTACGTGCATAGCGGCACAAGCATTGGGGAGTTTGTGGTCTTGCTGCCAATGAAGAGGATTGAGCGCACGCGCAAGGATGGCTTGTGGGTTGAGCCGTTGCGAGAGGCAATGAAGCATGCGGAGGGGAATGAAATGTTTTCTTATGCGCATGAATACATGGGGCGAAAATATGGAAAATTTAGGGTGAGGGGTAAAAAGAAATAAAAGGAAAGAGCATATATGTCTGGTGGTTTTGATGAAAATTGCTATATTTTTTGCCTGTGTGATGCTTTTGCTCTCCGTTTCCCTTGCCGCGTGCGAATTCAATGCGAGCAAGGCTATAACGGATGCGAACACGCGGTTGGGCTGGTACAAAAACCACCAGAATGCGAGTTTTGCGAAAATGCTGCTTAATGGGAAGCGGGCGAACGTCTCAATTGACGGCATGAGCTACTACATACAATACAAAAATGAGAAAATAACGCAGATTGCGCCGGTGAGGGGCGAGTTTGAAGCGCAGCTTGACTCCTGCACGGCAGTTGGGATTTGGAATGGTAGCATAAGCGGGAAAACCGTTCTGAACAAGAAGCTTGTGAAAATAAAGGCAAACAATTTTTTTGACGGGCTTATGCTAAACGTGCTTGCGCAGGTATTGCCGAGCTAGGGTTCCTCATGGTGTGCCCATGTTGAATATGCTGTCGGACTTGAGCACGTTTGGAACAGTATATAAGAGTTCCACTTCATCTGAGGATAAGGCGCGGCTGTATATCATTGCTTCGTCTATCTTGCCGTTGAAATAGTATGCTCCGGGTTCCGGATAGCCCACCCTCCAGTCTTGGTAAGTTGCGTTGCCCGCTATTGCTGCATTGCTTCGCGTGCCCGTGTAAGCGCCATTTACGTATATTTTCATTGTGCTTGAGTTCCTTGTGAGAACTACGTGGTACCAGTTGCCTGCTTCAAGAGTTAGGCCTGCTACGTTCATGCCAATCCCGTTTACGTATGAGTTGCCAGCCTTGCCGCCCCATGTGCTTACCTCTATGTATGCGCCCCTTGCCCAGTCTGATTGTGAGTTGCCCAGTATGCAAAATTCCCTGTTTGTGGTGCTTAGCATTGCGCTTGCAGGGTTTATCCATGCAGCCAGCGTGAAATCGCCTGTCCCGAGGTTAAGGGCGCTTGGGGCGCCAAAATTCACGTAATCGTTTACACCGTCAAACTGCAATGCGGAGCCGGTTTTTCCGCTCACCCATGTGGGGCCGTTCACCAGCGTCCCGTTGTTTGAACCTGAACTGTCCGATACTGTGCTTCCGCTTCCCTCGTCAAATTTCCAGTATGCGACCAGACCGGTTTTTAGTGAGGCAGGGTTCATTGCTTGTATTTTGTATTTTACGTCTGTTTGAGACTGCTTCACATCTTTTGTGGTGCCAACGGGCCAAAAGAGCACGACACTTACTATTAAGCCGATGAAGAGGATTGCCCCCAAAGTGACTAGGTATTCTGTGGAGCCCTGCGCTTTCATAAGGAAGTTTCAGAGGATAAGTAGAAAAGCCTTGCTACCAAGGCTCTTCCTGCACATGCGCGCGCTTGTTTGCAAGCCTTGCAAGCATGAAAAAGAAGTCCGAGAGGCGGTTTAGGTATATCACTACCTCCTCGTTTATTTTCTCCGAGTGGGAAAGGGAAACCACTTTCCTTTCGGCACGGCGGCAAACCGAGCGGCACAGGTGCAAATAGCATGCGTCCTTGCTGCCAGTTGGAAGTATAAATGTAGTGAGTGGCTTAAGCTCCTCCTCTACCTTGTCTATTGAGGCTTCAAGCTCCTGTGAATGCGATGGGGTTATGCGGGCAATGGGCTTGGGGGTTTTTGAGTCTATCGGGGTTGCCAAGTCTGCTCCAACGTCAAAAAGGTTCTTTTGCACTTTTTTGAGAAGCTCCTTTATTTCGGAGTCAGTGGAATACGCGCGCGCCAAGCCAACGAATGCATTAAGTTCGTCCACTTCCCCATACGCGCCAACGCGCATGTTGTCCTTTGGCACAAGCTGGCCGGAGTAGAGCGTTGTTTCGCCCTTGTCGCCTTTTTTCGTGTATATTTTCATAAAATCAATTCTGTGCGCACTTTTATAATTGTTTTTTGCGAATATGGGCAAAGGTGAGCCAGATGCCAAAAGTTACAATAAAAAAAGACAACATTTCAGTTGAGGTGCCTGCGGGCACGCCGCTTATGAAAGTGTGCGATGACAAGGGGGCAAGCGTGCTCTTTGCATGCCGTGCCGGAAGCTGCCTTTCGTGCCTTGTTACAATTGAGAGCGGCATGGAAAACCTTTCGGCAAAAACAGACGTTGAGGAGGTTACGCTTTCCTCTTTTGGATGCCAGCCGAACCAGAGGCTTGCGTGCCAGGTTACGGTTAACGGAGACGTTGTGATAGAGTAGCTGCTTTTTAACTTTTGACAACAAAAGAAAGGCATGGCAGGCAAGATGAAGAGAGAAATAAATTTTAGCAGCGGCAGCCACGGCAGAACTGGGCGGGAAATCCAGAAGGCAGGGGATGCAGCTAGGCATGCAGCTGAAATTCACGGGGCGCTTGCAGAGCTTGTTGCAAACCCAACTGGCAAAAAATTTGCCATTTTTCTGAATGAAGCTGGGAAAAAACCAAAGAAAGGGGAGGAAAAGGCAAGGGAGATAAAGCATGTGCTGGATGCCCTGAATGATTTTGTGGAGAGCAGGCAGCCCGAATACAGCGCGATTGCAAATGAAACCGCCCATGGCAGGCACGTACCCGGCATAACTCACATCGTGTACCTGAATTAGTGCAGTGCTCCAGAATTTGGCTAATGCACATTGTATTTTATTCTTTGGGCTCTCTAATTTTCTTATGTACGACCTTGCAATAATTGGAGGCGGCGTGAGCGGCTTTGGGGCTGCCATGTACGCAGGAAGATTCGAGCTAAGCACAGTGCTATTTGCGGAGCAGCGCGGCGGCACGATTGTTACTACGGAAGACGTTGCGAATTATCCGGGCTTTAAGCTAATTACGGGGTTTGAACTTGCGCAGAAAATAGAGGAGCACGCGCTTGAGTACAAGGTGGAAGTGCGCGATGAGAAGGTTGTTGAGATAAGGAAAGAGAAGGATGGGACATTTTCACTTAAGGGAACAAGCACTTCTGCGCAGGCAAAAACAGTAATACTTGCAACTGGAACGGAATGGAGGAAACTTGGGGCTCCTGGGGAAAAGGAATATGCGAACAAGGGAGTTCATTACTGCGCGCTATGCGACGGGGCGTTTTACAAGGGAAAAGTTATCGGGGTAGTGGGAGGGAGCGACTCTGCAACAAAAGAGTCCCTTTTGCTTGCAGGGTATGGGAGCAAAGTGTACATTTTTGTAAGGGGCGAGAAGCTGCGTGCTGAGCCAATTAACCTTACGAGGGCACTAAATAACCCGAAAATAGAAATTGTTACAGGGATGCAAATAAAGGAAATAAAGGGGGAAAACGGGAAGATGAAAAGCGTTGTCCTGTCAAAGCCGCTTAATGGAAAAAGCGAACTTGAGCTTGATGCACTCTTTGTGGAAATAGGGCACAACGCACTCTCTGAACTTGCAAAGCAGGCTGGAGTAGAGCTTAGTGAGAAAGGGGAAGTGAAAATAGACCGCAATTGCAAGACCAATGTGCCGGGCTTTTATGCGGTTGGGGACGTTGCGGACACGGAATTCAAGCAGGCGATTACAGGCGTTGCGGAAGGGGTTGTAGCTGCTTATTCTGCGTATAAGCATGTTGGAAAATGAGTTTAGAGCAATGCTTCTTTTATCTCATCGAGTGGCGCGTTTGTCCTAAAGCAGGTCGGGGAAAAATGCGTGCGGGAATAGGAAAAGCCCTTTTGAAGCAGTGAATTTTGCAGCTTCTCTAGCGAGGGCGCGCCTATCCTCATCTTTTTTGAAAGAGTGTGCGCATCGTAGTGGAAATAGGGAAGAAGCATCTCCTCTGAAATTGTGGGAAGGGTTTTTCCAAGCTGCTCCTGCTGCAAATATGGGCGCGAAGGGAGAAGCTCAAGCATCTTTTGAACGTGCGGTTGCTCCCAAAGGGAACCAAGCCACATGGGGCCTGCGTGCAAAAGCGGAGTGCCGCACGCGCACAGTTTTTTTGTTGGGAATTTTCCCCATTCCCTAAAGAGGCACTTTGGGCAGTAGCTCACGTGTCCGAGGGATTTTATGCTGGAAACAGCTGGAACTGCGCCCTTTTGAACGCGAAGGAGAACTTTCACATAATGGCGGTGCGAGAAGGAGAAAACAGGTGAAATTCCATACTCGAAATCCGCTGCAGAGCGGGCGATTTTTGAAATCAGGATGCGGATTGCATTCTCGTGGCAGAACTCGCAATTCAGGGGGGCGCACTGGTATATTTTGTAGCAGGCATCCGAATGCGCTCCGCAAAGAACTGCAGTATCTGTTGCGGTTGCGCAAAGGTATGCGGACTTTTTGTCGCCGAGGGAAAAAGAGGAGAATGCATGGTGCAAGTATGGGGCGGGAGTTCCAAACGGGTCTATTTCTAGGAAATCAAAGGAGTGTTTTGCAATGAAATTCTCTATCTTGTTTTTGTATGCGTGCGCGCTCTTGAGTTTGTTGAGTGCGATATTCTTTTTGCACGCGGCTGCTGCCGTGAGAGACCAGTCCACAAGGGAGAGTTTTGAGACGTTCTTGTTCTCAAGTTTGTATCTTATTCCCCTTGCGCCGCTTGCTGCAAAGCCGTCGCACAGTGTGAGCTTCTTCTCTGGGAGCGCGCCTATTGAAAGGGAAAAAATATCGCGGCAAAGCTGCATGTGGGGGTTGAAAAATACTCCTTCGGGGGCGTTTATTTGCGCGAGCCCTTCTTTTAGCTTCATGGAAGGATTAAGTGGATGGGACTTTAATAGAGTTTAGTTGCGGCGATGCGAATGCAGGCGGGAAACCATCTCGGCTTCAGTTGCCAGTTTGTGGAATGCATGCATAATTTTCATCTGCTCGTGCAGGTCGAGTGCGCCCGCACCTTCAATGCCACACAGCGTGAGATAATTCAGGTATTGGTAAGACTCGCTAAAGCGGGGGCCTGAATTTATGAAGTTGAGTATGAATTCATCGCTGAAACCGCGTTTAACTGCTTCCTGTATTGCGGGAGCAAGAAGCATTTTGGTTGGGATTGATTCTGCTGAAATAAGCCGGATGTATTTTCCCAGAACCTCCTGGCTTATTCCAATTTCCCTGTAATATGCATGAAGTGAGCGCCGCATTGAGCGCAATGGGTGTTTTTCTTGCAATGCCAGAGTGGATGATGGGTAGGGGGCAGAGTGTGCAGCGCCTTCGGGCTTGCCTGCGCCAGTATGCTTGTTCAAAGGGCTTGTGAGCGGCGTTGAACCGCGCATAGTTATAGTAGGCTTCCTTTGCGGGATGCCCAGCTCTTTTTCAAGTTTTTTTATGCTCTCTTGAAGCAAGCATAAGCATGCGGACTGGGCTGCTGTGCGCCTTGGAATGCGCAAAAGCGCAAGCTCCTCTGAGCGCAGCCGTGAAAGTTCGGTTTTGCGCGCGTTGCTGGTATCGAGCACCCCAGGCACAACGCTTGCAGCAATGCTTCTGAATATCATGCTATTTTTACGCATTTGAGGTTTATAAAGTTATTACTTTTTCTGCGTAATATTACCACAAGTGGCAAACATTTGATAAAGCAATTCTTCGAAATGCGCGCATGAGGATTTCATCTTCGATAATTTCAGGCAGCTTCTCTGCCCCGCCTTCAAAGGCAGAGAGCATGCGCGCGATAATATGTGCATCCCTTTCTGCAGGGGGGAGCCTTGTGAGGAATTGCTCACAGGCACAGGACGTTCTGGATGCGATAAGGGCGTGCAATTCCCTTGGGGTGCAAACGCACTTTGTGGAAAAGGATTTGCAAGTTATGGGAGGAGGGTTGCGTGCGCCTTCGGGGAATGTGAATTGCGGGGAGAGCGCTGCGGCCCTTAAGATGTTCCTCCCATTGATGGGGCTTTTTGGAAAAGAGATTGCGCTTACGGGGGAAGAGAGCTTAAAGAAAAGGCAGATTGGGCCCCTTGAGGAAATTATGGGGAAGATTGGATTGAGAATGAAAACAAGCGGGTTTGTGCCGGTTACTGTTTCGGGGAAGTTGGAATTTGAAAGGCTGAGCGTGCATCCGAATGTTGGCACGCAATTCCTTTCCGGTGTGCTAATGTGCATGCCATTGCAGGGGCACGAGAGCTTCCTTGAGATGCCGCGCGCGCTTGTTGCGGCTGAGAATTTGAGGCTCACGCTAGGGATAATGGGGAAGTTTGGAATAAGCGCAAAGGCATCTGATGAAATGGATATCGTATTCTGCCCTGCGCCACAAGAGTATGTGGGGTGCGAATATGAGGTGGGCGGGGACTTTGGGTCTGCTGCATATTTGCTTGGGGCAGGTGCGATAAACGGGAAGGTGAAGGCAAATAACCTTAGGATGGGAATGCACTGCGCTGAAAAGAGAATTTGCGAAATTCTGCAGCAAATGGGAACGTTTGTGATAGTGGATGAGGAGGAGAAAAGCGTTGCTGCGAGCGTTGGGGAGCTTACTGGCATTGGAATAGATGCGTCGGACATTGGAGGGCTTGTGCCGTTGCTTGCGGTCCTTGGATGCTATGCAAAGGGGACGACTGTGATAAAGAACGTGGGGAGATTGCGAAGGAGGGAGCCGGACAGGGTTGCGTGCATTGCGAAGAACCTTAGGCTCATGGGCGGGATTGTGGAGGAAGAGGAGAATTCCATTACGGTGAGGCAGAGCAGCCTTGTTGGGGCAAAAGTGGATGCAGAGGGGGACGGGAAGGTTGCGATGGCGCTTGCAATTGCGGCGCTTGGGGCAAAAGGGAAAACTGAAATTATAGGGAGCGAGTGCGTTGGGAAAAGCTATCCGCAGTTCTTTTCTGACTTGGAAAAAATCGGGGCGGAAATTGAGGGGTAGCTATTTCTTCAGCCTGAAGGCATCAAGAAGCCCGTGCGCATAGTTTATTGCGCCAAATGCTGTTACGTAGTCTTTTTTTTGCAGGAAATATTTTGTATCCTCGCAGTATTTCTCCGCGAGGGAAAGCGCGTGCGAATTTTGGGCGGTTTTCTTCACTTGGGGGAAATTGGCATAAAACTGTTCTATATCCGAGAGGACGCGCCTTTCCTGCTCTTTCTCCCAAGAAGATGAATATTTGGCGCCTGCGGGCGCATTTTGCCGCTTTTTTTGCGGGCTGCCTTTTCCGTCTTTTTCAGGTTTCATAGGAGGCAGTTGGATGCAAGCTTTTTATATGTATGGCAGCAAATTAAACCTGTTAATTCTTACTGAAAGGTGACTATTTGGGATCAAGACCAAGAAAATGGAAAAAGAAAGGCAGGATGCGCTGGAAATGGGTAAAGAAAAGGCGCAAACGCCTCAAGAGAAAAATCAAGCGAAGGGTTGGCGAGCTTTAGGCAGCCGGCGATAGTGTATGCACTATTAGCGCGAGCATTGGGCAGATTAAAGGCACTGGCAAACCAATGTTGGCGTTATTTGTAAAATTCGCTTCGCCTGTCTTTTAGAACATCGTTGTATTCGTTGATCATTTTGTTGTTTGCCTTTGTTGCATCAATGTCAACAATATCTACGAAAGTTTTATTTTTTGGGGCAGAAGACAGGATTTTTCCATCAAAAGAGGTAATTTGGCTCCCGCCAGTAAAAGTAAAGTCATCTTTCCCTCTTTTTTCATTGCCAATGCGGTTTGCAGTGACGGCAAAAACCCTGTTTTCAAGGCATCTTGTTATCATTGCTTGCTGGCAATAGGGCATTACTAAGTTTGACGGGTGCGCGAGTATTTGGGCGCCGCTTAAGGCAAGGGCCCTGCTTACTTCCGGGAAAATCCAATCAAAGCAAAGCATCATGCCTATTTTCATTCCGTTGATGCCATGGACAGATAAATTTTTGTTTCCGGGAGAGAACCACAGCTTTTCTTTATTGAAAAGATGAATCTTCCGATAAGTTCCTATCACCTTGTTTTTGTAAACCATGAGCGATGAGTTGTAAATTTGTCTGCCGTCTTTTTCAATAAATCCTGCAAAAACCACTGCACCGGTTTTGGCTGAGATTTCTTTAAGAAAATTTGCTGTTTGACCGTCAATTGTTTCGGCTAAAATTTGGGCTTCCTTTTTTGAAGTAAAAGCATAGCCCGTGGCAAATAGTTCAGGCAGAACCAGTAGGTCTGCTTTCGTATTTCCAAGGAGTTCGCGGACTTGGTCGAAGTTTTTTTCTTTTTCCCCAAAGAGAGGGGAAGTTTGGGCATATCCGACTTTCATAGTAGTGAGTTATGACGCGGCACTTTTTAGATGTTCCGTTCCTGGTAGCGTGCGCGGCTCTCTACTTTTTTCATCAAGGAGAGTACGGAAGAAGAGCCGCCTGCGGCTGCATAGGACTGCACAAAATATGCGCCGTTTTTCCCAAGGGAATTCTTCATTGTGAGCAAATCAACTGCCTTGTGCTCGTTGTCTGAGCTTGTGAAACCCAGCCCG
>Ga0172370_10002107_pt1 | contig 29192 bp, 23 predicted proteins | sample LakKiv5m_FD_114538 | JGI IMG/M metagenome (GOLD analysis project Ga0172370, IMG submission 114538) | Freshwater microbial communities from Kabuno Bay, South-Kivu, Congo - kab_022012_11.5m | ecosystem: Environmental > Aquatic > Freshwater > Lake | place: Democratic Republic of the Congo...
AAAAAGCCCCCGAGACGCTCCCCAGCGCCTAGATACACGACTCTCACGCCAGTTTCGAGCAGAACCGTACGTCATTGCTTAAGAATCGCCGCAATCCATGTGCCTCGCCGATTCAAAGTCGGGCCTTACGCTTGTCGGCACACAACATCTTCCCCGGGAGGGAGATCCATGAAGACGCTCTCGTTCGTACTGCTCGGCTTGTTCGTGGTGGCGTGCGGCGGCGGCGGCGGCGGTCCCGTGACCCTCGACGCGACGCAGAAGGAGTCCGTGAAGCAGAACTCGACCAACACGGTCCAGGCTGCCTCCGACCTGAAGACCCTGAAGACCAACAAGACCGACGACGCCGCGTTCACGAAGCTCGGCCAGGCCTACGGTTATGCCTCGGCGCTGTGGAGCACCAAGATGCAGGCCGAGGGCGGCTACGGCGCGTACGGCCTCGCCCCCGTCGAGGAGTTCGTCGGCGCGCTCGAAGAGGGCTGCGTGACGACCTCGGGCGACACGACCACCTACAACTGCAACTACGGTGGCGGCACGATGACCGGCTCGATCACGGTCAGCGGCGACACGATCACCTTCGCCGACCTGTCGATGACGTCGGCGGGCTACTCGTACACGTGGAACGGCAGCGTCACCGTCACCGACACGCTGGTCGACGGCTCGTTCACGTTCTTCACGGACTACCAGGGCATGAAGTACAACATCACCGTCACCTACAACAGCATCACGATCGACGCGAGCGGCTGCCCGGTAGGCGGCTCGCTGGTGGTCGACGTCGACGTCGACATGTCCGGCTACACGGGTGACACGGGCGGCTACGACCTCTCGGGCGCCTACGACTTCCCGAGCGTCGAAGTCCAGTTCGGGCCGGCCTGCGGCGACGTGACGATGTACTGAGCGCCCGCCCCGGTCTTTCTCGGTCCTGCCCCCAAGTAATCAACCGTAGTGCCCCAAGTAATCAACCGTTGTGCCTGTCGCAAGAGTCACCCGGGCCCGACCGGCGGGCGCTCAGGTTGTTGGTTGAGGGCGTGGGCGCCCGGAGCCCACGCCCATCAGGACTGCGGTGGACCGATCACGCGACGCCCGTCGCGTTTGACCGTCCCTCCGGCGGCGGGTAGAATCGCGGCCATGCGTACTCCAATCCCAGCCCTCCTCCTGGTCCTGGCGAGCATCGGGCAGCTCCATGCCGCGCCGCGCGTCATCGAGGTCGACGGCGACCACGTCGTGCTGCAGCTGGCGCCCGAGGACGACGTTCGGCCCGACGAGGCCGCCACGCTCTTCTTCGCGCGGCAGCTGCCGAAGCAGCGCGTCGAGGTCCACGTTGCCGAGATCCGCGTCCTGTCGTGCACACCGACGACGTGTCGCGCGGTCGTGACACGGCAGCAGCAGCCCGTACGGCCCGGTTACGAGATGATCCTGCACCGCGTGCGCGAGACGCGCGTGGCGCCGGGCGTGGCCGCTAGCCGCGCTGGCACGGAGACGGCGGTCGACGTGGCGCCGGGCGTGGTCGACGTCGCGGCGGGCGTGGTCGCGGGTATCGCGAGCCTACGGGTCACCGGAGCGCCCGCCGACGCGATCGTGCGCATCGACCAGGCCGTGGCCTGCGAGCAGGTGCCGTGCTCGAAAGATCTGGTCGCCGGGCCGCACGCGCTGCGCGTCGAGCGCGACGGCTTCGTGCCGTTCGAAGGCAGCGTGGTCATCGAGGCCGGGCGCGTGACCGGGGCCGACGTGCACCTGGAGCACCGCCCGGTGGTCGAGGTGGTGTCGATGCCTGCGGGGGCGCTCGTGCAGCTCGACGGCGACGAGGTCGGCACCACGCCCATCGCGTTCGCGCTCGAGCGCGTCGAGGCGGCGCGCGTGGCGATCACGCTCGATGGCTACGAGTACCAGGAGCTCGAGGTGCTGCCGCGGCCCAACGAAACCCTGCGGCTCTCACCGGTGCTGATCGCGAAGCGCCCGGTGCCGTCCGAGGCCTGGCGCGTCACGGGCATCGTCAGCGCTTCGGTGGGCGTGGCGCTCGCCACGGCGGGCGGTGTCCTGATGTTCCTCGGCGACCACGAGAGCCAGCGCGCCGACGACCTGCACCAGCACTACCTGGCCCTGCCGCCGGGCGGACCGTCGACGGCCTACGTCGACGCGTGGCTCGACGTGGAGCACGCCGTCGATCGATCGCGCCTGTACGGCCGCTCGGGCGCCGCGATGCTGGGTGCGGGCGGCGGCCTGGTCCTGTTCGGTGTGCTGGCCTGGCTCGATCCCTTCGACTGGTTCGCCGATTCCGTGCCGATGGCTGCTCCGAGCCCCGATGGCCATGGCGCCGTGCTCGACTGGAGGATGACGTGGTGAGCCGAGCCTTTCTTCTACTCGTGGGGCTGCTCGCCACGGGGTGCTGGAGCAACCTGTCGGACTTCGAGCGCACCAACGCTTCGGATCCGCTGGCCGACACCGACGGCGACGGCGTGCTGAACCAGGACGACAACTGCCTGCGCCAGCCGAACCCGGCGCAGGACGACCTCGACTCCGACGGGCTGGGCGACGTGTGCGACCTGTGCCCGACGGCGGCCGATCCAAAGAACCGCGACGGCGACGGCGACGGGCTGGGCGACGCCTGTGACAACTGCCCCGACGTCGCGAACGTGGGTCAGTACGACGACGACGACGACGGCCTGGGCGACGCGTGCGATCGCTGCCCTACGCTGGCGCACCAGGACGACGCCGACACCGACACCGACGGCGTACCCGACGCGTGCGACGTTTGCCCGCTGGCGACCGATCCCGCTCAGGTCGACGACGACGGCGACGGGGTGGGCGACGCGTGCGACGCCTGCCCCGGTGTCGACGATCGGAACGGTCCCGACGGCGACGGCGACGGCGTGCGTGACGCGTGCGACGACTGCCCCGAAGCGCCTGACCCGCTGCAACTGGACGGCGACCACGACAACCACGCCGACGCCTGCGACAATTGCCCCGCGGTCGACAACGGGGGCCAGGAAGACCGGGACCACGATGGCGTGGGCGACGCGTGCGACGCCTGCCCCGATGCCCCCGACCCGAAGCAGGCCGACACCGACGACGACGGCTTGGGCGATGCCTGCGATACCTGTCCCACGGCGGTCGACCCCGATCAGGCCGACGGCGACGGCGACGGCGTGGGCGATGCCTGCGACGTGTGCCCGACCGTACCCAACCCGGAACAGGACGACGTCGACGGCGACAAGCTGGGCGATCTCTGCGACAACTGCCGCACGGCGGCCAACGTCACCCAGGTCGACGGCGATCTCGACGGCTTCGGTGACGCGTGCGATGTGTGTCCCGGGCGTTACGACCCCGCGCAGGTCGACGGCGACGCCGACGGGAAAGGTGACGCCTGCGAGGCGTGGCTCGCGACGACGGGGGTCGAGGCTCCGCGCGTGCTCGACGTGCCTGGCGGCCCCGATCTGCTCGCGGTGGGTGACTGGGATCGCGACGGTAACGTCGACCTGCTCGCCACGCTGGCCCACGCGGCCGGTGGCGTGGCCTGGATCCCGGGCTACGGCGAGGCCGCCTGGGGTCCGCCGGTCGTCCACGCGACGCTGCCGGTGCCCTCGTCGCTGGCGCTCGCCGACCTCGATCGCGACGGCATCCTCGACCTGGTCGTGGGGCACGCCGGCACGCCGGTCGTCCGCGTCTTCTCGTGGGGTTCGCCATCCGGCGTGGTCGACCTGCTCGACCTGGGCCTGCCGTTCGCGGCCGAGCACGTGGCCGCGGGTGACCTCGACGGCGACGGCTGGCTCGACCTGGTGGCCGGCTCCGAAGCCGACAGCGCTATCGGCGCATTCCGGCGCGACGCGCCCTGGTCGTTCGACCAGGTGTGGGCCGATACGCCGCCGAAGGTGCGCGCGCCGCAGCTGGTGCCCTCGCTCGAGGGACGCCTCGACGTGCTGGCGCTGTCGACCGACACCGAACCGGCGTTGCTGCCCTACACCGGTCTCGGCGACGCCACCTTCGCGCAAGGGTCGTCCGTGGCCTTGCCCTTCGAGCCCACCGAGTTGGCCTGGGGCCTGATCGACGACGATCCACGCGTCGACCTGGTGATCGTCGGGCTCGCGGCGGGGCAGGTGCAGGTGCTGCGCCAGGACGCCAACGGTCGCTTCAAGCTGCTGGGGCTGCCCATCGCGCTGGCCGCACCGTCGGCGCCCATCCTGGCCGACTTCACCGGGGACGGCGTGACCGACCTGGGGCTCTTGCTGTTGACCCAAGGGGCCATCACGGTGCTGGCCGGCGACGGTCTGGGAGGCTTCACTCCGGCGCCGGGCCTCGAGGCCGTGTCGGTGGGCGCCGGCGCCACGCACTGGGCGCTGGTCGACAAGAACCGCGACGATCGTCCCGACTGGGCGGTGACCGACCCCAACGATCAGCAGATCCGCATCTATCCGGCAAGGTAGAGAGGGCTCCCGCCAGGCGGGTGTTCAGATCTCGTCGCCCGCGTCTGGATCATAGGCTTCCACGACGTGATAGATGGCGTGGTCGAAGAAGGCCGCGACGCGGCGGTCCATCTCGAGCATGGCCACGGCGTCGGTGGTCGACTGCCACACGCCCTTCGAGAGCCCGACCAACCACAGGTGCTTCTTGAACAGCATGAACGACGCCAGCAGCTCGCGTAGCGGGATGCGCAGGCCGCGCCGCGAGCGCCCCAGGGCGCGGAAGCGCTCCTCGAACTCGGCGTGGGGGATGGTGCCGCGGAGCCAGTCGCCGAAGGCGCCGAGCACCGGGCTGCCGCGGGCCGCGAGCGCATCGGGCGGGATGGTCCTGTAGGAGGGCGTGGCCGGGTTGGTGCGCACGTCGGCGATCCACAGCTCGAGGATGTGCTCGCGATCGGCCTCGAGCATGGCCACGAGGTCGTCGGACACGAACTCGGCGCGCTGCTCGCCGGGGCGCGGCTCGCGCACGGCGCGGCGGGTCAGGTTGCGCATCGAGTCGAGGATGCGCCACTCCTCGGCGTGGGCGTCGAGGTAGCGAGCCAGGGCGTCCTCGTGGGCGCGGAAGGCCAGGCTCGGCGTGCTGCGCACCGGGAACCAGCGCACCTCGTCGGCGTCGTCCCCGGCCCGGGCCTCCCCGCCCACCGCACGCACCTCGAACGTGACGATCAGCAGGTCGCCGTAGAACGCGTCGTCGGTGGAGCTCGCGTCGATCAGGCGCACCACCTCGCCGACGATGCCGGCCTCCTCCTCGAGCTCGCGCAGCGCAGCCGCGGCGATGGTCTCGCCCACCTCGGCGAAGCCCACGGGCAGGCACCAGCGGCCCTTGTGAGGGTCGTGGGCGCGCTTCACGAGCAGCACCTCGCGCGCCTCGTTGCCGACGATGGCGGCGGCCACCGGCAGCGGGTTCACGTAGTGGACCTTGCCGCACGAGGGGCACACGTCGCGCGGACGCCCGTCCTGCTCCTCGATGCGCAGCTTGGAGCCGCAGCGCGAGCAGTAGAGCCGTGGCTCGGGGCCACCCTTCCGGGCCACGAGGATCGCGTCGTCCTTGTTCAGCGAGAACGAGCCGGTCTGCGCGGCGCGCTCGCGGATGCCCTGCGAGACCCGCTCGGGGTCGCAGTGGCCCTCCCAGTGCGGGCGCTTCCACTCGAGGTAGGCGAACAGCGCGTCGAGCTCGTCGGCGGCGAAGCGCAGGCGATTGGGGAACGGGATGGAGCGCACGTGGTCGAAGCGCTGGCGCAGCAGGGTCTCGCCGTTCTCGGCCGAGAAGCGGTGGATGACGTCGAGGAGCGGCGGGATGTTCGAGACCGAGTCGAACCAGGTGTAGAGCTCGCCGAGGTTCCGGACGCTGTGGGTGAGGGCCAGAAAGTGGCCCCCGGGGCGCAGCAGGCGCACCACCTCGTTCAGCATGTCGGGGAAGAAGTAGAACGAGAAGCTGGCGACCACCAGGTCGAACGAGGCGTCGGGCAGGTCGAGGTGGGCCGGCAGGCGGCTCTGCAGGAAGGACGTCTGCACGCCGAAGTCCTTGACGCGCGCCAGGAAGGCCTCGCCGTTCGCGGGGTGCAGGTCGACCCCCACGTAGCGGCAGCCCGGGGACAGGTGGCGCACCAGCACCTCGGAGAAGTTGCCGAACCCGCACCCGAGTTCGAGCACGGCGCGCACGGGCTCGAGGGGCAATGCCTTCGCTGCCACCTCGCGGATGTCGGCCGGGTTGGTCGAGTGGCGGAGCAGGATGGCGGAGATGCGGGAGTGGCTGGTCGGGTCGGCGTACACGCGTCCTCCTCGTGACCTGGTCCAATATAAAAAGGATAGCCGGCGCCGTCGTCGACGTCAGTGCCTTGTGTCGCGGGGCTGCGCTGCGACCGTGCGCCAGGTTGCGACGAGGGCGGCCAGCGCGGCGTCGCGGGGGAAGGCCGCGGCGGTCCGACGGCCGGCGGCGCCGAGCGCGCGGGCGCGGACGGGGTCGCGCGCCAGCTCATCGGCGGCGGCGGCCAGGGCCACGGCGTCGCCCGAGGGCACCACGAGGCCGGTAGCGCCATCGAGGAGCCAGTCGGGCGTGCCGCCCAGCGCCGTGCCGATCACGGGCACGCCCGCGGCCAGCGCCTCGAGCCCCGCCAGGCCGAAGGGCTCCTGCCACACGCTCGGGAACCACAGCGTGCGGGCATGGGCCAGCAGGCGGGCCAGCGCGCGGCGTTCGAGCCACCCCAGGCTGCGCAGGCGCGCGGGATGGGCGGCCACGGCGGCTGCGAGGTCCGGGGCCTGCGGGCCGTCCCCCGCCACCGCGAGCACCAACGACGTGCGCAGCAGCAGGGCCGCCTCCAGGGCCACCTTCAAGCCTTTTTGCCAGGCCAGCCGGCCGGCGAAGACGTGGAAGGCGGGGGCTGACGTGCCGACGCGCTCGCGCTCGGCGTCGACGGCGGCCACGAACGCCGGGTCGACGAAGGGCGGTACGCGCACCACGCGCTCGGGATTGACACCCGCCGCGGCGAGCTCCACCTGCATGTAACGCGACACGACCACGACGCGCGCCATGGCGTCGAGCGCGTCGAGCCGGCGCCGCGTGAGGGCCAGCATGCGGTCGGTGTAGGCGCGATCGTCGAAGCAGCCGGAGCAGCCGGGACCCTGCGGCGTGGTGCAGTGGCTGCCGTCGGCGCGCACCTTGCCGCGTCCGGGGCAGAACACGCGGTGATCGTGCGCCGTGACCACGCCCCGCCCCGTGGCGGCGACGTGCTCGAGGACGAGGGGGTCGAGCACGTCGTTCACGTGCACCACGTCGGGGGCGACCTCGTCGAGCAGCGCGTCGAGGCGCGCCAGGGTCGCGCGACGGCCGTGGACGCCGAGCCCCTTGCGGTCGAGGCCCTTCAGCACGTGCGGCGCTGGACCCGGCCAGGCGGCGGGCGCCAGCAGTGGGTCGACGCTGCCGACGGCCAGTCGCAGCTCGACCTCGGCGCCGACGCCGTGGGCCACGTCGAGCAGCCAGCGGCCCGCGCCGCCGCGATCGTTCAGGTGGGCTTCGAGGACGAGGATACGCACGTAGATTCCACCGCCCGAAAGGGCGGTTCGTGAACCGCCCCTACATACCGGTTATCCGATCGATGTGTAGGGGCAATTCACGAATTGCCCCACGCCGTCTAGCCCTTGCCGTCGGCCGTCTCGCCGTGCTTCAGCTCGTTGCGCTTCAGGAGGCCCCACCCCGTGACCCCCGGCCCCACCAGGCAGTTGCGCCCGACGCGCGCGTTCCTGGGGATGCGGGCGCCCTTGCCGATGAGGGTGATGCCGCCCGTGATGTGCTCGGGGAACTTGCGGTTGGGGTCGTCGGATTGGCCGTGCCCCACGACGCATTGCTCGCAGAACCACGCCTCGTTGTCGGCCACCACGCGGTCGAGCTGGGCGTCGGCCTCGACCGTCACGCGGTGCAGCAGCACCGAGTCGCGCACGACCGCGCCCTTGGCCACCACGACGCCCGTGGACAGCACCGAGTTGATGACCGTGCCCTCGACGACCGCGCCGCGGGACACGAGCGAGTTGTAGACGGCAGCCCCCTTCGCGATGCGGGCGGGCGGCAACGTGGCCATGTACGGGATCTCGAGGTTCGTGCGCACCTTCCAGGCCGCCAGGTCGAGCCCGGTGGCCGGGTCCAGGGCGTCCATGCAGGCCTCCCAGTAGGAGCTGATGGTGCCCACGTCGCGCCAGTAGCCGGCGAAGCGGTGTACCTGCACCCGTGTGCGGTCGAGCAGCGCCGGGATCACGTGCTTGCCGAAGTCGTTGACCGCGGCCGACGTGGTCGACTCGAGCGCGTCGAGCAGCAGCTCGGTGTCGAACACGTAGATGCCCATGGAGGCCAGGTTCGAGCGCGGCTTCGGCGGCTTCTCCTCGAACTCGGTCACGCGTCCCTCGCCGTCGGCGATGACCGTGCCGAAGCGCGAGGCCTCCTCCCAGGGCACCTCCATGACCGCCAGCGTGACGCCCGCCTTCTTCTGGGTGTGCTCGGCGAGCATGGGGCCGTAGTCCATCGAGTAGATGTGGTCGCCCGACAGGATGAGCACCTGCTTCGAGTCGAAGCGTCGGATGAAGTCGAGGTTCTGGCGCACCGCGTCGGCCGTGCCGTGGTACCAGTCGCGCTCCTCGCGCTGGATGGGCGGCAGCAGGCGTACCAGCCGCGTGCGGCCGAGCAGGTCCCAGGCCGCGCCGTTCGAGATGTGGTCGGCCAGGGCGATGGGGCGGTACTGGGTGAGCACGCCCACGCGCGTGAGCCCGGAACGCATCACGTTGGTGAGCGTGAAGTCGATGATTCGGTAGTTGCCCGCGAAGGGCACGGCGGGCTTGGCGCGCCGCTCGGCCAGCACGTTCAGGCGCGTGCCGCGGCCGCCGGCGAGGAGCATCACGACCACGTCGTTCATGCGAGGGTCCCCTCCTCGGTGATGGTTGCCCCGCTGGGGACGGGATCGACGGGCAGGCTGGTGACGCTCGGGCCCACCATGACGTTCTTCTCGATCTTGACCCCGTCCGGGATGCTGGCGTTCTTGCCGAACACCGTGAGGCCGCCTTGCAGGCAGGCGCCGATTACGCTGTTGGGCGTCAGCGGCCCCATCAGGCCCACGGTCGCGTTCTTGCCGATGCGCACGCCCTTGTCCGCGATGACCTGGTCGAGGATGGCGCCGGGACCTACCTCGACCTGGTGCATCAGGATGGAGTTGCGCACCTGGGCGCCGGGGTATACGCGCACGTTGGGCCCCAGGATCGACGTGCTGACCGAGCCTTCGATGACGCAGCCCGGGGAGACCACGCTGTCGGACACCTGCGCGCGCGGGAGGAAGCGGGCGGGCGCGGCGAAGGCCAGGCCCTGGTTCTCCTGGTTGGTGCGTACGCCACGCGTGGCGCCGCAGAGCAACCCGCCGGGGCGCACGCACGCGAAGTTGGACTCGAAGAACTGGTCGACGGTCTTGGTGTAGGCCCAATAGCCGTCGTACACGAAGCCGTAGGCCGTTCTCTCCTCGACCGCGCGGGGCAGGATCTCGTCGTACAGCTGGAAGGTGCGGCCCGAGCGCTGGTTCTCTTTCAGCCAGCGCACCAGCGCCGTCGTGCGGAACACGTAGATGGTCAGGCTCGCGAGATCGGACCGCGGGTGCTCGGGTTTCTCCTCGTAGTGCGTGATGCGCCCGTCGGCGTCGAGGGTGCCCATGCCGTAGCGCACCTTGCCGCCGAGGGGCATGCGCTGGAAGACCACCGTCGCGTCGGCGCCCTTGGCGGCGTGGAACGCCAGCAGCTGCGTGTAGTCCATGGCGTACGGGTGGTCGCCCGACAGCACCAGCACGTGTTCGGGGGCGTAGCGCTCGACGAAGAACAGGTTCTGGTACAACGCATCGGCCGTGCCGCGGTACCAGTCGAACTCGCTGCCCCCCTGGAAGGGCGGCAGGATCTCGCAGGTGCGGTTGCGGCCCACGAAGCCCCAGGGCTCGCCGACGCCCACGTGATCCATGAGCGAGTAGGGGCGGTACTGCGACAACAGGCCCACCTGCTCGAAGCCGGAGTTCGCGAGGTTCGACAACGCGAAGTCGATCATGCGGTAGGTGCCGGCGAAGGGCACGGCCGACTTGGGCCGCCGCGCGGTCAGCACGCCCATCTCGTTGACGCGGCCGCCGGCCAGGATGAAGGCGATGGTGTTCATTCGAGGGGGTTCCTCAACCAGCGTTCGAGGGTTCGATCGTGACGGACGAGCCAAGCCACCTCGGCTCGGTCGAGGCGTACCGTGTGTCGGTAGCGCGCGCGCCGATCGGCGACGATGACGGTGGTGTCGCCGCCGGCTTCCTGGCGGATGATCAGGCGCTCGCCGCTCCGACGCAGCAGGCGGCCGATGGCGCGCAGGTGGTTGGCATAGTGCAGGATGGGGCGGTAGCGCGGGTCGCTGAAGACCTCGAACGCGCGGTTGCGGCTGATGGGGACGCCGAGCGTCTCGAGCGTGACCAGCCTGTCGAGCGTGCGTCGTTCGCCCATGATGGTCCTCCCTTCGCCGCCTGCCTCCCCGGGCCCTATCTCGAGCCGTGGAAGGTGCCCTTCACGGGCTGCCCGCCCGACCGACCCGTCCACGAACCGTTGACCGCGGCACCCTTGAGCTGGCCGCTGAGGCGCACCCAGTTGGGCCCGACGCGCGACTCGAGGTAGACGGTGTTGCCGCGCAGGCGCTTGCGCGCGACCACCAGGCGCTTGCCGTCGAGGGAGGCGTCGGCCGAGACCACGCCCTTGCCCACGATGCGGAACGAGGCGTTGCCGTTGGCCTGACCGCTCAGCTTGACGTGCCAGGTGCCGGCCGCGGGCGAGACCTCGTCGGGCTTCTTCACGGGCCGCGCCGGGCAGCCCTTCAGGCCGTCGGCCAGGGCCTTGCCGAACTCGGCGTCGTCCTTCACCTGGGCGCGCGCGGCGGCGTAGGTCTCGTCGTCGAGGCCGTACTCGTCCAGCAGGATGGCGGCGTACTCCTCCTGCTCTTCCTTGGGGAGATCGGTGCGCTTCGCGCAGTCGAGCTTGACCGAGAGGGCCAGCAGCCCCTCCTTCGTGGCGCCCTTGGGCACCGGCATGCACGCGGCAGCCAGCTTCTCGGCTTGCTCGAGGCCGTATTCCTCCTGGTCGTCGGCGAAGGTGTCGGAGGTGTAGCCGGCCTTGGCCAGGATGCCGGCGGTCAGGGCCTCGACCTGGTTCGGGTCGGCCTTGGCCGTGCCGCAGGCGATTTCGGCGAAGACCTTGGCGAACTCCTCGGCGCTCTTACCCTTTCGGGGCATGCACGCGGCCTTGCGCGACTCGGCCTCGATGGTGCCGAACTTCTCCATGTCGGCCACGTAGGACTCGCCGGTGTAGCCGTGCTTGCCCAGGATCTCGAGGCGCTTCTTCTCGCGGTTGGCCGGGTCGTCGAGCACGGCCAGCGCGCACTCGAGCTCGGAGAACGCGGTCACGAACTGCTCCTTGGTGCGCTCGGGGGGCTTGGGCGCCGTAGCCTCGGCGGAGGCGGCCGCCACGGGAGCGGGGGCAGCGGCCGGGGCCGGCGCCACGGCCGGCGCCACGGCCGGCGCGGCCCCCTCGACGCTGCTCGGGGCAGGGGGCTCGGGCTTGTTGCCGAGCAGTTCGTCGATCTTCTCACAACCCAGGGTCCCTGCGACCAGCAGCGCGACCAGTGCGATCCGCGAGAACAGGCGCATGTTCTTTCCCCCTTGTGTCGACCCATGATACGGCCCGGGCGGCCGGCTGGCAACCGGGGGAGCGTCCGCTTCGACGAAGACCCATTGGAAAGCGCTCCGGGCTCGCTATACTCCCGCCGAGCCTGGACCTGGCGTCCTTTCCGGGGGTTTGCGATGACGCGCGCTCGATTCCTGATGGTAGTCTTCGCCTGCGCGATCCTGGTGCCGACGGCCTGCGGCAGCGATGGATCGCAGGGAGATCCGACGGATACGCGGCAACCCGACGCCGACCTGGAGGCCGACGCGCCGCCCGCCGACCTCGGGCCGAACGACGTGGGGAACCCGGACGTCCACGACGCAAGCCTCGAGCTCGACGTCCCCGCCGGCGACGCGCCGCCGTCCGACGCGGTCGTCGAAGACGCGCCCGAGCCGCCGCCCGAGGTCACGGACGCGGCCGACGCGGCGGACGGGGACACGATGGCCCCCGCCATCGCGTGGGGCCCCTGCCCGTCGTACATCGCCTACACGCCAGGCTTCGAGTGCGCCTTCGTCCCCGCACCGCTCGACTACGACGAGCACGAAGGTGCGTCGATCGACGTGTTCGTGTACCGCCTGCGGGCGGCCGACAGCGCGAACAAGCGCCAGATCTGGTTCCTGCAAGGCGGCCCCGGGGGCTCGGGCGCGGACTTCGCGCAGGTCTTCTGGCTGTTCTCGATGGCCCACCCCGAGTGGGAGATGTACTCGCTGGACCACCGCGGCGTGGGCAACACGGCGCGCCTGACCTGCCCGCAGGAGGGCGACGCCTACGACTTCGACTTCGCCGGGTGCGCCGAGTCGCTGGTGACCACGTGGGGCGGCGACGGCCTCGCAGAGTTCACGACCACCAACGCGGCGCGCGACGTCGGGCGCGTGGTCGACCTCGCGCGCGAGCCCGGGGTCCCCGCGCTGGTCTACGGCGTGTCGTACGGCACCTACTGGGGCCTGCGCTACCTGCAGCTGTTCCCCGAGCAGGCCGACGGCGTGATCCTCGACTCGATCTGCTCCCCCGGGGCCTGCCACCTGGACGAGTACGACCAGAACTTCAACGAGAACGGCAAGCTGATCCTGCAGGCCTGCGCCGGCGAAACCACGTGCGCCGCCAAGCTCGGCACGATCGCCGCCACGCCCTGGGAGGCGCTCGGGGCGGTGTTCACGCGCCTGGACGAGGGTACGCTCTGCCAGGGGGCCTTCTCGTTCCTCGACCGCCCCACGCTGCGCCTGGTCCTGGCCATGCTCGAGATGGACGCCAGCACGCGCGTGCTCATCCCCGCGCTCGTCTACCGCCTGGCGCGCTGCAACGCCAACGACCAGGCCGTGCTCGAGTACTTCATCCAGAGCCTGCAGCAGATGATGGGCGGTGCCACCCTCCCCCTCGCCCCCGCGTTCGTCGGCGAGGACCAGCTGGACGGCTCGCTGACGCTCGGCACCCACGTCATCGTGGCCGAGCTGCTCGGAAGCAAGACCTACGCCGAGGTGCAGGCCATCGCCGACGCCGCCTACTTCTCGGCCGACGCCTCTCCCTCGATGCTCCAGATGGCCGAGAGCGGCGCGTGGCCCATCACCCCCGATGACGGCTACATGAACCGCTGGGGCGAGACCGCCGCGCCGCTCCTCATGCTGAACGGCACGCTCGACCCCCAGACCACGCTGGCCATGGCCCAGCCGGCCGGTGAGCACTACACCGGCGCGCACCAGACCTTCGTCGCGGTCGACTACGCGCCCCACGGCGTGCTGTTCTCGTCGCAGACCAACGCCTCGGTGCAGGCCATGATGCAGGGCTCGTACGACTACCTGCTCCAGTCGTGCGGCTTCCGCATGTTCGAGGGCTTCGTGGCCGATCCCGCGGCGCCCATCGACACCTCGTGCCTGGCCGACCTGTACCCGCTGGAGTTCGGCACCCAGTCGCCGATGAACCAGTACCTGTCGGCCTACCTGCTGGGCACCGAGGACCTGTACGAGGGGGGCGTGACGAGGACGGCTCGCCCGGAGCGGCCGCCGTTCGCGCTGAACCCGGTGGCGCCGTGGCCGCCGCGGCCGCTTCGATAGCCGCGGGAGCGGGGGAGACGGCGGGGACTACGTGGCCCCGCAGACGACCTTACCAGCCTTCCGCACCTCGACGATCTTCCCCTGCAGCTCCCAGTTCAGGAAGGGCGTATTGCGGCTCTTCGAGACCAGGCAATCCTTGGTGCAGCGCCACGACGCGGCCTCGTCCCAGAGGACGAAGGTGGCCGGGCCGCCTTCCCGGAGGGTGCCGGCGTCGAGGCCGAGCACCTTGGCGGGGCCGGTGGTCAGGGCCTGGATGGCGGTCTTCAGGGGCAGCACGCCGCGCTTCACGAGGCGCAGGAGCAGGGGCAGGGCGGTCTCGAGGCCGATCATGCCGGGGCGGGCCAGGCCGAACTCGACGTCCTTGTAGCGCCGGTTCACCGGATTGTGGTCGGTGACGATGGCGTCGAGCGTGCCGTCCTTCAGTCCCTCGATGAGGGCCAGGCGGTCGTCGTTGGTGCGCAGGGGCGGCACCACGTACAGGTTCGGGTCGTAGCCGGCCAGCTCTTTTTCGGTCAGGAGCAGGTGGTGCACGGCCACGTCGGCGGTGACCTTCACGCCGTGCTCCTTGGCCTCGCGGACCAGCTGCACGGCGCGGGCGGTCGACAGCTTCTGCAGGTGCAGCCGCGCGCCGGTGAGCTCGGCCAGGCGCAGATCGCGGAAGACCGCCACCTCTTCGGCCAGGGCCGGGGCTCCCGCGAGCCCGAGGCGCGTCGACATCTCGCCCTCGTTGATGCGCGCCTTCCCCGTCAGGTTTGCGTGCTGGGGCAGCGCGAACACGGGCAGGTCGAAGCACGCCGCGTACTCGAGCACGCGCCGCATGAGCGTGCCGTCGGACAGCGGGACGTCGCCGGAGCCGACGGCGCAGGCCCCGCCGAGCTTCAGGTCGCCGATCTCGGCGAGGTCCTTGCCCGCGTTGCCCACCGAGGCGCAGCCGATGGGGGCCACGTCGATGAGGCCGAGGCCCGCGATGCGCTGCCGGAGCGCCTCGACGGCCGAGCGCCGGTCGCAGGGAGGGTCGGTGTCGGGGCGGGGGGCCACGGTGGTGAAGCCGCCGGCCGCCGCCGCGCGCGAGAACGTCGCCAGGTCCTCGTCGACCTCGAAGCCGGGCTCGCCGGTGAACGCGCACAGGTCGAGGAAGCCCGGGGACAGGTTCTTCCCCTGCTGGTTCACGACGTGGTGCGAGTCGTCGTAGGTGCGGGTCTTGGCGGCCGGGTGAAGCGCCAGGATCTGCTGGTCGTCGAACACCAGGTCGATGCGCGACTCGGTGCCATCGCTGGGGTCCAGGTAGTGCAGGTTCCGGTAGACGGTCTTCATCGGGTCCCCCTCTATACGATGGCTTCGTTGGCCTTGCCGCCACCCAGCAGGTACAGCACGGCCATGCGCACGGCCACGCCGTTCGTGACCTGCTCGAGGATGACCGACGCGTCGCCGTCGGCCACGTCGGGGTCGATCTCGACGCAGCGGTTCATGGGGCCGGGGTGCAGCACGATCACGTCGGACTTTGCCAGCTTCAGGTGCTCGCGCGTGAGGCCCCAGAAGCGGTGGTACTCGCGGTCGCTGGGGAAGAGGTTGGCCTCCTGCCGCTCGCGCTGGATGCGCAGCATCATGATGGCGTCGGCGCCCTCGATGGCCTCCTCGAGGCGCGTGAAGACCTTGACCCCCAGGGCTTCGGCCTTGGCCGGCAGCATGGTGGCCGGGCCGCAGACGCGCACGTTGGCGCCCATCTTGGTGAGGCCCAGGATGTTCGAGCGTGCCACGCGGCTGTGGTCGATGTCGCCCACGAGCACCACCTCGAGGTCGGCCAGGGTGCCCTTGCGCTCGCGCAGCGTGAACATGTCGAGCAACGCCTGGGTGGGGTGCTCGTGGCTGCCGTCGCCGGCGTTCACGACGCTCGCGTCGATGTTCTTGGCCAGGAAGTGCGGCGACCCCGGCTGCGAGTGGCGCAGGATGAGGATGTCGGGGTGCATGGCCTGCAGGTTCAACGCCGTGTCGAGCAGCGTCTCGCCCTTCGAGAAGCTGGACGACGACGCCGTGAAGTTCAGCGTGTCGGCCGACAGGCGCTTGGCCGCCACCTCGAACGACATGCGCGTGCGCGTGCTGTTCTCGACGAAGAAGGTCACGACCGTCTTGCCGCGCAGGGTGGGCACCTTCTTGATGGCGCGCTCGGAGATGGCCTTGAACTGCTGCCCGAGGTCGAGGATGGTCGTGATGTGCTCGCGCGTCAGGTCTTCGATGCCCAGCAGGTGCCGGAAGGTCTGGCTCATGGGCTACTCCTTGTCGCTGACGGACACGTACTCTTCGCCGTCGGTCTCCTTCAGGCGGACGTGAACGCGCTGCTCGGTCGTGGTCTCGAGGACCTTGCCGACGAAGTCGGGCTGGATGGGCAGCTCGCGCAGGCCGCGGTCGACCAGCACCGCGAGCTCGATGCGCGCGGGGCGACCGTAGTCGATGATGGCGTCGATGGCCGCGCGCACGGTGCGACCCGTGTAGCACACGTCGTCGACCAGCACCACGCGCTTGCCCGTGACGTCGAAGTCGATCTCGGTGGCGTTCAGCTGCGGCGCGGGCAGGCCCATGCCGGCGTCGTCGCGGTACAGCGTGATGTCGACCATGCCGAAGGGCACGTCGATGCCTTCGTGGGACCGGAAGTGCTTCAACAGGCGCTGGCCGAGCGGGACGCCGCGCCGGTGGATGCCCACTACGGCTACGTCGTGCAGCCCGCCGTTGGCCTCGATGACCTCGAGCGCGAGGCGCTTGATGGCCAGATCGATACCGCGTGCGTCGAGCAGGACGGTCCCGCCGGCGCTCCGGCGGACAGGGGTTCCCTCGCTCTTCTTCGTGCCACCCATGCTCGCCCCCTCGTTAGTGGGCCGTCCGGGCCCCATCGGCGTGGGCTTGAGAGCTTGTGAACTTCACAAGCTCTCAGTGGATCGCCTCGAACAACCGGCGTTTGTCCTGGGCCCACCAGATGAACATGGCCTTGCCCAGCACGTCGCTGCGCGACACCACGCCCCAGTAACGCCCGTCACTGGAGTTGTCGCGGTTGTCACCCATGACGAGGAAGTGATCCTCGGGGATCTTCACGTCGGGCCAGTCGGGGTTCTGGTCGCCCGCGCCGTAGTACAGGCAGGGCGAGAGGCCGAAGCAGGGCGGGCGCGTCTTGGCGGGCCACGTGGAGTCGCAGTGGCCGCGCAGGGCGCACGAGGCTTCGTCCTGGTGCTGCGTGACGATGGCGTGCTCGCCGAGCCTTTCGAGCTGCGTGTCGCAGCGGATCTCGGGCGGGGTGGAGTCCATGCAGGGGATGCCCTTGGTGAAGGGCGTGACCTCGACGCGCTGCCCGTTGATGACCAGCACGTTGTCGTCGAGCCGTACGCGGTCGCCGGGCAGGGCCACCACGCGCTTGATGTAGTCCTTGCCCTGGTCGGGGCCCGGTACCGGGTACGGGAAGATGACGATGTCGCCGCGCGCCGGGTCGTCCCACTTGGCCACGTGCCAGTTGACGAACGGGATGCGGAACCCGTAGGCCAGCTTGTTCACGAAGATGTGATCGCCGATCTGCAAGGTGGGGATCATGGACCCGGTGGGGATCTGGAAGGGCTCGACCAGGAAGGCGCGGATGGCCAGGGCGGCCATGACGGCCCAGAACAGGCTGAGGAAGGACTCGAGCCAGGTGGCCTTGGCGCAGGTGGGCAGATCGCGCTCGACCAGCGCGGCGGCGTCCTCTTCGAGGCGCTCGCAGCGGGCCAGGTCCCCCTTGGCGAGGCTCGCCTTCATCTCGATGGTCAACTCGGCGAGCTTCCGGGCGGCGGGCGACTCGGACAGGCCGCGCTTCCGGGTTCGATCGAGCACCACGCGGATCTGCCGCAGTTGCTTCTTGTGGAAGCGCCGTTCACGCAGTCGCGTCAACAGGTTGATCATCGTCGGGTCGCCCGCGGTTCGCCGGATTGTAGGGGGCCGGACCCGGGGAAGTCAACGACGGGATCGGACGCTCATTTCAGAAATGCGTCACCGCAATGGGTTCAGGGCTTGCGCGCGGGTGCGAGTCTGCCCTATCCTCGACTGACGAATCGAGGATCGGGGGTGTCCATGTCCCGCGTCGCGCTGGCGTTTTTTGTAATGATGTTGACGGGTTCGTTCGCGTGGGCCGAGGGCGCCCCCGCCGCTCCGGCCCCGGTCGATCCGGCGGCCCTGGCCGGTCGCTGCCTGGCGTGCCACCGCGAGAAGAGCCCCGGCCTCTACAACCAGTGGCGCTCGTCCAAGCACGCGCGCCAGGACGTCACGTGCATCGACTGCCACGGCGCGCAGGCTGGCGAGCCCGACGCCTTCGAGCACGAGGGTGCGCTGATCGCCACGCTGGTCACGCCCAAGGACTGCGGGGCCTGCCACGACCAGGAGGTCGCCGAGGTCGAGGCGTCGTACCACGCCACCGCCGGCGAGATCCTCGACTCGCAGGACGCCTACCTGGCGCACGCGGCGGGCGGCATGCCCGTGACGATCACGGGCTGCGAAGCCTGCCACGGCACCAAGGTCAAGATCGACCCCGCGTCGCCCAACAAGCTGGCCCGTGAGAGCTGGCCGAACTCGGGCATCGGGCGCATCAACCCCGACGGCAGCAAGGGCTCGTGCAACGCCTGCCACACGCGCCACGCCTTCGACAAGGGCCAGGCGCGCCGCCCCGAGGCGTGCTCCAAGTGCCACCTGGGCCCCGATCACCCGCAGAAGGAGGTGTACGAGGAGTCCAAGCACGGCAACGCCTACGCCACGCACGTCGAGAAGATGAACTTCGGCTCCGAGCGCTGGGAGGTGGGCAAGGACTACTTCGACGCCCCCACCTGCGCTACGTGCCACATGTCGGCGGGCCCCGGCCAGGCCGTCACGCACGACGTGGGCCAGCGCATCTCGTGGACGCTGCGTCCGGCGGTCTCGAAGATGAAGGAAGGCTGGGCCGGCAAGCGCGACACCATGAAGGCCATCTGCTCGGCCTGCCACCAGAAGACCTTCGTCGACGGGCACTACTACCAGTACGACGGCGTCGTGCAGCTCTACAACGAGAAGTTCGGCAAGCCGGCCACCGAGATCATGAACAAGGTCAAGGCCAAGGGCCTGTTGCAGCGCAAGGCCGACTTCTCGAACGAGCTCGAGTGGATCTACTGGGAGCTGTGGCACCACGAGGGGCGCCGCACGCGGCACGGCGCGGCCATGATGGGCGCCGACTACGCGTGGTGGAACGGCATGTACGAAGTGGCCCGGAACTTCTACTTCAAGTTCCTGCCGGCCGTGAAGGCGTACAACGACCCCGAGATCAACGCCCTGGTCGACAAGCTCTTGAAGGACGACGCGATGCACGCCTGGATCAACCGGTCCACGGACGACATCAAGGCCGACATCCGCTCGGGCAAGCTCCCCGACCTCTACAAGGACCTGCACAAGCCGGCCGCCCAGTAGGCCGCGGAGGCGTCATGTTCCGAGTCACCTCGCGCTTCGTACGCGGGCTCAGCACCAACCTCGTCGGGCTGGCCGGCCTGGTACTGTCCGTGTCGGGCTTCCTGTTGCTCGCGGCCAACGAGATCGCGCGCGCCAGCGGGCTGGTCACGAACACGTACTACGGGCTGGTCGCGTACATGGTCCTGCCGCCCGTGTTCGTCGTGGGCGTCGGGCTGTGCGTGCTCGGCTGGCGGCGTTTCCGCAACGCCTCGAGCCGCATGACGTGCGAGCTGCTCTCGCGGCCGTGCGATCCCCTCCATCCCTGCGATCCGACCTCCAAGGCGCCCTGCATCGACAGCAACCGTTCTCTGCTGCTGGTCGTCGTCCTGGTGCTGGGCTTCCTGCTCGTCACGGCGGGCACCGGCGCGAGCATGCTGCACTTCATGGAGCAGCCGAAGTTCTGCGGCACGGCCTGCCACAGCGTGATGGGGCCCGAGTGGGCGGCGTACAACCAGTCGCCCCACGCTCGCGTGCGGTGCGTCGACTGCCACGTGGGAGACGGCGCCAAGGCCACGGTCGACGCCAAGCTGAACGGCATGTGGCAGATGGTCTCGGCGTCCTTCGACCTGTTCGCGCGGCCCATCCCCACGCCGGTACACAACCTGCGCCCTGCGCGTGAAACGTGCGAGAAGTGCCACTGGCCCGACGCGTTCTACGGCGATCGCATGAAGCGCCTCGCGCACTACGCCGACGACGAGGCCTCGACGCCGCAGTTCACCACGCTGTCCTTGAAGATCGGCTCGGGCAAGGGCCAGAAGCGCGGCGAGATCCACTGGCACGTGGCCGCGAACAACGAGGTGCGCTACCGCGAGGGCGATGCCCAGCGCCTGACCATGCGCTGGGTCGACGTGCGGCAGCCCGACGGGTCGTACCATCGCTACACGAATCGCAAGCTGCCCCCCGAAGAGGCGCAGATCGCGGGCAAGGACGGCGAGGGTCACGAGGTCCACAAGCTCGAAGATCGCACGCTCGACTGCGCCGACTGCCACAACCGCGCCACGCACAAGTACGAGGATCCCGAGGCCGCCGTCGATCGCCTGATCACACAGGGCCGCATCGATCGATCGCTGCCCTTCGCGCGACGTAACGCGCTGGCGGCCCTCACCGGGCCGTACGTCATGAAGGACGACGCGCAGGTCCGCATCGACCGGGCCTTCCGCCGCGAGTACGAGCTGGAGTACCCCGAGATCGCGAGGGAGAAGGCCGCGCGCATCGCCGAGGCGGTCGCCGCGCTGCAGGAGGTGTACGCGATCAACGTGCACCCGGGCATGAAGGTGGGCTGGAACCCCTACCCCGATCACCTGGGGCATCGGCGCGGCCCGGGCTGCTTCCGCTGCCACTCGCGCGACCTGGTCGACGACCAGGGCAGGGAGATCTCGTCCGAGTGCACGCTGTGCCACTCGATCCTGGCCTGGGACAGCCCCGAGCCGTTCCGCTTCCTGCAGCCGGCCGAGGAGGGCGATCCCGACGGCCGCCTGCACGAGACCTTCCGCCAGGAGTACACGGGTCGCCTCGCGCCGGCGCCGGGTCCCGTGGCGCCACCCAATCCCGCCGACGCCCCTGCCGCCACACCCGCGCCGTAGCTCCACGCCCGTCCCGCTCCCGATTGCGCGGCCTCGCGCGATTGGGTACCTTGGTCCAAGGTCCCGCAATCCGGAGCCTTCGTGGTCGAGCCCGAAATTCGCCTGCGCCTCGCGCTGAGCCTTCAGGGGACCTCGCCCGCGCTCGTTCGCCAGGCCGCTCCCGACGCGCCCTGCCCGGAACCGCTGCTGGCCGACGCCGACCGCCTGGCGGAGCGGCTTCGGCGTAGCGGCGTCGCGATCCTCGGCTTCCGCAAGCCGGGCTATCCGTCGCGCCTGCTCGAGCTCGCGGATCCCCCGCCCCTGCTCTTCGTGCGCGGGACCCTCCCCGAGGGACCGATGCTCGCCGTGGTCGGCACGCGCCGGCTCGACGCAGCCGGGGAGCGCGTCACGCGGCTCTGCGCCCGGGCTGGCCTCGACGCCGGCCGCGTGCTCCTGTCCGGCGGGGCGGCCGGAGCCGACACGGTGGCCCACCTGACCGCGCTCGAAGCCGGCGCCCCCACGGTGGCGGTCGTGGGCAACGGATTCGATCACCCGTTCCCCGCCGAGAACACGCGCCTGTTCGATCGCATCGCCGAGCACGGGGCTGTCGTCACCGAGCTGCTCCCCCACGTCGCGGCCGCGCGCTGGACCTTCCCGAAGCGCAACCGCCTGGTGGCCGCCCTGGCGCACGACGTCGTGGTCAGTCGGGCGCCCGGCCGCAGCGGCGCGTTGATCACGGCGGACCTGGCGATCGGGTTGGGCCGCCCCGTGTGGTGCGTTGCCGGCGATCCCACCGATCCGACCGCCGTGGGCACGCTCGAGCTGCTCGAGCGCGGGGCCCGCCCCGTGGTGAGCCGCGAGGCCTTCGCGCGGGCGCTGGGGGCGGGAGACGTGGCCGCCCGGCCGGCGCCCCCCGAGAGCGGATCCCCCGACGAGCGGGTCGTGTTGGCAGCCCTGGCCGACGGTCCCTGCGATCTCGACACGCTCGCCGAGCGCACGCGCCTGTCCGCCCGCCACCTGGCCGGCGTGGTTACGGGGCTGGAGCTCGAGGGGCGGGTGCGACGTGCGGGGGCGTCGTTCCTTCGGACGCGGTAGCCGATCGTCAGGGCGCCGACACCAACGCGTCGTGCAGGCGTTGGGCCCACGTGAGGACCCCCGAGAAGCCCACGTGCGGCGTCGGGACCAGGAAGTGCCGGGCGTGCTGGGGGAGCCCGAACTCGACGAACGGGACGTGCGCCAACTCGGGGGGCAGCGCGTTGCGCTCGAAGGCGCTGCCGACGATCGCGTCGAGCCCGCCGGCGGCGTGCGCGGCCAGGAGGTGATGCGCCAACGACGCGACGCTCGGATCATAGAGCCGGGTGACCTCGTCGCGATCCGCGGACGCCTCGTCGAGCGGGTTGCGCCGCGCTCGCCACAACGAGCACGCGACCTCGAGGCCGAGGTCCTCCTCGAGGCAGCCCACGAGGCCCGGTAGCCACGTCGGGTCGGCGATGACGGCGACGCGGCGCCCCCGCAGCGACAGGCTGACGAGGCGATCGACCAACGGGACCACGCGGGTCAGCTCGGCGTCGACCACCGCGTCGACGGGCGCCGAAACCCCGGCGGACGCGGCGAGCGTTCGCAGCCACTGCTCGGACTGCTCCAGCGACACCGGCAGCGACACCTCGGTCACTGTCGCGCCCGTGGCCTTTTGCAGGCTGCGGGCCGCGGACACGCCCAGCGGCAGGGCCAGCAGGTGCCGCGCGCGCGCCAGGGAGCTCAGGTGTTCCCAGCCGGTCCCCGACAGCCAGATAGGGAGCGGATCGAGGCCCAGCGTGCGCACGAGGCGCTCCAACTCGGCGACGTCGCCCGCGGAGTCTCCCTCGTTGCGGAGGTAGGGATAGCCGACGATCCCGATCCCGCGGGGGTCGAGCGCGGGAGGCTCGCCACCAAGCCGCGCGGCGTCGGCGACGAGCACCTCGGCCAGCCCGGTGAGCAGGCTGCGCAGCGCGTCGTCGGCGTCGCGCGACAGGTCGAGGCTCAGCGCCGGCACGCAGGGAAGCCCGGTGTTCGCGCGCACCGCTCTCGCCGCCGCGCGCAGCCCCTCGCCCATGATCGAGATGCGGACCAGCTCGCTCAAGAACACCAGGCGGCGGTCGCCGAGGAGCTGGTTCCACCGCGCCAGGTCGACCACGCGGTCCTCGACGCCCAGGATGCTCATCGTGAAGGGTTCGGTGGTGTCGACCAGCCGGGGCGCGCCAGGTCGGTCGAGCGTCTGGCCGAGATCGTGCGGGCGGAACGCGGTCTCGAAGGCTTCGTAGACGCACGCGGCGCCGCGGAACACCAGCAGGCTGTCGGGGATCGCGTTGGCGACCTGGTAGACCCCGAGCGGAAACGCGGCCGTGGTGCGGAGCGAGAAGTCGGTCATGGGAGGCTCACCCCTCGCGTGGTCCGGGGCGGCGGCCGCAGGCGTCGATAGAGGCGCAGGCGGCGCAGCAGCCACATCCGTCGCGCGATCTCGGCCGCGCCGGTCAGGCCGAGCGGCAGGTCGCTGATCGCGACGGGCACGGCGCCGCTGCTCTTGACCACCGCCGGTTCCGGCAGGTCGGAGTACACGGCGTCGAGCCCGAGATCGCGAAGCAGCTCGATCGCCGGGGCGCCCGCTGTGGCCTCGACGAGGCGAACGCCGCGCTGCCCGAGCCGCGCCACGAGGTCAGACGCGTCGCCGTAGTCGTCGCGCGCTGTGTCGGGCAGGTGTACGACCGAGGCCGCGACGCCGCCGACGTCGACGAGGTCCAGGGGGTCGGCGCCAAAGAAGAAGCGCGGCGAGAGGAGCTCGCCGAGGCTCCCCTTGTCGTACGCGAACGCGAAGCGTAGGGGCTGGACGGCCAGGCGCGCGAGGTAGGGGCCGGCGGCGGCTTCGTAGCGCGCCCTCCACGCGTGGTGCAGCCCGGGCGACGGGTGCGGGATCCCCAGGGCTCCGGTCAAGGCCTGGAGCCAACGGAGGGTGCCCGTCCACCCGTAGGGCAGGGCCGGCTGGAGCGCGCGGAGGCCCCGGGCCTGGAGGGCGGGCACGACCGCGTCGTGGACCGGCTGCCAGGGCGAGACCACCGACAGCTCGGCCGAGCCGAAGCGGGCCAGGTGCTCGGGCGACGCGACCGGCAAGCAGACGGAGACCACGCCGATACCGACCTCGGCGAGCAGCGAGACCAGGTCTTCGACGAAGGGATCGGTCGGGTGGCCGTAGCCGACCAGGTTGACGGTGCGTGGGCGTCGGTCGGCTTCTGGCGCGACTTCGAGGGCGGCGATCACGCGCGCCCAGGTGTTACTGGAGTCGGGCTCTTCGAAGTTCGGGCGTACGGGCTCGATGACCGACAGGGTGACCCCGGTGTGGCGGAAGCACCCGCGCCCGATGGCCCCCGGCGAGTCGCCGATGAGGTGGGACTCGCAACCCTGCGTGATCATGACGCGCCGGCGATCGTCGGGCCCGGACGCGTGCGCCAACTCGTCGCACAACTGCTTCAACCGCTCGTCCCCGCCGAGCGCGATGGCCGCGTCGTCGAGGTCGGTCGCGTACACGCGCGGCATCGCCAGTCGCGGCGACGAGGCTCCGCGGGTCCAGGCCCGCACCGACGTGCCGACGGGTCGGGCGATGCTCCCGATGACGATGGGGCATTCCCGCGAGGCGTGCACGATGGTGTCGGTGTGACGCGTGAGCTCGCCGGTGATGCCGAAGCTGTCGGGGTAGCCCCAGGTGCCGAAGACGCGGCTGGGGCGCGCGTGAGCCTCGAAGGAGCCCCGGTAGCAGTTGGCGATCAGGCCGTCGATTTCCTGCCAGGGCCGACCGTCCCATGCGTCGGCGACCGGCGCCGACGCCCAGGCCGTGCGCGGGGGAAAGACCCGCGACAGCAGGAAGCCGACGACCGGGAGCACGGCGGCGGCCTCGCGTGGCTCCGACACGTCGACGGCGCGCCACCCGCCGAGGGGGCTCGAGCCGGTGTCGCGAGGGACCGAGGGCCCGAGCTCGACGGTCACGTGGGCGCGCTCCGGGCTCGCGAATCGCAGGCACCACGTCGCGGTGTCGCGCTCCACGACGCGGCGCACGTGCTCGAAGCGCCAGTCGTCCCAGAACACGACGCCCGGCAGCAGCTTGCTCGCGAGGAACCGGGCGACGCCGTCGGCCGTCGGCTGGACGACGTGCTCCCGCTTGGGATCGGCGCCGTACGCGATCCACACGCCGAGGCCCTTCTTCCAGGCCGCCAGGAGCCCGGACTTCGCCTCGGCGAGCGCCGTCGCGGGCAGATCGCCGGCGGCCTCGAGGACGAAGGGACCCATGGGCAGGGCGCGGCCGCCCACGGTCGCCGCCGAGGCGGGAACCAATCGGGCCTCGAGGAGCCGTTCGGGACCCTGCCAGGCCAGGTGCAGCGCGCCGTCGGCGACGGGGTCGAGGCCCGTACAGGGGCGACCGTCGATCGTCACCTGCTCGCGAGCCTCCCGCAGCGCCACGTCGAACGGCACGACGCGCGAGGTCGGGGTTGTCGACTCGTGGGGGGCCGGGCCGTCCTTCACGTCGGGTCCTCCGCGGCCGCGGTGGCGCCCGGGTGGTACCGCGCGTCGAACACCAGCCGCTTGAGCTCGGCGTCGTCGAGGGGCGTGGGGATGCAGCGCGCGCTCGCGGTCGCCAGCGCGTGGAAGAGCTCGGCGTAGGCGTCGAGGACGACGTTCGCGCCGCCCTCCTCGGCGATGGTCGTCCCGAACGCGTCGGCCCGAGCCACGGAGTCGCTGTACGGGATGGCCCCCAGTACCCGCGTGCCGAGGCGCGCCGCGACGTGCTCGACGAGCTCGCGGTCGGCTGGTACGCGCACGCGGTTCGCGACCACGCCGATCAGCCGTGCCGCGCCGATGCCGGCCAGGTTGCGGAGGCCCCGCGCGATGTTGTTGGCGGCGTAGAGGGACATGTACTCGGCCGAGGCGACCAGCAGGACGTCGGCCTCGTGCGTTTCGCGGAGCGGCGCCGCGAAGCCCCCGCAGACCACGTCGCCCAGCACGTCGTACAGGACCACGTCGTAGCGATCGTAGATGGCCGTGTACTCGTTCAGCAGGTCGAGCATCAGGCTCACCGCGCGGCCGGCGCAGCCCCTCCCGGGCTCGGGGCCGCCGGCCTCGAGCACGTGTACGCCGGTGCGCCCCGGGACGACCAGCCGCTCGAGCTCGGGGCCGTTCATGCGCCCGAGGCTGGCGAAGCGGTTCATCACCGTCTCGACCGTGCCCTCGTCGGCGTGCTTCAGGTAGGAGTCGTGCTTCGGGTCGCACCCGACCTGCAGGACGCGCGCCCCGTGCCGCTGGAAGAGGACGGCGACGTTGGCGACCACCGTCGACTTTCCGATCCCGCCCTTCCCGAGCACCACGATGCGTCTCATGCGGCCAACTATACCTTCGGACCCCCGACCGGCAAGGACAAATCCCCGCCAGCCCCGCCTACGGCGCCGAGGTGAGGCGGATCACGGCCTCGTGGACCTGCTCCAGCGAGACCCCGTGCTCGCGGGCCAGCCGGCGCACCACGTCGTACTCGGGGATGCTGCGCAGGACGCGCCCGTCGAGCTCGACCACTTTCACGGGGACCACCCCGTACGGCGTCGAGACCTCGATCATGTGGCGGGGCAGCGCGCGCTTCTCGACGCGCGTCAGGCGCACGCCGATGGTGCGGGTGTGGATGAAGACGGCGCGCGTCACGGTGTCGAGGCTGGCTTCGGGGCAGAGCGCCGTGAGCAGGTGTGCGGGGCGGCCCTTCTTCATGAGTACGGGCGCCACCGACACGTCGAGCGCGCCGGCCTCGAAGAGGTGCGTCATGGCCTCGTCGAAGGCCTGCGGGCTCATGTCGTCGAGGTTGGCCTGCACTTCGACGTTGGTGTCGGCCAACCAGCTCGCGGTGCCGTCGGCCTCCGCCGTGGCCTCGGTCTCGCCCACGATCAGGCGCAGCGGCCCCGGCAGGCCCAGGTCACGATGCCCGGCGCCGCGGCCCGTCGCGACGACGCGCAGGGCGGGCAGGGGGCCGAACGTGGCGCCGAGCCCCTTCAGGACCGCGAGGCCCGTGGGCGTGACGGTCTCTCCCTCCACGTCGACGCCGCGCACGGCGACGCCCTCGAGCATGGCCACCACGGCCGGGGCGGGCAGGGGGATGACGCCGTGCTCGCAGCGGATCGAGCCGTAGCCGAGGGGCAGCGGCGCCACGACGAGGCGCTGGACGCCCAGGGCCGCGAAGCCGGCGGCGCTGCCGACGATGTCGACCAGGGCGTCGACGGCGCCCACCTCGTGGAAGTGCACGTGGTCGATCGGGATGCCGTGCACGCGGGCCTCCGCCTCGGCCAGCACGCCGAAGATGCGCCGCGCGCCGCGAAGTATCTCTGGCGCCAGTCCGCTCGCGGCCAGGCGCGCCTCGATGTCGGGCAGGTGCACGTGGTGCGGGTGACGCGCGGCCTCCCAGCTCACGTCGACCAGACGCGCCGCCAACCCGGCGCGCGTGAGGGTGCTCTCGGTCACGCGCACGTCGTCGCCGCCCACCCGGCGGGCCACGTCGTCGAGCAGCGCCTTGGGCACGCCGGCGTCCAGCAGGGCCCCCAGGATCATGTTCCCGGCGATGCCCGAGGGGGCGTCGAGCCACGCAACGCGCGTCATGCGGGGTCTCCGTGCGCTCGATTGATGCGGTGGGCGGCGCAGGCGGCACCGTAGCCGTTGTCGATGTTCAGGACCGACACGCCCGCGGCGCACGAGTTGAGCATGGCCAGCAACGCGGTGAAGCCGCCGAGGTTGGCGCCGTACCCCACGCTGGTGGGCACGGCCAGCACCGGGCGGTCGACCAGGCCGCCGATCACGCTGGGCAGGGCGCCCTCCATGCCGGCCACCACGATGATGGCGCGCGCCTCGCGCAGGCGCGGCAGGTGCGGGACCAGGCGGTGCAGCCCCGAAACGCCCACGTCGGTCACGCGCTCGACGTGATCGCCGAACAGCTCGAGGGTGAGCGCGGCCTCCTCGACCACGGGTAGATCGGACGTGCCGGCGGCGACGACCGCCACCAGGCCGCGCGGCGCCGGGGGATGATCGTGCCGCCACAGCAGGCGCCCGAGCTCCGAGTACTGGAAGCCCGACAGGTGCCTCAACACGGCCTCGGCGATGGGCGGCGTCACGCGCGTGGCCAGCGCGGCCCCGTGGCGCAGCACCGAGCGCTCGAGGATGGCCACCACTTGGTCGGGCGTCTTGCCCGCGGCGAACACGGCCTCGATCATGCCCTGCCGCAGCGGCCGGTGCGTGTCGAGCTGGGCGAACCCCAGGTCGTCGAGGGGGAAGCCCTTCAGGCGCTCCAGGGCTTCGTCGGCGGGCAGCTCGCCCGACGCCACGCGGGCCAGCATCTCGCGCAAGCGCTCGTCGGTCATGGTCGATCCTCCCTGACGCGGGCGTTCATGCTGCCCGTGCGATAGCCCTCGAGATCGAGCGCCACGTGGGTGTAGCCCAGCGCGCGCAGTCGCGTGGTCACGCTGTCGCGCAGGCCGAACGCCGTGGGCAGCTCGGTGGGGGCCACCTCGACGCGAGCGGTGTCGCCGTGGTGCCGCACGCGTACGATCTCGAGGCCGAGCTCGCGCAGGGCCGCCTCGGCCTCGTCGACCTGCCGCAACGCCTGCTCGGTGATGGTGGCGCCGTAGGGGAAGCGGGACGCCAGACAGGCCTGGCTGGGGCGGTCGGCGCTCGGCAAGCCCAGCTCGCGCGAAAGATCGCGAATCTCGGCCTTGCGGAAGCCGAGATCGAGGAGCGGGCTGGCGACCTGCAGCTCGTGCACCGCGCGCAGGCCCGGCCGGTAGTCGGTCACGTCATCCAGGTTCGAGCCCTCGAGGACCACGGCCCCTTCCGCGGCGGCCAACTCCTGCAGCAGGCCGAACAGGTGGCGCTTGCAGCGGTAGCAGCGATCGATGGGGTTGTCGGCCACGCCGGGGATGGCCAGCCACGGCGCGCGCTCGATGCGATGCCGCAGGCCGAGCGCCTTCGCGGTCTGCACCGCGAAGTCCATCTCGGCGCGCGCGTCGGACTCGGTGACGAGCGTGACGGCCAGCGCCGCCGCGCCCAGGGCCCGCTGCGCGACCGCGGCCAGGAACGTCGAGTCGACGCCGCCCGAGTACGCGACCACCACGTGGTCCCATTGCAGGAGGTAATGCTCGAGCTCGGCGACGCGTGGATTCAGGGTTTCCTCCGCCGGGCGGGGTGCCCGCTTCGTGTATCATGATTCCGGCCCCAGGGGAACCGGACGGCGGTCGCCGCGGCGTCAGATCCGAGCGAGTCCGAGGAACGCGGCGTGCAGGCCGATCACCAGCGCCAGAAAGACGCCCCGCGCGGCGCGGCCCGAGAGCCCGGGAAAGCTGTAGGCGAGCGACGCGTGGCGGCAGGCCCCCACGCAGTCGCCGCAGAGCGTGCAC
>Ga0172370_10002108_pt1 | contig 29188 bp, 22 predicted proteins | sample LakKiv5m_FD_114538 | JGI IMG/M metagenome (GOLD analysis project Ga0172370, IMG submission 114538) | Freshwater microbial communities from Kabuno Bay, South-Kivu, Congo - kab_022012_11.5m | ecosystem: Environmental > Aquatic > Freshwater > Lake | place: Democratic Republic of the Congo...
CCATCCTCCCGGCTACCCGCTGCTGACGACCATCATCCGCCTGTTTACCCTCGTCCCGGCTCTCGCTATGCCCTTCCGGCTCAACCTCATCGCCTCGCTGGCCGCAGCGGGTTCGTGCGGCATGGCCTACTTCATCGTGAAGGAACTCACCGGTGACAACTGGGCGGCTCTCTTCTCGGCTCTGCTCTGGGGCACAAGCTTCGAACTCTGGCAGCAGGCGACAGCGCTCGAGGTCTACTCCTTCCAGGCACTCCTGCTGTCGGTGCTGCTCTTTGCCATCATCCGGTGGCACCTGACCGCCACGCCCGCCTGGCTGCTCATTGCGTTCTTCGTATTCGGCCTGGGGCTGGCCAATCACCCACCGATCGTGCTCTGGATTCCAAGCCTGCTCATCCTGCTGCTATCCGCGCCCGCGAAACCCCGGGCGCGCTTGCTCGGCTTCGGGCTGCTGCTTGCGGCCCTCGCCCTCTGCCTCTACTTCTACATCCCGCTGCGCGCGGGCGCGCCCGGCGCCGCCGCCTGGGGCAGAGTCGGCAATCCGGCTGAACTGCTGCAGTACGTAACCGGACGGGTGTATCGCTATCGGCTGCTTGCGGGCGGCAGCCGGTATCTCGGCGCGCAGTTCTCCAGTCTGCCCGCGCTCTTTGGCAGGCAGTTCCTCGTTGCCTGGCTGCTGGCAGTGCTGGGCGTTGCCGCCCTCTGGCACCGGAGCCGCGCCGTGCTGTTCTCCCTGCTGCTGGCCGCGGCCGCCGTGACCGTGGCGGCAGTGGAATACAACATTCCGGACAAAGAAGGCTATCTTCTGCCCGCGTACTTCGCTCTCTTGATACCTATCGGGTGCGGGTGCGCGCCGCTACTCGCGGCCCGATTCCGATCCGCGGTCATGGTGGCCGGTGCTTTGCTTGTGGCGCTCCCGGTCGTGGCGTTCCTGCCGACCCAGAATCGCAGCCGGCACCAGGGGCTCGCCGACTTTTCGGAGGCTGTCATCTCAAGCCTGCCGCCGAACTCGACGGTATTCACCGACGACTACAGCCTGTATCAGGGTCTCCGCTGGCTTCAGGCGGGCGGGAGGCGACCGGACGTACTGGTCGTCAACCAGTATCACCTGGCTATTCCCGGCTACCTTGACCAGTTGCGTCGCATCCGGTCCGTGCCTGAGCAGGCATCCCGCGAGGCTGACCGGCTCTGGCAGAACGCGTCGCGTGCCAATGACGCGGCCTTCGGCGAGCAGGCGAAGGCCACGGCGGTACAGGTCATGTCGCTCCTGGCGCGAGACTGGCTGTCCTCGAGCCGCATCTTCTGGGTTCCCGCCGACTTCGCGGACTGGGCGCAGAAGTGGGAAGGGCTGCGCCTGACCATGCGCGGGCTCGGCTACGAAATCGCCGGCAGGGACACAGTGCCCGACCTCGACTCTCCGCTCCTGTCCGCGAGCCGCTACCGCTCGATTCTTTACCGCGACATCGAGACCCAGGACGTGTGCCGCCGGCTGGCGGCAACGGCCAGCCGGTGCGGCATTCTCAGATTCGCGGCCGGCAACAACAGCGAGGCAATCCGCGACTTCGACCTCGCCCTTCAGTACTTCCCCGACTACCCGCAGGCGGTTGAGAACAAAGGGATCGTGTTCTACTTCTCGGGACAACCGGACAGCGCCCGGCTCTACCTCGAAAGGTTCATCGAGCTGGAGCCGACGTCACCCGAACTGCCCAAAGTCAGGGGAATCCTCGCCCGCCTCGGCGGATAGACTCGGCTAGGGCCTGGCTTTGGGCTTGCGTAATGCGGCGACTACCGCATAGACGAAGCCGAGCGTAATCAGGGCGATCAGCCCGATTCCCACCCAGCGGTACTGCTTGCCCAGCACAGACAGGAATGTGACGACGGTCGCGGCCATCAGTACACCCACGAATATCGAGAGCAGGGACTTCCAATAGGCGAGCCCGAGCACCTCCGCGGCGACTGCTCCGGTCCACGCGCCGGTGCCCGGAAGCGGGATGCCGACGAACGTCGCCAGCCCCCAGAACTCGTACTTCTGGATGGACCCGCTCTTGCTCCGTGCGCGGGCGAAGAGCCATTCGAAGAAACGGCGGAAGAGCGGTACATGGCTGAACCATGCGACAATGCGCTCGAGCAGGAGAAGAACAACGACAATCGGCGCGATGTTGCCGATCAGGGCCCACAGCACTGCCTGCCACCAGGGCATGCAGAAGAAGAGAATGCCGACGGGCACCGCTCCCCGGAGTTCGACAATCGGCAGGGCCGCAATCAGCACGACCACAAGTTCCGGACTCAAACCCCGAGCCCGAAGCCAACCGGCCGCCTCCTGCCCGGTATCCGCCCGCGCCATCCCCACGACGAGGAGCAGCAAGAGCACGGCGAATACCGTCTTGGCCGCGAATCGTGTCCGGGCCGCACTTCTGCGTTCCGACTTCTGCCTTCTGACTTCTGACTTCGTTCTTCTCACAGCATCCCTCTTCTTCTTCTCAGCAGCCATTCCGCGCCGGCCAGCAATGCTATCAGCACATAAGCCCAGACCGCCCGCCTCGGGTCGAAAGTGAAGCTCCGCTGATAGGAGCCGAGCGCAATCTGGCTTGCGTCGCGCGGCAGGCTATCCGCGGAAAAGAACCTGCCGCCACCGACCGCGGCCACCGCCCTGAGCAGCCCCTCGTTCACACCGGTGTTCGCCAGCTCAATCGCCTGCTCTGCCACTACGAACTCGGTCGCGGCCTTGCCCACGGCAACCGGAGCTGCGCCGCGCCCCAGGGAACTGCCCCTGTTTTCGACCGCCGCAACCGCGCGATACCGTCCCGGCCCCAGTGCCTCGATGGTTGCCTCATAGACCCCGTTCCCGGTTTCGGTCATCGGGACGGTGATTGCCTCCTGCGCCTGACTTCTGCCTTCTGCATTCTGACTTCTGACTTTTGACTTCGTCTCAGTGTCCTCCACCACCAGCACCATTGCAGTTAGCCCTGTCCACGGCTTTCCGTCCGGCGCGACCGCCTTCAGAATCAGCCTTACCGGCTGGCCACGGTACAGGTCCTTGTCGGCCACGTCAAGCCAGAACGGACTCGTATCACGCTCCGCCAGATAGTGCACGACCCCGGTCAGGAACACAGCAAGCGGAGTAGGCTGCTCGGGCTTCTCCTCCGGCCCGAATCCCCAGCGCCACAACGGATAGGCGGCCACATACACGAACTTGCCCCTGCCGGCCTCGCCCGCGACCAGTAGCGGTGCCTGATTCTCCTGCGCCACGAGCCATGCCATCGGGCGATTGACGCCGTCCAACGGCCTGAGCCCGGTGAACGGCGGCACCCTGCTCAGGTCAACCACATCGCTTGCGACCTGGTTTGGGGCACCCGCCGCGCCCCACCAGGGCAGAAGCCCGCCCTCGGCGGTCAGCTCGGGAGTGAAAGAACCGGTCTGCGTACGACCGGCGCTTCCGTTGAGAATCTCTCCGATGTTCTTCCCGGGCTGGAACTCGGGGCCGGCGAGCACGAGCGCGCTCGCGCCGGCCCGCACCCGACCGGCAATGGACTGCCACACATCCGGGCTGCCCGTCTCGACGACGTCATCGAGCACGTACACGTCCGGCGAAGGGACATGACCGAATCTGTCCGCCGATTCAGGTCGTGTCCCGAGCCCGATGGCGCCCGTCACCGCCACCTCCGGCAGAACCTCAATCCGCTCATCACCCGCAAGCGCTTTCAGTATCATCCGCGTGTCCGGCCCGGGACGGTTCGTGATATAGGCCACCCGCACACGCCCGGGTCTCACATCAACCGTGACGTCGCGCACGTTATCGGCGTAGTCGCTCTCCCCGGCCATGCTGTCTATCCGCGCCTCGACCGCCTGCCTGCCCGGCTTGTCGAAGACCAGACGGAAGGGCGCGTCCTGCTCGGCCATCGCCTGTCCGAGCACAACCTCTTTGGCCTCTCCGCGCAGCCGGACCCGCGCCTTTTCGCCGGCGAACCCGGCTGCCATCGCGCGGACCTGGACGTCCGCGGTTTCGCCCGAGTACACAACCGCGGGCAGCAGTATCTGCTCGATACTCGCGTTTCGTTTCGCGACGCCGCCGAATCCAACCGTATACACCGGCACACCGATGTCCCGCGCCGCAGCCACCGGGTCTACCTCACCATTATCCTGCCCGTCGCTTAAGAGCACGACTGCCGCCGGCCGCGTCTTTCCGACGGTCTCTAGCGCCGCCCCAATCCTCGTCCTCTCCCCGTTTTGGTCCCTGGCTTCTGGCTTCTGGCTGCTGCCTTGGCCTCGGCTGCCCCTGTCCGGCAGTGCGGCCGTATCGGCAAAGACCCATTCCTGGCGGCCGATGCCGACCGGAACCGGGAAGACGTGCGACACTTCGGCTGCCGCGCTCTCGGCCCCGACTGCGCTCATGCTTCGGGATACATCGAGCATCACTGCCACCCGCCGCGGCCGTTCGGTCCACACATGCGTGAATACTGCTCCAATGAATACGGCCGCGAACAGCAGCAGTATCACGAAGCGAAGAAACAGGAGCCCGAGACCTCCGACGCCGCTTCTCCCCCGCTTCCCCGAATCCGCAATCTGCAATCTGAAGTCCGCAATCGAGCGTCGATACGCCAGTAGCCCGAGGACCAGCAGTATCGCGCTAACGGCGATAAGCATTGAAGGGCCGGGGCAGGGACTCGGGTACCAGGGTCAGGCTCAGGCTTTCCGCATCGGTGTTGAACGTAACCCGCGGGCTCGCAAGCTCGGCCAGCCCGTCGCCGTTAGTGTCAGCCACGGCGACTATCTCGTACTCGCCCTTGTGCACCCTGGTCGAGAATGAGCCGTCCGCGAGCAGCGGCGCGAGACCGGTCGACCGGACCGGCAGCGACTCGGTCCGCGGAGGCTTTAGTGAATCGGTGATGACCCGGACCGCCGCGGACTCAGTGAAGAAGACCGCGCCGGTCTTGAGTGAACCGGGCCAAAGAGCCTTGCCTTTCACCGCGACGGCATCGAATATCGTGTCGCTGGTGAAGTAGGTGAATGCCGCCGCGGTCGAGCGGTTGCCCTCAAGGTCGATTTCCCCGGGTTCGAGCAGGAAATAGACGGTGGTGGCGCTCGGCAGCGACTCGATGCGACTGAAACTCAGGGTCTGCCAGTCGGCGGTCCACGCCCGATTGAACTCGGTGTCATACCGGGCCGGGACAAACGTGAAGTTGACCGCCTTCGACGTATCTATCGCCTCGCTGAAGTTGACCCTTACTTTCACGCCCCGCTTCTGTCGCGTCGCTCCCGGCGACGGCTCGATGGTTGCGACCCGCGGCGCAATCGTATCCCTCACCGCTGAGCCGCGGAACCTCGCCCGGAACCGCGTCTTGTTGCCGGCCCGGTCCCAGACGACCCCGCGCACCTCGTAGAGCTTCGGTTCCTGGATGGGCGTCCAGAGCTGCACGTCCTCGCCGCTTCTGCCGAGCGAAGTCCCGCGCAGGGCGATCGTCTCGCCGGCCGGCCCGGTCAAGAGGAAGCTGTCCGGCCTCAACTTCGCGCCGTCGATGCCCTCGTCGAATACGAGCGTAGCCTGGCTCCGGGTCCTGGTGTCGACCTCCAGCAGGCGCGGGGCCCACCGGTCCGGGCTCGGCGGAATCATCTTCTTGGCGCAGGCGAGGACCGTGACCGTAAGCAGGGTGAGCGCCAAAGCAGTGAGGCTACTTCTCATGCACGTCTCCTGCAGACCGAAGCCTGCCAATTGCCAACGACAAATTCCCAATTCCTAGTCAATGACCAATGTCCCAATGCCCGTTCTCCTCTATTAGGAATTTGTAATTCGCAATTAGTCATTCTCTAGCCCTCAAGCACTTGCTTCAGCCTCCTCACCGCCGCTCCATCCAGTCCCTTCTTCGCTGCCATCTCAACCAGCCGTTGGGACAGAATGCGATACATCGGCGCAAGGTTCGGCGTTCGCCGCTCCAGTTCCCGCAGGTGCGCAGCCACGGTCAAGGCATCGCCCCGTTCAACCGGCCCGGTCAGACTCGGCCCGGCGCCCTGCTCGGCGATATTCTCCAGCACGGTCCGCGCAAGCGGGACGAGCATCAACCCGGCCCGGCGGCGCGAGACCCCGAATTCGCGGGCAATCTCCTCGGCGGCATCGAGCAGCCCGTTGACGAAATTCGACGCGAACACGCACATCGCGTGGTACAACGCCCGGTCGGTTCCGTGCACCCGGAGCCAGCCGCCGCGAAGCTGCCTCACGAGGTGCCGTCCGAACCTGAGCCCGGAAACCGCCCCGTCGGCCGCAAAGAACGAACCGGGCAGACTCCGGATCGCCTGCGAATGGCTGAAGAACGACTGCACGGGGTGGAGCGCAAGTGTGCCGAGGCCCTGCTCGCGCGCCCCGGCCAGCACCTCAGGCCCGAACGCGCCCGAGCAATGCGCGGCAATCGTGCCCGGAATCAGCCACTTCCGCACCGACTCGAACACCGGCACGATGTGCGTGTCCGGCACGGTCAGGAACAGCACGTCGCTCTCAGCCGCCACGTCGCGCGAACTCAAGCGCTCGTACTTCTCCTTCATCAGCCCGTACACAACCCATGCCTGTTTCGGCTTCACATCGGTCACGCCCGCAATCGGGTAGCCCAGTCGTCGGCAGTGCCAAGCCAGCGCGCAGCCCACGCGCCCCGCGCCGATGAACCCGACCCGCTTACGTTCGGCGCCGGTCGAATGGCGAATGCCGCTTGGCACGGAACGAGGACCTCTCGCGCGGCTCTTTGCGCTGACGGGTGCTGCCATGAAGGAACCCAAGATAGCCGCAGGCATTGAGCTAGTCAAGAACAGTGGCAAACCCCGAATCCGATGTTGAACCACAGAGCACACAGAGATTTGAAGGGTACCGGTCCGGAGTGACGACTTCACCCAACTCTGTGCTCTCTTCCGCCTCTGTGGTTAATCCTATGTCGGTTCTGGGGGGAGACCGATGCTCGGACCAGACACCGGCACATGAACGTTTCACCGCTCTCCTGTTTCCTTCGGGAGTAGGCAGAATCTGGCACCCCCTTCGAGGCGGTCCGCACCCTGCCAGTTTCCTATATGTCCCCTCGAAATCAAGCCCAAGAATGTCCTAAGTTGGTCATTAGCAATTGGTTATTCGTCATTGTCGTATCTCCCCTACCCCGCCCCCCGGGCTATTCTGCGAGTTGTTCTCCAAACTGCCCTGAGAGCCGTTCGGGAGATTGCTCCGCAGGCTATCCGGAAAGGCATCTGGAGAACTATCCGGACTTCTGTCCGGTCAGCTATTCGGAAGGCTGTCCGGAGAGGAACAGGACGAGCTACCCGGAGAGCTCAGGGGAAGGCAGTTCCGCGGGTAGCTCCACGGGTCGTCGGGCAAATCGCCCGGAAGATGGCTCAGAGAGCGACCCGCCAGGCAACCCGGAAGACAATCTCCAGAGCTATTCTGAGAGCTATCCCGCAGACTGCTTGGCCCGTTGCCCGGAGAGCTACTCGGTAAGCGTCAGCGTTCTCGGCAACTGCCGCCCGTCAGTTCGTGCCTGCGCATTTGACAAGCCCGGCCGCGAGCCTAATATCTCAAGCGCTCACTGAACCATCTCGGGAGGTAGTCATGTATCGCACCCGGTTCTCATCCGCACTGGCCATGGCCGCTTTGGCCGCAATCCTCTTGCCCACTCTCGTGATTGCCCAGATCACCTTCCAGCGCACCTACGGTGGCGCCGAACGCGACGAAGCTTGGTCGGTTCGGCAGACGACTGATGGCGGCTACATCATAGCGGGTTCGACTTCTTCATTCGGTGTACCATCTGAGTACGCCTACCTTGTCAAGACCGACGCCCATGGGGATACGATCTGGACCAGGAACTATGATTTCGCCACGCGGTCGGCCGCCTACGCAGTACGACAAACCAGCGACGGAGGCTACATTATTGCCGGTTCCGCGCTGGGCCCGGGCATGTGGGATGCGTGCCTAATCAAGACGGACAGCCATGGCGACACTATGTGGACGCAGACCTATGGCGGCTTAGATGACGAGTATGGCTACTCGGTCGTGCAGACCAACGACGGTGGTTTTGTCCTGACCGGACGCACCTTGTCTTTCGGTGCGGGCCAGGAGGACGTCTATCTTGTTAGGACCAAAGACGATGGCGACACGATGTGGACCCGCACGTACGGCAGCACGGGCTTCGATGAAGGCGCGTCGGTGCAGCAGACCTCTGACTCGGGCTTCATCGTTACCGGAAGCGTCGAGTCGTTGGGTGCCGGCGGCGCGGATGTTTGCCTCCTCAAGACGGACGCGCGGGGCGACACAGTCTGGGCTCGGGCAATCGGGGGCGCTTCAGGTGATTGGGGCAGTGCAGTCCGGCGGACCTACGACGGTGGCTACATTCTAGTCGGCACCACCTACTCATTTGGCGCAGGCGGAGCCGACGTCTACGCCGTCAAGGCCGATGTCAACGGCAACATCCTATGGACAAGGGCCTTCGGGGGCGCCGGCACTGATTTCGGCTATTCGGTTGAACAAACAACCGACAGCGGCTACATCATCGCGGCATGGACCGAGTCTTTTGGCTCTGGCTACGCTGATGTCTGGCTTGTCAGGACCGACGTCAGTGGCGACACGCTCTGGACAAGGACTTTCGGTGGCGACTCGTTCGACTATGGCCACTGCGTGCTTCAGACCGAGGATGGGGGGTACGCAGTCGCAGGGAACGCATGGCCATCGGGAGCGCATGCGTACGATGTCTACTTCATCAAGACCGACGCCGATGGCCACGTAGCGGTTGCTGAACCGAAGGTGAGCCCAACCCGCTCGACGGCCCTCTCGCTCTCCTGCGAGCCGAACCCATGCCGGGGAGCGACGAGAGTCAGCTTCACGCCACTGGCCTCAAGCTCGAAGCCCTCGACGCTGCGCATGTACGACAGCCAAGGCCGAGTGGTGCTGGCGCGCCAAGTCACGACTTCGTCATTTCCCCTTGCCACTTCAGACTTGCCGGCCGGAGCATACTTCGTCCGCTGCGACGTCTCCGGGGAACATGCCACCGCACGTCTTGTCCTGCAACATTAGAAGGAGGGAATCATGGTTACGAAAACTCTGGCCACGCTTCTGGGTTTGATACCTCTGACTCTCTTTGCCCAGATCACCTTCGAGCGCACCTATGGCGAAGGCGGTGCCTATGCGGTCACCCAGACAACCGACTTCGGGTACTTTGTGGTTGGCTACTCTGGTGGAATCGGCGGCTCAGACGTCTACGTGGTCGCCGCCGACCAATACGGCGAGGAAAGCTGGACTCAGTTGTTCGGCGGCACCGACGATGACTGCGGCTACGGTGTCGCGACTTTCACCGACGGAGGCGTTCTCGCTGCCGGTTGGCTGGTGACCGGCGGGAATGCCGAGGTCGCTTTGCACTCCAACATGGCCAATGGCGACCAGCGCTGGATCAGGGTCTACGGCGGCAGTCAGGATGAGATTGCCTATTCGGTCGCGCGCAACTCGGATGGCGGGTTCGTCGTGGCGGGCGAAACCTACTCATTCGGCGCGGGCGCCCCTAACATGTACGTACTCCGAATCGACTCGTTGGGCGACACGCTCTGGACCCGCACGTACGGCGGTGCAAACGAAGACTGCGCCCGCTCGGCGCAGCAGACCGCGGACTCGGGTTTCATCATCTGTGGCAAGACACTATCCTACGGAGCGGGCCTTGGCGACATCTATCTCGTGAAGATTGAGGCGGACGGCGATACGGCGTGGACGAGGACCTATGGCGGCGCACGCGCCGACGAGGGCTGGTCGGTCCGCCAGACTGTAGACGACGGCTATGTCATCACGGGAAGCACCAACTCGTTCGGCGCCGGCGGCGCGGACATCTACCTGGTGAAGACTGGCGCGAACGGCGACACGGTATGGACGAGGACGTTCGGCGGAGCAGGAGCCGATGTCGGCTGCTCGGTACAGCAGACGAGCGACTCCGGCTACATCATCGGTGGAACGTTCGGTACGGGAGGGCTCGACGCCTGCCTCATCAAAACCGACCGCAACGGGGACACCATTTGGACAAAGACCTTTGGGGGAATGAACGACGACCGCGGCTCTGCGGTTCAGCAGACTGCTGACGGCGGGTACGTTCTTGCCGGAATCCTCGGCGGCACGGGCAGCAACAGCATTTGGCTCATCAAGACCGACCCGGCCGGCAACGTCGCGGTGTCAGAGCCGAAGGGCAACCCGACTCGCCAGTCGTCGCTCACGGTCACCTGCGAACCGAACCCATGTCGTACCTCCACGGTCCTGCACTTGACCGCTGGACCACTGGACCACTCGACCACTCTCCTCCGCGTCTATGATTCTCAAGGCCGCCTTGTCCGTTCGGCATCAGGAACTCGTTCTTCGTCATTCCGGCTCGACCTGCGGTCGCTGCCGGCCGGAGCATACTTCGTCCGCTGCGACGTGGCAGGAGAACGCGCCACTGCACGTCTTGTCCTGCAGCGCTAGACAGCACAAGCCCAGGCTCAAGCACAAGCTCTGCATTCCGGCTTCTGGCTCGTGGCTTTCCTCCAATGGCTCTGCGCTCTGGCCTCTAGCTTCTCACTTCTAGCTTCGCCCTGCCCAATCGTAATTGACTCCCTCCACTGCGGTTGTATAATCCGCGCGTGAAATTCTCCCTCGACGATTGGACATCTGAATTCGGCAAGGCCCGGAGCCGGCCGCGGCCGTATCGGAACGCCGCGGTCTCTTTCCGCCCATCCTCAATTGATGACCGTGAGCTGCGTCGCAAACTGCTTGAGGAAGGCGGCCTGAATGTCTTCAAGTTCCCGGCCGCGATGATTCCGGGCTGCGACCTCTTGACCGACTCCGGCACGACTACCATGACCATGAAACAGTGGTCACAACTCCTGCTCGGCGACGAGTCCTACGGCTCGAACGAAGGTTACTTCGAGTTCAAGCAGCAGATTGTCGAAACCTTCGGGCCGCAGTGGGAAAACCGCGACCGCGACCGGGAGAACGTCTTCATTTTTCACCAGGGACGAGCGGCCGAGTTCGGCCTGTTCACGTGCTTGTCGAAACTGCTCGGAGCGGGCAAAGCCCCCTACATCATTCCGTCGAACGGCCACTTTGACACGACCGAAGCGAACATCCACGCGGCCGGTTTCGAGCCCCGCAACCTCTTCTCACCCGAGCTTCGGGCCAAGGACGAGACCGCGCTCTTCAAGGGCAACATGGACCTCGACCAGCTCAGAGCCTTGCTCGCCGACCGGGAGACGAGGGAACGAATTCCGCTCGTCTACATGACCATCACCAACAACACCGGTGGCGGCCAGCCGGTGTCGCTCGCGAACATCCGAGCGACGGCCGAGCTATGCCACGGACACGGCGTGCCGTTCCTGTTCGATGCCTGCCGGTTCGCGGAGAACGCGTGGTTCAACCGGCAGAACGAGCCGCTCTGCAAGGGCAAGAGTGTGGCGGAAGTCGTCCGGATGATGTTCGAGCCGGTCGACGGTTTCCACGTCAGCCTGAAGAAAGACGGGCTTGTGAACATCGGCGGTTGCCTGGTCGTAAGCGAGCAGGGACTTCTGGCCAAGCGGTACCCTGAACTCCGCGCGATGCTGGTTGGACACCAGATACTCGTCGAGGGGCACCCGACCTATGGCGGTTTGGCAGGACGCGACCTGAAAGGCGTGGTCGAGGGCCTCAAAACCGTGGTGCACGAGGAGTACCTGACGCACCGCATCAACCAGGTGCAGAAGTTCGGGGCATGGATTGATGAATACTGCGGCGCGAGCGTAGTGGTGAAGCCGGTCGGCGGCCACGCGATATACCTCGATCTCGACAAGTTCTTTGCGGGCACGAACCTCCGTGACGACCAGTTCCCGGGCGTCAGCCTCACCGCGCTCCTGCTTATCGCCGGCCACCGCATGTGCGAGCTGGGTGTTTACGCATTCGGCAAGCTGGTAGACGGCAAGGAAGTACCGTCGGACCCGCGGGTAAACAACGTCCGCGCCGCGGTTCCTCGACTCTGCTACGAGAATTGCGACCTGCGTTCCGCGGCCGAGGCGGTCGGCATCCTCTACCGGCGCCGCGACCAGATTCCGGGCATCGAGGTCGTCTACGGCCAGAACCTGCCCATGCGCCACTTCATCAGCCGGTTCCGGTTCGTCTAGCGCAAGCTCAAGCGCAAGCCCAAGCACAAGCTCAGACGCAGGCCGCCGTACGAGACTATCTTGGGTGAGCTTGGCCGGAAGCTAGTCGCCAGGTTTCCGGTCGCGAACGACAAGGTCCTCGGCACGTTCCGTCTCGGTCGCGATGGGGGTCCCGTTCAACCAGAGTTCCGATTCGGCAAGGTCGATTTCGTCGGTCCAGATTACTGCATAGCCGTGGTCTTCCACGCGAACCCGACGGAACAGCGCCTCGTTCCGAAGCGGCGCGAATACCTCGCTGTCGAATAGCGGCTCGCAGTCGTAGACCTTTGTCACCCCGTTGTCAAACGTGACGAGTAGCTTCTTGTCAGACTGCGGCCGTACCGTCCTTACTCTCGGATAGAAGCTGTCCGTCTTCATATCAATCCAGCCCCGGCAGCAGCCTGTATTCCTGGGTTCGCCACATTCGGGCTAGCTCCTCGCGGTAACGTTCCGCCCAATCTCTTACCAGCCGTTGCGCTCGCGCTGGCAGGTCACCTTCAATCATCTCAAGTGTGGATACGTCAAATACGCCATTGAACTCCCCATAGACAGCATGGAAATGAGGCACTCCGTGCTCGCGGAAGTACATCTTCACGGTGATGCCGTAGAATCTGGCAATGACGGGCATACTTGTTTAGTGATAGCGCAGGCGGGCCCAAATGTCAAGGCGTGAAGTCCAAGTGCGTCGAATTCGTCCGGCTCAGGTGCAAGATCAAGCACAAGCAGTTCTGCGTTTGGGCTGTTGGCGTTCGGCTTCTGACCTTTGACTTGACCCCTCGTCCGCCATAGTCTCTATTGCCTGTGCGCAACCATCTCGCCGGCGAAGCCAGCCCGTATCTCCGCGACCATGCGGAGAACCCCGTCGACTGGTATCCCTGGGGCGAGGAGGCGCTGGCCAAGGCCAAGGCCGAAGACAAGCCGATATTCGTCTCCATCGGCTACTCAGCCTGCCACTGGTGCCACGTGATGGCGCGCGAGTCGTTCTCCGACCCGAAGATTGCCGAAATCCTGAACTCGAACTACGTCAGCATCAAGGTAGACCGTGAGGAACGTCCTGACGTGGATGAAGTCTACATCGAGGCGGTGCGCATCCTGACCGGCTCTGCCGGCTGGCCCCTGTCGGTCTGGCTGACTCCCGACCTCAGGCCCTTCTATGGCGGCACGTACTTCCCGCCCGAGCCGCGTCCCGGCTTGGCCGCGTTCAACCGCGTGCTGCTGGCCGCACTTCATTACTTCCGCACGCAGCGTCCCGAGATTGACGAAGCCGGGAACCGCATCGCGGTCGAGCTGAATCGTCTCTCGACCCTGCCCGGTCACGAAGGCGAGATGGACGAGACGCCGCTCCGCAGATTCTACGAGCAGCGCCTCGAAGTATTCGACTCTGAGCACGGCGGGTTTGGGGTCGCGCCCAAGTTCCCGAATCCGACTGACCTCGCGCTGCTCCTACGTCTCTCGCCGCATCCGGGTTTCGACCAGGCGCGTTCCATCGTCGAATTGACGCTCCACAAGATGGCCGAGGGCGGCATCTATGACCAGCTCGGCGGCGGGTTCCACCGCTACTCGACCGACACGATCTGGCTCGTCCCCCACTTCGAGAAGATGCTCTACGACAATGCGCTCTTGGCCCAGACCTACGCCCAAGCCTTTGAAGTGACCGAAGAGGAGTCGTATCGTGCGGTCGCCGAGGAGACGCTTGCCTGGATGGAACGGGAGATGCTCCTGCCTGGTGGCGGCTTTGCCGCGGCGCTGGACGCCGACACCGGCGGCCGCGAAGGCGCCTATTACACCTGGACCGAGTCTCAGGTTACCGGGGCCGTCGGCCCTGAACTCGCGAGGCTCGCCTGTGACTTCTACGGCGTGTCAGCTCAGGGTAGTTTTGACGGCACCAACGTGCTGCACACGGCCATCCCGGTCGAACAAATACTCTCCGTCCATCACCTTGGCATCGGTGAGCTCTGGCCGAAGCTTGGCGAAATCCGGGCAAAGTTGCTTGCGGCCCGGAACCGGCGCCCGGCGCTCCGCCGCGACGACAAGCTGCTCGCGGACTGGAACGGCCTTGCCCTCTCGGCCTTTGCCCGCTGCGCGGTGGCATTGGACAACCGCCACTACCTCGACGTTGCGGGCACCCTTGCCGAGAGCATTGTCGACCGGATGGTCGCCGGCAGCGAAGTCACGCACTTCGTCCGACCGGGCGAGGCCGGCGTCCCAGGACAACTCCCGGACTATGCCTTCCTGGTTCAGGGACTGCTCGACCTGTACGCGGCCGACTTCGAGCCGAGGCACATTGAAGTCGCCGTAGCGCTTGCCGACCGCATGGTCGAGCTCTTTTCCGACCCCGAAGGCGGGTTCTTTACGACACGCAGTGGTTCCGGCCTGCCAAGCCGCATCAAGAACGGCTACGACGGCGCCATACCATCCGGGAATTCGGTTGCGGCCATGGACTTGTTGCGGCTGGCGCGGCTCTGCGGCCGGGACGACTACGAGCGTGCGGCTGCGGCCACGCTGCGCCGATTCTACCAGACGATGCTCAGCTATCCGCCGGCGTTCAGCCTGATGCTTGCCGGGCTGGACCTGATGCTCCACGCCGGCACCGAAGTAGTTCTGTTCCTGCCCGAACCTTCTCCCGAAGCCGAGGCTATGGCCGGGCTCCTTGCGTCGAATCGCGATGACTATAGAACTGCCGTGGTCATCAGGGACCGGCAACCGGATGAGCTTACCGTGCGTCTGATACCTTTGACCCATGGCCGCACCGCCGCTGGCAAGAGACCGACCGCCCATGTCTGTCGCGGCCAGACCTGTTTCGCTCCGGTTCACACCGCCGCGGAGTTCGCCAGCCTGCTGGTGTCTAAGTAATCGTGCTCGCTCACCGCGTTGACTTCCCGAGGAGAATAACTACACTCTAACAGACTATGCAAGAACGCTTCACCGAGAGAGTCAGGAAAGTCATTTCACTTGCCCGCCAGGAAGCAGTCCGGCTTCACCACGACTACATTGGCACCGAACATCTGTTGCTCGGCCTCGTAAAAGAAGGCGAGGGCGTCGCGGCCGTCGTCCTCACCAACCTCGGAGTCAACACCGACGACCTGCGCCGGGCGGTCGAGAACGCAGTCGACATCGGTTCTGAAACCCTGGTGCTCGGCGAGGTACCCCTGAACCAGGAGGCACGCTCCTGCCTCAACTACGCCCTCGACGAAGCCCGCAAGATGAACCACACCTACATCGGCACCGAGCACCTGCTGCTCGGGCTGCTGCGTGAGGAACGCGGGGTCGCCTGCCAGATTCTGCAGTCGCTGGGCATGGACATCGAGCTGGTCCGCAACGAGACCGCCCGGCTGCTGGGCGGCGAAAAGGGCTCGGCCCAACAGAAGTCGCGCACCAAGACGCCGTCGCTTGACTACTTTTCCCGCGACCTGACTCAGCTTGCCCGCGAGGACAAGCTCGACCCGATCATCGGCCGTGAAGGAGAGATTGAGCGCATCATCCAGATCCTCGCCCGCCGGAAGAAGAACAACCCGGTGCTCATCGGCGAGGCCGGCGTCGGCAAGACGGCGATCGTGGAAGGCCTGGCCCAGCGCATCGTCGCCGGCAACGTTCCGAAGCTGCTGAAGAACAAGCGCGTTCTTGCCCTTGACCTGGCTGCCATCGTCGCCGGTACCAAGTATCGCGGCCAGTTCGAAGAGCGCCTGAAGTCGGTGATGAACGAGATCCAACACCAGGGCGACGTCATCATCTTCATCGACGAGCTGCACACGATTGTCGGCGCCGGCGCGGCCGAAGGCGCGATTGACGCTTCGAGCATCCTGAAGCCGGCCCTCGCCCGCGGCGAACTCCAGGCAATCGGCGCAACCACGCTGGAGGAATACCGGAAGCACATCGAGAAGCACTCGGCCCTCGAACGCCGGTTCCAGAAGATTCTGGTCGAGGCGCCGGGCGCACAGGAGACGGTCGGGATTCTCAAGGGCCTCAAGGAAAAGTACGAGCTCCACCACAACGTTTCCTACGACGAGAAAGCACTCGAAAGCGCGGCCTACCTTGCCGACCGTTACATCTCGGACCGGTTCCTGCCCGACAAGGCGATCGACGTCATCGACGAGGCCGGCTCCCGGGTGAAGCTGATGCGACCGGTCATCAACCCTGAGCTGGATGAACTGGAGAAGAAGATTGAGAAGGCCGCGAAGGCCAAGGAAGAAGCGGTCCGCAAACAGGAATTCGAACGAGCGGCCGAACTCCGTGACGAACAGAAGCAACTGACCGAGTATCTGAAGCGCAAGCGCAAGGAATGGGAGAAGGCTGGTTCGTTCCCCGTCGTCACCGAGGAAGACATCGCCTACGTCGTCTCAAACTGGACCGGCGTCCCACTCGCCAAACTCGAGGAGCGCGAGTCGGCCCGGCTGCTGCGGATGGAAGACGAAATCCGGCAGCGCATCATCGGCCAGGACAACGCGATAACGATGATCGCCAAGGCCATCCGCCGGTCGCGCGCGGGAGTCAAGGACCCGCGCCGGCCCATCGGCTCGTTCATCTTCCTCGGGCCGACCGGCGTCGGCAAGACCGAGCTTGCCCGCGTGCTCGCCCGGTTCATGTTCGGCGATGAGGACGCGCTCATCCGGTTCGACATGTCCGAGTACATGGAGAAGTTCAACGTCTCGCGCCTGGTCGGCGCGCCGCCGGGCTACGTCGGCTACGAAGAAGGCGGCCAGCTCACCGAGAAAGTGCGGCGGAAGCAGTACGCGGTCGTGCTCTTCGACGAGATCGAGAAGGCCCACCCGGACGTATTCAACATCCTGCTGCAACTGCTCGACGACGGCCAGATCACCGATTCGCTCGGCCGCAAGGTGAGCTTCAAGAACACGGTTGTCATCATGACCTCGAACATCGCCTCGACCGAAATCCGCGGGATGAGCGGGTTCGGGTTCGGCGCCACCAGCGGCGATGCGAACTACGAATCCATCCGTGACAAGGTGATGACCGAGGTCAAGCGCTTCTTCCGGCCCGAGTTCCTGAACCGGGTCGATGAAGTGCTCGTCTTCCGGCCGCTCGACCGGAAGCAGATGGAGGAAATCGTCGAAATCCAGCTCCGCGACCTGTCCGAGCGTCTGAAGGAGCAGCGGCTCACGGTAGAGCTGACCACGAACGCCAAGGAACTGCTCGTGCAGGAAGGGTTCGACCCGCAATTCGGCGCCCGGCCGATTAAGCGGGCCCTGCGCCGGCTGCTGGAAGATCCCCTGGCCGAGGAGCTGCTCAAGGGCCGATTCAAGGAGAGCACCGTCGTCCTGGTTGACCGCGACGGCGACCGGCTGGTCTTTGCCGAGAAGATGGCCGAGCCGGCGCCGGCGCTGAAGCAGTGACAGCGCTGCTCGCCACCCTGTTGCTGGCCCAGGTGGGCCAGCTCGACACCAACAAAGTCATCATACTCGGCGTTTCAGCCCGGTCGCAGACCGCCGATACGGTGCTGATCGTTCGGACCGCCGGTCTCAACCGCGGCCAGGCGTTGACTCCGAACGGCCTGCGAACCGGCATTGAGGACGCAGTCCGCCGGGTCTACGGGCTCGGCCTGTTCTCCCAGGTCGAAGCCGAGACGTCGCGGATTGCCGACGGAATCCGGGTCACCTTCGTTGTCACCGAGTTCCCGAAGCTCAAGTCCGTCGAGTTCGAAGGATACCGCCGAGTGCGCAAGAAAGACCTCGACGCGAAGGTCAAGGCCAAGGAAGGCGAGATTCTGACCGACAAGAAGGCATTCGACTGGGAACAGGAAATCCTCAAGCTCTACAAAGAAAGGGGATTCCTGCTGGTAAAGGTCGACCACGAGACCACCAGACCTGACTCGCTCAATCAGGTCACGTTGACCTACCGGATCGACGAGGGCGACCCGGTCCGCATCCGCAACATCGAAATCCTCGGCAACGACCACTTCACCGACCCTCAGATCGAAATCAAGCTCGTCAACCGACAGAAAGCCTGGTACCGCAAGGGCAACCTCAAGGAAGACGAGTTCGTCAAGGACCTGGACCGCATCGTCGACTTCTACAAACAGCGCGGGTTCATCGACGCCAAAGTGCTCGACTACAACATGACGTTCGACAAGGGCTGGGCCAACATCACCATCAGCGTCTCCGAGGGGACCCGTTACTACTTCGGCGACGTCAACATCGAAGGTGACTCGGTGATGAAGGAGGCCGACCTCCGGAAGCTCGTCCGCTATCATTCCGGTGAACCCTACAACACCAAGCTTGCTCAGACGACCCTCCAGGACCTGTTTTCGGCCTATTCCGAGGAAGGCTACATCTATGCCCAGGTGTCGCCGGTCGAGAAAGTCCGCTCGGACACCGTTGACATCAGCTACGAAATCAACGAAGGCAGGCCCGCAACCATCCGACTGGTCAGCATCGAAGGCAACGAGCAGACCCGCGACAACGTCATCCGACGTGAAATAAGCTCGCTGCCCGGCTACACCTTCCGCCGCTCCGAGGTAATGCGCTCGCAACGCGACATCTTCAACCTCGGATTCTTCGACGACGTCACTCTCGACTACCAGCGCGCCGATACGACCGGCGACATCGACCTCATCTACAAGGTCAAGGAGAAGTCATTCTTCGGCACGATCGGCGCGGGAGTCACGTATTCCGCCGCCGACGGCCTCACCGGCTACGTAGAACTCCAGCAGCCGAACCTCTTCGGCCGGGCTCAGAGCGCAAACGTCAAGCTTGAGCGGGGAAGTAAGAAGACGAATGTTCAGCTTGGTTTCACCGAGCCCTGGCTCTTCGACCGGCCGCTGTCGGCCGGCGCCGATATCTCCTACTACACCTACACCTACGACTACTACGACAAGCAGCAGATCGGCGGCGGCCTCTCATTCTCTCGACCTCTGCCCCTCGACTACACCCGCGCCTATCTCGCCCTGCGTGTCATCGACGCCTATGTCCCGCCGACGTCCATCAGCACCAGCTACAAGCAGAGCGACACGCTGTTCAGCGTCTACGCAGACACGACCCACAAGACCGCGTTCCGGCCGAGCATTACCTTCGCCCGGGATTCGCGCGACTACATTTACAACGCTTTGACCGGGTCTTCCACCACCTACGAGTTCGACTTGTCGGTGGGCGACATCAACTTCCATCGCCACATCTTCGACATGAGCCAGTACTTCCCGTTGTTCTGGAAGTTCGGCCTGATGGGGCGGACGCGGCTCGGCTACATCACCGGTTTCACCACCAAGAACCGGATCCCGGTCTACGAACGCTTCACTCCCGGCGGCACCGGCGTGGACGGGATTCGCGGCTACGGAGAAAACTCCATCGGTCCTAAGTCCTCCGGCTACGTCATCGGCGGGCAGGCCGAGGCCATCTTCACGCTCGAGTACCGGCTCCGGCTTTCGCACCAGCTCTCATTTCTCGCCTTCGGCGACGCCGGCAACGCCTGGAACTCAATCGACCAGTTCAGCTTCTCCGACTTAAAGCGCGGCGCCGGGGTCGGCGTCAGGCTGGAAATCCCGATGCTCGGGCTCATCGGCTTTGACCTCGGCTACGGGTTTGACAGAGACAACCCAGGCTGGGAGCCCCACTTCCAGGTCGGCCGCACCTTCTAGCCCGCTCGGCAACCCATCGTTGCGACCTCCGCTGCTTGACAGCGTGGTCTGTTCGGGCCACAATCAGCCATGGTCAGGCTGTTTACCCTCGCGGTCATACCCATTCTGGCGCTATGTGGCGATCTGCAGTTCGAGACGCCGACATGGTCCGGCAGCCTGCCTGGAGACTGGGGGCGTCTTACCGTACTCGACACCTCGCATACTCCCCTGTTCCTTGTTGATAGAGGCGACAGAGTGGCCGCTTGTACGCTGCATTCCGGCAAATACGTAACCAAGTACGACCTCCCTCGGCTTGGCACTTCCCTGCGTTACTGGGGCGACTCCGCACAGCCGTGCGGGTTCAATCTCATCGGCGACGTCGATGATGATGGAATCGAAGAATTCGCAGTGGCAGTCAACCGTACCATCAGCAAATACAAGCTAATCAACGGCACGCTGGCGCTGACGTCAGTTGCCAGCATCCGGCTGCACCCGGACTCAGGCCGGATGTGGATAACCGATGGCTGTATAGGTGATATCAACAACGACAGACGCAATGAAATCCTCGTCGCCGCAGCCGGCTCAAAACCTCCGTCGGCAGGAGGAGACTCATGGAGCATCGTCACTTTGTTCGTCTGTCGGTGGGATGGAGACAGCCTGGTCCAGATGTGGAACGACCAGGGAAAGCTGAATCTGGAACTGCCGCCGATCGACCTGCCGACTGAGGAAATGTGTACGATCGCCGATATTCGTAACATCGGAATCAACAAGCTGATCCTCCTTGAGGGCACGGGCGACGATGTCCATCCAGCAGTTTACCGAGAGTTGGTATGGAAGGACGGAGGACTCAGGGAGGCAGGATTCTTCCAGCTCAGGGACGACGCTCTGCAGCCTGAGCAATGGCCTGGAGAATTGCTCCATGCCGCGACGGGCTGCGGCTTCGGACAAGTCAACGGAAAGACGGCGATACTCGCTGACATCGAGACCCGAGGCTGTATCCTGCAAGGCGAGCTCTTTGTCTTCTCTGGAGACTCCACGATCCAGCATCGGGTGCTGTGGTCGGACGCGGACCTCGATTTGCAGAACCCGAGCATGGGCACTCTGATTGACCCTGACGGAAAGGGAGTCGGGGCGCTACGCATCATGAACCCGTGGACAGGCGGGGCGAGGTTTGAGTTCTACCGGCTGTAGCCGGCGTGCTGGTCAGCGGTACAACTCAGCGCGCGGGTGCTGGTAGCTTCCCTTGGCGAACGGGAACACTATCTGGTTGTAGAAGTTGTCGAACAACTGTTCGCCGTTCAGGCCGGACCGCTCCGGGTGAAATTGCACGCCGTATAGCGGCCGGGTCGGGTGGTGCATCGCCTCCACCGGACACGATTCCGATTGCGCAATCACATGCCATCCGGCCCGCTCAATCGCCGCGGCGTCGACGAATTCGCGGTGGCTCTCCAGGAATTCCATCTCCGGTTCCATCCCGTGAAAGAGCATTCCCGGCTCGGAGATAATAATCGTCTCGTTCCGCTCGATCAGCTCACCCGGCAGGACCTGTGCTCCGTACGCCCGGGCGAAGAGCTGGTGTCCGAAGCAGATGCCGAGCGCCGGCACCTTCAACTCGCGCACGAACTCCACGAGCGGTGCCGGCGGAGTTTCCCGGGACAGCAGCCATTGCGAACCGGAGATGATCGCGGCGCAGTAGGTCTCCATGTCGTAGGCGCGCTCGAGCACGCCCCACGACACTTCGCTGACATCGGAAAAGCGCTCGGCCTGCGCGACGTAGCCCTTGATCTTCTCCTCCGCCTGCTCGCGGTAGCAGTTCACTACCAGTGTTCTCACCATCCACCTCCAATCCTGCCGCCCGTCTCCGGGAACCGGCAGATATACGCGTACGCATCATGATGGTGGATGGACTCGAAGCTCTCAACCGCGACTTCGTAGCCGGTCACGAGCGGATGCTCATCGAGCCGCTTTGCCACCTTCCGGACGACGTCCTCGACAAACGCCGGGTTCTCAAGCGCCAGCGCCGTCACGTGCCTTTCATCCTCACGCTCGAGCAGGCTGTAGACCTCGCTCGAGCCGCAGTCCTCGACGAGGTCAATCAGGTCCTCAAGCCACAGGAAGCCTTTGGACTCGACCTCAACCCGAATCTCCGCCCGCTGATTGTGAGCCCCGGCCTCGACCATCTCCTTGGAGCAGGGACACAGCGTTGCGACCGGCACCACTGCTCCGAGCCGCAGCCGGAACTTATCGGTAAGCTGGGCGACCACATGACAGCGGTAGTCCATCAGGCCGCGGGCGCCTGAAACCGGCGCCGCCTTCTCGATGAAATACGGGAACTCCATTTCCAGGTGCGCGGAATCCGCCTCGAGCTCCTTCCTTATGTCGCGGAGGATGGCGCCCACCTTGTGCAGGTCAATCTCGCTGTGGTAGCGGCTGAGAATCTGGACGAATCGGCCCATGTACGTCCCGCGGTGTTCACGCGGCAGGTCAACGTACATGCTGATGCGCGCGACCGTATGCTGTTTTCGACGGGCCTTGTCGAGCAGGACGATCGGGTAGTTGAGGTTCTTAACCCCGACCTTGTCGATCGGCACGCCACCGCTGGGCTGCCGGCGGATATCGTCCATCTAGTTTCTGACTCCCGGCCGCCGGATACCGGTTCTCATACCAGCGCGTGACCCCGGAAGCTGTAAAGGCTGTCCCGCGAAATAACCACGTGGTCGAGCAGCCGGATGCCGAGTATCTTCCCCGCCTCGGTAAGGCGGCGAGTCAGCCGTATGTCATCGTCGGACGGTGTCGGGTCACCGGACGGATGGTTGTGGACGACGATGACGCCGGCAGCGCCGGCCCGGATTGCCCGCTCGAAGACCTCTCGGGGATGCGCAAGTGTCGTATCCAGGCTACCGACCGAAACCTCGTCCTCGCCGATACAGCGGTACCGGGAATCGACGTAGAACGTCAGAAAGCACTCCTTGCGCCAGTCTTTCACATTCGTGCGGGCGCGCCTCGCCACTTCCCTGGCATCCGACAGGTCGGCCCGCTCCTTCACGTAGGGCGTATCGTCGCCGCGCCGAGCCAGTTCGAACGCGGCCACTATCTGGCAGGCCTTGGCCTTGCCGATGCCCGGCACGCGCATCAGTTCTTCGATGCTCGCGCGCCCGACCTCGGCCACTGAGTGAAACTGATTCACAAGCTGCTGGGCGATGTCCCTTACCGGCATGCCCCTGGTTCCGCGGCTGATGATGATTGCCAGCAGCTCCACCTCGGACAGATTGGCGGCGCCGACCTTTACCAGGCGTTCCCTCGGCCGTTCGTGCACCGGCGTATCCTTCATCGTCGGCTTGTGGTCAACCGGCTTTCGGATTTCTCCTTCTTCGTCCTTCATTCGACACTCGTCGTTCGCACTTCGGACTTCAGGGCGAATTCCCACGCACACCAGACATCGTCGGGATGTTTGTCCGGCGGGCAGCAGATACAGCGCGTCACGATTCTCGGGTCGATGGTCCTGGCGAACCACTCGTACTCGACCAGCCCCACCGGCTTGCAGGGGAAATCCGCCAGCCCCTTCCGCTTGCGCGCCGACTGCACCCGGCAGTCGAGCATTCGGAAGACGACACGGTTCTCCGTCTGCTTCACCACGTCCTGTCTGTTGAGGAAAGCGTAGAGCCGCAGCGACAGGGCCTTCACCAGGGCCGGAATCCCGCCGCCGGGCGGTATCCCGTGTCGTTCCATGATGCGCTTCGCCTCGATGGTAGTGAACACGCGCCAGGCTTCGGTGTCGGCCTTCATCGCGGCATCGATTCCGCAGTTGCGTTCGACCGCCTGGAACCATAGCCCATCGTGTGCGAGCCAGTTCTTCGCCGAGTCCTCAATCAGGCCAATCAGCTCGTCACTGGTCAGACCTGCGAGTTGGGGGAAACTTTCGCTCAAGCTGTCTGATGATATAGACGCATCGAACCAAGTCAACGCGGGGCCGTAAGTCAAAGGGCGGGCTTGCGCCCGCCCTTCTAAACCGCGTTAGGTTATTACCAGCGGTTGCCGCTGTCGCGGGACGACCGACGGTCGTTGCCGCGGGGCGGACGCTCGGTGCGCTCGCGCGCCACGTTGACGGTGAGCGGCCGGCCTTCCATCTGGTACTGGTTAAGGGCTGCGATCGCCGCGGTCGCTGCCTCGGCAGCGCTCATCTCGACGAACGCGAATCCCCGTGACCTGTCCGTGAACTTGTCCTTCACGATGCTGACCGAAGTCACTTCGCCATGCTGACTGAACAGCTCATTGAGCTGCGTCTCGGTTGCGCTGAAGGGAAGATTCCCTACAAAAATGCGCGTACCCATATATAAACGGACCTCCGTATGTTTGCGCTTGAGAATCGTTGAAGGGAGCTACGGGCGGGTCTGGACTAGACAGACGCTTAAGACACATAGACACCTGACGTCACAAGCAGCCTTGGGACCATATTACCTTCGGCTGGCTGCTGGTCCCCTTGATAGCCAACGGCTAATATTAACAATCGCTTCCCCGAAGTCAAGTGGCGCTGACATCTCAGGGCTTAGTGGGGAATTGGCGGGGCGTAGCCGAGGTCAAGCCGTTCTACCCGGCCGGTTCGAGAAACGCGGAGCAGCAGCGATTCACACTGCCCGAAATCCAGGGACAGCCGAAAGGACTCAGAGCCACTGAGGTTGAATCTCACGTCCCTTCGCGACGGTGCTGCCGAGGCGGCCTGGCCGTACTTCATCGGGTATGAAAGGCCGCGTGAGGCGGGATGGCCGAAGAAGAAAAGAAACTCGTCGTCGACGACCCGGCACCAGAAGCCAGGGGCGTCCTGCCCCGACACGAGCGGCTGCTCCTGCGTGAGCGTCGCGAGGTCGCTGCTCACGTTGCCCAGCCTGGTCAGCGATTGGAGGTCCTGCTCGTACCTCTTAACCGCTCGCTTATCTGCGACTCTGCCCGGGCGTCGAGGGAGTCGCTTAAGGCACACGGGCAGTCCCTTCCCTGCCAGACGTAGTACTTGCGCCAGCCCTTCGCCGTCGAACCACTCGCAGTCAACATAGAGAAGGCCGAAACGGGCATCTCCGACCTGGAGGACCCCATCCTCAAATCGGGCCTTCTCCAGGAACGGCGCCGACACCCAGAGCGGCTGCCGTCCTTCCAGCTCCGCCGGGGGACGCAGGTAATGCATCTCCCAGTAGTACCTCGCGCTCGGCTTCTGCTGTTCCTTCGGCAGTTCGCCCTTCATCCACTGGTCCGCGACCGGCAGGTAGATGGCGACCTCGGAATAGGGTCGGCCAAGCTTCATCGCCGCGCAGACTCGCTCCATGTACTTATTGAACTCCGGCAACTCCCTTGCCAGCGCCCCATCCGGCCCCACGTGCACGCTCGCATAGAACCTGTTCTTCTGTCCTGCTTGGGCTTGCGTCTGATACGGCATCCCATGCCAGAACGTGTGGTTTACGCCATTGGCGAATAGCGCGTCGGCAAGCAGCTTCAGGTCGGCCACATGCTCCTCGCCCTGATGCGGGCCGGGACCCGGATACGGAACCCATCCATACAAGCAGGTGAACGCCTCGGCAGAGACCACGGGCCTCTCCGATAGCGCTGCTGCCGATGCCGGAATTCGACTGAACTCGGGGTCAAAGAGGATTGCCTCGGACTCCGGCACGTCGGCCGCCGCGTAGGCCGCAAGCAGGTCAACCGGTGCACCGTGGCACTGAACGCGAGTGAACGAGTTGTGCCTTTGGCTGAATTCAGTGAAGGGCTGGTAGAACTCACACAGAACATAGTCGGCGACGAGCTGCCGATAGTCATACCGCACGTCCGGGTATTCATCAAGCTTCGGCATGAAAGGCAGGACGTCGTACCCGAATCGCTCTCTGAACCGCTCGCCAAATCCGGCTGTCCAAAGACCTTCAGTCTCGACCTCAAAAGAATCGCAGAACAAGGCTGACTTCCGAGGGCTTGTCACCCCGAGTGAGTCGGACGCACTGTCCGACAGGGGCCGTTGAGGCCAATCGAGGGGTCTCTCAGTCGAGATTCCTCGACTCCGCCGCGCTTCGCTCGGAATGACACTGACGCCGGACGATGGCTGAAGTGCCTCGGCCAAGGCCGCCCCGACCCTCTCTGCGTAGCGATAGAATGCGCCCCGGTCAAGGTGATTGAGGACTCTCCCCTCTTGGGGCAATTCCCAGGAACGGCCCAGCCTCTGTGGCGAAGGCCCGTCGTACCGCTGGGAGGCATCAGCCTCGGACACGAACGTCCCGCCAAACGGCCAAAGCGTGCCAAACGTGAAGTCGCAGCCCAGATGAACCGACTCGGCGTAGCGCTTGGTATAGGCCACCTTTGTCGACCATCCCTGACTCAGGAAATCCGGTCCCCGCTTCTGGCCGGGCAGCGGATAGACGAAGGCCAACTCGACGCCGCCAAACCCATTGGCCTCTGCCCAATCGAGCTGTGACCTGATGTCCTCCTCGCGAAGCTCGACGTTGAACCACCACCAGCGGGCCCACGGCCGGGAATCGGGGTAGCGAAGCTGGCAGTTCATGGCTGACAGCTCACGGCCTTTGCTCGTGCTTGAGCTTGTGCTCTCTCACTCGCGCGCACTGAGCACCTTCGATTCGTACTTCCTCACATCCTCCATCCACGCGCCGCCTGGCGGCACGCCGGAGCTGACACAGTGGTAGTCCCAGATGACTCCGAGAGGCATCGCCCTGGCCTCTTCAAGCAACGCGAGCCTTCCGGCCTGGTCCAACTCGCGCAGGCGCTCGGCCGGCTCCAGCAGAGCGGCAAGCAGCGCCTTGAGCGTGGCGCGCGCACCAATCACCCACGCCGCCACCCGGTTCATGCCGGCATCGAAATAGTCCAGCGCGAAATGGACGCGACTGAGCGCCGCGGCCCTGACCACCTCAGCCACGAGCTCACGCAGGGTGTCATCACAGACGGCCACATGGTCTGAGTCCCAGCGCACGCCGCGGCTCACGTGGACCATGAGCTCACTCGAGAACTGCAGCAGGGCGGAAACCTTGTCGGCCACCGACTCGGTCGGGTGGAAGTGACCGGTGTCCAGGCAGGGCATCATGCCACGACTCAAAGCGTACCCGACGTAGAAGTCATATGAGCCGACCACGAACGACTCGCTCCCGATGCCCCAAAGCTTGCCCTCGAGCGCGTCCTTCATCTCGGTAGTCGAGTAAGGATAGGAGAAGGCCTCATCCAGTGACTTGCGCAGCGTGCTCCTGCGTTCCCAGCGGTCTACCACCGCATCCTTCTCCCCGTCCGGAATCCAGAGATTGTGGATGCACGGGTTCTCCAGCTCCAGGCCGAAGAACGCGGCTATCTCGCGCGTGCGCCGCACGTGCTCAACCCAGAACCGGCGGATGCTCTCGTCGCTGCTGCTCAGTGTGAAGCCGGAGGCTGCCTGCGGGTGGGCGAAAAGCGTGGCATTGAAGTCGACTCCGAGTCCCTTTTCCTTCGCCCATTCCATCCAGCCGCGGAAATGCTCGGGTCTGAGCGCGTCACGGTCGACCGGTCGCTGCGACTCGCAGTACATTGCGTGCAGGTTCACCCGATGCTTGCCGGGAATCAGCGAGAGCGCCTTCTCCATGTCCTGCCGCAATTCAGCCGGACTGCGCGCCCGGCCGGGACAGGAACCGGTAACAACCAACCCCGAGCCTGCGAGCGTCGCATGGTTCGGCTCGAACCCGGTGACATCATCGCCCTGCCAGCAGTGAATCGACAGCGACAGGTGACTCAGGCGCCGAAGCGCCGCGTCGACGTCCACGCCGATATCCTGATACCTCTCCTTTGCCCAAGAGAAAATCTGTTCCATCTGCCCATCAGCCATACGTTAGCCTCCTATCAGGCCACAAAACCGCTCAAATGCCTTGTCCCAACACTGCGCGGGCCTCGGCTGATAAAGCCGGAACCTGCATGAGTCCCGCACGACAGCGCGGATGTCTTCCAGCGAAGAAACCAGCCCGGCAGCCATTGCCTGAACCAGAATGTTGCCGATGGCCGTCGCCTCGGCCGGGCCGGCGTACACCGGTAGCCCGAGCGCATCTGCCGTCATCTGGCAAAGGAGCCAGTTGCGCGCTCCTCCCCCGACGATGTGCACGCGTTCAAGCTTGCGCCCGGTGACTTTCTCCAACTCATCTCTAACCAGTCGGTACCTGAGTGCCAGCCCCTCAAGCACGGTGCGCACCTGCTCAGCCCGACTCCGGGGAGCCTTCTGACGCGTACGACGGTAGAACGCGGCCATTGCCTTGCCCATGTCATCGGGGCAACGGAAGAGACCCGCATCCGGATTCAGCACGGTACCAAGGGGCGCTGCCTCGGCCGCTTCCTTGACCAACGCGCCGTACTCAGCCGCCTCGCCCCACGACTTCACAAGCTGCTGCAGCAACCAGAACCCGGTCACGTTCTTGAGGAACCGGAAACGCCCGCCGACTCCGCCCTCATTGGTGAAGTTGTGGCGCTGGACTGGGACCGTCGTATCTGGCTTCTCAGTCTCAACGCCCACCAGCGACCACGTCCCGGCACTGATGAACATCCAACTATCACCTTCTGCCGGTACCGCGGCGACTGCGGCGGCGGTGTCGTGACTGGCGGTCGCGACAACGCGGGCTCGCGTGAGTCCGACCTCTGCTGCGACGGCAGGAAGAAGCGGCCCTATCTCCGTACCGGGCTGCACAACGTCCTGCATGACACTGACGGACAAGCCCAAGGCCTTGAGCAACTCCGCCGCCCAGCGCTTCCTCGATGGATTGTAGAGCTGCGAAGTTGTGGCAATCGTGAACTCCGTGACCTTGCACCCGGTCAGCAGGTAGTTGAACAGGTCCGGCATGAACAGCAGGTCAGTTGCCGCGTCCAGCAAGGACGGATGGTCTCGTCTTCTTGTCACCCTGAGCGGAGACTGCACTTCCGTCACCCTGAGCGAAGTCGAAGGGTCTCTCCGAGAGATTCCTCGACTCGTCAGACTCGCTCGGAATGACGGGCTGCTAGGCGCTGGCGAGTGGTCGCGTTTCATCGAGTAGAGCTGGTACAACGTGTTGATGGGCAGGAACTGAATTCCGGTCAGTTCGTAGATGCGCCGCTTCGGAATCAGTCTGTGGAACCGCGCCATCGCTCCAGTAGTCCGTTGATCACGATACGAGTACGGCAGCCCGAGGAGCGTACCATCTTTCGCCAGCAGGCCGAAGTCCACACCCCACGTGTCGATGCCGATGCTTGTCGGCTCGTCCCCCGTGCAAGCCTGCATCCCGGCCTTGACCTCATCCAGCAGATGCCAGACATCCCAGAACAAGTGGCCGTTCAGCTCCAGCATCCGGTTCGGGAATCGACTCACCTCTCGAACACTCAGCCTGCGGCCCCCCAGCTCGCCCAGCATCGCCCGACCCGACTCCGCCCCGAGGTCGAAGGCCAGGAATCGACGAGGCCGCCTCATCGTTTGGGCCCGACTCGAACTGGATGTGGCACGATTGTCTTCATTATATCGAC
>Ga0172370_10002109_pt1 | contig 29169 bp, 19 predicted proteins | sample LakKiv5m_FD_114538 | JGI IMG/M metagenome (GOLD analysis project Ga0172370, IMG submission 114538) | Freshwater microbial communities from Kabuno Bay, South-Kivu, Congo - kab_022012_11.5m | ecosystem: Environmental > Aquatic > Freshwater > Lake | place: Democratic Republic of the Congo...
CTCCGAGTGCGTCGCCTCGAACGCCGATTCGCTCTCGAGAGCGACGCGTCGTTCGGATGGCGGCCCGACCACCCGGATGGACCCTTCGACGGCGAAGCACCGTCGAACCCTTCTCGTTTCACTCCAAAATCTAGCGACGAGCGCCGCCGGTTGTCAAGGCGCGCGGTCGGCCGACCGGGCTCAGGTGCGGTCGTCGGGCGCGAGCGGTGCGGCGGCCGAGGGGGCTCCCTCGTCGGGGCGCTCGGCGTCGGTCGCGGGCGCGGGCACCGGGCCCGGCACCGGCGCGCTCACGGGGGTCGGCGCGTACGGGGCTCGGGCGTAGGGGGAGGCCACGGGCGTCGGCGCCACGGCCGGGCGCGCGGGCTGGGCTCCGGGCCGGGTCATCTTGCTCATGCCCTCGAACGCCACGCCGCGGTCGATCTGCAGCGCCGGCGCCTCGAGGTTGCCGCGCATCTCGGCGGGCTGCTTCAGCTCGATCGCCTCGGTGGCGCGTACATTGCCCGTCAGCTTGCCTTGCAGCACGAGCGAGCCCACGTCGATCTCGGCGGTGACGTCGGCGCCCGCCCCGATGACCAGCGTGTCGGAGGACACGATCTGGCCCGCGAAGGCGCCGTCGATGCGCACCTTGCCGTGGAAGGTGAGCTTGCCCTCGAAGCGGCAGCCCTTGCCGAGGATCGCGTTGAAGGGGTCGTGGTCGGCCATGGAGCGTGCCTCATCCGCGGACGTTGGTGCTGAAAGATAGGTCGGGCCAGGCCGCGCGGTCAAGAAACGACGTCATTCCTCGCCCGCGTACTCGGGATAGAGCAGCTTGAGGCAGTCGGGGCACAACCCGTGGCTGACCTGCGCCTCGGTGTGCTCGCGGAGGTACTCCTCGACGCGCCGCCAGTGGCCGTCGTCGTCGCGGATCATGTGGCAGTTGGCGCACATGTGCACCAATCCCCGCAGTACGTTCAGCTCCTCGGCGACCTCGTTGATGACCCCGCGCAGGTGCAACAACTCGCCCACGTCGTGCAGCTCCTCGACGATGTGCGTCACGTTTCCGTGGTCGTCCAGCACGGCGGTCGCACAGACCTCCTCCATGCGGTGACCGCCGTCGGCGACCGCGTGCCGATGCACCAGGCGGCACGGCAACGCGGCGGGGTCGTCCAGCGCCTGCTTCAACGGGCACGGCTGCCCGTCGTGCCAGCGGGGGCTGTCCAGCTTGTGCGTCACGTCGTAGCAGGGGCGCCCCACCACGTCGGCGACGGCCACGCCATACGCCTGGCAGAACGCCACGTTCGCGTCGGACACGAGGTACGAGGCGTCGATGATCACCACCGGCGTCTGCAAGGCATCGAAGATCCGGCTCCGGTCGAGGTCATGGGGCATGGGGCACCTCCGTCCGCGAGCAGCGTGGGCTACCCCATCCCGAGGCCTCGTGTCGAAGCCACCCGCTTTTGCACGCTGTCCAGATCTACAAGGAAGGGGTAGGCGACCCGAAGTCAATCACCGCGAACCTTGTCTTCCCAACCCCCATCCCCCATACTCCCGCGCATGTCCGAGACGCTCGACGCCTTCCTGAAGCACCGCATCTACGCGAACGACGAGTCCCTCTTCGCCGTGTTCGAGGCCGAGGTGGGGCCCACCGCCATGACGGCGCGCGTGGTGGGATCGCTCTCGCACCTGCTCGAGGGGGAGCACATCGAGATGACCGGCACGTGGGTCACCGACCCGCGCCGGGGCCGGCAGTTCCGCGTCGAGACGTACCGCAGCGTGCCGCCGAAGACGCGCACGGGGGTCATCGCGTACCTGGCCTCCAAGCGCTTCAAGGGCATCGGTCCCAAGCTGGCCGAGCGCCTGGTCGACGCGCTGGGGCCGACGTGCCTCGAGGTGCTGCACGAGCACCCCCAGCGCCTGGCCGAGGTGCCCGGCATCGGCGCCAAGAAGGGCGCGGCCATCCTGGCCGAGCTCGAGGCCAGCCGCCCCATCGAGCAGGCCCTGGTCTTCCTGCGCGGGCTGGGGCTAGGCGAGTCCATGTCGGCCAAGGTGCTGAAGGCGGTGGGACCGGGCGCGCCCGACCTGATCCGGCGAAACCCCTACCGCCTGATGGACGAGGTCGAGGGCATCGGCTTCCGGCGCGCCGACGAGCTGGCGCGCGGACTCGGGGTCGCGCCCGACAGCCCCTTCCGCGTGCGGGCCGGGCTCGCCCACGTCCTGAAGGAGGAGCTCGAGGAGGGGCACCTCTACCAACTGGCCGATCCCCTGGTCGAGCAGTCGTCGCAGCTCCTCGAGATCGAACCCGACCGCGTGGCGGCCGTGCTCGGCGAGCAGGTCGCATCCGGCGTGCTCGTCGAAGAGCCGAAGCGCGGCGACGTGCGCGTGTTCCTGCGCCACGCCTGGAGCGTCGAGCGCGAGTCGGCGGCCCGGTTGGCGGCCTTGCTGCGGGCCAGGTCCGAGCTCGGCCTGCCCCGGGGGGCGGCCGTCATCGGCGAGCTGCGCAAGCTGGAGGAGGCCCTCGACCTGCCGCTCGACGACGTGCAGCGCCGGGCGGTGGCCGAGGCGCTCACCTCGAAGGTGTTCGTCATCACCGGCGGGCCCGGCACGGGCAAGACCACCATCCTGCGCTTCCTGGTGCGGGTGCTGGCCAAGGCCACGGTGCCGGTGGCGCTGGCGGCCCCGACCGGGCGCGCGGCCAAGCGCATGACGCAGGCCTGCCACAAAGAGGCCCGAACGCTCCACCGCCTGCTCGAGTACAACCCCGGCAAGAACGAGTTCCGCAGGAACGCCGACGCGCCCCTCGACGAGCCCTTCGTGGTGGTCGACGAGGCGTCGATGATCGACGCCTTCCTGCTGCGCGACCTGCTGCGCGCGCTGCGTCCCGAGGCGCACCTGGTGCTCATCGGCGACGTCGACCAGCTGCCCTCGGTGGGGCCGGGCTCCGTGCTGCGCGACCTGCTGGCGTGCATGCTCGTACCCTACGCGCGCCTGACGCAGATCTACCGCCAGGCGCGGGGCAGCCTGCTCATCGAGAACGCGCACCGCATCAACCGCGGCGAGCTGCCCGAGCTGCCCGAGCGCAACGCGCCCCTCAGCGACTTCTACGTCATCGAGCGCGAGTCGCCGGTCGAGATCACGGCCGCCATCCGCGACCTGCTGCTGCACCGCATCCCCGAGCGGTTCGAGCTGGACCCCGAGCGCGACGTGCAGGTCATCACGCCGATGTACCGCGGCGAGCTGGGGCTCGACACCCTGAACCTGGTCGTGCAGGGCCTCTTGAACCGTCGGGCGCGACCCTTCGAGCTGACCGACGCGCCGCCGGTCGGCCTCGAGCGCTTCCGCGCCGGCGACAAGGTCATGCAGATCAAGAACGACTACGATCGCGAGGTCTTCAACGGCGACATCGGCTTCGTGACGAGCGTGCAGCGCGACGGGCTGGCGGTACGCTTCGACGAGCGCGTGGTCGAGTACGGGCGTACCGACGTCGAGCAGCTGGTGCTCGCGTACGCCATCTCGGTGCACAAATCGCAGGGCAGCGAGTTCCCGGCCGTGATCCTGCCGCTGCACACGCAGCATTACGTCATGCTCCGCCGCAACCTGTTGTATACTGCGTTGACGCGGGCGCGGCGGCTGGCGGTCCTGGTGGGGTCGCGGCGTGCGCTGCGCCTGGCGGTCGAGACCGATCCCGAACGGGGGCGACGTACGCTGCTCGCCGAAAGGCTGACCGACGTCCTCTCGTCGTTCGAAGCGAAGGAGCCCGCCCCGTGACCCGGGTCTGCCTCGTCATCCTCGACGAGACCCCGCACCCCGCGCTGCTGCTCGAGTGCGGCGAGCGCCTGTGCCGCATCCGCACATCGGCCGGCGACGAGCTGCGCGTGGGCACGGCGCGCCTGCCCTTCGTCGACGACGCCGCGGTCGACGAGGCCGCCTTCCCCGACCTGGCCGCCGCCATCGTGCAGCAGGCGCAGGGCCTCGACCTGCGCGAGCTGTGGGCGCTGCTGGTCGACGAGTACGACGAGATCGGCCGCGCCGAAGCGTGCGAGCTGCTGACCGGCAAGCGACGCGGTCCGGAGCGCGTGGCCTTCGAGTTGCGCCTGCAAGGCGACAGCGTGTTCTTCGACGCGCGCGCCGACGTCCTGAAGCCGCGCAAGCGCAAGGCCGTCGAGCAGGAGATCGTCCGTCGCGACCGCCTGGCGGCGCAGGAGCGCGAGCTCGAAGAGGCCATCGCCTGGACGCTCGCGCGCCTCGAGAGCCCCGACCCCGCCGCGGAGCCGCCCGACTTCCTCGGGCAGGTCCGCGCCGCGGCGCTCACCGAGGACGACGCCACGATCGGCAAGGAGGTGCGCCGCTTCCTCGACCGTATCGGGTACGGAAGCGGCAGCCGGTGGAGCACGCCGCGCCGGGCGGCGTTCGAGCTGTTCCGCGCGCTGGGCCTGTTCACGCTGGACGAGGACCTGAACCTGGTGCGCTACGGCATCCAGCGCGGCTTCCCCGAGTGGATGGTGCAGCTGGCCCACGACCTGCGCTTCCCCACCCCCGATCAGCGGCCGGGCGGCGAGGCCCTCGAGGCCTACACCGTCGACGACGTAACCACGCGCGACTACGACGACGCCCTGGCCCTCGAGCCCGACGGCGAGGGGTGGCGCCTGCACGTGCTCATCGCCGATCCGACGTCGGTCCTGGACCCCGACAACCCGTTGTGGAAAGAGGCGCGCCGCCGGGGCAGCACGGTGTACCACCCCGAGGGCAAGGCGCCCATGCTGCCGGCCGGCCTGAGCGAAGGCCTGCTCAGCCTCGTGGCCGGCCAGGTGCGGCCGGCGCTCGACTTCGTGCTGCACCTGCAGGCCGACGGCGCGCCCCGGGGCGTGACCATCGAGCGCACGTCCGTGTGCGTCCAGCAGAACCTCACGTACGACGAGGTCGATCGGCTGCTGGCGACCAGTGACCCGAGCCCCCTGGGACGGCTCGTCCGTCGCCTGCACGACCTGGCAGGGCAGCTGCAAGCGCAGCGCCTCGCCCGCGGCGCGCTCATCCTGCGTCGCCCCGAGGTGAGCGCGCGCGTGCTGCGCGACGGCACGATCGAGATCTCGCGTATCGACACGGGCTCACCGGCGCGCGAGCTGGTGGCCGAGATGATGATCGCGTGTGGAGGGCAGGCCGCGGAGTGGCTCAGCGAGCGCGGGCTGGCCGCCGTGTACCGCAAGCAGGCCCGGGTGGTCGACCCGAGCTCGACGGTCCCCTCCGGCATCGTCGAGGGCATCGTGCCGTGGTATCGCGCGGTGCGCCTCATCCGCAAGGCCGAGCTCAGCCTGCACCCCGAGCCCCACGAAGGGCTCGGCCTCGCGAAGTACGTACAGGTCACGTCGCCGCTCCGGCGCTTCCAGGACCTGCAGCTGCACGAGCAGATCCGTGCCTCTCTGGCCACGGGGCGCCCGCGCTTCTCCGACGACGAGATGCTGCGCTCGTTCGCCGAGATCGAGGAGCTGCACGCCAGGAACCAGCGCATCCAGAACGAGGCGCGCCGCTACTGGACGTTGAAGCACCTGCAGTCCTCGACGCCCGACGAGGTGCGGGGCACGGTGGTCTGGCGCGATCGTCAGGGCTTGAAGGTCTACCTCGACGACTACGGGCTCGAGGGCTTGCTGCGGCCGCGCGCCGAGCTCGACGTCGGCGCCGAGGTCACCCTGCGCGTCGACGCCTGCGATCCCCGCGAGGGGACGCTCCGGCTGGTGGAGTGAGCGATGCTCGCGCTCGTCACGATCGTGCTGGTGCTCGTCGTCCCGTCCGAGGCGTTGGCGTGGGGGCCGCTCGCGCACGTGCACTTCGGCACGACGTTCCTCGAGCAGTCGCTGCCCGCGATCAACGCCGGGCTGGCCGCGCTGCTCAGCCGCAACCTGCGCGACTTCCTGTACGGCACGCTGGCGGCCGACGTCATCCTCAGGAAGAACGCCGCCTCGTACCTGCACCACTGTCACAACTGGCTGAACGTCCTGCGCCTGTTCAAGGTGGCCGACACCGACGCGCGTCGGGCCTTCCTGCACGGCTACATGGCGCACCTGGCGGCCGACGTGGTGGCGCACAACGCCTTCGTGCCCATGAAGCGCATCGAGTCGTTCGACGGTCGCGTGGCCGGCCACGCGCTGTGGGAGATCCGCGTCGAACGTTTCATGCGCTCGCGGGGCGACGCCCTCGACCACCTGCGCGACCTCTCCAAGGCCGACATGAGCGACCACGACCGCTTCCTGGGGCGCTTCCTGCTCGGCACGGTCATCAAGGACTTCAGCCTCAACAAGCGCATCTTCGACGGGGTGCTGGGGCTGCAGACCATGAAGCGCTGGGAGCGCGTGGTGGCGTTCATGGGCGACGTGTCGCGCTTCGCCATGCTCGAGGCCGACCTGGCGGTCTACGAGCGCGAGGTGCACGGGCGACTGGCCGAGCTGTTCCGCGACCCCGAGGGCAACCCGCTCGGCCACGTCGACCCCCGCGGGTCCCTGGCCATGGCCGTGGCGGGCGAGATCCGGGCCGAGCTGCAGAAGCTCATGCAGCTGAAGCTGCTCGGTCACACGCACCCCGAGGACGTGCGCGCGCTCTTCCAGCCGTTCTTCCTGTCGGTGGCGCGCGGCGAATCGGTGGTGGTGCCGAACCTCTCCGAGCTCTTCTCGCTGGTCGAGCCCGGCTCGGGGCGGCCGCCGCGCGGCAAACGGCTGCTGGCGCGCGTGGTGGCCCGGGCCCGCGACCAGGCCCGCCTTCGCAAGGAGGAACGCAGGGCGCGAAAGGACGATCGGCGCCAGCGGAAGATCGACACCGAGGTCACAGAATAGGGGGAGGGAAGCGATGGACCGGCTCTGCGACGTGGCCGAGCTCTTGAAGGTGCTGGGCCAGGAGACCCGCCTGCGCCTGCTCCTGCGCCTGCGCGGCGGCGAGCAGTGCGTGTGCGACCTGTGCCCCGACGTGGGGGAGCAGTCGAACGTGTCGCGGCACCTGGCCCTCCTGAAGCGCACCGGCATCCTGGCGCATCGTCGCGACGGTACGCGCCAGTACTACCGGGTGGTGCGCCCCGAGGTGTTCCAGGTCATCGACGAGGCCCGCGCTGTCGTGAAGCTGTAGGGGCGCCGCTCGCTGCGCCCGCCTGAAAAGGACGTCCAATGCCCGAGATTCGAAACTTCTCCATCGTCGCGCACGTCGACCACGGCAAGTCGACCCTGGCCGATCGCCTGATCGAGCGGGCCCACCTGGTCGAGGCGCGCGAGATGCGCGATCAGCTGCTCGACACGCTCGACATCGAGCGCGAGCGCGGCATCACCATCAAGTCGAACACCGTGACGCTGCCCTACACGACGAAGGACGGCCGCGAGTTCGCGCTGAACCTCATCGATACGCCCGGGCACGTCGACTTCTCGTACGAGGTGTCGCGCGCGCTGGGTGCCTGCGAGGGGGTGCTGCTGCTGGTCGACGCGGGGCAGGGCGTCGAGGCCCAGACGCTGGCGCACCTGTACAGCGCCATGGAGCTCGACCTGGCCATCGTCCCGGTCATCAACAAGATCGATCTGCCGGCGGCCGACATCCCGCGCTGCCTGGCCGAGATCGAGAGCGAGCTGGGCATCGATCCCGACGGGGCGCTGCAGGTCTCGGGCAAGACGGGGCAGGGCGTCGACGACCTGCTCGAGGCCATCTGCCTGCGCCTGCCGCCGCCCCGGGGCAACCCCGACGCGCCGCTCCGCGCGCTGGTGTTCGACGCGCACTACGACGCGTTCCGCGGTACGATCGTGCAACTGCGTGTCGTCGACGGCAGCCTGCGCCAGGGCGACGCCGTGCGCTTCCTGCACACCCGGGCGCGGCACGAGGCGCAGGAGGTCGGCATCTTCCGCATGCGCCGCGAGCCGCGTGACGTGCTGGTGGCCGGCGAGGTCGGCTACATCATCTCGGGCATCAAGGCCGTGTCCGACGTGAAGATCGGCGACACGCTCACGCTGGCCGAGAGCGTCAACGTCGAGCCCCTGCCGGGCTTCAAGGAGGTGAAGCCGGTCGTCTTCGCCTCGTTGTACCCCATGGCCGCCGACGACTACCTGTCGCTGGCCGAGGCCCTGGACCGCTACAAGCTGAACGACGGCTCGCTGGTCACGCAGAAGGACTCGTCCGCGGCCCTCGGCCAGGGCTTCCGCTGCGGCTTCCTGGGGCTCCTGCACCTCGAGATCGTCCAGGAGCGCCTGGAGCGCGAGTTCGACCAGGCGCTGCTCATGACCCTGCCGAGCGTGCGCTACCGCTTCACGTTGAAGAACGGCACCGTCGTCGAGGTCGAGAACCCGGCGCAGTACCCGGACCCGTCGCAGATCGCCACCTCCGAGGAGCCCTACATCCGGGCCACCATCCGGCTGCCGGAGCGGCACCTCGGCACCGTCATGGCGCTCTGCCTCGATCGCCGCGGCTCGAACACCGACTTTCATTTTCCGGCGCCCGGTCGCATCGAGCTGCGCGCCGACCTGCCGCTGTCCGAGGTCATCTACGACTTCTACGACAAGCTGAAGAGCGTCACGCAGGGCTATGGCAGCTTCGACTACGAGCCCCTCGAGTACCGCGAGGCCGACCTCGTGAAGCTCGACATCCTGGTCAACGGCGATCCGGTCGACGCCCTGGCCAGCATGGTGCACAAGCAGCGCGCGCGCGAGCGCGCCGTGCAGATCTGCGAGCGCCTCGAGCAGGAGATCCCGCGCCAGATGTTCAAGATCGCCATCCAGGGCGCCATCGGCGGGCACATCATCGCGCGCTCGACGGTCAACCCCTTCCGCAAGGACGTCACGGCCAAGTGCTACGGTGGTGACATCAGCCGCAAGCGCAAGCTGCTCGAGAAGCAGAAGGAGGGCAAGAAGCGCATGAAGCTGATCGGCTCGGTCGAGATCCCGCAGAGCGCCTTCGTGGCGGTGTTGCGGGCCCACGGCGACGAGAAGAAGTGATCCGCCCCGCATGAGCGCCGAGCCCTTCGGCTTGTACGTCCACGTCCCGTTCTGCGTCTCGAAGTGCCCGTACTGCGGGTTTGCGTCCGTGACGTGCGATCGCACCGATCCGCGCCGGGCGCGGTTCGTGACGGCCGTGCTGGAGCAGGTGCGCCACGACCCGCGACGCACGTTCGACACGCTGTACCTGGGGGGCGGCACGCCCTCGGCCCTGGGACCCGAGCTGCTCGGGCGGCTGCTGAAGGGGCTCCGTGACGCGGTGGCTCCGGCCCCCGACGCCGAGGTCACGATCGAGGCCAATCCCGGCGACGTGACCCCGCAGTTGGTGCGCGCGATGCTCGACGGCGGAATGACGCGGCTGAGCCTCGGCGTGCAGTCTTTCCGCTCGCCGGATCTGAAGGTCCTTTGGCGACGCCATGACGCGATGATTGCGCGCGAATCGATAAAAGTGGCGCGTCATGGCGGCGTGGGTGACCTCGGGCTCGACCTGATCTTCGGGCTCCCGGGCCAGTCGGCGGCGGGTTGGTCCCGGGTGATCGACCTGACGATAGCGCACGCCCCGGAGCACGTGTCGATGTACGCGCTGACCCTCGAGGAGGGCACGCCCCTGGCGATGGCCGTCGAGAGCGGGCGCGTGGCCGCCCCCAGCGATCGCGTGTTGCAGCATCGTTTCCTGGCCGCGGCGGAGCGGCTGGCGGCCGCGGGCTACGAGCACTACGAGGTCTCGAACTTCGCTCGGCCGGGGCACCGCGCCCGGCACAACGCGCGCTACTGGAGCCGCGCTCCCTACCTTGGGCTCGGCCCGTCGGCGCACTCGTTCGACGGCGCCCGGCGCTGGTGGAACCTTCGCGACGTCGACGCCTGGCTGGCCGCGGTCGAGGCTGGCGGCGACGGCGTGGCCGAGTCCGAGGTGCTCACGCCCGAGCAGGAGCGGCTCGAGCAGATCGCGCTCGGCCTGCGTACTGCCGACGGGCTCGACGCGAGCCTGGTGCAGAGCGACGAGGCGTGGGCCGCCGTGCGCGCGTTCGAGCGCGAAGGCTGGCTGACGAGGGCCGACGGAAGGCTGAAGCCCACGCGCCCGGGGCTCTTCATGGCCGACGGGATGGCGCGGCGGCTGGCGTGACGGGTTACAGGCCGAGCGCGCGCCGGAAATACGCGATCGTGGGCACCAGGCCCTCTTCGAGCGGTACACGCGGGTCGAACCCGAACAACCGATGGGCTTTTTTGATGTCCGGCCTGCGCACCTTGGGGTCGTCCTGGGGCAGGGGCTGCCGGCGCAGTTGGGGACGTCGTCCGAGGATGGCGCCGATGGCCTCGGCCAGCTCGAGCATGGTGAACTCGCGCGGGTTGCCGATGTTCACGGGGCCTTCGTAGGGACTGGCGAGCACGCCCAGGATGCCCGTGACGGTGTCGGACACGTAGCAGAACGAGCGCGTCTGAAGGCCGTCGCCGTAGACCGTGAGCGGCGCGCCGCGCAGGGCCTGGCAGATGAAGTTCGGCACCACGCGGCCGTCGTCGACGCGCATGGCGGGGCCGTACGTGTTGAAGAGCCGCACGATGCGGATGTCGGTGCCGCGTACGCGGTGCGTGGTGGTCGTGAGCGCCTCGGCGAAGCGCTTGGCCTCGTCGTAGCAGGCGCGCGGCCCGATGGGGTTCACGCGGCCCCAGTAGGTCTCGGGCTGGGGGTGCTCTTCGGGGTCGCCGTACACCTCGGAGGTCGAGGTCATGAGGAAGCGTGCGCCCTTGGCGGCGGCCAGATCGAGCAGGTGCTTCGTGCCGAACGAGCCCACGGCTAGCGTCTCGAGGGCCAGCTTCTGGTAGTCGACGGGGCTGGCGGGCGAGGCCAGGTGCAGCACCGCGTCGAGGGGGCCGTCGACGGCCAGCGGCTCGGTCACGTCGTGGCGGACGAACGTGAACGCCGGGTCGTCCGCGAGATCGGCCACGTTGGCCAGGTCGCCGGTACACAGGTTGTCGACGCACACCACGCGGTCGCCGCGCTCGACGAGCCGCCGGCACAGGTGCGAGCCCACGAACCCGGCCCCGCCGCTCACCAGGATGCGTGTCATGGGAGGGTCTCCGTACGTCAGTGCGGGCAAGAACCACCGGTGCAGCCGCAGCCGCCGGAGGGTGCGGGGCCGCCACAGGCATCGCGCGACGCGCAGGCGCCTCCTGAGCCGCTGGAGATGGACATGGCGAACGAGGAGAACTGGCGCTCGGAGGGAGCACCGCACGCGGGGCAGCTCACGGGCGCGTCGTCGTCGCGGCGCTGCAGGCGCTCGAAGACCTTGTCGCAGGACGGGCAGTGGTACTCGAAGATGGGCATGGCGTGCTCCCGAGAGAGACGCCGGCAGGGTAGCAGAAGTGCGGGGCTTCGGGAACCCTCCTATCGGAACGCGTCCGCGTAATCGGCGGCGTATTGCTCGAACGAGATGGGCGCGCGCCCCAGGACCTCTTGGACCGTCGGCGTCGTCCGCGCAGTGTGGCCCTCGCGAACGAAGCTCATGAGCCGGGTCAGACCCAGCACGCCCACCTCGGGGAGCCCCGCCTGGCGCATCCCGTCGATGGCCTGTTGCTCGCTGATCGGCACGTAGCGGATCTCTCGGCCCGCGGCCTTCGACAGGATGGCCGCCACCTCGTGGTGGTCGAGCGCGCCGGGGCCGGTGAGCTCGTAGGTCTTGCCCTGGTGTGGCGGCTCGAGCAACGCCTTGGCGGCGACGGCGGCGATGTCACGCGTGTCGATGAAGGCGATCCTGCCCTCGCCCGCGGCCAGGTAGAAGGCCCCGGTGGCTTTGATCGACGCTGCGTGCATCACGCTGAAGTTCTGGCAGAAGAACGTGGGCTTCAGGAGGGTCGTCTGGAGCCCGGAGTCGGCCAGGAAGGCGTCGACGGTCTTGTGAGCGAACATCTCGAGGTTCTCGGCGCCCAGGGCCGACAGCTTGACGATGCGCTTCACGCCCGTCTCGCGCGCGGTGGCGATGATCGCCTTGCCAATCTCGGCCTCGCGAGGATGCCAGGGTGGCGTGACCAGGTAGAGCGCCCGGATGCCCTGCAACGCGGGTCCCCAGGTCGACGGGGCGTCGTAGTCGAACGTCACGGTCGGGACGCCCAGCGCCGCCGCGTTGGACGGGTCGCGCACCGCGGCCGTGATCTTGGCATCGGCGTGGGGCTTCAAGGCCTGGATGACGTGCCGGCCGACCTTGCCGGTGGCTCCGGTGACGAGAATGGAAAGGCTCATGACCGCCTCCGTCCGAGTGGGACATATCTATATCGGACAAGCTAGGTTTTCCGGGGAGAGCGTCAACCCCTCGCGATGGTTGCACGAACGCGCGCCCGGTGTATGCTCGATGCGTCGCCGAGATCACGAGCAGGGGCGGGAGGCAAACCATGGAACCTGACGCGCGCGTCGTGCTGATCACCGGGTGCTCCACGGGCATCGGCCGCGAGCTGGTGCGCGAGCTCGCGGCGAAGGGGTGCCGCGTCGTGGCAACCGCGCGAAGGCCCGAGACCCTGGCCGACCTGGCGGGGGAGGGCGTGCGGGCGCTGCGCCTCGACGTGACGGACGCCGCGTCGATCGAGGCGGCCGTGGCCGATGTGCTGGCCACCGAGGGGCGCGTCGACATCCTGGTGAACAACGCCGGGTACGGGCAGTTCGGGCCCATCGCCGAGCTGTCGCTCGATGACCTGCGGCGGCAGCTCGAGACCAACGTGGTAGGCGCCCTGGCCCTGGCGCAGGCGATCGCGCCGTCGATGATCGCCCGAAAGGCCGGGATGATCGTGAACGTGGGCAGCGTCTCGGGGTTGGTGGTCACGCCGTTCTCGGGCGCCTACGGGGCCTCGAAGGCGGCGCTCCACGCCATCTCGGACGCGCTGCGCCTCGAGCTCGCGCCGTTCGGGGTCCGGGTGGTCACGCTCCAGCCCGGCGCCGTGCGCTCCGCGTTCTCGAGCACCGCGACCGCGTCGATCGCGGGCATCGACTGGAGCCGTTCGCGCTATGCGCCCGTGCGGGCGGCGGTCGAGGCGCGCGCGAGCACGGCCGAGAAGACCGGCATGGAGCCCGCGGCCTTCGCGCGCGAGACGGTCGCCGTGCTGCTCGCTGACGAGCCACCCATCGTCGATCGGCGCGGACCCCAGGCGGCCAAGATGGTCCTGCTCAGCTATCTGCCCACCAGGCTGCGCGACAAGAAGCTCGGCGCGCTGTTCGGGTTGGACAAGCTGCGGTAGGTCTCAGAACCTCCACCGGAGCAGCACGTCGAGGCCGCCACGGCCGGCGTCGCCCACGTAGGTCTCGAGCTGCAGGCGGCGCGTCAGGCGGTACTGCACGCGCACCTCGTTCTGGTTGTCGCCCGGCTGGGCGCCGAGATCGGCCTCGTAGAACACGGTCAGGTCGCGCGTCAGGCGCTTGCCCACCGTGATGCGCGCGGCGGCCAGCCCCTGCTCGCCCGCTTCCACGCGGAACACGTCGAGCGGCAGGTCGCGCGTCATGAGCCGGGCCAGCTGGCCGGTGGCGAGGCCTACGAACAGGTTCATCGTCTGGCGCTGGACGCCGGCTTCCTGGGCGCCGGTCTGACCACTGCCGACCGGGCTGCCGATCAGCATGATCGAGATGATGCTGGTCTGGTCCATGGCCGGGTCCGAGGTGAGATCGAGCTTTGGTTTCAGGGCGGTGCCGGACACGGCCAGGCGGATGTGCGAGTCGGCGGTGGTCGTGAGCCCCAGCGGTTCGAGATCGACGCGCGAGATGTCGTAGAGGGCGGCCACGTCGAGGCGCGGATCGAGGACCGCGCCGCCGGGGAAGACCACCAGCGATTCGTCGCTGAGGGTGAAGCGCTTGCCGTAGAACTCGACGGTTCCCTCGACCACCGAGATCCGCCCCTCGACCGAGACCGGGCCGCCCTGGGCGCGAAGCCGCAGGTCGCCCGCGGGCACCACGTCGACGATGGCGTTCTCGATGCGCACGTGGCGCGCGGGCAGGTGGAGGCCCAGGTCCAGCACCAGCGCCCCGGCCAGGCGACGCAGGCGCGCGCCCGCCTCCAGCCTGGCCTCCTCGAGCCCGTCGGGCGTGACGAAGACCACGTCGTCGGGCACGCCGACCGGTTGCAGCTTGCGGCCTCCGAGGTCCGGGGCAAGCCACGCGTCGTCGAAGGTCAGGTCGCCGGCGACGACGGGGGCCGCCAGCGTTCCGCCCACCGTGATGGTCCCGGTCATGATCGCGCGCGCGTCGTCGCGGCCCAGGACACGGAAGTGCTCGAGGCTCAGGGCCCCGTTCAGCGAGATGCGGTCGGGCTCGAAGGAGGGCACGGCGACCGTCACCGCCAGGTCGAACGCGCCGCCGTCGGAGCGCAGCGCGAGGGGTTGCAGCTTGAGCAGGTCGGGGGCGATGTCGATGCGGGCCACCACGCCCTGTTCGTACAAGCCGGCGGCGGCCACCGTGAGCTCGTCGAAGCGGAGCTCGGCGTGGCCTTGCACGGTGGGCTTGGCCAGCGTGCCCGTCACGTCGAGCGCGATCTCGAGCCGCCCGCTGCTCGAGCCGAACACCTGGGGAAGGAACGACGAGAGCCCCCGCAGGTCGAAGGTCGAGGTGCGCGCCGTGGCCTGCAGCGGCACCTGATCGAGCGGCGGACCGCTGCCGTCGAGGAGCGCCAGCAGGTCGAGGGGGGCGGACGCCTCGACGGTGAGGGCGTTCGGCCCCCGGCGTTGCGAGAAGCCGGCCGTGAGCCGCGCGTTGCCCGGCAGCCAACCGGCGTCCAGCACCAGCTCGCGGGCGAAGGGCTCGGGCGCGCCGGGTATGCGGGGGCCGCTGCCCCGAGCGGTCGCGCGTGCCGCCACGGTGGGGCCCGTCGGCGCGCCCACGATCGTGACCGCGGCGGCGACCGTGCCGGGACCCAGCAGGTCGGAGAGCAGCCCCTCCGCCGAGGGGACCATCTCGGCCAGGCGCTGGAAGGGAAGCCCGGGGACCTCGAGGTCGACGCGCAACCCCGGCATCGACAGCGCCGTGCGAGCCGAAGGGGCGACGAGCAGGGCGCCCGGATCCGGAACGATCACGTCGATCGCGGCCATCGGGCGGTCGCCGTCGTTGAGTCGCGCTCCCAACGTGAGCCGGGGCCCGTCGGTCGCGAGCGACAGGTCGAGGTTCGAGGTGACGTCGCCGAGGGGCACGTTCTTCACGGCCAGGCTACCCACGGCCACTGGAGCGGCCAGCGTTCCGCTCACGCGCGCGTCGCCCGCCACGGTCGTCTCGTCGAGCTCCGGGAAGCGCGCCGCGAGGAACGGGAGGGTACCGAGTCGCACCTCCTTCAGCATCATGGCGATGGAGAAGGGCGTGGTCGTGAGCCGACGGATCGCTTCGTCGCGCGAGAGCGACGCGAGCGTCGCCGCGTTCAGGGGCAGGTCAGCCTCGAAGCGGATGGGGACCGCCCCGGCCCGGGCGACCTGCAGGTTCACGGTCGTGGCGTCCTGCTGGAGCACCAGCGCGGTGTCGACGTCGACGCCGTCGAGCCCGCCGAGGGTCAGGGCGGTGGCGCGAGCGCCCAGCACCGCCAGCGGGTGCCGGAGCGGGCCGTCGAGCTGGAGCGCGGCCGTCACGCGGCCCTGCAATGGCTTGCCCTGGACCTCGACGCCGAGCACACCCAGGTCGAGGTCGGTGGCGTCGGCGCGCAGCGTGACCGGGGCGTCCGGCGCCAGGTGAAGCCGAGCCTCGTCGTGCAGCAGGGAGACCGTGGCCGGCGCCGCGACCTGTAGCGCGAACCGGCCCGACGGCGCCCACGCGGCCGCGCCACGAAGGGAGATGCTCCCTTCGGCCACCTTCGCGTCGAGGCTGGCGCTCGCGTCGCGGAGCGCGCCCAGGCGGCCGCCGTGGATCTGCAGCGCCGCGGCCAGCGTTGGGGCGGCGGTCGTCCCGGCCACCTGCACGGTGCCGTCGAGCCGCCCCTCCACGTCGGTCGGCAGCGCCTGCCCGGAGATCCTCTCGGCGAAGCGTAGCCAGCGCGCCACGTCGACGCCGTGCAGGGCCACCCGAGCGTCGACGGCGCGCGCGGCCGGCAGGTAGTCCCCCGTGACCTCCAGCGTCGAAGGGGCCAGATCGCCAGTGCCTCCGAGGGCCAGGCCGGCCACGCGCAGATCGCCGTTCGCGGCCAGCTCGATCGTGGCGCCGGGGCTCGCCTCAACGCCCGCGCTGCCGTCGTCTACGCGCAGCACCTCGAGGGTGGTCGCCAGGCGCCTCGAGCCGCCGGTGAGGCCGACGACGGCCAGCCGCGTGTCGAAGCGTAGGGGACCGCGCTCGGCGCTGAGTCCCACCCGCGACACGCCCTCCCGGTCTCGCGAGACCGAGAGCGCCGCCGTGTGCAGCTCGAACGAGCCCGCGCGGAAGCCCGCCACCGCCAACGCCGCTTCGCCGGTGGCATCGCGCGCCCCGGGATCGAGGCGCGCGTCGACGCGGGCGACGGCGCTATCGAGCGAGATCAGGCCCGGCAACGAGAGCCCGCGCAGCGTGAGGGGACCCCGCAGGTGGACCCTGCGACCCTCGGGATCGGCGTCGAGGCGGCCGTCGGCGCGAGCGAGCGTCGCTTCGGGGAAGGCCAGTCCGCGCGCCTGGAACTGCACGAAGCCCGCGAGGCGGTCGAACGCCGGCGTGGGCTCGGCGGGCATCCGCGCGTCGAGGGAGACCGCCGCCTCGTCGAGGCGTCGATCGCCGGGCAGCACCAGGCGCGTCGCGCCCACGCTCGCGCGCAACCGGGCGTCGGAGGTGCCGCGCGGGCGCACCAGGTTCAGCTCGACCCGGGCTCGTCCGAGGCCCGCGCCCTCGCCCGAGGCGCGGTCCAGGTCGAGGACGAGGTGCCCGGTGGGAGAGCCGCTGCCGGGCCAGCGGACCACCCCTTCGAGGCGTACGTTGGCGGCGGCCGTCTGCGGCGCGGCCGGTGGGGCGACGCCGACGTTGGTACCCGCCAGAGCGACCTTCCCGACCACGTTCGCGATCCCGCCGGGTCCGAGCACGGCGTCGAGGGCCAGGTGCGCGGTGTCGACGCGCCCGCGGAGCCCGTCGAGACCCAGCCTCCGACCCCACGGCGCGAGCTCGAGGCCGCCGACGTCGAGCACCAGGGTGGCGGGAGAGGGGGGCAGGGCGCCGTGGGCCTCGGCGCTCGCGCGGGCGCCGGCCGCATCGGTCACCGTGAGCACGGCGTCGACGGCGCCGGCGCGCGCCGCGACCTGGGCGGATAGGGCGCCGAGGGCCTCGTTCGCCAGCGCCATCGGCGCGAGCGCGACGTCGAAGAGCGCGAAGCCCTGCTCCAGCGGGTTGCCGTCGCCGAGGGCCCAGACGTCGAGCGCGGTGTCGAGCCCGGGCGGCGCGATCGCGGCGAAGGCGCCGGGCGCGAGGTGCGCCGACCGCAGCGCGAGCGTCCAGGCGGGGACGGGCGCACCGAGATCGACGCGGGCCTGGAGCGCCAGGTCACCGGCCGCCGTGCGAGCGCCGAGCGCCACCTCCAGGGCGCCGAGCGGGCCTCGCGCGGTACCCCCGACGCTCACGGAGCCCGCGAGGGGCAGACCGAGCGCGGCCGGCTCGACGGTCACCTCGTCGAGGCTCACGTCGAGCGCCAGCGGGGAGAGCCCGAGCGCGCCGTGCAGGGCCAGGCGGGTGGCTCCGGCCTCCAGCGCGAGCGCCTCGACCTCGACGCGCCCGGGCACCATCCGTCCGCGGGTCGTGAGGATCGCGGGGCCGAGGGGCAGCCCGACCGGTACGGCCTCGAGCCTGACGTCGCGCCACGTCACCGCATCGCCGAGGCCGAGGCTCGCGTCGACCGTGAGGGCGTCGACGCCGCGCGCCGCGGGTGTCGTGTCGAGGCGCAGGCGGCCGTCGCGAACCTCGAGCGCGTCGACCTCCACCACCACGGGGCTGAAGCCTCCGTCCTGCTCAGCGGGCTGGCCGGGCGTCGGCTCGCGCGCCTCGAAGGCGCGCGCAAACGTCGGGCGCGCGCAGGAATCGGTCAGCAGCACGTCCGGTCGGGTCACCGTGACGCGGTCCAGCCTCACGCGACCCTGGAGCAGCGCCGACGGCGCCAGGGACACGTCGAGCCGCGCCACCGTCGCCGCCTCGGCGCCCTCGGGTGTGAGCACGCGCACCCCCGCGAGCGCAACGTGCCACGGCAGCTCGACGGTCAGCGTGGTCGCCTCGACCCGGCCCAGCAGGCGCGCGTTCACCGCCGACAACGCGCGGGCGCGCACGAAATCGGCGGCGGCGGGGACACGCAGCGCGAGCGCCAGCAGCACCGGCAGGGCGAGCGCGAGCCCTACGAACACGAGCGTCACCCGGAGCGCCCGGCGGGCCAGCCGTCGTGCCAACCCCCTCGCGGGGGGCGTGTTCGCGGTTCCCTCCATCAGAACGCCTGCCCGATGCTCAGGTGGAACGTCCACGCCCCCGCGTTGGGAGGCGTGACCAGCCAAGCCACGTCGAGCCTCAGCGGCCCGAACGGCGTGTGGTAGCGGAGCCCCGGCCCCACCGCCACGTTCAGGTCCGTGAGGTCGACGGCCTCCTTCGTCAACCAGATCTCCCCGGCGTCGACGAAGGCCGCCGCGCCGAAGCTCCAGGGCAGGCGCACGCGCACCTCGGCCCCCGCCTCGGCCATCACGTTGCCGCCGATGAAGACCTTGCCGCCGTCGCAGGGCCGATCGTCGGTGCCCGCGATGGTGCTCCCGTCGGCCGCCTGGCACAGGTACGGGCCCATGCGCCCGTCTCCGAACCCGCGCTGGTCGGTGGGCCCGCCGCCCAGGAAGCGCGCGGGGAGGGGCGTCTCGCTGCCGAGGTCGTTGAAGGTCTGGCCCCACGCCGCCCGGAGCGCCACGGTCAGGGGCTTCCAGGGCGTCAGGTAGGCGCGGAGGTCCGCTAGCACGCGCACGTAGTGGAAGTCCGAGCCCACCGCCTCGAAGGCCTCGTTGACACGCACCGACGCGAGCACGCCCTTGCGCGGGTCGTAGACCACGTCGCGCAGGTCGAGCAGCACGAGCTGCTCGAGGGACGTGAGCACGTACTCGGGGCGGAACGACAGGCCCACCGTGTCGGCCAGGGGCAGGGTCAACGCGCCGGCGTAGTCGAAGTAGCGGTAGTACAACGCGTTGAAGGCCAGGCGGATCGTCAGGCGGTTCCAGAAGGTGCGCGCCAGCGCCGGCGTCGCCAGCACCTTGTGGCTGCGGTAGCCGTACGTGACGCCCAGCTCGTAGTCGAGGCGCGCCGACAGCTCGAGGTACTCCTCGAGGAACGAGGGCTGCGCCACTTGCAGGCCCGCCTTGGCCCCGAGCGCGTAGGCGGCGTTGCGCTCCCACAGGTTCGGCAGCGCCACCAGCGCCGGCCGCGCCTCGGCGTCGAAGTAGCGCAGGCCGCCGAAGAAGTCGCGGTTCTCGTAGCCCGCACGGCCGTACACCTCGTTGCGCGTGCTCTCGAGCGTCGATCCCACGCCCGCCGTCAGCGTGTGGATCGGCATCTCCTGCACGCTCACCTCGACGACCACCTCGCGGTCCCACGCGAGCGCGCTGATGGCCTCGAACGTGGGCTCCCGGCCGCCCAGCTTCTCCTCGAGCGAGGGGCGGAGCGCCTGCACCGAGACGCCGAAGAAGGCGCGCAGGGCGTAGATGTTCTCTTCGGTCGCGCGCAGGCGGGCCGCCACCACGGGCTCGCCGACCGCGAGCCCGATGCGCCGTCGGATGCGGGCCTCGGGGATGCGCTGGTTGCCGGTCACCCGCACGGTGCCGACGCGCGCCAGGGGCCCGGGCGCGACCTGCAGCTGCACCGTGGCCTCGCGCGTCGCGCGAACGACCAGGACGTCGCCGACGACCTCGGCGTACAGGAAGCCCGCGTCCAGCAGCGCCTGGCGCAGCGCCTCGCGACCCTCCACGTAGTCGGCCTCGCGCCACACGTCGCCCGGAGCCAAGCCCACGAGCTTCGGCATCCTCCGGGCGATCTCCGCGAGCCGTTCGTGCGCCTCGACGTCCTCGTCGGCGGTGCCCGCGAAGTCGGGCACGCGCACCTCCTTCACGCGCACCGGCTGGCCTTCGCGCACGCGGAAGCGCACGCGCACCCGGTCCTCGCCCAGATCCTCGACCCCGTATTCGCGCACGCGCGCGTCGAAGTAGCCGTTGGCCGCGTAGATCGACTCGATGCGTCGCGCGTCGGTCGGTAGCGTCGAGCGGCTCAGCAGGGGCTTCTCGCCGGTCGTCGTCCAGTTGTCGGGGCGGGCGGACAGGCCCTCGACGAGGGTGGCGTCGGACAGGGCGTGGTTGCCGTCGATGGCCACGTCGACCACCATCTGCCTGCCTTCCGGGGGATCGAGCTCCCCCAGGCGCAAGGCGCCGCAGCCCGCCGGGACCAACAGCGCGAGCAGGAGGGCGGGCAACGTGCGCATCCGGGAACCGAGGTTGTGGCCGTTCGTGGAGTCTACACGCGAGCTCACTCGCCGCCCAGCCACCCCTTGCGCCGGAACAGCCACAGCAGGCCGCCGGCGACCACGGCCATGAGCCCGAGCGCGAAGGGGTAGCCGTAGAACCACTCGAGCTCGGGCATGTTCCAGGGCGAGGACTTGTAGTTGAAGTTCATTCCATACAGGCTGGCGATGAACGACAGGGGCATGAAGATGGTGGCGATGATGGTCAGGACCTTCATCACCTCGTTCATGCGGTTGTTGACGGACTCGAGGTGCACCTCGGCCAGGGCCGCGGTGAGCTCGCGGTAGCTCTCGATCAGGTCGATGACCTGCACGGCGTGGTCCTGGCAGTCGCGCAGGAAGAGCCTGGTCTCGGGCAGGAACACCGTGGCGTCGTCGCGCACCAACGCCGCCAGGGCGTCGCGCAGGGGCCACACGGAGCGGCGCAGGCCCACCAGGTCGCGGCGCAGGTTGTGCAGGTCGCCCATCAGGGTCTTGTCGGGCTTCGTGAGGATGCGCAGCTCGAGCTCTTCGACGCGCTCGGCGTAGTTCTCGAGCACGGGGAAGTAGGCGTCGACCACGGCGTCGAGCAGCGCATAGGCCAGGTAATCGGGGCCGGCCTTGCGGATCTTGCCCTTGGCCGCGCGGATGCGCTCGCGCACGGAGTTGAACACGTCGCCGCCCGGTTGCTCCTGGAACGTGATGACGTAGCCCTCGCCCACGAACAGGCTGAGCTGCTCGGACGAGAGCTCGGCCTCGCACGACAGCATGCGGGCGATGGCGAACACGTGCCCCGGGAAGGTCTCGGCCTTGGGGCGCTGGGGCGGGTTCAGCACATCCTCGAGGGCCAGGCGGTGCAGCCCGAAGCGCTCGCCGAGGACGCGTACGACGTCGGCGCTGCCCAGCCCGTCGATGTTCAGCCACACCACCGGGTACTTGCCCAGGTAGGTGTCGAGGTCGTTCACGTGCGCGAGCGGCCGCTCTTCGATCGTGTCCGGCCCGTAGGCCATCAGCGCGAACTCGGGAGCCGCGGCACCCGGCTGCGCGACCAGCCCCTCGTGACCCTTGGGCGCGCCCGGGGTCTGGCCCGGCCCGCAGAACAGGTCGAACAGGAACTCCTTGCGCCGCGCCCTGAGCGCCGCGCGCTGTTCGGCGATGCGCTTCTCGTGTGACTTGCGGGACATGGCTGCTCCTCGTCGCGGGCGGGCCCGATGGTACCCCGACGCGCGCGCCAGGGCAATCCGTCCCTGGAGGCAGGTGACAACCGGCGGTACGGCATGGGATACTGCCGGCGTTCCTCGTCGGGAGCTCCCATGCGCCACGTCATCGTCGTGTTCGCCGTCCTGCTGGCCCTCTCCACCCCTGCGCGGGCCGCGGCTCCGACCGAGCCCACGCTCTACGTGGTGGCCGCCTCGCACCTCGACACGCAGTGGTGGTGGACCATCCAGGAGACCATCCGCGACCTGGTGCCGGCCACCTTCCGCGACACCTACGCGCTGTTCGACAAATTCCCCGACTTCACGTTCAGCTGGGAGGGCGCGTTCCGCTACCGGCTGCTCGCGGAGTACTTCCCCGAGCTGTTCGCAGAGCTGAAGACGTACGCGGCCGCGGGGCGCTGGCGGCCGGGGGGCAGCGCGGTCGACGCGGGTGACGTGAACGTGCCCAGCCCCGAGTCGCTCATGCGCCAGTTCCTTTATGGCAACGGCTACTTTCGCGAGCTGTTCGGCCAGGGCTCGGTCGACGTGTTCCTGCCCGACTGCTTCGGCTTCGGCTGGGCGCTGCCTACCGTCGCGGCGCACTGCGGCCTGAAGGGCTTCTCGACGCAAAAGCTGACCTGGGGCTCGTCCGTGGGCATCCCGTTCCCCGTGGGCTTCTGGAAGGGCCCCGATGGGCGCGGCGTGGTCGCGGCGCTGGACCCCGGCTCGTACGCCGCCGACTTCTCGAACGACCTGAGCGAGGACGCGGGGTGGCTCGCGGCCGCCAACGACGAGGCTGCGCTGTCCGATATCCCTGTAGCCTACAAGTACTTCGGCGTGGGTGACCGCGGCGGCGCCGTGCACGAGAGCTCGGTGCAGCAGCTCGAGGCCTCCATCGCGGGCACGGGACCCCTGAAAGTGCGGAGCACGTCGTCCGATCAACTGTACCGCGACCTGTCCGACGCCGACGTGGCCAAGCTGCCGGTCTACGACGGCGAGTTGCTGCTCTACGCCCACGGCACCGGCTCGTACACGTCGCAGGGCGCCATGAAGCGCTGGAACCGCGCCAACGAGCGCCTGGCCAACGCCACCGAGCGTGCTTCCGTGGCCGCGGCGTGGTTGGGAGGGGCTCCGTACCCCCGCGCGAACCTGACGGACGCCTGGTGGCGCTTCCTGTGGCACCAGTTCCACGACGACCTGACGGGTACCGGCATCCCCGAGATCTACACGTTCTCGTGGAACGACGAGCTGCTGACCCAGAACCGCTTCGCAGCCGAGCTGACCGAGGCGGTGGGCGCGGTGGCGCGCGCTCTCGACACCGACGTGGAGGGCGTGCCGCTGGTGGTCTACAACGCGCTGGCTTTCACGCGCACCGACGCGGTCGAGGCCGTGGCGCGCTTCCCGGGCGCGGCGCCCGAGGCCGTGCGCGTGGTGGGGCCCGACGGCGCCGAGACGCCGGCGCAGGTGGTGGAGAGAGGGCAGGGCTGGGCTTGCATCGTCTTCGTGGCGACGGTGCCGTCGGTGGGCTTCGCCGTCTATGACGCACGTGCGGCCGACGCCGCGGCTCCGTCGGCCTTGCTCGGTGCGTCAGAGACCACGCTCGAGAACGAGAATGTTCGTGCCGAGATCGACGTGAACGGCGACCTCGCGCGCGTCACGGACAAGTCCACTGGACACGAATGGTTTTCGGCGCCGGCTCACGTGGCGCTGTTCGACGACATGTCCTTTGCCTGGCCCGCGTGGGAGATCCCGTGGGCCAACCTGTCGAAGCCGCCTCGCGAGGTCCTGGCCGGCCCTACGCAAGTGCGCGTAGTCGAGAACGGGCCGGCGCGGGTGGCTGTCGAGGTGACGCGTACGATCGCGGGCTCGACCTTCGTGCAGACCTATCGGCTGGTGGCGGGCGGCGAGCGGCTCGAGATCCTGACCGACCTCGACTGGCGCACGAAGCGCACCTTCGCGAAGGCGGTGTTCCCGCTGGCCACGCCGAACCCCGAGGCCACCTACGACTTGGGGATGGGCGTCATCCGCCGAGGCAACGACCGCGACACGCTGAACGAGGTGCCCGCCCAGCAGTGGGCCGACCTGACGGCGACCGACGGCAGCCGCGGCGTGGCGGTGCTCAGCGACTCGAAGTACGGCTGGGACAAGCCCGACGACGGGACGCTGCGCCTGACGCTGGTGCACACGCCCATCGCGCCCATGTTCCACCACGACACCAACGACCTCGGTCGGCATCGCTTCGCGTATGCGCTCTACGGCCACCCGGGCGACTGGCGGCAGGGCGTCGTCGGTCAGGCCGCGGCCTTCGATCAGCCGTTGTGGGCCTTCCAGGCGTCGAAGCACGCGGGCTCCCGCGGGGCGTCGTGGTCACTGGCGTCCCTCGAAGGGGAGGGCGCGGCGGTCATGGCGCTGAAGCGCGCCGAGGACTCCGACGAGGTGATCGTGCGCGTGCGCGAGGCCTCGAGGAACGGCAGCGCCTACCTCCGTCTCCACGTCGGCGATGGGATCACCGCCGCCCGTGAGGTCGACGGCGCGGAGCAGCCGAGGGGCGAGGCCACCCTGCTCGGCGGAGACCTGGTAGCGAGCCTGTCGACCTTCGAGCCGCGCACCTTCGCGCTGAAGCTGAAGCCGAACGCGAGCTTGTCGCTGACCCCGCCCTCGTCACGCCCGGTGACGCTGCCCTTCGACACCGACGTAGCCAGCGGCAACGACGCGCGCGAAGACGGCACGTTCGACGCCAGCGGCATCGCCCTGGCGGCCGAGTTGCTGCCCGCCGAGGTGGTGCACCGCGGCCTCCGGTACGTGCTGGGCTCGACCGAAGAAGGGGCCCTGAACGCCGTGACGTGTCGGGGCCAGGAGATCGCGTTGCAGCCGCAGCCGGGTGATCGCCTGTACGTGCTGGCCTCCGCCGACACCGACGTGACGGCCACCTTCCGCGTGGGGACCGCGGCCGTCGACGTCCCCGTCCAGGCCTTCACCGGCTTCGTCGGCCAGTGGGACAGCCGCGTGATGCCCGACGGCAAGATCGAGGTCGACCCCGCCAAGTACACTCCTGCCTTCGTGAAGCCCGCCGAGGTGGCCTGGTACGGCGCGCACCGCCACGCGGCGGGCCAGGACGAGCCCTACGTCTTCACGTATCTCTTCCGGCACGTGCTGCCCATCCCGGCGGGAGCCACCACGCTCACGCTGCCCGACGACAGCCGCGTCAAGGTGCTGGCCGTCACGCTGGCCGCCGATCCCAACGACGACACCGTAGCTGCGTCGGTGCTGCACGACGGCTTCGACCCGCTGGCCCATCCGATCGTCCCCGCGCTCGGCGAGATGCCCCAGGTGACGGAGGGCCCCGAGCCGCTGGACGCCGACACGAGCGAAGGGATCCCCGGTACCGAGGTCGCCGAGGGCGACGTCACGAACGGGGGCGGGGGAGGGTGCAACGTGGGGCTTTCCCCTCGGGCAAACGGTGGTATTCTCCTCGTTGGCTTCGCCTTGGCTCTCGTGGCCGTCAGGAGGCGCCGATGTCGCTCCACGAACTGAACGATTTCTTTGTACTTTCGGCCAAACTGCGCTACCAGCTCGACATCGGCGAGGACGGGCACGCGAACATCCTGTCGCTCATCCTGGGGCGCTCCGCCCTCGGCTCCGACGATCGGCGCGTGCTGGTCGGGATCATCGACTACCTGTGCCAGGCGTACGCGCCGCGCATCCGCAAGCTGGGCACGCCCTCGGTGCTGCACCCGCTCCGCTCGGCCGCGCTGATGGCCCAGGCGTCGGCCCAGCCGACCATGCTCGACCTGCTCACGACGCTGCTGCACGACAAGTTCGAAGACATCACGCCCAAGCGGTTCACCCCCGATCAGTGGCAGACCCTCGAGGGCGAGTTCGCCACCATCGTCGGTACGCTCGAGCCCAACCTGCGCTGGTTCCTCATGGAGCGCCTGACGTGGCTGACGCGCGCGGGCGAAGACGAAAGCTACAACGCCTATATCGGCAAGCTGCTGGTCCGTACGCGCGCCACCCCTGAGCTCATGCGCGCCAAGCTGGCCGACCGCCTCGACAACACGCTCGACCTGCGCGTCGCGGTCTCGGACCCCATCGATGGCGTCGACTTCTTCCGCACGCTCTTCGAGATCCTGTACGTCAACGGCTTCAAGGGCTACCACCCGAACGAGGAACACCCCGCCCGGGGCGCCTACGACGGGGCGCAGCGCCTGTACCAGCTGTTCAAGAACGCGATCATGCTGTCCCTGGTGCGCCAGGCGGGCGACGTGACCCGCGATCCCGTCACCGCCAACCTGTTCGACGCCCTGGCCCTGGCCAGCATGAAGGAGGCCGAGCGCATCGCCCTGCACCTGTTCGGCTACCACCTGCGCGAGCTCCGCGAGCAGCGCCTGCTGTTGCAGGATATCATGGACTACGCCCAGCGCGGGGGGCTCACCAAGGCCACCGAACGCGGCCTGGGCGGCAAGCTCGACGGGCTGTTCGCCTCGCTCTTCGAGGCGGCCAACACCGACGCGCGCAAGCGCATCCTCTCCGAGCTCTACGCCGACAAGCCCCGCATGCTCGAGGCCGCCATGGCGTTCGCGGTCATCTTCCTGTCGTTCCTCGACGATCCCGCCTACTTCGTCCACAACGTGACCGAGCTCGGCATCGTGCCCGAGCCCCTGCTCGACGGCGGCCCGGGGGCGGGCGTGTAGGTTTCGATCCGTTCCGCTACTCGTCCTGGTCCGCGGGATCGAGGACGTCGTCGGGGACGTCGGGGGTGCCCTGTGCCTGCGTGAACCCGGGCCGGAGCGCGATCGGGCGCGCCGTCGTGACCTCGGTCACCTCGGTCAGGAAGCCCTTCAGGTACAGGCTCTCGGGCATCTGCAGCGACCAGGGGTGATCGGGAGGCTGGGTGGCCTCGGCGCGGATCTGCAGGTGCCGGCCGGCGTCGGCGCCCGCGAAGCGCAGGGCCTCGAGCAGGCGCTCGCGGTTCAGGTGCTGCGAGCAGGTGAACACGAACATCTTGCCGCCGACGCCGAGCAGCTGCAAGGAGCGGTTCGCCAGGCGCCAGATGGCCCAGCGCAGGCGCTCCCACTGCTCGGCCGAGTGCGAGATGGCCGGCGGGTCGACCACGATCAGGTCCCAGCGCTCGCCGCGCGCCACGGCGTCGTCGAGCAGGTTGAAACAGTTGCGCTCGACGGCCTCGAACCCTTCGACCTTGTTGGCCGCCAGGTTCTCGCGGCACAGCTCGAGGGCGTCGGGCTTCAGGTCGACGGCCAGGCCCGTGGCGCCCGCCAGCCCCGCGTTGATGGCGAAGCCGCCGGTGTAGGTGAACAGGTCGAGCACGCGCATGCCCGGCTGGCAGTGGCGGCGGATCAGGGCGCGGTTCTCGCGCTGGTCGAGGAAGAAGCCGGTCTTCAGGCCGTGCCGCACGTCGGCCAGGTAGGTGGCCGGGCCCTCGGTGATCTCGACCCGCTTCGGCACCACGCCGCACACGGTGCGGTTCACGCGCTCCAGGCGTTCCTCCTGGCGGCGCTTCATGTCCGAGCGCTCCTGCAGGCCCCTGGCGCCCGTCAGCTCGAGCAGCAGGGGCTCCCACTGCTCGCGCAGGCGCTCCATGCCCAGGGTGCGCACCTGCACGACCACGACCTCGCCGAACACGTCGATGACCAGCCCGGGCAGCCCGTCGGCTTCGCCGTGTACCCAGCGGAACGAGTTCGAGTCGGGTACCAGGCTGCGCTTGCGTGCCAGCAGCGCGCCCAGGCGGCGTTCGAAGAAGGCGCGATCGATGGGCTCGTCGACCCGCGTGAGCAGCCGCAGGGGGATGTGCGCGAAGCGCGAGTAGGTGCCCCTGCCCAGGTACAGCCCGTCCGCCGAGCGGACGTCGACGACGCCCCCCGCGCTCTCGCGGCCCTCCATGCGGCCGATCTCCTCGCGGTACACGAGGCAGTGGAAGTTCAGGAGCTTCTTCTCGCGGCCGGGCCTCAGGAAGACGGTCAGGGGCATGGACGACCTCCGGTGGACGCGGAAGGTAGCACGGTGCGGGGAGGGATGCCAGACCCGGGGCGGGGCTCGGCGACGCCTAGTCGGCGACCGTTCGCCCCGACGGATCGATCGTGAGCCACTCGCCGCCCAGCTTGACGCGCGCCACGCCCTCGTCGAACGAGGTGGCGTCGTCGTAGCGGCACGGGATGACCTCGCGACCCTGCCGGTCGATGAACCCCCACCTGCCGCCGATCCAGTGCAACTGCTCGCCCACGCGCTCGGGCAGGCAACCCGTGCAGACCAGCGCCAGGCCTCCCGAGAACGGCTCGGCATAGCTGTAGGCCGTGCGCAGCACGACGCGCCCCCGGTCGTCGAAGAACAGGAAGCCCTGCTCCTCGACCGCGCGCGCCAACCCCTCCTGGAAGGGGTCGGGGTAGTTGTCGACCATCCACGGGTGCGCGATCTGCGTCTGCCCGCTCCGATCGACGAAGCGCCAGCCGCTGGCGTCGGCGACCGCGGCGATGCCGCCGGGCGAGAACTCCAGCACCTGGTGGTAGACGGGGGGTAGCACCCAGGCTCCGTCGGGACCGCGAAAGCCCCACTGGTGCGTGGTCGGATCCTCGGCGGCGACGGGGAGCGGCGTGGTGTCCATGGCCTCCTCCACGGTGACGGATCGGGTACCACCGGCGCAGCCCGCGAGCCCCGCCAGGACAGGGACCAGGGCGACCAGGGCCAGCGACGCGAACGACCACGGGACGTGCGAGCGGCGGGGCATCGAGGACCTCCTCTTCTTTCCACCATAAAGTCGACCGGCGCTCTTGGCAACGACCACGTGGACGGCCCAGGAATCTTGTGGTAATCTATTGTAATAGCCGACGATCGCGGGGGCTCTCCGTGCGATTGACCAAGGGCGTGTTCTCCGATCTGGCCATCTGGACGATCATCCTGGGCGTCTTCTTCGGGGCCATGTTCCCGCTCTTCGTGTCGTGGATGGACGTGTCGTCCGACGGCGTCTTCTCGTGGCAGTTCTTCGGCGCGTCGATGCTGGGCGGGTTCGTGATCGCCTCCGCCAACTGGGTGCTGGCGCGCAACGTGGTGGGCCCGCGCCTGTCCGTCCGCAGGCAGCGTATGCAGCGCGTCGAGGAGGAGCTGAAAGCGGTGGCGGTCTCCGAGGGCGAGCGGCCCGGGGCCGAGTCGTTGTGCTTGATCGACGTCGACTCGAACGACGAGTTCGGCGAGGGCGCGCGGGCGTTCAACCGGCTGGTCGACCTCTTGTTCCAGTCGCTGCGCTCCGAGGCCGCGGCGCGCTCCTTCACGGCCACCCTGGCGGCGCGCCTCGAGCTCGACGACCTGGCGTCGCCGGCCTTGAAGCAGCTGCTCGAGCACACCGGCTCCGACGCCGGCGCGCTGCTCATCGAAGACGAGGGCACGCTGCGCGTCCTGGCCAGCTTCGGGCTTGCCGACGAAGCGCGCCTGCTGACCAGCGACCACGTGCGCCGCGCCGCGCGCGAGCAGGTGGGCCACGTGATCGTCACCCCCGACGACGTGCCCCTCGACGGCGTGGTCTCCGAGGTGCGCCCGGCCGAGGTGATGGTCGAGCCCGTGGTCCACAACCGCGTGCCCCTCGGCGTGGTCGTGATGGCGTCGACCCGGCCGTATCCGCCCGAGGCCAAG
>Ga0172370_10002111_pt1 | contig 29144 bp, 23 predicted proteins | sample LakKiv5m_FD_114538 | JGI IMG/M metagenome (GOLD analysis project Ga0172370, IMG submission 114538) | Freshwater microbial communities from Kabuno Bay, South-Kivu, Congo - kab_022012_11.5m | ecosystem: Environmental > Aquatic > Freshwater > Lake | place: Democratic Republic of the Congo...
ACCCGGATTGCGACCTGGATTATGTCCCCAACGAAGCGCGGCAGGCCACGCTGCGCACCGCCATGTCCAACTCCTTCGGCTTCGGCGGCCACAACGCCGCGCTGATCGTCGGCGCGGTCTGAAAGGAGCGCACGATGAAAAAAAGCATCCTGGTGCTGTTGCCGGCCTGCCTGGCGCTGCTCTCCTCCTTTTTCTTTGGCTGTGCAAACGGCACAGCGCAGGCGGCAGACCCGGTTTTCGATGTGAAGGCCATCCTCGCCACACCGTTGAATCCGGAGAAGACGAAGAAGACGGTCACGGATGGCATCGTTACCGAGGAAGTGAAGTTCCACTCCGAGGACGACAACGGGAAAAGCGTGGATATCTTCGCCTTCTTCTGTTATCCGGAAGGCGGCAAGAACCTGCCGGCCTTCATCTGGAACCAGGGCGGGCTGTATCAGGCCAGTACCTGGTTCACCGAGTTGGGCGCGAAACGCGGTTACGCGGCCTTGTGCATCGATTTTCCGATGCCCGGCTACCGTTCCACCGGTGGATACAACATCACCTCCAATATCGACCTGACCTACACCGACCCGAAGCAGCACCCCATCTATCATGGCGCGGTAGCGTTGCTGAAGGCGGTTTCTTATCTGGAATCGCGCGCGGATGTGGTTGACAAGAACCGCATCGGCATGTGCGGCAGCTCCTGGGGCGGCTTTTACACCACGCTGATGGTCGGCCTGGATACGCGCTTGAAGGCCGGCTCCGCCATGTTCGGCTGCGGCAGCCTGCAATTGGGCTGCTCCTGGTTCGACGGCAAGCCGAAAGACGCGGAGCAGGCAAAGAAGTGGGCAACCACCCTCGACCCGGCCTTCCGCCTGCCGGAGACGAAGACGCCGATGAACTGGTGCGCGACGACGAACGACAACTTCTACTGGATGCCGGCGCTGATGGACAGTTACCACCGCGCCGGCGGTCCGACGCATCTGGCGCTCATGCCCAACTGGGACCACGCGATGACGCCAAATATGGACGACGAAATTTTCGCCTTTCTCGACATCTACCTGAAAGGCGCGCCGCCGCTGGACGAGGTGACGCCGGTCACCGTGAATAAGGACGGCAATAGCCTGGTCGCCTCCTGGACCTTCAGCGGCCCGCGCGCGGTGAAGCGAGCCGAACTGTATTTGAGTCCAGGCGACGACGGCAATTGGCGCAACCGCGCCTGGGCCACGCTGCCGGCATCCATCGCGGGCAATACCTGCGCGGCGAAGCTGCCGCCGTCGGACACCCCGTATTACATCATCGGCACGGTGATCGACGGCGATTGCTACAAGAGTTCCACGCCGCTGCTTCGAGTTGACCCGGCGGCATTCGATGCGGCCGTGAAAGACACCATCTACGCCATCGACGGCTGCCGGGAATGGGGCGACTTCGAGGAATCGCAGACGAAGCTGCCGGAAGACTACGCGAAGTGGACCGACATCGATAAGGCGCAGAACACGAAGGGCTACATCCCGCTGCACGGTTATGGCTGCCCGCCGCTGGACGCCGACGCGCACACCGGCAAGCAATCGGCCGTCATCCAGGGCAGCGTAACCCTGCCGCCCGCCCGTTTCGTCGCCGGCGTCCCGCAGCGGATCAGTTGCTGGATGAAGGCGGAGAAGCCGGCCGAGGTGACGGTGAAATTCCACGAGACGGCGGATGGCCAAAAATATGACGCCGAAAAGACCTTCACCGTCGGCGCCGGGTGGGCGCAATACACGCTGGACATCCTGCCCATCGCCGGCTACGACACCGCGGCCTCGCTGACCTTCGCCGCGCCAAAGGACGTGAAGGTGCTGCTGGATACGGTGAGCCTGAAGCCGGCCGAACCGGCGAAGTAAAGTGATAACTGATTGAGTCTGCACTATTACTTAACCGTCCTTATCACTTTCCACTTTTTACATTCCCATTCCCCATTGGTTCCGGCGGGCAACCGTGATCTGCTGGGTGCGCTACAGCCCCTCCGCCACTACCCAAACGGCCCCGGCCGGCGCGCTGGTCTTTTCCCTGGCGCAGGACGGCAAACCGCTGGCGGAACAGGCCGTCTCCTTCGAAAAGAAGGAAGAGATCGATGAACCGGCCTTCGACGATGGCATGGAGTTCGGCGACCTGATGGACCCGGGCGAAATGCCGCGGGCCGAGGAGACGCTGGAATGCGAGCGGACGGCCTTCCACTGGATTCCGCTGCGCGCGACGGCGCGGCAGGGCAAGATAACGCTGAGCGCCGCTTCGGACAAAAGCGGCGCTGCGTTGGACTGCGCCTCGTGCCTGAGGTGATAACCCGCGTGCAGATCGACTTCCCCGTCGCATCGGTGGAATCGGCGAAATTCGGCAAGCTGCAGCATCAGCTCAAAGATGGGGAACTGACGTTTACCTTGCCGGTTCCCAACGCGAACGTTATTATGGTAAGGAAATAATTCCTGATATCACAGGGGGTATCCATGCAATACGTCACCCTCGGCCGCACCGGCCTGAAAGTCAGCCGCCTGGCGCTGGGCGGGTTGTTCGTATCGAAAGTGGGCGCCGAACTGGCGGACGGCATCCGCGCGGTGCATCGCGCCCTCGAGCTGGGCGTGAATTACATCGACACCGCGCCCGGTTACGCGAACAGCGAAGAGGTGCTCGGTCAGGCGCTGAAGGATATTAAGCAACCAGTCATCCTCTCGACGAAATTCGGCGGCAGACCGCAGCCCTTCGACCCAAAGGATCCCGCCGGACTGCGCGCTTCCTTCGAGGAGAGCCTGCGCCTGCTGGGCCGCGACTATATCGACTTGCTCATCATCCACGAACCCGACAGGCCGCGGCAGTATGACTGGTGGGACGATTGGCAGGATCTGCGCGGCCCCGTGCTCGACGTACTGGCGGACCTGAAGGCGCAGGGGCGGGTGAAATACATCGGTCTGGGCGGCACCACCGCGACTGAGTTGGCCTTCCTCTGCCGCTCCGGCCTCTTCGACGTGGTGCTGGCCGCCTACAACTACAGCCTGCTCTGGCGCGAAGACGCCCTCGACGTCATCCCGTCGGCGAAGGCGAACAACATGGGCGTGATCATCGGCTCGCCGCTGCAGCAGGGCGCGCTGGCCCGCCGCTTCGACGACGTGATGGATGACCCGCGCGTCTACTGGCTGTCGAAGCCGCGCCGCGAGCAGTTCAAAGCCCTCTATGCCTTCGTGGACGAGATCGGCATGCCGCTGCCCGAGCTGGGCCTGCGCTTCGTCATCTCCAACCCGGACGTGGACACCGTGCTGATGGGCGCGCGTTCGGCCATCGAGGTAGAGCAGAACGTGGCCGCCGTGGAAAAAGGGCCATTGCCGGCTGACATCCTCTGCCGCCTTGATGAGATCGCCGCCATGGTGCCCTTCCGCCCCTTCGGCGAGCCCTTCGGTATCGGCTGGTTCCTCCCCAATCCGCTCAACAGCTATCGCGGCATGGGCGTGGCCTAGTCTTTGTGCCTTCGTGTTTCAAAGTGAGACCAGCATGACCAGTAAAGCACGCGTTTACGCCACCCTCGATTTTCAGGGGCCGGATCGCCTGCCGGTGCAGCAGTGGGCGCTGCCGTCCACCTGGTTCGGTCGCGAGCAGGAAGTCACCGCCTTGCGCGTTCGTTATCCGGGAGATTTCGCCGGCGCTGCTTATGCTGATCCGCTGGCATTCGCGAACTGGTGGCGCAAGGGCTGCTGGCTCGACCCCTGGGGCATCGAGTGGCGCGTGCTGCAGGAAGGCATGCATGGAGAGGTGAGGCGCGCCCCGCTGGAGGATTACGACCGGCTGTCCAACTATCCCTGGCCGGTGAATGCGGTGCACTACGGCTGGGAGGATACCGAAGCGAGTATTGCCGCCAACCACGAGCGGTTTATCATGGCCGGCGGCTTCAATCCCTTCGAGCGCATGCAGCACCTGCGCAAGACGGAAAACCTGTACCTCGACCTGGCGGATGACGAGTGCGACGCGGTCTACGAGCTGCGCGACTGCGTCTTCGCCTTCTACCGGCAATACGTCGAGCGCTGGGTGAAATATGACGTGGATGCCATCAGCTTCTTCGACGACTGGGGCAGTCAGCGCAGCCTGCTCATCTCCCCCAAGAAATGGCGTGAGTTCTTCAAGCCCAAGTATAAGGAGCTTTTCGATATCGTGCTCGATGCCGGCAAGCGCGTCTTCCTGCACAGCGACGGGTACATTGCCGACATTTACCCCGACTGGATCGAGCTCGGCGTCAGCGCCGTCAACTCGCAGGTCTGGTGCATGGGCCTGGCAACGCTGGCGCCGTTCGCCGGGCAGATCACCTTCTGGGGTGAATTGGACCGCCAGCACACGCTGCCCCACGGCACGCCCGCCGACATCCGTGCCGCGGCGCAGCAGATGGCCAACGCGTTTTACCGCAACGGCGGCTTGATCGGACAATGCGAGGTCGATCACCTGACCACGCTGGAGAATATCGAGGCGGCATTCACCTGCTGGAACGAGATCGAGCTGCCGGGAGGCCGAGATGCGAGATGATGAATTCATGCGCCGGGCGCTGGAGAAAGCGGCGGAAGGGGTGGCTGCGGGGCAGACGCCTTTCGGCGCGTGCATCGCGCGGGGGGACGAGGTGGTTGCCTGCAGGCATAACTGCGTATGGGCGGAAACCGAGATCACCGCGCACGCGGAGATATGCGCCATCCGCGAGGCCTGCCGGGTGCTTGGTTGTGTGAATCTGGCCGGTTGCACGATCTACACCACCTGCGAGCCGTGCCCGATGTGCTTTTCCGCCTGCCACTGGGCGCATCTCGACCGCATTGTCTACGGCGCTGCCATCGCTGACGCGCAAGCCGCCGGCTTTCGCGAGCTGACTATCCCCGCCGAAGAGATGAAACGCCTGGGCGGCAGCCCAATCGTTCTGCAAGGCGGCGTGCTGCAGGAAGAGTGCGCACGGTTGATGCGCGAATGGGCAGGGGGACCGGGGCGGAAGACGTATTGAAGGTGGCGAGTTTCTTTCTCTCTAAAGCTGAAATCATCGATGGAATACGACATATTTCGTTAATACTTGCTTATTTTGAGTGAAAGCAGCATTCACTATCAATGATTTGCCATCCGGCGACAGATAGCTCTCGATCAAGTTGTAATAATGCCAACCGACACGAATCGTTACACCGGGATTTTCCGGGTAATGTGTCGGGATGCCCAGTTGCGCACGAAGGCGTCCCGGACGTTCAAAGAGTTGATAATCGGTAAGGCCGCCCGGATGTATAATTTTTTGAAAGATATTCTGGTCTGTTTGCGATCGCAATAATCGAATAATCGCATATCGACCATGGTCAGCCCAGTTACGTTCCATAAGAATGGGAGCTTGCTTGCCCTTACCCAGGTTGCCCGGATAAGGTGGTGTCCAATCCGCATCAGACATATCGTAACTCGTTGCGGCTCCATTCCGAAGCGACGCCTCGTAGATTGCCTCCCCTTTCGCCTGCAAGATCTGCTGAGTATGGGTAATAATGCGATCACCCGCGGTTGAGAGTGATACCAGATCATAATCATGCTGCTGATTGTGCTGCCAGAAGCAGATAAAGCGATGATCGTCATTTGTAGGAAAACAGTAATAGTAGTTATCCACTGTAAAATGACGGGACGGTTGAATTACCCCTTTTGCCCGAATACCCTCCTCGCCGACCGCCCATATCTGCACCTCTTTGCCCATCTCCTGCGTGAGGAGTATCTCCCCGATATGCCAGATCACGACGCGAAGAGTCGTGGAATAACGTATGGGAATCAAACGATTTATGGTCTCCCGGTCATCCTGCCAGGCGCGGAGATGCAGCGAATCGCCTTCACGATACACAACAGCCGCCGTGCGGCCATCTTGCGAGGCATCGCTCCAGACTTCCATCGGATTTTCATTCGGAGTCGGATCGAGCCAGGTGCGGCGCCATTTGAGCTTCCCTTCCCAACCGTAGAGTGTCAAAGTATTAGTGTTCGTGAAAAGAAGTCCGGCCCGCAGTTGGGCGGTGGGATAGTTGCCGCCATCTGGCGTAAATTCCGTCAGGTAGTGAAAATCACCGCTGGGTTGTTGCTGTTGATTCCACCACATTACTATTCCAAATCCGGCAACCAACAGCACTATGCCGCTTATTAGCCATCGCCAGAAGATGCGATTCCGCATAATTCACCTCCATGAGTTTACCGTTAACCGGCGGAGCTCTCGCTCCCTTCCAGACTGTGAATCAACCTTCCATCGCTGACTTATGTCCGGATAGACTTTCGATATTGTTGCACCGCGTCTCGCATGGCGTAAAAATTTTCCAGCGGCACCGCTTCAGTAATGTTGTGGCTGGAGGCGGCGATGTAGCCGCCGCCGGGGGATAGGCGTTCCAGGTGCTCGGTAGTGTCCTGCGTCACTTCCTCGGGGGTGCCGTAAACCAGCACGCCGGCCAGGTCGATGTTGCCGTGGAAGGCCATGCGGTCGCCGTATTGTGCCTTGAGCGCGTAAATATCTTGCAAGCCTTCGCACGGCTCGACGGGGTTGACGACGTCGATACCCAGCGCGATGAGCTCCGGCATCATCTCGGTGAAGTTGCCGTCGATGTGTAGGGAAACCGGCTTGCCGGCGTCTTTGATCATCTTCACCCGGCGGCGCAGGCTGGGCAGCTCGAACTCCTCGACATGCTCGCGCGACATCATCAGCCCTGCCTTGGCGAAAGCGATGAAGCTGACCTGAATGACGTCGATTGGATAGGTGAGCGCCATCTCCAGTTCGCGCAGGCAGAACTCCTCCAGCAGCGCTTGGAAGTCGCGGATGAATTGCGGGTCGTCATAGAGCGCCATGTAGTAGTCCTGGTAGCCGACCGCGGTGGTCACCAGGAACGGCGCCTGCGTGGCGGTGTATTTGAAGCCGAGTCCGGTGCCGTCGATGGCCGCCAGCACGCCGGCGATGTCGCGCTCGTATTCGCCCAGGTCGGGGTACCACACATCCCGCAGCGCATCGCGCGTCTTCATCACCCCGTCCACGTAGTGCTTGCGCCCCTCGGCGTCGATGTAATTCTTCCGTCCCAGCTCCCACACGTGTCCCAGGTAGACCAGGTCGTTGCCGGCGCGGAGATTCACTTCGACGTAATCCTCCACCGGCAGCTCATAAGGCCGCACCATCGGCAGCTTCTTCCCCAGGATCTTCGCTGCTACCGTGGTCTCGATCTCGTCCTCCTGGAACGGAATCTCCGTCGTCTCGATATGGCGGACGGCGTTCAGATAGCGGTGTTTATCAGGCGCGCGCATTATGTAACCTCCAGGCTTTCTCTGGTCAACACAAAGGCACAAAGTCACAAAGATACAAAGATATTTTATTCTCTTCGAGTCTTAGCGTCTTTGTGTCTTCGTGTTGAAAATTATCCGGTTGGCGGCCAGACGCCGAACTTGCCCGCCGGCGGGTAATGCCCGGTGCCGAAGAGCTGGAAATCGACAACGCCCGGGCGGATGCCTTGCGGCCAGCCGGTGATGACCAGGCGGGCGCAACAGGCCTTGCGATCGAGGAAGGGGGTGTAGTCGATGAGCAGATCCGTTTCGTTATCACTCTTATCCACGACCGTCTGCCAGGCGTCCTCTTCCTTCTCCTTGATCTCCACGCGGTATCTGAAGGGGCCGGGGAGGGCGCCGTTGTCGTAATCCAGCCCCGGCTCCGCCCACACCAGGCGGCAGGCGTATGCAGTGAACAAAGCGTCGAAGTTAACCGTCAGCCAGGGGGCATTATCATCATCCGCCGGCTGCCACCAGGTGCGGATGTTGTTGTCCACCGCGTAAAGGGTGGTGCGGCCCGGCGCTTCGCTGGAGGCGCGGGTGCCTTTCATCACGCAGAGCGGCAGCCAGCCGGTGTCGTTGCTCTCCGCAGGATTCGGCATCAGCCCCGGCGCCCAACGCGGCCACTCGGAGGCGCCCTTCACATACAGGTTGCCGTCCGCGTCGAAGCCGGCGGGGTCGAAGCCGATGCGGCGCTCGAAATTATGGTGGTAGCCGACCAGGCAGGTATAAAAGACCCACACCGTGTCCCGCGGTCCGCGCACCAGGCAGCCGTGGCCCGGCCCCTGCACCAGCCCCTCGGTGTCGATCAGGAAGGGGTTGCGCGGCGCATACGCAAATGGCCCCAACGGCGAGGCCGAGGTGTAGACGCCCATGCCGTAGGTGGGGAACTGCGTGCCCGGCGAGGTGTAGGTCAGGAAATAAGTGGGGCCGCTCTTAAACATCCACGCCCCCTCCATCCAACTGATGGACGGGTCCTCGTTGAAGGGGCCGTAGCGTTCCCAGGCGTGGTCGGGATTGTAGGCGATGAGCAGCCGTGTCGGCGTCAGCGCGCGGGCCGGGTTCTCCGCGTCCATCTCCGCCCCCAGGATACCGGCGCCGCCGCAGCCCCAGTACAGGTAGATGTGGCCGTCATTGTCGGAGAAATACATGGGGTCGGCAAAATTGGGCAGCGGCTGGCCGTCCGGATCGGTAATCGTTCCGGCGTTTTCCCACGGTCCCAGCGGGTTATCCGCGCGGTAAAGGGTTGGATGGCCGGAGGCGGTCAGGTAGAACTTGCCACGGTGCGCCATAATGGTCGGCGCGTAGCCGACGTCGTCCAGATTCATCGGCGCATGCCGCCAGGAACAGAAATCCTCGCTCACCCACGCCATGCCGCAGGAGGGGTAAAGGTACCACTTGCCGTCGTGAAAGAGCACGCTCGGGTCGGCCGTCTCGCGGAAATCCACCGCCCGCCCGTTGTTGCGCCACCCCCAGACGTCTTTCTTATCTCGGCACGCCCGCCCGCGCGGGTAATCGGGCAGCGGAATGGGATTGCAGTAGGTCAGCGGAAACTCGCTCATAGCATGGCTCCTTCAGCCCGAATTGGTAGAATGGAAGCTTCCAATGCATTACATTCCGCCGAAGAAGCCGATTTCCCTGCCTTATACTAGACAGATATGCCGGACGTGTCTGACCTGTCCGACTGGTCTTTCTCGATTGACAGCCTTCCATCCCATTGCTACACTGCTTCATGATATTTACATCAAGCTTGCATCTTCGGAGGCGCTATGAAGACGATATTGTCCTTGAGTTTGCTTCTCTTCTTTTGCTCGTTCTGTTTCGCGGCGGAGTATATGACGGCCGTAAACTTCAGCACGGCGACGATCAAGCAGGGCGACGTTTGCCTGATTACCTGCACGGTGAAAAAGCCGACGGACATCCAGATCCAGGTGCTGGATGCACAGGGAAAAGTCGTCCGCACTATGCTCGCTTTCCAGGCAAAGATGAAGGTCGATTACCCGTGGAACGGCAAGGATGACGCGGGCAAGCTGGTGGCAGCGGGCGATTATGCCGTGTGCGTGCAGGCCCACCTGAAGCCGCAGTTGGACAAAACCTTCGGCAACGGAGGCGCGCTGGACGAGTTCACCAGTCCCTTTGACGTAACGCTGGACAAGGCCGGCAGCGTGTTCCTGGTCGATTTCGGCGATAAGATTGTCTACAAGCTGACCGCCGACGGCAAGCCGGCAGAGGATTTTGCGGCGAAGGGGAAGCTGGAGCTCAATTATGCCATACAGGCGATCAAGGTGGACAGCGCGGGCTATGTCTATATCACCGGCCCGTTCCACAATATCGCCAAATATGATAGAAAAGGCAATTTCGTCAGCACAATCGGCGGTTGGTTCCTGGATGAGAAAGGCCAGCACACGCCGGAAAATACGGTGGCCCCGAAGGGCATCGCGCTGGGCGAGGATAAGATCTACATTCAACGCGGCGGAGCGGACGGAGTGGTGGCATACAATCCCGCCTTCCCGGAAAAGGACGGCTTCATCTTCAGAAGCAGCGGTAATCCGTTCGTTTACTCCCCCCAGCCGCCCGGCATCGGCTATTGCGGGCCGGGCATTGATGCAACGCCGAACGGGGTCCTGTATGGGGTGGGATTATGGGGCCAGTTGGTCAAAGCCGTTGATACAGGCGAAGACATCGAAGCGAAATACAACACCACCCTCGGTCCGGATGGCACGGCCATGCGCAATCCGACCGGCGTGGCCATCGCTCCCGACGGCACGGTCTGGGTGGCGGACTGGGGCAACGGCCGGCTGATCCGCTTCTTCGATACCGGCGGCGCGCTGGCGCCGGTATTCGCCTTCGGCCAGCAGGCGGAGAATGCGCTTGAACAGGGAGGCTTCGTCAATCCTCACGGCATTGCCGTCTCCGCCGACGGTAAATACCTCTACATAGCGGAAGACGGCGAAGCGGCCTATAACTATGAAACCAAAGCCGCGCAGCTCTTCTCCGGCGGCCACCGGCTGAGCCGCTGGATCATCGATACTTATGCGGATAAGGTAGAGCAGAAAGTGACGGTGACGCCAGAGGGATAACAAAGCGCTATATTTCCGCCGCATCAGAGGAAATAGCGGAAGAGATACATCGAATTATTATGCATTACAATCCTCCAATACGGAAGGGAGGGGCTTTGTGTCTGATCAACAACTTCCTGATCCATCAATGCCTCCCCCTCCACCGGTGGAGAATATTCCCGTCTCCACGGCGATCTATTCGCCGGAAGATGAAATCCTCTGGTATCTCGGCGTGCTGCGAAGTATGTATTTCGGTTGTGCGGGAGATGGCTACCTGGGTTTTTCGGAACGAGGCATTCACATCTACTGCCGATGTTGGCCGCGCAGCTTGTATATTACGGCAAATATTCTCCTTCTGTTATTGATGGGTATAATCTGGCTCGCGCCGCTACCGTTCATGCTACAATTAGGGCTTGTCGTCGTAAGCATTTTTCTGCGCTGGCTTCTCAACCCATGGGTATACCGTTTGGCGAAGGAGAAACAAATGTCATTCACGCGGGTAAAAATACCGGCGACGTTGTTTCGAAGACGCAGAATCATTTTCATGGTTCCGGACAATCACAACAGATTTTACTCGGTTGAATTCACGGCGGTATCGGCGCAGGAAGCTGACGTGATTGTCCGGCATTTGCAAGGATACCTTGTACCCTAAAACGATTTGCATTTCTTTAATCGAAAAGGAGAACTGCAAGATGACCAGGCACTGGTGCCTCTTGCTGCTCCTGCTCTGCCTGTGGACGCAGGGCATGGCGGCTAATCTGTATTTCCGCTTCCAACTGCTCTCGCCGGTGCCGGCGGGAGTGTATGCCGACGTATTGGCTTATACCCATGGCCAGAACGACCAGTTCTTCGTCGGCCTGCGACCATTACCGCCGTCGGGGGCCAATTATCCGGCAAAGTGGGTCAAAGAAGGCCAGTATTCCCCCTGGACGGCGACCGGCGAAAAGACGCTCCATCCGCGCGAAAACACTGTCATCTTCACCTTCCACTCCAAAGAGGAGATAAAGAACATCGAGGTGCTGATCGAAATCGCCTCCGATGCCGATCAGGCCACCATCCTCACCACTGTTAAAGGCGCCACGGATGGCGATGTATTCTCCTTCCTGCTGCCGGCGGAGGTGGCGAAGGACCAGAAGCTGCTGACCGTCGTCGATCGCACGCGCGAGCACCTGGAACGCGCGCGGGCGGCCTTCCCCGGCGAGCCGCCGCAACTGCGCTACCTGACCATCGACACCGGGGTGGGCGGTTTCGCACCGCCGGGAAAGAGCGGCGCCGGCTGGTCGCCCATCTACCGGAACGAGCAGATTTTCCGCGATGAGCTGGAGACGCTGCGCCGTTATGGCTTCAATACCCTGGCAAGCTCCCCCGCCCTGTTCGAACCATACGCACGGGAAGCCGGCTTCTCTTTTATCTCGACTGATTTAGGCCCGCCTATCGCAGAGGTCTGGCGGCCGGATTACGCGGAAAAGGTCGCCGGCCTCGCCAAAAAGTGGAACGAACAATACGCCCTGACTCCCGAACTGAAGAAAAGCATCTTCAACTTGCGGCTGGCGGACGAGCCGGGCCTGATCGGGAGCGACTGGGCGGATAACGCGGAGGCGAACGCGGCCTTCCGCGCGTATCTGCGGGAACAAGGCTACACCCTCGCCGATTTCGGACTGAACGACTGGGCGGAAGCGCGACTGGTGCTGTCGCGCGAGAAAATCGGCGAGATCGAGCGGCTGTGGTCGGACCGCGAGGCTAAAGCGGCGCCGCTCCTCTATTACCACAGCAAGAAGTTCCAGAGCTACAGCTCCTGGCTGGCCTTCAAGGCCGCCACCGACGAATACCGAAGAAGCATCGACCCGAATATATTAACCTCGATAAATCCGTCCCCCCACCCCATGTATGGACGCGGCATGCTCAGCAGCAACTCGCTCGACTGGATCGAAGGCGGGCGCATGGGCGCGGTGACGATGCCGTGGACGGAGGACTGGCTGGGCGTCAGCGGCTGGGTAGCCATCAACCTGGAGAATATCGGTTTCCTCGCCGATATACTTCGCGCGGGCGCCCGTTATCATGATTCTCCGATCGGCATGTACCTGATCCCCGTCGGCTGCAACAGCTACCTGGCCACCACCCAGAAGACCTTCTCCGCGCTGGGCCGCGGAGTGACGCACTTTAATTACTTCCTCTACGGACCGTTTTACGCCGCTACCTGGGACTTCTTCTCTGAAAATTATGAAGACCTGCGAGCCATCGGCGATGCGACGCGCAAGATGGCGGTGGTCGAAAAAGACCTGGTTGAGGCGAAATACAGGAAGCCGCAAGTGGCCATCCTCTGGCCGACGAGCACTGAGGTGTGGCAGGACAGCAACATCTACAACACCGAGCGGCAGTTGCTCTGGCTGCTCCTTGACCGCAACCAGATTCCCGTTGATTTTGTCGAGGAAGAGGATATGGAGAACGGCTTGTTGGATAGTTATAAAGTCGTGTTCAGCATCGGCGACTGCCTGACAAAAAAGGCCAGCGGCAAGCTGGCGGAGTGGGTCGATAACGGCGGGCAACTCTGGCTGAGTCCGGGCTCCGGCCTGTATGACGAATACCGCCACGAGAATGCAGTCCTCGGCGGTCTTACCGGATTCCGGCCTGCCGCGCTGCGGATCGATAAGAACTTCGGCAATTGGGGAAGCGCGCTGGGCAATCCCAAACCCTTCGCTACTGTGCAGCCGAAAGACCAGGCCGTGCCGGCGCTGCCCGCGCTCTTCGTCCGCCAGGATTTTACAACGGACGGCGAAGTGCTGGCCACCTTTAACGACGGCAAACCGGCGCTGGCTCGGAAAACAGCCGGCAAAGGACAGGTCTGGCAGGCGGGCTTCATGCTCGGACTGGCGTATGCCGCCGGCTGCAATAAGAACGAGAACGAGGGTTTTGCCACTATCTTCCCGGAGGCTTACGGCAGGCTGCTCGCCCCTATCCTCGCCGCGGGGAAGGTCGAAAAGCCGGTTATCATCGATAAGCCGGGCATTCAAACTTCCCTGCTGGTGACGCCCACGAAAAAGGTGATCGTGCTGACCGACTTCACCCGCGACCCGAAGACCGAAGGCGCGAATACCGTTGTCTTGACAGTGCCGGGAAGCGGCAAGGCGAAAAAGGTTATCTCCGCCGCCGGCGCGAAACTGACGGTAACTCAGCAGGGCGCCGACCTGCAGATCACCGTGCCGTTGAATATCGGGGATATTCTGGTCGTTGAGTAACAGCCCTTTGGAGACAGTCATACCGCCGGAGCGCGGATTGCCAATCCGCGCAAGATGACACGCGCGGATTGGCAATCCGCGCTCCGACAGAGGTGAACATGAGCAAGCCTGACATCCGTTACCCGTTTCTCGACACCGACAGCCTGCGCCGCTGGGATTCCGGCATGACGCAGCGTTTCCCGAAGCCGGAGAAGGCGCCCATCACCGGCCTGGAGCCGGGACCCGCCGGCTCGTGGGACGCGCGCGTGACCACCATTTACGGCTCCGTGCTGGTTGAGGACGGCAAGTTCCGCATGTGGTATGTGGCTATGCCGGACGCCAACGACTACGAAGAAAACGCCGATTACATGCTGACCGCCTACGCGGAGAGCAATGACGGCATCCACTGGGTTAAACCTGACCTGAAACTGACTTCGCAGCAGCGCTTCCCCGGTAACAACATCGTGCCGCTGCCCGGCGCCGCCATGGGCGTGGTGCGCGCGCTGCCCGGATCTGACTTCAAATACCTGGCGGCCGGTATCCAGATCGCCCCGCTGGAGAAGGATATCAATGTTACCGGATTGTCCTTTAATGGCCCGGGAACTTATATCTTTGCCTCCGACGACGGGTTCCGCTGGCGGCAGCTCACCGAAAAGCCGCTGATCCAGCACGGCGACGTGGCCGCGCTGATCGCCGATCCGGGGCAGAACCGCTACCTGCTCTACCAGAAGGCGGGAATGATGCACGGGCTGGATATGCGCCGGGCCTTCTTCGTGATCGAAAGCCGCGATGGCGTGCACTGGGAAGGCTACCAGGGCGCCGACCGCTGGCACGAAACCTTCGTCGCCGACGATTACGACGACTTGCTCGCGCAGCAGGCCGGCTTCCGCATCATGGATCACTACGGCCTCGCGATCTATCCGATCCGGGACAACTTTTACGTGGCAGTCGAGAACCTGTTCTTCATCGGCAGCCCGTTAAAATTCGCCTTCGGGCAGAATCCCAACGGCATCGCCTCCACCCGCATCGGTTATTCGCACGACGCCCTGCACTGGCGCCGGCCAAAGGGCCGGCCTGCATGGCTGGAAGTAGGCCAACCAGGCGACTTCGACGCCGGTTTCATGGTCACCGCCAACACTTTCGTCGAGCACGGCGACCACCTGCTGCTTTATTACGGCGGCTCCCGCTACGACCACGGCTGGTGCATCAACATGGACTTCAGGTTTCGGGAGGATATCCCGCTGGATGCCCAGCGCAACTCCGGTCAAATCGGCCTCGCGCGCATCGAGCGCGACCGCTTCGCCGGCCTGGCGGCGTCATTCGACACGCGCTTCGAGGTGGAGGCCGAACCCCGCGCCGGCGATTCGCTTTATGCCAACGTCCGTTGCCCGAAAGGCAGCCTGCGCGCGGCTATTTGCGATCTCGATACCAACGAGCCGCTGCCCGGCTTCGCCTACGACGATTGCCTGCCCGTGACCGCCGACAGCGTGCGCGCGCCCATCCGCTTCAAAAAGGCTCGAGTTCGCGATATTCCGGCAGACCGTGGGCTGATGCTTCATTTCGAGCTGAAGACAGGGGAGGTTTTCGGATATGCGTGGGGAGATGAGTGAATCAGATCGTTAATTCCTGCAGCATCAGTACTTTTAATTCTCGAACGCACCTTAACTTACGGTCATTGGTGAGGAAGGCATCGCAGCCGGCGCAGATCGCTGCTGCAAGGTGCAAAGCATCGGCAAGGCGAAGGTGATAACGGGCAATAAGATCGGCGGCGATCTTTCCACACCAGAGATCGAGAGCGATTAGTTCTGTATTTTGACCTTCCGTCAGTAGGTCAGTAAATGCTTGCTGCAGTTGCAGGCTTACATTCTTGCAGGGAGCGACCAGGCACTCGGCAATCAACATAGGAGAGGTGACAAGTGTAAACTTTCCCTCCTCAAGCATCTTGAAGATCACTTTCATGCGAAGTAGATAATGCGAATTACTTTGAACGAAATAGATGATAGGAGCAGTATCGAGATACAGACGATTAACACTGATAAGCGCATCCTCGATTGTCATCGAGTGCGCTTTACCGAAGAACGTTTCCGTATATGACCATTTCCCCCACGCAGTTCGTCTACCCATTCCTGCGCGTCCTGGCCATCAAGTAAATCCGGCGCCATACCGGCAATCTCAAGCCAGGAGCGACCTTTAACGACTTCGCGCGGGGTTTGATCGACCATATCCGCAACACGCGGACCAGTGCTTTTCGGCTTAATGGTCGAACCGCGTCGTGAACGATCTTTTACACCGGCGTTATATCGTCTTTGCTTCATTCGACTACTCCCTGTGATCATTATACCACAATCAAACCATTCACATTACCCGCATCTGGAAATCAACGGTTCATACTTTCGTTTGTAGCCCCGACCAATCCCTGACCTCCCGGCAGCGGCGGGTAAAACGCATACTCCGGATCTTCGTGCTGCCGGCGGAGCAGCACGCGAATCTCCCGCCAGGCGGCGGTCAGGCCGCGATAGGCGGGCGGCAGGTCGGGCTCGATGGCCTTGCGCAGCGCCCCCAGCTTGTAAAAGGGCACGGCGGCATACATGTGGTGCTCCACGTGGTAGTTCATGTGCCAGTACAGGAAGCGCAGCAGCGGGTTGAGCGTCATAGTGCGGCAGCAGACGCGGAAATCAGGTACGCTATGCGGCAGGCCGGCGTGCTGCGGGAAGCCGCAGAGGAAATTGAGCCATTGGGCATAAAACGGGGCAAAGGTCACCAGCAGCAGCAGCGGCCACCGGTGGAAGTAAACGAACAGGCCGGCCAGCGCCAGGTGCCCGAGCAGCAGCGCGCGCGCCCAGCGCGCCAGCGCTTTCCGCTTCCTCGGCTCTGTTTCGGGGAAGATGCGCTCTTGCCATTCACCCTTGATGATCCCGCGGCTGTGCCGTAACGTCTTTTTCAGCGTGAACCAGAGATACGCCCCGTTGAAGGTGAAAAGGAGTTTGGTTATATAACCGACATGTAGACAGTCCGGTTGGTAATTACCATGCACAATAAAGGGATAAAGTGGGCGAAACCGGAAAAAGAGATGACATGATTAAACAGGACAATCTCGAACGCTGCTATGCCTGGTTCGACCATTTTACCGGACGGTTTTTCTCGAACGATCCGCTGGTCGCCGCCAATCTGCTGGCGAAGGCCGAGCATATCCGGCGCGTGGCGCGGACCGCCCGCGCGATTGCGGAAGCGCTGGAATTGCGGGAAGACCGGCGCAACCTGGCCGAAACGCTGGGATTGTTCCACGACGTGGGTCGCTTTCCGCAGTTGGTGAATTACGGCACCTTCCGTGACAGCATCTCCGGCGATCACGCCGAAGCGAGCGTGCAAGTGCTGGACGCGGAAGACATCTGGCGGCATTTTACCGCGGAGGAGCGAGAGATTCTTACTCCGGCCGTGCTGCACCACAATAAACTGGCGCTTCCCGAAGGACTCACCGGAGACATCCTGCTTTTCTGCCAATTGATTCGCGACGCCGACAAGCTGGACGGCCTGAAACGCGCCGCCGAAGGGCATACCTTCACCCTCCTCAACGTCGATGAACACGGCGCCGCCTCCCCCGCGGTGAGGGAAGCCATCTTCGATTGCCGCTGCGTGCGCCACGCTGATATCGCCACCCAGCAGGATATTATCCTGGCAATCGTCGGCCATATTTACAATATCAATTTTCCTTATTCTTTTTCGACAATTCGTAATGAACAATATGTCGAGCGTATCTTCGCCCGCCTGCCGCGGAATGAAGACTTTGCGAAGATGCAGGAGACGGCGCGGGCTTTTTTGGATGAGCAAGCGTGAGTGGAGTGTATATTTAATGCTCTTTGAGATAAATCAGACCGATCAAACCGATTGGACCGATCGGTCGGATCGGTCCGATTTATCTTTTCGAGCACCGATAATAAAACGAAGCTAACTCAGCCGCTCTTTACCGCCCAGGGCATGACGCAATGCCAGCGGTATAATCACCGTTCTGTCAGCCTGCTGGTTGTTCTCCATGATGGCGAGCAAGGCGCGGTCGGTGATCATGGTCGCCGAGATGGTGTGCGGGTAGACCAGTCCCTCCGCCGTCCGCGCGCGGATGTTCAGGCGGCGGGTCTGGTAATCCAGCAGGTTGGTATTCGAGTGGGTCTCGCGATACCCGCCGAAGCCGGCGAACCAGCCTTCCATGTCATATTTTTTATAGCCGGGGGCGGCCAGGTCGCCGGCGCAAACGCGCACCACGCGGTAGGGGATCTCCAGCAGGTCCATCAGCGCCGTCTCATGCCGCAGGCAGACCTCGTGCCACGCCTCGCTTTCCTCCGGCCGGCAGAAAACGATCTGCTCCACCTTGTGAAATTGATGAACGCGGAAGGCGCCGCGCGCCGCCTTGCCGTAGGCGCCGGCCTCGGTGCGGAAGCAAGGCGAGAAGGCACAGTAACGCAACGGCAGTGCCTCTGCCGGCAGGATTTCGTTCGCATGGTATCCGATCAGCGTCTGCTCCGAGGTGCCAATCAGGCACATATCCTGCTCTTCGATACGGTAGATGTCCTCCGGGAAGAAGGGCAGGTAGCCGGTGCCGTAGAGCGTGCGCTCGCGGGCGGCGACAGGGGTGAACATGGGGGTAAAGCCGCGCTCAATAAGGAATCCCTGTGCCAGCGTGAAGATCGCCCACGCCAGCCGCGCGCCGTCACCTTTCCAGTAGTAAAAGCCTGACCCGGCCACCTTCGCGCCGCGCTCCAGGTCGAGGATTTCCAACTCCCTGCCCAGCACATCGTGCGGCTTCGGAGTGAAGTCGAAGCGCGGTATCTCGCCGCGGGTGAACAGCTCCACGTTATTTTCGTCGCTCTCGCCCTGCGGAGTGTCCGGCGCCAGCAGGTTGGGCAGCCATGACAGCAGCTCATCTCTCTCCGCTTCCAGCGCGCGGCTTCGCTCCATCAGCTCATTCACCCGGTGCTTTAGCACCACCGCCCGTTCCCGCGCCTCCGGACCGCGTAGCGCCTTCCTCTCGTGCTGCAGCGCGCTCAACTCGACTGTCACCAGCCGCAGCTCGGTATCGGCCTCCAGCAACCGGTCGATGTCTACCGGGCACTGCCGTTTTTCGCACAGCTCGCGTATCATCTCCGGCTGTGTTCTGATTAATTTGATGTCCAGCATTTGCTACTCCTTTCAATAACGAAAAACCCCTCCCGGTATCCGGGAGGGGTTTAATTTCGAGGTATGTGCGAGCACCCGGATGCGACGTTATGTCGTCCGGGAGGAGGAGATCACACTCACGTTGTTGAGAATGTCATTCATATCCTTCACTCACCTGTACAATAGCAATAACACCGGCGGCCGTCAAGGCCGCCGGACCGTTTACCATTCTTTTCGGTAAATATTCACTTTCCTTGAGTTTTAATTCTCCGTCACCATAAACGCTGTCTTCATCCCCCGGTCCTCGTGGTTGCCGACCGGGCAATATACCTTGTAAGTTCCCGGCTTCAAGTTGTTGATCCGCAGCGTGGCGGTCTCGCCGGGCTGCATTCTGGACGTTTCCTCCTCGATACCCTGGCCTTCGATCTCGAAAACGTGCACTGCCTTGCCATCGTTCTTCACCTCGAAGACGACATCACCGGCCGGCGCGGTATTCGGATCCAGCTTGAAGGCAAATTCCGTCATGCTTACGTTCACCCGCATCACCTGCTCTTCGCTGCCGGCCACCCGCTCATTGCTTCCCGTGTTGCCGGCGGTGCGCGGCGGGCAGCCGGTCACGCTGATCACCAGCAGACCGGCGAGCAGCAACACCCCATATAATCGCTTCATCACGCCCTCCTTACCTTCCCTGGCACGGAATTTCCCGCCTGGCGCCGGCGGAAAACACGCCGATGGAACGATATGACGACAGACCAAGCGGCATTATGGATATGCCGTCCCCGCCTATGCCTTTACGCTCATGGACTGTCCCGCGCCCGTATGACCAGCATCGGTCGCCTCCCTCAATATCCGTATGTTTCACCACTGGACTGTCCCCCCCACGTGGATAGGCAAGCCTTTCGCATAAGGGGGGACAGCCCCGTGGTAATACGAACAAATTTGAGGAAGGAGACCGATGCTGGTCATACAGGCGCGGGACAGTCCCTGAGCTTAATCTACGATTTCAGGTTCCCCCATCACCGGCGCCAGCGCCTCGCGCGCTTCCTCCGGGGTCAGGTCGCGGTGCTCCATGGGTATGCGCTCGGGCACGGGAACGGATTCCGGGCGGGTTTTCCAGCGGTTGAGCAGCCAGAACCAGTCCCGCGGGCGGCGGAGCACCTCCTGCTGCAGGAAGTATTGCGCGCGCATGATATTTACCAGCAGATCGCGCCGGTTATCGCACGTGCGGATAAGCGGGATGGCGGGCCCGACTCGGATGTGGTGGCGGTGGTCGGGCAGGCGCTCGTCGAAGACGGGAAGTATCTCTGCCCCGGTGGTCATGGCCAGGTACGCCGCCCCAGTGTAAGTCGCCGCCGGCCTGCCCAGGAACTGCACGAAGGCGCCGGGATTGTTGGCGTTGACATCGCCCAATATCGCCAGGCATTCATTCTGCTTCAGCACGCGGATGCATGCGCGGATATCCGTCATCGGTACAACTTTCAACCCGTGCGCCTCGCGGATGCGGTTGAACAGCGCCGTCAAAGCGTCGTCGGCCTGCGGGCGGATGATGGCGGTGATCCGGTACGAGGTTAACCCCACCGCCGCGGCCAGCATCTCCCAGTTTCCGATGTGCCCGGTAAACAGGATGGCGCCCTTCCCCTTTTCCAGCGCCCGGTCGAGGTGCTCGGCGCCCTCCAGTATCGACTCGCGGAAAATTTCCTCCGTGGTCAGGTAGGGCAGGCGCAGGAATTCTACCAGGTTTTCGCCGAGACGCTGATAAAACAGGCGGGCGGTGTGCGATATCTCCCGCGGGGACATTTGACCGCTGAAGGCCAGCTCGATATCGCGGCGAACGCGGCGGAAATGAAGGGGAGAAAGCCGCGGCGCCAGCCACCCGAGACCGCGCCCAATGGCCAGCGCCGCGCCCAGCGGCGCCCGGTGCATTACGCGGGCGATGAAGAAGAGAATTCGTTTTCCGATGGCTGCTTTTAACCGGCGCCGGCGTTTGATGTTTACCATGACAGATAATGCAAGCACGCCTCGATTCGGAAACGGCGGGCGGCTTGCACGTCATGGGCAAGTATACCGGAAAGCAGGCGTGGGTGCCAATGGCCGGATGCATTCACGGTTATTGATAGGGACGCGAGCGGGAACGCGGCGGCAGCAGGCACAGCCCATGTATCCCTATGGCGGCATATATGGCGCAGAGCAGCGTCCACACGCCGTCGGCAAAGACATTGATGCGGTAGATATTCTGATTGGCTTCCGCCAGCAGCAGCTCCGTCGCGCCGGGCGCCTGCTGCGCAACCTGCTCATATCGCTGGTAGACTGCCTTCAGAATAGAATAGTCCTGCAGCGCGAACAGGCCGAAGATAAAGACGCCGATGACGCCGGGGACGACAATCAGAAAGAAGAGGATGCCGTGCCGCATACTTTTACCCCCAGAACAGTCGTGGATTTACTTCAATTTCGGTGCTGATGTAGTGATTTCATACATCAGGGTGACGCGCGCCGGCATGGGCGCCGCCGTGCCGGGATTGCCGTGCAGGTCGATGTGAATGTTCCGCAGCCGGGTACTTGACTGATACGACGCTTGCCAGGACTGCGCCGACAACTTTACCCGTTGTACCCGCGGAAATGCAATATAACCGTATTGCGCTCCATGTCCGAAATCTCGACCCAATCGTATCGCCGCGGTTTGCACCAGGACGGTATCCAGGCGTTTCCACTCCATGCCGTCAAAAAATTCGATGGCAGTATCCGCCAGGCGCGACTGGGATTGGGCATTGCGCAGGTTAACGGGTATGGTTGCCCAGAGCTCGCTTATCTGATCCTTGCCGTCTCCCTCGATTGTTCTGGTGATTCGAATTCCATTTTCGAGGGCTTCGAATCTGCCGGTAACGGCAGTCTGCCCGGTAAGCTCCATGTCGTTCTCGCAGCCGAAGACCGTTGACACCTCCACCCATGGCCTGGCGCCGGTAAAGTCTCCGTTCACGTGGGGTGGACGCATATGGAATGATGTCGAGGTGGTAAATGCTTTGCCTGCCGCCGTTTTACCCCAAATGTGTTCCGTGCCCCACTGGTCGATTCTCGACCAGTTATATGACGACTTGTCATGCCGGGTGAGAACGAGCAGTCCGGTTTTTTCCGTCCAAAAGGCCTGCAGCGAACCGCCGGCCCACGACGCATACGGCCAGGCGCGGGGAACATGCTCGACGAAAAAGCCGAAGCTCCGCGCGCCGTCATGGCCCCGATACGCCCAGAACTCTTCCTTGCCCGCTTCTCCAAATGGCTTGCTGAAATCGACTCCCTCGCGAGCAAAGGGAACGAGCGTCGTCTGCTCCTGGTCGCCATTAACCGCGAATAGCTCGCTCAGCCTGTCGTGCCATCCCCCGGCGGGAAAATAAGGGCAATCCGGCGGCCAGCGTTCGGCATGATCGCCGATCCAGACGGCCGGCGCCAGAGTTTCGTCTGCCGCCAGCGAATTTCGCCGGTTAATGTTTTCGATTGATCTTTGAATCTCCGTTACCATCGCCGCCGGCGAAAGCACACTGGTAGGTTGCTTCGATTTCACCGGACGCGCCAGCGGCCTGCCAACAAGGTAGGTGGCGGCGCATGTTAAATTTCGCCAGACCGGACCGCGTTGATCGTAAACATAAGAATCGCCGGTGCGTCCCGCATATCCGGCGGGGCCATCTACATAACCATCCGGGTCCGGAAAATACTGGTAGAGCTTAAAGTCGATCATCAGTTCCAGCACGTCATCGAGGAAATCCCAGTCTGGGCTGCCCAGCGTGGCGGCCCGCGCCTCGGTCAGGTAATACAGCGATACGCCGTTATACGTCGTCTCCGGGCTTTCGTTTTCACCGATATAGCCGGCGGGATAGAAGGTGCCGCGTTTGCTGTCGAGTTTAGCGAGACTCCCGTCTTCGGCACCGAAAAGAAAGCGCCGGGCAACCCGCACGGCTTTGTCCTTCATCGCCGGGTATTCGACGGCGGCATAAAGCTTGCCTACCGCCGCCACCGCGCGCATGTCCATGTTGGGTGTTACATCACGCGGCCCCCATTGGAGAAAGTCATCCATCATTTCGTCAAAACACGCCTCGAAGGCGTGCCGTGTTTTTGCATCCAGCAAGTCTTTACAAGCAGTGTAGGTATAAAGCCAGCCGTTCATGGAGCCGCCGAGGAAATCGCTGCGCCGGAAAAAATCCACCTGCTCCATGCAAAGCTGGAGCATCATCATATCCGTTGCGGTCGCAACCAGCGCGCGCAGGCCCAAGGCCCGATTTTGATAAAAGGGATTCCCCTGCCCGCCGTTTTGCAGGGGGAGATCGAGCTGATATAACAACGCGGCTTGATTGCCCCAGCGAAGCTGCTTGATGTTGCCCGCGCCTTCGATGCCGTCGCCTTTGCCGTCATCGAGAACGAACCAGCGGGGATGCGCCTTGACGACCAGGCTCGCTGCCTCCTTTGCCGCGCCCGACTGCAGCCAGAGATTTGCAAGCTGGTCGGTGTTTCCCCGGTAATAACCATCCCAGCTTATTTTTGCCGGTGGCAGTTCCACGTCATCGATGGCAATAGTTCTAAGCCACTCATACAGATCCCGCTGCCAGGCCGTGCCGCGCGGCAAGGCGGTCGCATTAACTTCAAAGGAGGGTTTACCGGATTGCTCGGTATCATCCTCTCCCTGCCCGCGGGCGAGATGATGCTCTGCCAAAACGAGGGCGACCAGTATGAGAAGCACTGTTCGACATGCAAACACAAAACCGGTCATTATGTTTATTCCCTCGGAAAGAATGTGATATTCCAGTTATTAATAAAAACCACTCGCCGGAGGAACCGGCGAGTGGTTTGCGGGCGTTTCGCTTATTGCTCTTTCGGCTTCTCCGGCGGCTCCGCTACTTCGGTAACGGCCTTGGTGGGCGCGCTATCCTCGCCGCCCAGGCCCGGCAGCTTCTTCACCATCTCCTCCAGCTTGATGCCGGTGAGGGCTTCCAGCACCGGCGGGAGCTGGCCGATAATCTGGGTAATGTCGGCGGTCACTTTGCTGGCGGCGCCGTTTTTGCCGTCGCCCAGGTTGACCACCACCATCTTCTCCATTTTCGCCAGCGGCGAGGCGACGGCGGAGGCTATCTCCGGCAGCTTCTCGATGAACATCTGCGCCACGGCCGCCTCGTTGTAGGCGCGCCATGCTTCCGCCTTCTTTGCCATCGCCTGGGCTTCCGACAGACCCTGCTCGCGGATGACGTCGGCCTGCGCCAGACCCTTGGCCTTGTTAGAATCCGCTTCGGCGAACCCGGTAGCCTTGATGGCGTCGGCCTGGCCGAGGGCGATATTGCGCAGCCGGTACTGCTCGGCATCCGCCAGTAGTTGAATCCGGTCGCGTTCCGCCTCGGCGGGCCGGTTGATGGTCGCCGTCAGCTCCTTTTCCCGCCGCTGGATTTCCTTTTCCTGCACGGTGATCTGGTTTTCCTTTTCCACCACCTGCACCTTCACCTGCTCGGCGGTGACGAGCTGCTGGGTCTGGAACTTCTGCAAGTCGTAGGCCAGGTCGGCCTCCGCCTTCTTCTTGTTCACCGAGGCGGTGTATTCGGCCAGCTTCATCTTGTAGTCCCGATCCGCTTCGGCGATCTGCGTGTCGGCCAGGTACTTCGCCGTCTGTCCCTCCTGGTTGGCCTTGGCGGAGCGGATAACCGCGTCGCGGTTTGCTTCCGCTTCGCCGACCACCGCGTCGCGCTTGACTTCGGCGATGCGCGGCTTGCCGAGGGCGTCCAGGTAGCCCTGGTTGTCGCGGATATCGCGGATGGTGAAGCTGACGATCTGCAGGCCCATGTTGGCCAGGTCACTCGCCGCCACTTCCTGCACGCGCTGGGCGAATTTATCGCGCTCGCGGTAGATTTCCTCCACCGTCAGCATGCCGAGGATGGCGCGCAGGTGGCCTTCAACCGTCTGCAGGGCGATCTGGCGAATCTGCGTGGCGCCCATGCTTAGGAACTGCTCGGCGGAGGTGCGGATGGAGACGTCATCGTTGCGTACCTTGATCTGCGCGATGCCGTCCACCTGCACGGGCACGCCGGCCACGGTGTAAACCTCCGGGGTCTTCACCTCCAGCGTCATCAGCTCCAGCGACATGATCTCGGCCATTTCGAAGATGGGCAGCACGAAGGTGCCGCCGCCGCGCACCAGCCGGAAACCGATTTCCATCGGGCGCCCGTCCGCTCCACGAATGGTGCGGCGACGGCCCGAGACGATCAATACCTGGTTGGGGCCGATCTTCATCCAGCGATTGCTGACGATGCCCAGGATTAGAAACATGAGGATGACAATCCCCACGACGAGGGCCACCCCCAGCGAAAGCCAGTCCGGTGCGACTGCTAAAAACGATGGGAACAGTTGCATTCCATTACCTCCTTCCCGATGTTTCGGGGCGATCTGCTGTCCTGTCACTTCCGTGTGCGTATATGCGGTTATGGGATGCTTATCAGGCTCACGGCGACAGGCAACGATGTAATACCTGTAGTTATTTTTCTATTTATATCAGATAAAATCCTTTTTTTCTTCGGTGAAATATTTGAAATTCGGCGTTATACCAGCGGCAACATTCATATAGAGCGGCTGCGCCGCAACCAAAGACAAAATCTGCGCCTGTTGGCGAGAAATCGCGGATTAGTAATAATACAAGGCAAGGAGGAGATTCGCAGTTGGGCGGCGAAACTCTATTTGAAAGCTCAACGCGAAAGGGAGACACTGCAATGTCACGCTGGTTAGTCGTTTTATCCCTGGCCGTGGGATGCGCCATGTTTTGCCGGACCAACTGGATGGCCGTACCCGCCTGTGCCGCCGAAGACGAAGCCGAGGTGATTATGGAATATACCGGAGATCACGAAGGCATGATGGTAGTCGAAGCCGAACCGGCAGAGCAATTCCCCACTAAAGCGCTCATCCGGGACATGGTCGTACAGGGTAAAATGACCGAAGCGGAGTCGTCTTATCTGACCTGGTCCTCTTATTGGAAGGAGGACGATCCGGCGTTGATCATCGCCGTGCTGCGCGGCAAACTGATGGACGAATTCCGCAACGGCAACAATGCCGCGCTGATCGCGCTGGCGCAGGCCGGCGACGGTGAAGCGTTGAACGTGTTGGGCGCGCAGGTGCTCGCCGGCGGCGAGAACTGGCCTCCCAGCGACTTGATCCCGGCGATACGGCTCATCGGAAACACCGGCGATAAAAACGCGCTGAATATACTCCGCTCGGTGCTCTATAACGAAGACGCCGGCGTCGTCAACGCGACGATCGAGGCGCTGGGCGACATCGGCGACGCGCGCATCGCTCCCGAATTGAATAAGCTGTTCGACGATGCCGATCCGTTGCGAAGCGTGGCGCTGGCGCGCGCGCTGGCGAAGCTGGGGAAGGCAAAAGAAGTCAAGGCACGTTTCCTGCCGCAGCTCCAGTTCCCGTTGCCGGGCGTGAGTGAAAAGGCCGCCCTCGTGCTGGCCTCCATCGGCCAATCGAAAGGCTGGCCGCTGGTGCAAAACATGCTTCAGACAAAGGAGCCTCCTTATTATCCACTGGCCATCACAGCGTTGACCTCGCTGCCCACCCGCGAAAGCGCCGCCTATGTGAGTGAGGCGCTTGTCGGTGAGGAAGAGGAGCAGCTTGCGGCCCTGCAAAGTATCGATGTATTGCCCGACGATAAAATCGACGCCGCGCTGATAATGATAATGCGCGATGAAGCGCGACCCGTCGGCGTGCGCATGGAGGCCATCCGCCTGATTGCCGCCCGCCGCCTCGATGACATGGCCGGCGAAATGCGCGTGCTGGCGACAAAACTTGGCGGTGAGGATGCGGAGGTAAAAGGGGCGGCGATGCTGTCTCTTGCGGACTTTGGCGCGCTGAAAGCACTCTCAGTGCGCGATGTGGTCCGCCAGCGCATCACCAGCGACGAAGAGCCGGTCGCCCTTGCCTCTCGCGCCGTGCTGCTGTCCTACGCATTGAAAACGAACGAGCTGCAAGCGAAGAAATAACGGCTATCCAAGCAAAAAAACCGCCGGAGGCGCGCCTCCGGCGGTTTTTTTGCTTAACTCGGGTTATTGTCCGAATGGTCGGACTGTCTGATTGGATCTGACTGAGTCTGACATGTCCGATCCCTAACCCCTATCCCGGGATATTCGGCAGGCTGGCCAGGCCTTGCTTCAGCTCTTCTTCGGGCATGGCGTAGTCGGTAAGCTCGCCGTGCAGGAACTTGTCGAAACCGGACAGGTCGAGCAGTCCATGGCCGCTGAAGTTGAAGAGAATGGTCTTCGCTTCGCCGGTCTGTTTGCACTTCTCCGCTTCCACGATGGCGCAACGGATGGCGTGCGAGGTTTCCGGCGCGGGAATCCAGCGCTCGGTGCGGGCGAAGAGCACCGCCGCCTCGTAGCACTCGACCTGGTGGAAAGCTTGCGCCTCGATGACGCCGGCATTCAGCAGCAGGCTGACCAGCGGGGCGGCGCCGTGGTAGCGCAGCCCGCCGGCGTGGATGGGCGCCGGAATGAAGCCGTGGCCGAGGGTATACATCCGCAACAGGGGCGTCATGCCGGAGAGGTCGCCGAAATCATAAGTATACGGCCCGCGGGTGAGCGTGGGCGAGGCATGCGGCTCGGCGGCGATGATGCGCGTCTGTTTGCCTTCGCGCAGCTTGCGGCCCGCGAAGGGGAAGCTGAGTCCCGCGAAATTCGAGCCGCCGCCGTGGCAGCCGATGACGATATCCGGATACTCGCCGGCCAGTTCCATCTGCTTGAGGGCTTCCTCGCCGATTACCGTCTGATGCAGCAGCACGTGGTTGAGCACCGAGCCCAACGAGTAGCGCGTATCGTCGTGCTGCACGCAGTCCTCCAGCGCCTCGGAGATGGCAATGCCCAGGCTACCCGGGGTGTCCGGATGCTCGGCCAGCACGCGCTTGCCGGTTTCCGTCTTTATGCTGGGGCTGGGGAAGCACTCCGCGCCCCAGGTTTCCATCATCACGCGGCGGTAGGGTTTCTGTTCGAAGCTGATGCGCACCATATAGACGGTGCATTTCAGGTCGAAGATGGAACAGGCCATGGCCAGCGCGCTGCCCCACTGCCCGGCGCCTGTCTCGGTGGACAGGCGCTTCACGCCTTCCTGTTTGTTGAAGAAGGCTTGCGCGATGGCGGTGTTGGGCTTATGGCTGCCTGCCGGACTGGCGCCCTCATACTTGTAATAGATATGTGCGGGAGTGTCCAGCGCTTTTTCCAGGTTGCGGGCGCGGAAGACCGGCGTGGGGCGGTAATACTTGTATATTTCGCGCACATCGTCCGGAATCTCGATCCACGGATCGGCGCTCATCTCCTGCGCCAACAGACCCATCGGAAAGATGGGCGCCATATCCGCCGGGCCGATGGGCTGGCCGGTACCCGGATGCAGCGGCGGGCTGGGCGGGTTCGGCAGGTCCGGCGCAATGTTATACCATTTGTCCGGCAACTCGCTCTGCGGCAGGTCAATGCGGGTGGTAAGCAAAATCGATCTCCTCCCTTTTCGGTATGAACCGTAATGATGTCGCCCGCGCCCGGCCTTACCGCGGCATATGGCAACTACAGGCGTCACAAGGCTTGGGCTTGTCTAGACTCATTATCAAATTTACTATCGGAACTGTCAAGTTCAATTGGATGTCACAGGCTCCGTCAACGCCTTCACGGCTTCGTCCCACATAGCAATCTCATCGCGAATGCGGTCGAGGATGGCCGGATCGTCGGTCTTATTAAGCGCCTGTTGCAGATACTCGCTCGCCTTCACCTGTACCGCCGGCGGATAAATTTTTCGGGGATCTCCCAACCCCCAGTTGACGCCTTTTACCGTTGCGTCCATGGCTGCCTGTTCAATCGTCTGATAGAACTTCATCATCGGCGCGGCCGCCGGGCCGTATAGCTTACGACATGCTTCGCTCATCACCTGGCGGGCGGTCACTTTGGGGTTCCACAGTCCGCGCGCGCCGACGTAGTGCAGGGGCCAGCGCAGCGGATAGGGATCTGGTTTCTTTTCAAATCCGTATGTCTCGTAGTCAATATAGCGGATGCCATTATTGTGCCAGAACCGCAGATTCTTCAGCGCTGTTTCGCCCGAATACCAGGGAATGGATTGCCATGGCGGCTGGTTGGCCGATGGAATCCACCATTCGTATACTCCGACCAGTCCGCCGGTATGCTGCCATCCCGCAAAGTTACGTAGCTCCCGCGTATTGCGGCCTTCCGGAATCTCAGGATATTCCAGCGGCTTCAAATGGTCGCCTTGATTGACGATCATCACCTGCACGCCCGGCTCGGCTTTCACCATCGGCTCCGGCGGCGCATGAGACACCCAGTAGGCGAGGAAGTTCAGGCGGAACCGGCCAGGATAATCATTCCGCAGCTCACGGGCCACCGCATTAGCGAACTTCAGCATGCGGGCGCTGATATTTCCCGCC
>Ga0172370_10002113_pt1 | contig 29126 bp, 31 predicted proteins | sample LakKiv5m_FD_114538 | JGI IMG/M metagenome (GOLD analysis project Ga0172370, IMG submission 114538) | Freshwater microbial communities from Kabuno Bay, South-Kivu, Congo - kab_022012_11.5m | ecosystem: Environmental > Aquatic > Freshwater > Lake | place: Democratic Republic of the Congo...
CTCCGGTGCTGCCGGCTCCGTGATCGAGGCCTTTGGTCACTTTTTGATTGGTGGCAATTTTGCCGTCGGCCTGATCGTTTTCTCGATTTTGGTTGTGATCAACTTTGTGGTGGTTACCAAAGGCGCCGAGCGCATTGCCGAGGTGTCGGCGCGCTTTGCCCTGGACGCCATGCCGGGCAAACAGATGGCAGTGGACGCTGACCTTAACGCCGGTCTGATCAACGAAGCGGAAGCCAAGCGCCGCCGCGCTGAGGTGGGCGAAGAAGCCGACTTTTTTGGCTCCATGGACGGCGCGTCCAAATTTGTGCGCGGCGACGCCATTGCCGGCATCCTGATTTTGCTGATCAACATCTTTGGCGGCTTTACCGTGGGCGTATTGCAGCACGGCCTGAGCGCCTCACAGGCGGCAGATAGCTACATCCTGCTGGCGGTAGGCGACGCACTGGTCGCGCAGATTCCGGGGCTGCTGATTTCGGTGGCAGCAGCGATGGTGGTGTCGCGCGTGGGCAAGGAACGCGACCTAGGGCACCAGATTGTCAGCCAGATGTTCATCTCGCCGCGTGCCATTGGCATCACGGCCACCATCATGGGTATTCTGGGTGTGATCCCCGGCATGCCGCATACCGTGTTTCTGGGCGTCGCCATGGTGCTGGGCTACGGTGCCTGGTTGCTTGCGCACCAGCCCGCACCCGTCGAAGAAGCCCCGGTGGTAACCACACCTGCGGCCGACGGTGAGGCCAGTTGGGACGATTTACAACCGGTGGACCAATTGGGATTGGAGCTGGGTTACCGGCTGATCATGCTGGTGGACAAGCAACGTCAAGGCGACTTGCTCACGCGCATCAAGGGCGTACGGCGCAAGTTTGCCCAAGAGGTTGGCTTTTTGCCGCCACCCGTGCACGTGCGTGACAACCTGGAGCTCAAGCCCAGCGCTTACCGCATCACGCTGCGCGGCGTGATCGTGGGCGAAGGCGAAGCTTTCCCCGGCCAGTTCCTGGCCATCAATCCGGGGGGCATCACCACACCCTTGATCGGTACCGCCACCACCGACCCGGCGTTTGGACTACCCGCGCACTGGATCGACGCCGCGCAGCGTGAAGCGGCACAAATGGCCGGCTTTACCGTGGTTGATTCCGAGACCGTGATGGCCACCCATTTGTCACACTTGATGCAGGTGCAAGCCGCCAAGTTGCTCAGCCGCACAGAGACACAACAACTGGTTGACCACGTGAGCAAGCAAGCGCCGAAATTGATTGAAGAAGTGGTACCCAAAATGGTTTCAATTGCCGTGTTCCAGAAAGTGCTGCAACTGCTGCTGGAAGAGTCTGTTCACATCCGCGACATCCGCACCATCATCGAATCAATTGCGGAGCACGCCACCACAATCACCGACCCGGCCGAGCTGGCACGGCGGGTGCGCGTAGCGCTGTCACCGGCCATCGTGCAACAAATTTATGGCCCGGTGCGTGAGCTCAACGTGATCGCCATCGACCCCGCGCTGGAGCGGCTGCTGGTGCAGGCACTGGGCAACCCCACGGGCCAGGGGCAGGCGCTGGACCCGGGCGTGGCCGACATCTTGACGCAAAAGGCCGCCGAGGTGGCGCTCAAGCAAGAAGAAATTGGCATCCCCGCCTGCCTGTTGGTGCCCGACGCCATTCGCAGCGCCATCTCACGGCTGGTGCGCCGCGTGGCACCGCGCCTGCAAGTACTGGCACACAGTGAAATTCCTGAATCCCACACCATCCGCATCGGCCCCATTCTGAAAGGTGCAGCATCATGAACATCCAACGCTTTACCGCCCCCACCGCGCGCGAAGCCCTGTACAAAGCACGTTTGGCGTTTGGTGACGGCACACTGATTTTGTCCAACCGCCCCACCAACAACGGTGTTGAGGTCATGGCCACGGGCGAAGAGGCCTTGGCTGAACTGGACCGGCAAAGCGGACCAGCCCCAACCCAGGGCAAACCAGCACGGTCAGCGCGCCAAAGTACACCGGTGCGTGCCAACCCGGACAACGCCGTGCTCGACGATGCCACCCAACTGGCGATGAGTACGCTGTCGTTTCAGGATTACGTGCGTGAGCGTATGCTGCGCCGCAGACAGGAAGGTCGCAGCGGCGGGTCAAGCCAAACGACAGGCAAAGCGCCCGGCGAACCCGCCATCGCCACGACACCTGTTGTACGGGCACATAGCGGCAACGCCGGCAGTACCCCGATCACCGTACCCTCTGCGGCCGTTCTCAGTGCGCCGACAACCTCGAACATCAACCCGTTGTCCACGACAAACCAAAGCAACATCGCGCGCGAGCTTGCGGCCATGAAAAACCTGATCGAAGAACGCTTTGACACGCTAAGCTGGCTTGGCCAGGCGCGCCAGGACCCGATTCAGGCCAACCTCATGCTCAAGCTGATCCGTTGCGGCTACTCACCCAGCCTGGCACGCAGTGTGATGGCGCATTTACCCGTAGGGCTTGGTGTAGCCGAGGCAATGCGCTGGATCATGGAGATGCTGGCACACAACTTGCGCACCGACGCCGAAAGTGCACCGCTACAAGAAGAAGGCGGCGTGTATGCCTTGGTCGGTGCCACCGGCGTAGGCAAAACCACCACGGCCGCCAAACTGGCGGGCTTGTGCGCCCAAACACACGGCACGGCCAGCGTTGGCCTGGTCACGCTCGACACTTACCGTGTGGGCGCACATGAGCAACTGCGCGCGTATGGCCGCTTGCTGGGTGTGGTAGCGCATCAAGCACACGACCGCAGCGCACTGCAAGACCTGCTGGGCTTGCTGGCCAGCAAGAAAATGGTGCTGATCGACACCACCGGGGTGTCGCCCAACGACCCGCGCAAAAACGAACTGCTGGCACTGCTCGACATCCCCGGGGTGCAGCGCCTGATGGTGCTCAACGCCGGCGGACACGGTGACACGCTGGAAGACATGGTGAGTTCTTTCAAACACGGCAGTGTGCAACAGACCGTGCTGTCAAAGACGGATGAAGCGGCCAAGATCGGGCCAGCGCTGGACGCGGTGATTCGCCATCAGCTCAAACTGCGCGGTGTGACCACCGGTCAAAAAGTACCCGAGGACTGGGAACGTGCCAGCGCGGTCAATCTGGTGGCGCTGTCGATGCGCAGCACCAACAAATCCGCGTTTGACCCCAAGACCACCGACCTGGGTTTTTTCTTTGCCCAAGCCAACGCCATGCCCGCAGGACGCATCCATGCTTGAGCCCTGCGTCAACCAGGCAGCCGGACTGCAGGCGCTGGCCCTTCAACACCCGCCACGTCTGGTGACGGTGGTCAGCCACGGTCGTCAGGCCGGGGAACTGCCGCTGCTGTGGGGACTGTGCAACTGCTGGGTTGAATTGGATCTGTCGGTGCTGGTACTGGACGCCCACGCGCAAGAGAGCCCCGACAACCCGGGGCTGGCACAATGGCTGGACAACCCGCTGCAACGCGCAGGCAACGACTTTCAGGAAGCTGCTTGGCAAGTGCTGCCCGCAACACACGGCCTGCGCCAGCTCACCGGCCTGAGTGCTTTACAGAACGCGCTGGCACACCTGCCGCAGCAACGCGACGTGGTGTTGATCTATGCTGACGCAGCAACGCTGGCACGCCTGTTTTCAGGTTGCAGCGTCGCGCCTTTGATTGTGGTGCCGCCCGCGCTCAGCGCCACCGTCAGCGCCTACGCTGCCCTCAAGCAACTGCTGCAAAACCAGCTACGCCCGGGGGTGGCCAACCTTGTCCCGGAATCCATCAGCTTTGCACCTGACGCGCCCACCGTCTCCATGCACCACCTGTCACAATATGCAAGTATCTTTTTGGGCTACCACATGCAACCCAGCACAGTCATTGCGAGCCCCCAGCCCATACAGGCGCGTCAGGACTTGCAACACCTGGCCTTGCAATTGTTCGAAAATGCGTTGCCACTGGTCAACATCCAGCGCAACGAAAGGGTTCACTGATGTACACCGCCAAAGGGCAGCTCGACCGCAACGCCCTGATCCGCCAATACCAGCCATTGGTGCACAAACTGGCGCACCACATGATGGTCAAACTGCCCGCCAACGTGGAGGTGGACGACCTGATCCAGGTGGGCATGATCGGGTTGTCAGAGGCGCTCACACGGTTTGAGGCCACACAAGGCGTGCAGTTTGAAACTTTTGCCACGCAGCGTATCCGCGGTGCCATGATCGACGAACTGCGTGACAATGACTGGGCCTCCCGCAGCACGCGCAAGAGCCAAAAAGAAATTGAAGAATCCATGCGGCGCCTGGAGCACCGTTTGGGTCGCACCCCCAAAGAAAGCGAGATCGCGGCCGACCTGAACATGAGCTTGAGCGACTACCAGAGTCTGCTGGGCAAGGTGCGCGGCACGCAACTGGTCTATCTGGAAGACATGAGCCGCAACGCCGACGAGGAAGACGGCTTTCTGGACCGGCATCTGGGTGATCCCGAGGCCGACCCGCTGAACCTGTTGCGCAATGAACGTCTGCGTCAGGCGCTGGTGCTGGCCATCAAGTCGCTGCCAGAGCGCGAGCAGTACATCATGAGCATGTACTACGAGCAGGACATGAACCTGAAGGAAATTGCCTGCGTGCTGGATGTGACCGAATCACGCGTGTGCCAGTTGCACAGCCAGTCGATCGCCCGCTTGCGCGCCAAAATGCGCGCGCACTGACCTTCTCCCGCCGTATTGAACCTGGACGAAGTTTCAGGCGCAAATGACCTTGAATTCGCCGCTTTGGCGGCCAGCGCTGCCGTAAGGTTGTGCTGCCCGGTGGCGAATGCCGCCCGCGTAGGTGTCGCTGCGAGCTGCAGGCAGCAGCGTTTGCAGTGCCTGTGCATTGATCGCAGCACGACGCGCCAACTGTGACTGGCAAGACACCAGCGTAGCCGCAACATGGTGCAGACACTGTGCTAATTTTGCATCTTTTTTTGTAGCTACTTGCGCTTTATCAGCAAGCGCTGTAAGCCTGAAAGCTTGTACATAAAGCGATGCACCCGCAGCCTCCAGTGACGATGCCGACGTGGGCTGCGCCAGCTCTTGTTCAAGCGTTTGCACACACGCCCGAACCTCTTGCAGGCAAGGCTCCAGGGGGTTTGTCATGAACCAGCCCCCCTGCATCTGAAAACAGGAGACCGGCAGCGGCGGGTCAGATCGACGTCTGACGCTGCAACATCTCTTGGGCGTTGGCGAGCAATTTGTCGGCAATCACGCCCGGGTTGACGACGTAAGTGCCATCGGCAATGGCTGTGCGCACAGTTTGGACTTTTTCCAGATCTACATCCGGTGCTTCGCCTGCGTTGTTGGCGTCCCATGTGCGCGCCAACGCCGACACCGTGACAGCTACACCCGCAGAACGCGTGCCTTCGGCAGCAGCCGAGCGCGCCTGAAGACTCGCTGCTGGCGCGCTTTTGACGCTTGCCGCAGACGACTTGTTGCCGGCAACAACGGGCTTTTCGGTGGGTTGGCTGATCTTCATGGTGTTCTCCAAAACTACGACGTACGCAGCCTCGTAGTTTCACTTTCGGCAAAACCAAGTCCAACTTTAACCTTTTTTTCACATCACTGTCAGTATTCACAGTAGCACCCGTATCGTCTGACTGTCCGACACCTGCCCCTGCAGAATCTGTCCGTTGTCCATGCGCACCCGCGCACTCTGGCCCACCACACCGGCAGAGATGGCCTGGCCGCGGGCAGCTATCTCAAACCCGTTGCCACTGGCCACCACACGCACCTGGCTCCCGGCCTGAAAGACTTGCGTGCCGCGCACCATGTCCTGGCGCAACGGTTGCCCCGTGGTCAACAGGCGGTTGGCCGTCTTGCCCACCCATTCGGTCTGATTGACAATGATCGGACTGCTGCCAGTTGCCCAATCGACCTCCGCTACCAGCGCATCGGTGCGCTGCAACACCGTACCCGGTGCTACCTGCCCCTTGATGACCCAGGCAGCCCCGAAAGCCTTGACCGTGATCGGCACAAAGACATTCCAGCGGCTGCTCCCCTGAATGCATCGCACACCGATTCTGGTAGCACCCCACAGTCGTGATCCGGGAGGAAGGTAGGGTTCCATGCGCTGACAAGATGCCAGCTGCAGGCGTGGATCAAGACGCCCGACCACCACTTCGGTGCGCAACGGCTGATCTTGCGGCAGCTGCGCCAGTGCTTGATGCACCCACTGCTGTGCACTGACTACCACCGCATGCGCCTGATCCGGGGCATCCGACACCTGCTGCGCCCAAGCAGCAGGCATCAGCGCGCCGATACAAACCAGATGTATCAAGCGCTTGAACACATGGTGAAGATACTGAACCACGGAACTCTCCTTGGATGGATCTTCACTTTAGGCCAGCACGACCTGCATGAACCGTAGCAAGTAAGCCCGGATATCCCCTCTTTTTGCGGTTTAGAAATCGGACAGGCTTTCCATAATCTGTCGGCAAGCCGTTCCAGACCCGGATCGGGATGAAACGTCCAAGAAAGAAAGCAGAGGTGTCGTCATGTTTGCCAATTTGACCAGTGGACTGGACTTCCATTCCAAGGCTTTGGTGCTGCGCGCCGAACGCCAGCGTATTCTGGCCAGCAACATGGCCAACGCCGACACTCCGGGCTATGTGGCGCGGGACTTCAACTTCAAGGAAGCACTTGGTCAGATGACCCGCCAGTCGGGTGGCGAATTGGCCCGGGCTGGACGGGGTTTGAGCTTGCGCGCAAGCGACGCCGCCAGCAACCCGAAGCACCTGAACCTGTCAGGGCGCACGGGCAGCAGCTCGCTTGGCGTCTCGGGTGCCGTGGCCTACGGCACCCAAAGCCAACCCAGCCTGGACGGCAACAGCGTTGACATGGACCGTGAACGCGCCAGTGTTGTCGATAACTCGGTGCGCTACGAGTCCACGCTTCGCTTCATCAACGGCCAGTCGAAAACCATTCTGAGCGCCATTCAGGGGCAATAAAGCACGGCACTAACGGAGCAACACCATGTCGATGTTTTCTATTTTCAACGTCTCAGGCAGCGCCGTCAGCGCGCAGTCACAACGCCTGAACGTGGTGGCCAGCAACCTGGCCAACGTGGACGCCGTGGCTGGACCGGATGGCCAGGCCTACAAGGCGCGTCAGGTGGTTTTTGAAACCGTGCCCATGGGGGGCGAGGCCACCGCTGGCGTCAAGGTCAACGCCATTACCGAGAGCAACGTGCCCTTCAAGCGCATCCATGACCCCAACCATCCGTCGGCCGATGCCGACGGCTACGTGAATTACTCCAACGTCAACCCGGTAGAAGAGATGGTCAACATGATCTCGGCGTCGCGCTCGTACCAGAACAACGTCGAAGTGATGAACACCGCCAAGTCGCTGCTGCTCAAGACGCTGCAGCTTGGGCAGTAATTTTTGACAGGACAACACCATGTTGACCGGAACCTCTTCCGCCACCGTGACCAACCCGTCTGCCGTGGGTGCAAGCACCAGCCCAGGCAGCAGCACGTCCAGCATGGACGCTGCGCAAGACCGGTTCCTGAAATTGCTGGTGGCCCAGCTCAACAACCAGGACCCCATGAACCCCATGGACAACGCCCAGATGACAAGTCAGATGGCACAGATCAACACCGTCACGGGCATCCAGCAAGTCAACGACACCCTCAAAAGCATGGCCGAACAATTCACCGCCATGCAGGTATTGCAGGGCTCAAACCTGGTCGGGCATGACGTGCTGCTCAAGGGCAACACCCTGGCTATCAACAACGGCAGGGCTGAAGGTGCCATCGACCTGAGTGCGCGCGCAGAAAGCGTCAAGGTCGAGGTGCTGTCGCCTGGCGGTCAAGTGGTGGGCAGCATGGACCTGGGCGCGCTCGATGTCGGCCAGCACGCCTTTACCTGGGACGCCAGCAGCTACGCCTACGGCGGCACCCCCAGCTTCAGGGTATCAGCCACGCTGGGCGGCAAGCCCATTGAAAACACCGCCTTGACCCGCGCCACGGTGCAGTCCGTAGGTAGCAGCAACGGTGCCATGAACGTTCAACTGCAAGACGGCAGTTCGGTGGCCTACAGCGCCATCCAGAGCGTTTTGTAACTTTCTCTTTGACTTACCAAGGAAATCATCATGTCATTCCAAACCGGACTCTCAGGACTCAACGCCTCCAGCCGCAGCCTGGACGTCATTGGTCACAACATTGCCAACGCCAATACCGTCGGCATGAAATCGTCGCGCGCGGAGTTTGGTGATTTGGTGGCGTCATCGCTGGGCGTATCGGGCGGCTCCAACCAGGCTGGCATTGGTGTTGGCCTGGCCGCGATCGCCCAACAGTTCACCCAAGGCAATATCACCACCACCGGCAACAGCCTGGACGTAGCCATCAACGGCGGTGGATTTTTCCAGCTCACGCAACCTGACGGGTCCATCGCCTACACGCGCGACGGCCAATTCAAGCTGGATAAAGACGGCTATATTCTCACCAACTCGGGGGCCAACGTCATGGGATATCCGACCGACCGAAGTGGCACCGCCACCAGCGTGACAGTGCAAAAACTGCAATTGCCCACCAGTGCGCCCATCCCGGCCAGCGCCACCGCCACCATCACCGCAGAATTCAACCTGGATGCGCGCGCAGCCGTGGCCGCGTCCGTGACCCCCCCGACGCCACGCACCACCTACGGCACCTCATTGACGGTGTATGACTCGCAGGGTGCAGAAGTGCCCGTGAGCTTGTATTTTGAGCGGGTTGCTTCGACAGCTGCTGATCCCGCCGCAGTGCCACCCGTTGCAGCCAGCGACAACTGGGATGTCTATGATGTTGCCACCGGTGGTGCTCCCCTGTTCCAGATGCAATTCGACGCCAACGGCAAACTGACCGCACCGGCCAGCTCGCCCACGTTGACCATCACCACGCCCTCCACCACCACGCCCGACATCAGCGCCGCACTCGACATCAGCAAGGTCACGCAATTTGGCTCGTCATTTACTGTTTCCAACCTCACCCAGAACGGTTACCCACCCGGTGAATTGACGGGTTTGAGCATTGGCGAAAGCGGCGTCATCACCACCCGCTATTCAAACGGGCAAACCTTGTCTTCGGGCCAAATCAGCTTGGCCGATTTCCGCAATATCCAGGGCTTGCAGCCGCTCGGCGGCAACGCCTGGGGCGCTACCTATGACTCGGGTCTGCCGGTGCAAGGGCAACCTGGCGTTGGCAAGTTTGGGGCCTTGCGCGCGGGTGCGCTGGAAGAGTCCAACGTCGATCTGACCTCTGAGCTGGTCAACATGATGACAGCGCAACGTGCTTACCAGGCCAACGCGCAAACCATCAAGACGCAAGACCAGATCATGTCCACGCTGGTGAACCTGCGTTAACCCCCAACCGAAAAGACAACCTGAACTGGAGCCACGATGGACCGTCTGATCTACACCTCCATGTCTGGTGCCAACGCTGCGTCGCAGCGTCAGGCGATGCTGGTCAACAACCTGGCCAACGTGTCCACCAATGGTTTTCGTGCCGAGTTATCCACCTACCGCTCGGTACCCGTGCGCGGCGACGGTGCCAGCACCCGGGTGATGGCCATCGAAGCCACGCCGGGCTGGCTCGACATTCCCGGCAGCCCGCAACGCACCGGTCGCGCCATGGACGCCATGACCACCGGCAACAGCTGGTTTGCCGTGCAAGGCCGTGACGGCACCGAGGCTTACACGCGCAATGGTTCGTTCGAGGTGGACGCCACCGGCACGATCACCACCAACACCGGTCTGGTAGTCTTGAGTGACGGCGGCGCGCCCATTACCGTGCCTGCGGGTGCAGAGGTGACTCTGGGCAGCGACGGCGTCCTCACCGCCAAGGTGGGCAAACAGCCTCCGACGGGTATCGGGCGTCTGAAGCTGGCCACCCCAACGGCCGAAGACCCGCTCAAGCGCGGTGGCGACGGCTTGTTCCGAACCACCAGTAGCGCGCCCATGCCCAACGACGCCACCGCCCGGCTGCAACTGGGTGTGATTGAGGGCTCCAACGTGAACGCCATTGCCACCATGGTGGACATGATCCAGACAGCGCGCCAGTTTGACGCGCAAACCCGACTGATGCAGACCGCCGAGGCCGACGACCGCGCCGCAGCACAACTGCTCAGCATGCAAGGCTGATTTTTCAGGACACACATCATGATCAACTCTTTGTGGATTTCCAAAACGGGCATGGAAGCCCAGCAAATGCAATTGGACGTCATCTCCAACAATCTGGCCAATGTCTCCACCAACGGCTTCAAGCGCGCCAGCGCCGTATTTGAAGACCTGATGTACCAGAACCTGCGTCAGGTGGGCTCCAACAGCACCGAACAGTCCACCCTGCCGACCGGCCTGCAAGTCGGTCTGGGCGTGCGCACCGTGGCCACCAGCCGCTCTTTTGCGCAGGGCAACTTGCAGCAAAGCAACAACAAGCTCGACGTCGCGATTCAGGGTGACGGCTTCTTCCAGGTCACGCTGGCTGACGGTACTACCGCTTACTCACGCGACGGCGCTTTCCAGATCAACTCGGCCGGTACGCTGGTCACTGCGACCGGTTTGCCCATCGCCAACGGCGTTACTGTGCCCGCCAACGCCACATCGGTCAGCATCGCCGGTGACGGCACAGTCAGCGCCACCCTCCCCGGCAACACAGCGCCACAGCAGATCGGAACCATTGCGCTGGCGCGCTTTATCAACCCGGCGGGCTTGTCCCCCCTGGGCAATAACATGTACGCCGAAAGCGCTGCCTCCGGCCAACCACAGGCCGGCACACCTGGCGCAGACGGCATGGGCACGCTGATGCAGGGTTTTGTGGAAACCTCCAACGTGAACGTGGTGCAAGAACTGGTCACCATGATCCAGACCCAGCGCGCCTATGAAATGAATTCCAAAGCGATCCAGACCTCAGACCAGATGCTGCAAAAGCTGGGCCAGCTTTAAACCAACGAGGTGCATCATGCGCAGTCACTCATGCTCTATAAAATATAGCGTCTTGCGCTTTATCCATGCTTGTAGCGGCATATTTTTGGCATATAGTTTGGCAGGTTGCGCGACGCTGCCAGGGCCAGTTGCTGTTGAGTTCCCCCCCGCCGAGCCGGTACGCCCCATGACCACCACGACGCAGGCGGGCGTGCCCGCCAGCGGCAGCCTGTACCGCAGAGCGAGCTATCGGCCAGCGTTTGAGGACGCACGCGCGCGCATGGTGGGCGACAACATCACGATCCAGATCGTGGAAAAAGTCACCGCCAGCCAGGTGTCTTCTTCCACCGCCAATCGCACCAGCTCCGGCTCCACCAGCGTCAGCGCTTTCCCATTTTTGTCGCCACAAGACCTGGGCAACCTGAGCACCGGTACCAAATCTGCAAACGACTTTTCGGGCAAGGGCGGCACCGAGAGCGCCAACACTTTTTACGGCACGATCACCGCCACCGTGGTCGATGTGTTGCCCAATGGTCACCTGGCGGTGGCGGGTGACAAGCAGATTGGCGTGAACCAGAATGTGGATGTGATGCGCTTTAGCGGCACGATTGACCCACGGCTGATTCAGCCCGGCAACCTGATCAATTCCACCCAGGTGGCCAACGCGCGCATGGAATCCCGGGGGCGCGGCGCGCAAGCTGAAGCGCAAACAGTTGGCTGGTTAACACGCTTCTTTTTCAGCTTTCTGCCGTTCTAAAGTTTTGCAGAATAGTGCCGAGGGACTCACCCATCATGCACGCATTCCAAACACACCCCCTGACGGCTCTGCCGGGCAAGCCAACGCTGCGCTGGCCAAGCTGGCTGTTGGCCGCAAGCTGCCTGCTTGGCAGCGTTTGGCCGCTTGAGCCGGCTTTTGCAGCCCGCATCAAGGAGGTGGCCGCAGTAGAAGGCGTGCGCAGCAACCAATTGACCGGCTTTGGCCTGGTAGTGGGGCTGGACGGCACCGGCGACCAGACCACGCAGATGCCCTACACCTCACAGGGCATGACCAACTACCTGCAGCAACTGGGCATCACACTGCCCAGTGCATCGGTGTCGCAGTTGCAAATGAAAAATGTCGCCGCCGTGCTGGTCACAGCGCAATTGCCCGCTTTTGCGCGTCCGGGGCAAACCATGGATGTGAGCGTGTCGTCGGTGGGCAATTCCAAGTCGCTCAAGGGCGGCATGCTGATTTCTACGCCACTCAAAGGGGTCGATGGTGAAATTTACGCCATCGCCCAGGGCAGCCTGGTCGTCGCAGGTGCCGGCGCTTCTGCGGGCGGCAGCAAGGTCCAGGTCAACCACCTCAGTTCCGGTCGAATCCCGGGTGGCGCGCAGGTGGAACGCAGCGTACTCACACCGTTGCAAGAGGGCAATGGCATCACACTGGGCTTGCAAGCCAGCGATTTCCAGACCGCGCACAAAGTGGCGCAGGCCATCAACACCCGCTTTGGCGCTGGCGCGGCGCAGGCCATCGACGGGCGCACGATCCGCGTCAATGCGCCGACCGAACCGGATGCACGCGTCAGTTTCATGGCCGAGCTGGAAGAACTGCCGCTGGAATCGTCCGTGCCCTCAGCGCGCGTCGTGATCAATTCACGCACCGGCTCGATCGTGATGAACCAGGCGGTAACCCTCAAAGCCTGCGCCATTGCACACGGTAATTTGTCGATCAGTATCACCAACACGCCGTCTGTGAGCCAACCCAATGCGCTGGCGCAGGGGCAAACCGCAGTGACCAACAAGGCCGACATCCAGATCCGGCAAGAGCCCGGCATGCTGATCGAGTTGCCGCAGGCGGCCCAGTTGTCGGACGTGGTGCGCGCGCTCAATTCACTGGGTGCCACACCGCAAGACCTGTTGGCTATTTTGCAAGCCATCAAGGCCGCCGGCGCCCTGGACGCGGAGCTGGAGGTGATTTGATGAGCCTGGGCGCTTCGGTCAACCTCAACAACGCGCTGGCGGCGGATGCCAACTCGCTGGCCGCGTTGAAAGCCCAGGCGCGCGACCGTACGCCTGCGGCCATCAAGGAGACGGCGCGTCAGTTTGAGTCGCTCTTCATGCGTGAGCTGATCAAAAGCATGCGCGAAGCCAGCATGAAGTCCGGCCTGCTTGACAACCCCGGCAGTGACCTGGGCACCGACCTGCTGGACCAGCAATTTGCGCTCAAGATGTCGGGCCAACCCGGCGGCCTGTCCGATTTGATTGCGGCGCAGCTGGCGCGCCAGATGGGCATAGAGATGCCCGCAGGTGGTCTGAACGCTGACGCGCTGCCCGCAACGCCCCTGACACCGTACAAGACGCCTGCCTCCATCAGCGCCCTGCAAAAAGCGTCGTCGCTGGCGGCTTACGGCCAGCAGCCCACCCGGGCCAGCACCACGCCCAGCGGCTTTGTTGCGCACCACAGCGCAGCCGCAGCGCGCGCTGAACAAGAAACCGGCATCCCGGCCAGCTACATGCTGGGGCAGGCAGGCCATGAAACGGGTTGGGGACAACATAACATCCGCATGAAAGACGGCACGCCGTCGCACAACCTGTTTGGCATCAAAGCCGACGCTGGCTGGCGCGGCAAAGTGGCAGAGGTGAGCACCACCGAATATGTGAACGGCATCGCGCAGAAACACGTGGCCAAATTCCGCGCCTATGCGTCTGAGGATGATTCGTTTCGGGACTACGCGCGCCTGATCACGCAAGCACCCCGCTACGCCCGGGTAGCCCAGCACACCAGCTCGGCGCAGGCCTTTGCCAACAGCCTGCAACAAGCCGGCTACGCCACCGACCCCCAGTATGCGGTCAAGCTCAGCCGCGCCATTGAAACCACGCAGCGTGTGCAACAGCGCATGGCGCTGGTGGCAAGCGCATCATGAGCGGCGTCCTGAACGTTGCCACACGCGGTCTGCTGGCGAGCCAGACCGTGTTGCAAACGGCGGGCAATAACATTGCCAACGTCAACACGCCCGGCTATTCGCGCCAAAGCGCGGTGCTGCAAACGGTAGAGGGGCAATTTACCGGTGGCGGCTACGTTGGCAAAGGGGTGGATGTCACCACCATCGAACGCAATTACAGCGAATTCCTGACGCGCCAAGCCGCCTTGGCGGGTGCCGCCGCCGCAGGCGACACAGCGCGTGCCGACAAGCTGGCGCAATTGCAAGAATTGTTTCCGGGCGGTGCCAGCGGCCTGGGCGCATCGATCACCGACATGCTCAACGCGTTTTCCGATGTGGCAAGTGCCCCCACCGACCTGACCGCGCGCACAGTGGTGCTGACCCGTGTCAGCGAAGCCGCTTCACGCATGCGCAGTGCTTCCACCACGCTGGACGACCTGCAATTGGGCACGCAACAAGAGCTGTCACAAAAAGTCAGCGCTATCAACAGCTTGGCCACCAACATTGCCGACGTGAACGACAAAATTGCGCGTGCCATGGGCACCGGCCAAACGCCCAACGACCTGTTGGATCGGCGTGACCAACTGGTGCGTGAGCTCAACCAGTACATCCAGACCAGCTCCATCGCCGCCACCGACGGCACGACAGGTATTTTTGTTGGTGGCAGTCAGGCCTTGGTGCTGGGCACCACCGTGGCACCGTTAAAAGTTGTGGCCGACGACTTCAGCGATCCACTGAAAAGCCGCTTGGCCATCACGCGCAGCGGGCAAACCATCAACCTGGACGAAGCGATGCTCGGTGGTGGCCAAGTGCCGGGATTGCTGCGCTTTCAGAACACCGACCTGGCCGAGGCGCGCAACTTGCTGGGTCGCCTGACGCTGGCCGTCAGCACCAGCATGAACAATCAGCACAAGCTGGGGCTGGACCTGGACGGCAACCCGGGTGGCAACCTGTTCACGCCGACCGACCTCAACACGGGGAGCAATATCCTCGCGCCTGCCGGTCAGGTCAGCACCACGCTGTCGCTGGACATTGCCGACGTGACAAAGTTTGTGGCGTCAGATTACGAAGTCAACTTCACCGGGGCCAGAAGCGGCAGCATCACACGCAAATCAGACGGCGTGGTGACCAATTTTGACTTTGACACACTCGCGCCGGTGGTGATCGATGGATTAAGCCTGACCAAAAATCTTGCCGACGCCACCGCCGGAGACCGCTTTTTGCTCAAACCGTTCAGCACCTGTGCCAGCAACATCGGCCCCGAGTTTTCCACCCCGCGTGCGCTGGCCGTGGCCAGCCCGTTGGTCGGCAAAATGGGTGCCGCCAATACGGGCAGTTTGCAGCTATCGACCCTGAGCGCCAAAACCAACGCCGCCACGCCGCCGCAGCCGTCGCCGGTGGTGCTGACCTTTACCGGCAGCAACAGCTACACGCGCAGCGACGAACTGCCGCTGGCCAATGCAACCACTTTCACCTATGTGTCGGGGCAAGCCATTACCGCCGCCGACTGGTCGCTGGTGCTGCAAGGCGCGCCCAAGAGCGCAGACACGTTCACCGTGCTGGGCATCAAGGACGCGGCCAATAACAATGGCGTTGACTACAAGCTCAACGCCGGCAACGCCAACGCCATGATGGCGCTGCGCGATGCGGCCACCTTTGACGGCGCAGCGCTGTCAGACGGCTACGCCAGCCTGATCGCACAGCTCGGTATCCGCACCCAAAGCGCCAGTTACGCCGCCAAGGTGTCAGGCGTCATCGCTTCCAATATGGAAACCGACCGCACCAGTGTGTCAGGTGTCAATCTGGATGAAGAGGCTTCCAAGCTGATCCAGTACCAGCAGGCGTATCAAGCCTCGGCCAAGGTCATTCAGGTGGCCAAAGGCATTTTTGACACGCTGATCCAGTCGATGAACTAAGGGCTTGCGCACGCATCAACCCTTGGTTCAAACGCTACACCCCATAACGGGAGCCCCCCATGTCCACGTCGTTTAACCGCGTCGCTACCGCCAACACCTACGACCGCGCCCTGGGCAACGTTTCGGCGCGCGGCACCGCGCTGTCGAACCTGCAAGAAAACCTGACCTCTGGCAAGCGCGTGGTGCGCGCCAGCGACGACCCCACGGCCGCCGCCACCGCCGAGCGTGCCATGACACGCATCAGCCGCATCGCGGCCGATCAGCGTGCTCTGGAGTCCCAGCGCAACGCCATCGCGCAAGCCGAAAGCACGCTGGGCCAGACCACAGAGGTGTTACAACGCTTTCGCGAGCTGGTGGTGAGTGCGGGCAACGCCGTGCACAGCAGCGCCGAGCGCAGATCCATCGCGGTGGAGTTGCAAGGCCTGCGCGACCACGTCTTCGCTTTGGCCAACACCAAAGACACCAACGGCATGCCGCTGTTTGGTGCCCTGGCCAGCGCACTGGCACCGTTTGTCGGCGCACAAGCCAGCGCGCCAGACTACACGTTTGAGGGTTTGCCCGGGCAAACTGCCAGCAGCGACGTGTCGATTCCATTTACCCTGGACGGTGATGCCGCGTTCATGTTGCAAAGTGCGCGTGACGCTTCGTACAACGTGCACAACGGCAACGCTGTCTCACAATTGCAAACCAGCGCCGTCACGATGACCAATTCAGCACTGGTCACCGGATCGTCGTACAACATCAGCAACATCGCCGTCTCGGCAGGTACCTTGCCCAACACCAGCAAGGTGACTTACGACCTTACAGAAACCACAGCGGCTGGCGTGACTTTGCCCGCCGTAACGACCACCGAGCCCGACTACACCAGCACGCCGGGAACCATTGCGGTCAACCTTCCGGGTCTGAGTTTGACTCTGCGTGGGAGCTTGAGTGCCGCCGACAGCTTGCACATCACCCCCAACCCCAGTGTTTTCAGCGTGCTCGACAACGCCATCAAAAACATCAAGGAGGCACCCAACAACAACGCCGCGGCACAAGCGGTGGGGCAAGCCCTGCATAACATCGACATTGGCATGGAACGCATCTCGGCCGTGCGTGGGCAAGCGGGTGACTTGCTCAACCGGGCCGACCGCATCAGCGCCAACCAGGAGGGTCGCAGCATCCAGCTCGAAGCCGACCGATCACGCGCCGAAGACCTCGACATGGTCAAGGGCATCTCGGACTTCAACAACCAGCAAACCGGCTACCAGGCTGCACTGCAAACCTACGCCAAAGTGCAGCAGTTGTCGCTGTTCAACTTCATCTGATTCAGGCCACCAGCGCCAGCGCGCCAAAGTCGCCCACACGCGCGCCCAGCCCCGCACTGACAATCTCGCAACCGTCGGTGAGCGAGGGCAGCTTGCCCGCCACCACGGCACGCAAACGCGGCAACAAATAGTCGCGGTGATGCCAATAGACACTGCCACCAATGCTGATGCGCTGCAAATCCAGCGTAGCGATCAGGTTGTAAAGCATCCGCCCCATGACCAAGCATAGCCCATCAATTATGGCTACAGCCCTTGCATCTCCTGCGTAAGCAGCTTCAAAAAGTGCAGCAGCATCCGGGTAGCCTTGGGGCCCGAAACGGCGCGCCAGCGCGTTGCCCGCAATCAGCCCTTCTACATCACCCACGTTGCCACAGCCGCACAGCGCGTCGGCGTTGTGGCTCACAAACAGATGCCCGGCGTGGCCGGCGTTGCCGTTTTTGCCGCGTAGTACATGGCCATCGACACACAGACCGGTACCGATACCGGTGCTCCAGGTGACATAGGCGCAGTTGTCCAACGGCACGCCGCCGACTTGCAGCGCGCCCCAGCGACGCTCGGCCTCCAGCGCGCCAAGGCCGTCGTTGGCCACCCGCACGTCGCCAAACGCAGCGCGCAAGGGTGCCTCCAGCAAGGCGGTTTGCCAGTCGTTGGGCAGCCCCCGCGCCGGCCCGGCCAGGCCACCGCAGATGTTGGGGGCGGCCAGTTCCACCAGGCCCTGGTTCTGCACAAACGGGCCGCACGACGACACGCCCACCCGCGTGATGGCGTTGCTGGCGACCCCGGCCAACGCACAGCTTTGCTCGATCAACCCGATGATCTGCCGCGCCAGCGCGTCGTTGTTGCCACGCGTGGCGGTAGGCTCACTGAGTTGTCCGCGCACACTCTGCATATCCACCACGCTCACGGCCACCTTGGTGCCGCCAATGTCAACGCAAGCCGCTGGCGCACTGCCCGCAGGCAGCTTAAAAGTGTCGATGGATGGATGAGTGGTCATGGAACGATCTCCGATAAAAAAAGCAGGGGGCAAGGGCTATCAAATCAGCCGCGACACACCGGCGGCGATCAGGCTTAGCAGGATCGTCGTGGTCAGCGGAATGAAGATGTCGCGCCCAAACAGCTTGAAGCGGATGTCGCCCGGCAAGCGACCAAAACCGAGTTTTTGCAGCCATGGTGTCAGTCCGTTGAGCAAAATCAACGCCAGCAACACAACAATCAGCCAACGGATCATGGGAGGGCTCCAACATCCGACAAACGGTTGGGGACAGAGCAAAGTTCGCTTCGCTTCACTGTTGGTCTGTCCCGCAATCTTGAATGGTTGGGGACAGAGCAAAGTTCGCTTCGCTTCACTGTTGGTCTGTCCCGCAATGTCTCACAATGTACGCGTCTTATCGCCATGGTCAAAACCCAGCGCCTGCCAGGGCTCGCCCTTGTAGAAGCCGATCACCTTGAAGAACTCGCCCATCTCGTGCTCCATGATGAGTTGCTGCGCCTGCACGCGTGTCTTGGGGTCGGCCACCTCCATCTGCTGTGCCAGGCCGCAGTTGAGCAAAAACGTCGCTTGGTTGCAGTAGCCCAGCACGCCCAGCCCCACGTCGTTACCCGCCAGCGCGACACCGGTAAAGTTGACGTGCGCGGTAATGTCCTTCTGCCCCACATCGACCAAGGGATCGTCGTCAACCCGGTGCGCGCGGTGGCACATCACCGTGCCCATGTGACGCTGCGGGTGGTAGTACTCAGCCTCTGGAAAACCGTAGTCGATCAAAAATGCCGCACCCGTTTGCAGGCGCTCCCCCAGCGTGCGGACAAAGGCTTCGCCCTGCGCATGGATTTCGGTCAGGTAGTCATGCACACCAGGAATGTCCAGCGGTGGGCGCAAATCGGTGGCACGGTCTTGCCAGGCAAAAACCGGCACGCCATCGCCGTCGGTCCCGGCCAACACCACGCCACGCTCGTGCCACACCCCGGCCACGCGCGCGAGCAACTGCACCGGCATGGCGTCAAGCACCTCGTTGCCCAGCACCACACCGCTGAACTGCTCCGGCAGTGCGTCCACCCAGCGTACCTGATCGACAAAGGGCGCAAGTGTGGCCTGCTGGCGCTCGCGCAAACTGCTGGAAATATCGACAATGGTGTAATGGGCCAGCGGCACGCCCTGCGCCTGCAGAGCCTGCAACATCTGCAGCGCCAGCGCGCCCGAACCGGCACCAAATTCCCAGACCTCTTGTGTTGCGGTGACCTGCAGCGCCTGCGCCACTTGCCGCGCCAGCGTCCAGCCGTACAGGGGCGACAGTTCGGGCGCGGTGACAAAGTCGCTGTCGGCCACCCGCACGCCGTCTTGCACCCGGTACGGCAGCGTGCCAAACTTGGCGCTGCCGTGCGCGTAGTAGCCCAGGCCGGGCTGGTACAGCGCCAACCGCATGAACCGGTCAAAGCCGATCCAGCCCCCGTCGTCAGCCATGTCACGCGCGATATGCTGCGCCAGCGCCTTGGTTAAACTTGTTGCGTTCGTCATAGCCGCAGATTGTCCCTGAATGTCCACGCCCACCCCACCCGTCACGCAGCAGCCCACCGTGCTGATCACCGGCGCGGCCAAGCGCCTGGGGCGGGAAATTGCCCTGCACCTGGCCAGCGCCGGTTGGCGGGTGGCGGTGCACTACCGCGACTCAGTGACAGACGCTCGCAAAACGGTAGCTGACTGCGCAAGATTGGCGGGTGCCAGCGCTTTTTTTCGTGCCAATCTTGCAAATGAAACGGCGGTGCGTCAGCTGCTACCCGCCGTAGTGGCCAAGTTTGGCCATGTGGATGCGGTGGTCAACAGCGCCTCCACCTTTGAGCACGACACGGTGGCCAGCTTCAGCTTTGCCGCGCTGGAAAAACACATGCGCGCCAACGCGGGAGCCGCCATTGTGCTCGCCCAGGCGTTGCACACGCACCTGCAAAGCCGTGGCGCCACCGGCGCGGTGGTCAACCTGCTGGACCAGAAGCTGTGGAACCCGAATCCCGATTTTTTCAGCTACACCTTGTCCAAGACCGCGCTGGAAGCCGCCAACACACTGCTGGCGATGGAACTGGCGCCGCGCGTGCGCGTGGTCGGGGTGGCGCCCGGTCTGACCCTGACCAGCCATATGCTCAGTCCAGAAAAATTTGAGACATTGCACAAGATGGCGCCGCTGGGGCATTCTTCCACCCCTGCTGACGTGGCCTCTACCGTGGCGTTTGCGCTGTCCAACCCGTCCATCACCGGCACCACGCTGCTGGTGGACGGCGGCCAGCACCTGATGCGGTTTGAGCGCGATTTTTCCCTGATGTGACGGCGCCCGCCAGCGCCACAAACCTTAAACGCCGATGACCTTCCACACCACCTTGAGCGCGCACGCGCTGGGCCTGCAAACCCTCACACTGACCGGCCTGCGCTTTGACGCCAACCTGGGCATTCTGGAATCCGAACTAACCACGCCACAGCCGATCCAGGTTGACGCCGAACTCAGCCTGGGCCTGCAGCCGCTGATGCCGCGCGACGACGACATCACCCACGTGCTGGACTACCGCAAGGTACGCAAAATCATCATCGACGAATGCACCGCCGAGCACGTCAACCTGCTGGAAACGTTGATCGGCAAGCTGTGCAACCGCCTGATGCAATTGCAGGGCGTGAAGGGCGTGCGCGTGAAGATTGCCAAGCTGGAGATTTTTGCCGACTGCGAAGTCGCCATCCGCATGGAGACCGGGCAATGGTAGAACGGCTGCGCATCGAGCGCGAAGCGCACAAGCTGGAAAAGCGCCTGTGCCGCCAGGTGGGCCAGGCCATCATCGACTTCAACATGATCGAAGCCGGCGACCGCGTGATGGTGTGCGTGAGCGGCGGCAAAGACAGCTTTGGCCTGCTGGATATTCTGATCAAACTGCAACAGCGCGCACCAGTGCACTTTGACATCGTCGCCGTCAATCTGGACCAAAAGCAGCCTGGCTTTCCGGCGCACATCCTGCCCGACTACCTGAGCCGCCTGGGCATTGAATACCACATCGAAACGCAAGACACCTACAGCATCGTCAAGCAGAAGGTGCCCGAAGGCAAAACCATGTGCAGCCTGTGCAGCCGGTTGCGCCGGGGCATTCTGTACAGCGTGGCCGACCGGCTCAAGATCACCAAGATTGCGCTGGGCCACCACCGTGACGACATGCTGCACACGTTTTTTCTGAACCTGTTTTTTGCCGGCAAGCTCAAGGGCATGCCGCCCAAACTGGTCAGCGACGACGGCGACCACGTGGTGATCCGGCCACTGGCCTACGTGGCTGAAAAAGACCTGATCGCATGGGCGACGCAGCGGCAGTTTCCGATCATCCCGTGCAGCCTGTGCGGCAGTCAGGAAAACCTGCAACGCCAGGAGGTCAAGCGCATGTTGCACGCGTGGGAGCGCCAGTACCCCGGCCGCACCATGACCATGTTCACCGCGCTGCAAAACGTGGTGCCCAGCCACCTGATGGACGCCAACTTGTACGACTTCAAGGGCGTCAAAGCCACCGGCGTGGCCGATGTGGACGGCGACCACGCCTTTGACCCGGACGAACTGCCGGCCAGCGCGCTGCCTGGTATCGCCGTTGTCAACCTGTAGGTTTTGAATAGAATCTGCCTCTAGACCTTATGTTTAAAGCGATATCAGCTCGTTTTTTTATAGCTATTTTGCTGCGCGACGGCAATATTGGGGCTTCCAACCCGCCCGCTGGCGTGCAACGGGTGGATATTCAAATCCCGCGCTGAGCCGCCCTGCCAAACCCACGCCATGCAAGCCACCCGCATCATTGCCGTGCGCCACGGTGAAACCGCCTGGAATGTGGACACGCGCATCCAGGGACATCTGGACATTGCGCTGAACACCACCGGCGTGCTGCAGGCCGGCCGCGTCGCGCAGGCGCTGGCCGACGAGGCGGTAGACGCCATCTACGCCAGCGACCTGCTGCGCGCTTGGCAAACGGCATGCGCCATCGCCCACGCGTGCCGCTGCACACCCACGCCCACACCGCAGTTGCGCGAACGCGCCTTTGGCAGTTTTGAAGGCAAGACCTTTGCCGAGCTGGAGCAGCATTGGCCCGAAGATTCGCTGCGCTGGCGCCGCCGCGACCCCGACTGGGAACCACCCGGCGGCGAGTCGCTCACCTCTCTGCGCCAGCGTATTGGCGACACCGTCACCGCCTTGGCCAACCGCCACGTCGGTGGGCAGATCGTGCTGGTGGCGCACGGCGGCGTGATGGATGTGCTGTACCGCCTGGCCACCGGACAAGAACTGCAAGCACCCCGCACCTGGCTGCTGGCCAACGCCGCCATCAACCGCCTGCTGTGGACGCCCGACGGCCTGACGCTGGTCGGTTGGGGTGACACGCGTCACCTTGAAGACCTGTCGCGCGACGAATCGACGACCTGAAATGCTTGGCAGCCGGTGACTGCTAAAGTAACACCATACGCGCGGCCACCAAGTTACAGGAGAGCATCATGGGCAAACCAGAAATCATCCAGATGGCATTGCAACTCAATGCCTCGGATCGCTATGAGGTGGCAGAAAAGATCATGCAAAGTCTGGACATACCAGACGCAGCCCTTGACCGCGTCTGGGCAGAAGAAGCCGTGCACAGAGCGCGTGCTTGCGACGACGGGCGCATGAAAACTTTAGGCTTTGACGAAGTTTTTGGACGTGCTTGATGCACATTCGCTTTGCCGAAATAGCCAACGACGAATTGGCTGACGCCTGTGCCTGGTATGAGCAACAACAATCTGGTCTCGGTTTGCGCTTCAAAGATGCTGTTCGAGAAGCCTCCCTTCGGATTGCCCGAGCACCGTTCACCTTCCCTGTCGAACTGGAACAAGTGCGTCGCTATGTGATGCATCGTTTTCCCTACATCTTGCGCTACGTGGTGCGCGGCGATGCGGTTTGGATCGTCGCGGTTTCTCACCAGCACCGGCGGCCGGAGTATTGGGTGGAACGAATCAACGTCCAATGAATGCGGCCCGATCGGTATAGCCGCTGGCCTTGATTTGCGCAAACAGTGCGCGTGCCGTACGTCTGTCTTTTTGGGGGCGTAGTGCATCACCTTTGAGGCACTGCGCTAGCTCGTCGGTATACGCCTGCAGTTTTGTAAAGCCTTTGGCTCGGACGTACTTGGGCTTTTCGACTGCGGTTGCGTTTTTGAGCCATTTGTGCACGGTGTTGCGCGATAGGCCTGTGCGTCTGGCGATAGCCAGCCCGTTGCGTGAGTTTCTCGCGCACTTGCATGCGCTTTATCTTGCCTAAAAGTTCCATGTTGATCACCTTGTTTGCTCCTGCCTAAAAATGTGGCAGAGCGAGTAGACCACCTGGCTCAGTTTTGGCTCGGCACAAGCCCTAAAAGTGGCTCAATTTTCGGACGGCAGCAAAATTGTAAATTTTCACGATATCAGAGGTGTACCGGCCTATTCTTTTGCGTTGGCGCCCAAGGCTGCTTCAGGTCATGTTTTGCCCTCAGCTCTAAGCCCTAAAAAATCCCGGGATGTTCCGGCGCTGATCCGCCTTGCATTGCGACGGACGTGACAGGTGAGAGCGAATGCCTTTGAATTTTTGTTAAACCAATTTGTAAAGGATCAGTGAAAACCCTAATATGCAATCCTAAAAAATTGCTGTTCAATGCGAACATATCGCCTATCAATACAAATTGATTGAATTTGATCATATGAGCATCATTCGCCGAATACAGACCACCGCTCGCATGAGTCAGGCGGTCATCGCTCCTACCAGCGGCATAGTCTACTTAGCCGGCCAGGTTGCGACTAATCGCGCTTCTGGAACTGGAGCTCAGACCGCTGAGGTACTCAGCAAGATCGATGCACTGTTGGCGCAATGTGGTAGTGCCAAGGAAAATTTGCTCAGTGCCCAGATTTGGTTGTCCGATATCCAAGACTTCAGCGAAATGAACGCTGTTTGGGATGCTTGGGTGCCGAGCGGTCAAGCGCCCGTCCGCGCCTGCGTTCAATCGGCATTGGCGAAGCCTGATATCCGAGTGGAGATTCAAGTAGTCGCTTGGTGTGCATCCATTTTGCCTGATTGATTCACTTTCCCCTTCAACCTCTAGGAACCGACATGTTCAAGAAAACCCTCGCCACTGCTCTCGTTGCTTTTGTCACATTGGGCTCTGCGGTCACAACTGCGACTGCTCAAACTCAAACCACTTACCGCGCCGGCTCCACGCCAACCGGCGTACCGTTTACGTTCTTGGACACCAAGACCAACTCCATCCAGGGCGTCATGGTTGATCTGTCTCAGTCTATCGCCAAGGATCTGGGCATCGCCATTGACATTCAAGGCATGCCTTTTAGCACGCTGATTCCGTCATTGACTAGCAATAAGATCGACTTGATCGTCGCGGCGCTGGGCATGACGCCTGCGCGTCAAGAAGTTGTTGATTTCACCGAGCCGGTCTACAGCTATGGCGAAGGCATGGTGGTTAATGCTGAAGACAAGGGCGACTTCAGCAATCTCGAAAACCTTCGCGGACAGATTGTGGGTGTGCAAGTTGGCACGGTATATGTCGATCCGCTAAAGAATACGGGTCTGTTCAAAGAGGTCAAGGTCTATGACTCGCTCGGTGATGTGATCCGCGATGTCTCTTTGGGACGTATCAAGGCTGGTTTTGGCGACTACCCCATCGTGGCATACCAGATCGGCCAGGGTGTGCACAAAGGCGTGCGTCTAGTCAAGGAGCACAAGCCGGTGGTGAACGTGAACATTGGAATGGCTGTGCGTAAGGGGGACCAGGAGAAGTTGGGCAAGGTCAACGCATCGCTGAAGAAGCTAAAGGCAGACGGCACTGTCGACACGATCCTACGCAAGTGGGGTTTGAAGTAATCCGACCCACCAGCAACCGAAGGGGTACGAGATGATGCAAGACATTCAGGAGTTCACCCCGATCCTGCTCCAGGGTGCGTGGATTACGATCCAAATTACTTTGGCAGCACTGCTACTGAGCACGTTTCTCGGTTTGGGATGGGCGCTTCTGCGCACCTCGGGTGTGACCGTCTTCATGCTTTCCGCAAAGGTATTCGTGAATGCGATTCGTGGCGTTCCGATTCTGGTCATCCTCTTCTACGTCTATTTCGTGTTGCCCGATATCAGCATCCAGCTCTCGGCGTTCCAAGCGGGAACCATCGGATTGGGCATCGCCTATTCGGCTTATATGTCCGAAGTCTTTCGAGCTGGCATTGAGGCGGTCGATGGCGGTCAGGTTGAAGCTGCGCAATCGCTAGGCATGCGTAAGTGGTTGATCATGCGCCGCGTAATACTGCCACAGGCCTTCAAAGTCTCGCTACCTCCCTATGGCAACAACCTCATCATGTTGTTGAAGGACTCGTCCCAGACTTCCGCCATCACCGTTGCCGAACTGGCGATGCAAAGCAAGTTGATTGCGTCATCTACCTTCAAGAACCTTTCGGTGTATTCGATGAGTGCCGTTGGGTACTTGCTATTGAGCATTCCGTTGATTATCCTTGTCGGTCATCTTGAACGCAAGTTTGGGAAATTGAAATGATCAAGATCCACAACATCCACAAATCGTTCGGCGAGAACGAGGTACTCAAGGGCATCTCGATCAACATTCAGCCTGGCGAAGTGGTCTGCATTATTGGCCCATCTGGCTCTGGCAAATCCACAATACTGCGATGCATCAACGGACTTGAGAGCTACGATAAGGGCAACATCCTGGTCGATGGACACAAGGTGGATCGTAATGAAAACGATATCCACTGGATACGCACTCACGTATCGATGGTGTTTCAGCGATTCAACCTTTTCCCGCACCGCACCGTTCTGGAGAACGTCACCGAAGGCCCAATCTACGTCAAGAAAGAAGCACACCCCACAGCGGTCGACCACGCCAGGCAGTTGTTGAATCAGGTTGGTCTGGCGCACAAAGAGACCTCTTACCCACCGCAGTTGTCTGGGGGGCAGCAGCAGCGTGTGGCCATCGCCCGCGCGTTGGCGATGAAGCCGCGAGCGATACTGTTCGACGAACCTACGTCAGCACTTGACCCAGAACTTGTTGGCGACGTACTGACCGTCATGCGTCAGCTGGCTGATGCAGGTATGACCATGGTGGTAGTGACCCACGAAATGGGATTTGCCAAGGAAGTAGCAGACCGCGTCGTGTTCATGGACAAAGGTGTGGTAGTAGAAGACGGACCGGCCCGCCAGGTCATAGAAGCGCCTCAACAGGAACGTACAAAGGAATTTCTTAAGCGCGTATCCAGTCCGTTGTAAGTGAGTTTGTGATACTAAAACTGTCCCCATCTACCCAACGTACATATCAACCCACGTCATTCTGGAACCCTCAGTACAGGCACCTATGCATATCGTTGTGATTGGTGGTGGAGTCATTGGATTGACTACCGCTTACTACCTACGCTTATCTGGCGCTGATGTAACGTTGATTGACAGAAATCCGCAACCTGCTTTGGGCGGAAGCTATGCCAACGCAGGATCGATGACCGCCAGCCGTGCTGGCCCTTGGGCCTCTCCACGTGCGATTGTCAAGACACTCAAGGGCTATTTCGATCAGGATTCAGCCTTCAAGCTGCAGCTCAGAGCCGACCCCGCTCAATCTCGCTGGCTCCTCGGCTTTTTGCGCTCGGCCTATAGTCAACACAGCAGTGCCAAGCGTGCGGCGATGGTGCGTCTGGGGCACGACAGCATCCAAGAACGCAGAAAGCTCGACGATAGTTTGCGATGGGACTATGGCGGTATTTACCCTCATCTGCTTTCCGTCTATGAAAACAGCAAGGACTTTGATGCGGCTGTCCGTGATGTCGATTACTTGAGAGGGCTCGGCATTGCCGTGGATGTCCTAAGCATCACGGACTGCAAAAGGCTGGTTCCGCAAGCGGACTGGAGCAAACTGCCGATCGTGGGGGCGACAATGGCGGCCGATGATGAAACGGGCGATTGCATGCGTTTTTGCCAGGCCATTGACCGCGCCAACGCTGATTTGGGCGTGAACAGCAGGTACGGTTTGTCCGTTACCAACTTGGATACTAAGCACCTCGGCCACTGCTTGGTGACGGCGGGTGGCCAGGAAGTGGCAGCTGACGCTGTTGTGATTGCTGCAGGGGTCGACTCGGTTGAACTCGCGCGCTCCCAGGGCGTGCGCCTGCCTATCTATCCTGTCAAAGGCTATTCATTGAGCATTCCGCTCGAATCCGGACAGAGACCCACAATGACCATCGCACACGAACGTCGGAAAGTTTTCGTGTCACCTAGTGGCACCGGTCTGCGTGCGGCTGGTGTGGCGGATATCGTGGGGTATAACACAAGCTTGAATGCTGAGCGCATTGCACTGGTTCGCCGTACCGTTGTTGATTTGTTTCCGAAAGCGGAAACTGACCAAGGTGTTGAAAGCTGGTCTGGGTTGCGACCGATGACACATGATGGGCCGCCAATCATCTGTGGTTTTGAGGGTACCGGACTCTGGTTAAATACCGGTCACGGATCGCTCGGTTGGACGTTATCGTTAGGCTCAGCAAAGCTCTTGAGCGAGCTCATTGGCAAGCGCCACTACCAGCCCGACAACGCCTACTTTGGCCTAAGCTTACGTTGAGCGTGATTCGTGTTCTAAAAAATAGGAAAGAGTGCATGCCACAGTTGGAGCTACCCGAATCGGAATCACGTCTTTTCAATACATCACTGAGTCGTGGTCTGAGCGTGTTGCGGGCGTTCTCCAGGGGAAAGCGCGAGATGAACTTGCGCGAAATCGCCGAAGCCACAGGATTGACAAAGAGCGCAGTGCAGCGTTTCACATTCACACTCGAAGCGTTGGGGATGCTGCTCAAGAGCCCAGACAACAAAAAATATTCACTGTCACCCAAATGCCTTGATTTGGGATATGGCTATTTGCAGTCCAACTGGCTGATCGATCAAGCCAACGCCTATCTGGCTGAGCTTAACCACAAGTGTGAGGAAACCGTCAACCTGTCCGTGCCCGATGGCACCGACATGGTGTATGTGGCACGATTCCCCAGCCAAAAGCACGTGGCCATCCACATGGCGGTAGGTAGCAGATTGCCCATGTATTGCACGGCGGCCGGCCGGGCCTACTTGTCAGCGCTCGCGCCAGATGAGGTCCAGACACTGCTTGATGCCACCAACTTCAAGGCGTACACACCCAACACTGTCATTGATAAGGCGCGTATGCTTGTATTGATTGCAGAAGCGCGTTCGAATGGCTACGCCTGGGCAAATGAAGAATACTATCGAGGCGACATCAACCTCGGGGTGGTGGTGCGTAACCCGCAAGGTCAGCCAGTCGGTGCCATCAATGTCTCACTACCTACAAGCCGATGGACAATTGATACTGGACGTCAGCAGATTGCGCCTGTCCTGCTCGAAACTGTGCGCGCCATAGCTCCGGTAGCTCCCGTATTAGCGGACTGACCGCTCTGTTGGCGCCGACGTGAAACTGACTAACTCCACTGATTATGTTTGTGTCACCATCAGCATGGACGGGCGGGGCCGGGCCTTTGACAACATCTTTGTCGAGCGCCTGTGGCGCAACGTCAAATACGAGGACGTTTACCTCAATGGCTACACCACGGTGGCAGAGCTGCTGACTGGACTGAGCGACTACTTTACGCTCTACAACAGCCAGCGGCACCGGTGGCGGCGCATTGATCGTTGAGCGGTATCTGAAGAAGACAGAAACCGAACAGCCCAAGACCCTGAACGCAGGCGTCTGTGGTGCGCTACTTGTGGATAAGCAGGGGGTCGCTATGGACATGTGGACAAGCTAAAAGCTTGCCCACATCCCCACAGTTGCAACCAAAACGGGACCAGCTTAAATTGACGGAAAAACTGTCTTGACAGTGGAGTCCACTTTAGTAGGCGCCTCTACTACACTCCCACGAAAGCGGGCAAGGCGCCCCATGCAACCACCGGAGAACAACTGTGCAACTCGTTTGTCTTGACCTTGAAGGCGTTCTGGTCCCTGAAATCTGGATCGAATTTTCCAAACGCACCGGCATCCCCGAGCTGTCGCGCACCACGCGCGACGAGCCGGACTACAACAA
>Ga0172370_10002118_pt1 | contig 29105 bp, 23 predicted proteins | sample LakKiv5m_FD_114538 | JGI IMG/M metagenome (GOLD analysis project Ga0172370, IMG submission 114538) | Freshwater microbial communities from Kabuno Bay, South-Kivu, Congo - kab_022012_11.5m | ecosystem: Environmental > Aquatic > Freshwater > Lake | place: Democratic Republic of the Congo...
CTAGGGCAATCGTAAACCTGAGGATGGTCTTCGTGCGTCCGCGTGCCCGAGTCTACGTCGATGGATTCAACTTCGAGTACGCGGCCTTCGACAAGGGCCGCGGGAAGCACGCGGCCTTTCGCTGGCTCGACCTCCCTCGGTTCTTCGACGTGGTGCTCCCCGACCTCGATATCGTGCATGTCAGGTACTTCACAGCGAAAGTACGGCCGGCCCCATGGAAGCCGACCGACTACGCGATGACGGGGCGCCAGGAGCGCTACCTGGGAGCTCTCGCGTCGCTGCCGCGCATCATCGTCCACGAGGCGAAGTTCGCCACCTGGAAGGTGAAGCGCCCTTTGGTGGGCCCCGTGGGCGTCGAACCCACGTATGTCAGCGTTTGGGACACCAAGGAGAAGGGCTCCGATGTAAGCCTCGCCTCCTTCATGCTCGTGGACGGATTCAAGGGCCTCTACGATGTGGCCGTCGTGGTATCCGACGACTCCGACCTGCTGGACCCGGTGCGTCTCGTCCGCAGCGAGCTGGGTCTCAAGGTCGGCGTCGTGCGCGTCCGTGTCCATCGTGCCAGTGTGTTCCGGGCGGAGGCGGACTTTGTGCGCTCGGTGCGGCGCTGGCGCTTCGCCACATGCCAGTTGCCTGAGGTGGTCGATCTGCCGGACGGCAGCGTGATTCGGAGGCCCTCGGGCTGGTGAACAGGGACCGGCGCCGGACTGCGACCGACGTTGTCTGGCGGCCCTCCTTCTGTCCGACAGGCACGGTTGCTATGCTCCGGGCATGATTCGGACCGCTCCCTCCAGATACCTCCTCGCCGTCGACCTCGGCACCTCCGGCGCCAAGGTCGCGCTCGTCGGCATCGACGGGCGCGTGGCGGCCTGGGAGTTCGAGCCCGTCGATCTGCTGGTGCTGCCGGACGGCGGCGCGGAGCAGCGGCCGGAGGATTGGTGGCGGGCGGTGGTCGCCGCGACGCGGCGACTGCTCGCCCGCCACCCCGGTCCGGCCTCCGAGGTCGCCGCCGTCTGCTGCAGCACGCAGAGCGAGGGCACGGTGCCGGTCGACGCTTCCGGCGCGCCGCTCGCGAACTGCATGCTCTGGATGGACATGCGCGGCGCGCCGCACCTCCGGCGCCAGTTCGGCGGGCCGATCAGCATGCAGGGAATCAGCCTGCCGCGCATCCGGCGGTGGGTGAGGCTCACCGGCGGCATGCCCTCGCCGACCGGCAAGGACCCCGCGGCGCACATGCTCTACATCCGCGACGAACTGCCGGAGGTGTACGAGCGCACGCACAAGTTCCTCAACGTGCCGGACTATCTGAATCTCAAGCTCACCGGACGCATGGCGGCGACGTACGACTCGATCATGACCAGCTGGGTGACGGACAACCGCGACGCGAACGGCGTCAGGTACGACCCGGGGCTCGTGCGCGACTGCGGGATCGACGGGGACAAGCTGCCGGACGTCGTCCGGTGCACCGACGTGCTCGGCCGGCTGACGCCGGCCGCGGCCGAGGAGCTCGGGCTGGCGCCGGAGACGCAGGTCGTCGCCGGCGCCATCGACACCACCGCCGCGGCCGTCGGCGCCGGCGCCACGGACGACTTCGCCGTGCACCTGTACCTCGGCACGTCGTCATGGTTGGCCGCGCACGTGCCCTTCAAGAAGACGGACGTGTTCGCGAGCATCGCGTCGCTGCCGTGCGCCGTGCCCGGCCGCTGGCTGCTCACCGCGCTGCAGGCGACCGCCGGCGGCAACCTCACCTGGCTGCGCGATAACGTGCTCTACCATCAGGACGAGCTGCTGGCCGAAGAGGAGCAGCCCGACGTCTTCAAGATCTTCGACCAGATCGCGGGGCGCGTGCCGCCGGGCAGCAACGGCGTGCTCTACGCGCCGTGGATCTGGGGGGAACGCGCTCCGGTCGAGGATCGCGCCCTGCGCGCCGGTCTCTACAACCTTTCGCTCGAGAACACGCGAGAGGACATCGTGCGCGCCTTCTTCGAGGGTGTCGCCTTCAACTCCCGCTGGCTGCTGGAGCCGGTGCGGAAGTTCCTCGGCCGGCCCGTGAACATCATCAACCTGGTGGGCGGCGGCGGCCAGTCGGACGTCTGGTGCCAGATCGTCGCCGATGTCCTCGGCGTGACCGTCCGTCGGGTGCGCGACCCCATCCAGGCGAACGCCCGGGGGGCGGCGTGGATCGCCGCCGCCGGGCTCGGCGAGATCGCCTTCGCCGACGTGCCGCGGCTGGTCGAGGTCGACGGCGAGTTCGAGCCGGGCGCCGCGGCCCGCCGGGTATACGATGAGCGCTACCGGACCTTCCTCGAGGTCCACAGGCGGATGCGCCCGCTCTACCGGCGCATCAACAGGGGGGCGCAGTGAGCGAGCAGACGGGTCGGGCGGCTGAGTACCGCGTGTACGGCTACCGCTGGGTCGTCTTGGCCGTGTTCATGCTGGTGAACGTCGCGATCCAGATGCTCTGGATCGGCTACGCGCCGATCACCAGTCTCGCCTCCGAGTACTACGGCGTCTCCGAGCTCGCGATCGGCATCCTCGCGATGTCGTTCATGATCGCGTTCATCCCTCTGTCGCTGCCGGCCGCCTGGCTCATCGACACGCGTGGCTTTCGCGTCGCCGTCGGCTTCGGCGTCGTCATGATGGCCGTGTTCGGCGTCGCTCGCGGCCTCGTCGGTACCAACTACACGCTCGTCCTGCTCTGCACGATCGGCATCGCCGTCGCCCAGCCGTTCCTGCTCAACGCCTGGACGAAGGTCCCGGCGAACTGGTTCGCGCCCCGCCAGCGTGCGACGGCCGTCGGCCTGGTCACGCTGGCCAGCATGCTCGGGGTCGCGCTCGGGATGGCGCTCACGCCGGTCCTGGCCGAGATGATGTCGATCGCGACGCTCCAGCTCGTCTACGGCCTGCTCGCCGCGGCCACCGCCGTCGCGTTCCTGGTGCTGGCGCGGGAACGGCCGGCGACGTCGCCGTGCCCACCCGGCATGGAGGAGCGCGCCCTCATGCTCGACGGGCTCAAGCACGGTCTCCACGTCCGGCCCTTCCTGGTCATGCTCGCCGTCGCGTTCATCGTCATGGGCGCCTTCAACGGTGTGACCACGTGGGTCGAGCAGATCATCGAGCCGCGTGGCTTCAGTCCCGGCGATGCCGGCGTGATGGGGGCGCTGATGCTGCTCGCCGGGATCGTCGGGGCGGTCGTCCTCTCGGCGCTCTCCGATCGCCGAGGCAAGCGCATCCTCTTCATGGTCATCGCTCTGGTCGCGACCGTGCCCGGCATGCTGGGGGTCGCCTTCGTGTCGTCGACGCTGCTTCTCTACACCTTCGCCGCGTTCCTCGGCTTCTTCCTCGTCGCCGTGCTCCCGCTGGGCATGCAGTACGCCGCGGAGATCACCAACCCGACGCCGGAGGGCACGTCGAACGGGCTCATCCAGCTCTGCGGTCAGGTCTCCGTCGTCTATGTCTACGTGATGGCGGCGCTGCGCACCGGCGACGGCTCGTTCACCGTGTCGCTGCTGCTGTCGGCGGCGCTGCTCGCCGCCGGGGCGGTCGTGGTGTCGCGGCTCAAGGACCCGGCTCCGGCCGGCGGTGAGGACGCCTCCGACCCGCCGCCCGCCGTCTCGGCCACGGCCGCCCCGACGCCGTAGCTCAGGAGTCCGGCGCCTCCGGCCCGGCGCGCCACGGGACCACCCGCTGCCTCGGGTCGTCGACGAGGTCCAGGTCCACCATCCGCGGGCGCACCACCACGGTGCCGGCGGCGAGGTCGCCGAGCCGCTGGTCGCGCGGGGTCAGCCAGACGGCGACGGCGCCGACGAGGTAGAAGGCCGGCAGCACGTCGACGGCGCGCGCGAGCGTACGCACGAGCGCGCGCCCGAGGCCGATCGGCGATCCGTCGGCGCGCAGGACGCGCAGGTCGCAGAACCGCTTGCCGAGCGTCCGGCCCCAGAGCCCCTCACAGACCCAGTAGTAGATGAACGAGGCGCACGCGAAGACCACCCAGAGCGGCCAGCTCGACGGCTCCTGGCCGACCACGGCGAACTCGCCGGCGCCGGTCATGAACAGGTAGACGACGAGCGAGACCAGGAGGAAGGCGAGAAACAGGAGGACCGCGTCGATCGCCTGCGCCGCGAGCCGGATGCCGACTCCCTGGCAGACGCGGACCCTGTCGGCGCCGCGACCGCGGAACGCGGACTCGCCGCTGCGCGGGTCGGCGCCGCACTCGGGGCACCGCGGCGCCTCGGACGACACGCGTCGCCCACAGCGCCGGCACGTCATCGATGTGGTGCGCTCCACGTCTCTCCCCGCGTCGTGCGATCCTGAGCATAGTCACTCGGGCCGTCGGCGGCAAAGCCCTGGCCGGGCCGGCGGGGGCCGGGTGTGCGCCGGCTCTCCCATCGGGTAGGCTACGTCGGCGTGTCGCCGGGGCCGGTCGAGAGGAGTCAGTGTGAGCGTGCCCAGCTCTGGTGTGACCACCCCGGCGCCGTCCGGCGCCGGCGCCGTGTCTCGGGGCGCCCGCCCCGGGCGCCGCGAGCGACTCGCATTCCTCGTCTGCAGCGCCATCATCGGTGTGCACGTGCTGCTGAACGCCTTCGTCTTCGTCGAGCCGGGAGCGACGCGGTCCGAGCACATCCTTGCGGCGCTGATCCCCGTCGCCGTCATCGCCTTCGCCGCCGAGCTCTACCCGCGCATGATCGGCGGTCTGCGGGCCTCGCTGGCGCTCGTGCTCGGTGTCCTCTCGCTGGTCGCCGGCGGCATCGCCGTCGTGGCGGCCGGCAAGGGCACGCTGGCGCCGGCCCACTGGAGCGCGTTCCTCCTCCTGCCGGCCGGCGTCGTGCTGATCGAGCTCGGAGTCTGGATCCTGTGGACGTCTCGCAAGCGGGGCGGCAGCGTCTGGTGGCGGGTCTGTCGCCGCGCGCTGCTCGGCCTCGCGGCGCTGCTCTTCGTCTACTGGGTGCTCCTGCCGGTCGGCTTCGCCATCGTCGGCACGGAGCGGCCGCGGGATGCGGTGCGGGCGGTCGACCTCGGTCGTCCCTATCAGGACGTCACGATCCGGACGTGCTGCGGACTCGATCTCGCCGGCTCGTATGTGCCCTCGCAGAACGGCGCCGCCGTGATCACCTTTCCCCGCGACTGGACGACGGAGCACGCGCGGATGCTCGTGCGTAACGGGTACGGCGTCCTCCTGCTCGACCCGCGCGGCTACGGCGAGAGCGAAGGGTACCCGAACGCCTACGGCTGGGGCTCGGTGGAGGACATCGATGCGGCTGTGATGTGGCTGCAAGGCCGTGACGACGTCGAGGAGGGCCGCATCGGGGGGCTCGGTCTCTCCGTGGGCGGCGAGCAGATGATCGAGACGGCAGGGAGCAACGACGGCCTGCGGGCCGTCGTGAGCGAGGGCGCGGGGCTGCGCTCGGCCCGGGAGAGCTTCGTCAAGGAGGGGCCGAGCCTCCTGCAGCTCCTGCTCCAGTACCCGCAGGACCTGGTGCAGACCGCGGCCGTCTGGGTGCTGAGCGGTGAGACGCCGCCGCCGTCGCTGAAGGAGTCGGCGGCGAGGATCGCGCCGCGAGCCGTCTTCTTCATTTACGGCGAAGACGGACAGGAGATCGAAGCGATGCTCAACGTGCCGTACCACGCGGCCGCCGGCGAGCCCAAGGAGATCTGGGAGGTGCCCGGCGCCGGTCACACCGCCGGCATCAGCGCCCGGCCCGAGGAGTACGCGCGCCGCGTCATCGCCTTCTTCGACCGGGAGCTGCTCGGCACGGAGTGAGCGCGGCCTTCAGCTCTCGCGCAGCGCCAGCAGCTCGGAGACGGTGACGAAACGGTAGCCGTCCGCGGACAGTCCATCGAGGATGCGGGGCAGGGCCTCACGCGAGGCGCCGCGCGCCTCGTACATCACGTGCATCAGGATGATGGAGCCGGGACGCACGTTCTCACGCACGTACTTCACCATGGCGTCGGCGTCGTCGCAGATGCCGGCGATCGAATCGGGCTCGAGGTCCCACATGACGGTCGTCCGTCCGTTCCTCCGCAGGTAGTACGGCGCCGCGATGAGGCGCTTGCCGTTGGGCGGGCGCACGGCGACCGGCCCTTCGTACCCTGCGGCGCGGATCACGGCGTCGGTCCGCTCGATCTCGTCTCTGATCGCGGTCTGCGACATCGCCAGCAGCCGGGGATGCGACCAGGTGTGATTGCCGATCTCGTGACCCGCCCGGACCAGCGCTCGCAGCGACTGCGGGGACTCACGGCACTCCCCGCCGATCACGAAGAACGTGGCCCTGGCGTCGTGGTCCCGAAGGACATCGATGATCTGCTGCGTGTAGACGGCTTCAGGGCCGTCGTCGAAGGTGAGCGCGACGACCTTCTGGTCGGTCTCGACGTGGGTCGCGAGATCGCCGAGGAGCTGTACGTGGCGCGACTTCGAGAGCTGGAAGGCGCCGTAGGCGACGGCCACGAGGGCGATCAGCACGACGGCCGTGAGACGCACGGCGGCGCGCGGGCGGGAGCCGGCCGCGCCGAACAGGCGGCGCTGCAGGAACCAGAGCGCCGCCGCGACACCCGACGCGACGAGCAGTGCAGGGAGGACGTCGAGCATCCGGCAATGGTAGCAGGAGGGCTGCTCCGGTGCTCGGATGGAGCCCGAGGGGCCGGACCCGCGCAGGCGGCCAGGCTTACTTCGGCAGCCGTCCCGCGATGCGGCTGCCGATGTATCCGACGGAGTTGAACGCGGTGTGCGTGAGCCACGGCGCCAGCACGCTGCCGGAGCGCAGTCGCAGATAGCAGAAGAAGACGCCGGCGACGCCGGTGGTGAGCACGATGAAGGCGACGGCGCCCGTCTGCAGAGCGAGGCTGCCTGCCGTGGCGGCCGCGCCGGGGTTGGTGTCCAGAGAGCTGAGCGTCGGCAGTACGTGCCAGAAGCCGAACACGGCGGAGCTCATGAGGACGGCGACCCACGGCCGGTGACGCTGCAGGTAGAGGCCGAGGAGGCTGCCGCGGAAGATGAGCTCCTCAGCCAGCGCCGTGCCGAAGGGGATGCGGAGCAGGAGCGTGTAGGCAGCCTCCGCCGTGCTCGCGCTCACGATGCTCGTGTCACGGAAGAAGTCGCGCGTCCACGGGATCGCCAGGCCGACGGCCACGGCCGCGGCGATGGGGATCACCGTGAGCGCGCCCAGCCGCAGCCCGCTCCGCATGCGATCGCGGGCGAGACCGAGGTCACGCCAGGGCACACCGGCGCGCCGCAGCGCGATCAGGCCGAGGCCGGCGGCCGCGAGGTTGACCGGCACGTACAAGACGTCCGGCACGATCCGGGTGATGAACACCCCGTAGCCGAGGACCACGGCCGCGGCGCCGAGTTCGAGCGCGAGGCCGCCCGGGGGTCTGCGGGGGGCTGCGTTGGGAGTCGCCGGGCGGTCGGTCGGGGCCGGAGCCGCCGGATCGTGGGTCGAGGCGCGAGGCGCCGGGCCGGCTTCCCCCGCCGGCCCCTCCTTGTTACTCGATCTTGTACTCATCGATCAGCCGCTGGAGCCGGTCGGTGTCGGCGTCCGTCCAGCCCGGCGGTTGTGCCAGCTGCGCCCAGGCCGACACCATCATGTTGCCGTAGTTGTGGCCGTGGCCGTTGGGCACCCCGGTCCCGTGGAACTGGTCCACCGTGACCTGCACGAACGACACGATCGGGGACCACACGGACTTCGTGCTGACGTCCGGCCCGCGGGGCTCGGCGAGCCAGTCGGGCCGGCTCCAGAAGATGCTCCAGTACCACCACACGATGGGGTCGGAGGCGTGCTGAAGGTAGAGGGCGCGCGGCGCGGTCCACGGCCCTACAGGCTTGCCGTAGTCGGGGGGCGAGGCGGCGAAGCGGGCCGAGCGGCCCTGGCCGACGACGGGCTGCCACTGGGGGCTGCCTTCGTCGCGCCCGTTCTCAAGACCACGCCAGAGGCTCGTGTCGTTGGGGGTGCCGATGAAGACCGCGCCGTCGGTCTGCGTGAGCAACGCGTCGAGGTCGCCGAAGGCAGCCTGCTGGGCGAAGGAGCCGAGGCTGAGTCCGTAGGCCAGCAGCCTCGGCCGGCTGCCTGCCGGCAGCTCCGACCAGCGTTCGTGCACCGCCGTGAACAACGCCTCTCCGGCATCTTCGGCGCGCTGCTTGTCGACGAGGAACGAGATCCAGCTCGGCAGGTACGAGTATTGGATCGTCGCCAGCGCCGTGTCGCCGTTCCACAGGTACTCGACGGAGTTGCTCGACTGCGGCTCGATCCAGCCGGTGCCCGTCGTCCCCATCACGACGAGGATCTCGCGCGAGAAGGCCTTGGTCCGCTCGAGCTCCTCGACCGCCAGGGCGGCGCGCGCCTCTGCCGTCGGCGCGCTGTCGAGGCCCACGTAGACACGGATCGGATCCTTGGCCGGCTCTCCGCTGAACTCCTCCAGGGTCGTCGCGTCCGGGCCGCGGCCGATGAAGTTGCGGCCCTGGAAGCCGAGCGACTCCCAAGAGACGAGCGAGCCCGGCCCGCCGGAACGTAGCGGGCTCGTCGGCTGAGTCACGCCGGGCGCCGTGCTGGCGTTGGTCGTGTCGTAGAGGCTGTCCGCCAGGTTTTTCGAGAAGCGGAGACCGAGGCCGAAGAGGACCAGGAGCGGCAGTGCCACGAGGACGGCCCCGAGCACCAGCGCGGCCGAGCGCGGGAGCCGGCGCGCGAAGAGCCGCGCGATGCCTCGCGCTGCCAGACGCAACAGCCGGGCGATCACCAGGAGGATGAACCAGATCAGCGATGCGATCGGGATGGACTGTGCCGCCGTCCAGGGCGAGATCGGGTCGAGCGTCATGAGTTCGCGGGTCTCGTTGTTCCAGACGCCGCCCAGGTAGACGGCCGGTACGACGAACGCGACGCCGGCCACCGCCAGGACGATCCAAGCGATGCGGCGGCTCCGGTGCGTCGGCCGCCGGCTCGTCGCGGCGGCGCCGGCCCAGAAGAGCAGCGCCCCGAGGCCGTACCCAACGGCGAAGGACACGCCGCTGACGAGCCCCTGGAGCAGCGGGCTGCGAGGGAGCAGCGAGGGCGTCAGCGAAAAGCCGAGAAAGACGAGCGCGAGGACGAACCCGCCGTAGCTGCACGGGGCGAAGAGCTTGCTGCGCCGACTGGGGGTCTGGGACATGCCGCACATTCTGCCGCAATCGGAGGCCGATGGACACCCCTGACGCCGGGACGATCCAGGCCCCGGGGCGAGCGGGCCGTCTTCCATGAGAGAATGCCTCCACGATGGACGCTCGCGGACGGATGGAGAAGGTGCTCGGATCGGCCGGGACGACGGCCGCTGCCGCGCTGCTGGCCGCCGCACTGCTGGCCGGTTGCGGTGCCGCCGGTCAGGATGCCGGCTTCGGCGGGCCCGGCGCTGCCGCCTCCTCCGGGACGACCGCCGCTCTGGCGTCGCCGCCGGCGACCGCCTCACCTTCTCCGTCTCCCCCATCGACCCCGTCTCCGACGCCCACCAAGCCCCCGCTCGACCGGCCGACGAAGAAGGACCCGCTCCGGGTCTACTTCGGCGGCGACTCGCTCGCCGGGATGCCGGGCGTGATGCTGGCGCTGCGCGGCAAGCGCAACGGCGTCATGAAGGTGCGCGCCGACTACGTGGAGTGCTCGAGGCTCACCTGCGACGACCCGGTGGACTGGCCGGCGCGCGTGAAAGCCCAGCTGAGCGCCGGCCACACCGATGTCGGCGTGTTCATGATCGGCGCGAACGACTCCGGCATGCCGATACTCGCCGACGGATCGTCGACTTGGTACCCGAAGAAGAAATGGCTCGACGAGTACGAGCGCCGCGCCAAGAAGATCGCGACGAGCATGCTGCGGAGCGGTGTGAAGCGCGTCTACTGGGTCGGCATGCCGATCATGCCCAGCTCGAGCGAGTCGAAGAAGATGCGTGACCTCAACGAACTGTTCGAGGACGTCGCGGCGAGCAGTCCCGACATCGTATACGTGGACAGCTACGATCTTCTGGCCAAGAGGAACGGCGAGTTCAGAGCCTCGGTCCGCAGCGGTGACGGTGTGCACTACACGAACGAGGGCGCCGACATGGTGGCCGGTGCGGTCTGGGAGGCGATGAAGCGGGACTGGCGCCGCCGGTGACCGCCACCCGCTCCGCCTCATCCTGATCGCCGTTCGTTCGGCGGCTTCTGCCCGAAGACCGCGCGGTCATGCCGCCTCTCGTCCAGGCTCGCACCCGGGCCGCCGGCCGTTGCCTCGGGGTAGGATCGGGTCATGTCGAGCAGGGCACGAGGGTCACGTCGACGCCGGGCTCGCCGGCGCGGCGCCGTCGCGCTGGCGCTGATCGCGGCCGTCTCTCTGGTGGCCGGGGTCGTCGTGGCACGCGCCGTGTCCGAGCCGGCGCGGGGAGACGGCGCGGCGTCCGGGACGGCGACGTCCGTTGGCGCCTCACCGGTCGCGCCGTCCCCGAGCCCGTCGTCGAGTCCGTCGCCGCAGGAGCCCGCCGAGCCGCCGCCGGTCCGCGTCATCAGCGGCGGCGACGTCATGACCGATCGCGGGCCCAAGGCGTATGCGCAGGCCCACGGCACCGACGCCGTCCTCCAGGGCATCGCGCGTGTCTTGCGCAAGGGCGACGCCACCTGGGTGAACCTCGAGGGCCCTCTCACGACGATCGGCACTCCGTGGCCGGCCAAGACGTACATCTTCCGCGGCCCGCCGGGGATGGCGCCGGCGCTTCGTCGGGCCGGCGTCGACATCGTGACGCTCGGCAACAACCACGCCGTCGACTACGGGCGCAGCGCGCTGAAGGACTCGATCAGGACGCTCGAGAAGACGCGTGTGCAGGTCGTCGGCGCCGGCCGCGACCTGGCCGACGCGCGGGCGCCGGCGAAGGTGACGACGGACTCCGGCGCCACCATCGGCTTCCTGGCCTGGGACGACGCCTGGTGGCCCGGGTTCGCCGCGACCGGCAGCAGGGCCGGCGTCGCCGAGGCCTTCAATGCGGTGGGACGCATGAAGCGCGACATCCGCGCCCTGGCGAAGAAGGTCGACTACGTCGTCGTCGGCTACCACTGGGGCATCGAGCACCAGCACTATCCGATCGCGCAGCAGACCAGGGAGGCGCACGCGGCCATCGACGCCGGCGCCGACCTCGTGATCGGCCATCATCCGCACGTCCTGCAGGGCATCGAGACCTACCGCCGGCGCCTCATCTTCTACAGCCTCGGCGACCTCGTCTTCGACCACTACAGCGTCGAGACCGGCCAGACGGTACTCGTGGACGCGGTGCTCACGCCGCGCGGCGTCACGGCCACTCTCGTTCCGGCCTACGCGTCGAGCCAAGGTATCCCGAGCATCCAGCACGGCGGCCCGGGCAGGACCATCCTGACGCTGCTCAGGCAGTACTCGCAGCCGTTCGGCACCAGGATCACGATCGACGGCGACACCGCGATCGTGCGCGCCGGCCGGAAGTAGATCGAGGGGCGGCTGCGCTGCCGGTCGCCTCTGCCGTCGGACACCGTGCGCGTCCCGATCGCGTCTCCGACCAGCCCCGAGCCAGCTTGCTTCCCAGACTTTTACAGCGTAAGCTTACGGTGTAAGGAAGGCGATCAATCGGATGCAGGATGGCACCACGCCTTCGTTTCGGGACACAGGACGGTATCGGGAGGCCGGATGACAGGGGAGACCCAGCCGCGCGTGCAGCTCAGCCGCGAGCGCATCACGGCGGCCGCGCTCGAGCTTGTGGAAGAGAAGGGTATCAAGGGGCTGACGATGCGCGCGCTCGGCGACAGCCTCGGCGTCGAGGCGATGGCGATCTACCACTACTTCCCCAGCAAGGAAGCGCTGCTCGGGGCGGTGGCCGGAGTCGGCCGGGACGTCGAGGGAGCCTTCGCTGCCTTCTTCGAGGACATGAGCGCCGGCGGCGCGACCGCCGCGGAGATGGTCGTGGCGCTCGGCCTGCGCTACATGGAGTTCGCCGAGACGCACCCGGAGCAGTTCACCCTGCTCTTCAACACGCTGGCGATCGAGTACGGGACGTGGGAGGAGCTCATGACCGGCCCGTCCACCTTCCAGATACCGCGGCGCGCGGTGCAGGCGGGGATCGAGTCCGGTGAGTTCCACCCGCGTCCCGGCTACGGTCGTGACGAGATGGCCTACAACCTCTGGGCCCTGGTCCACGGCCTCGCGGTGCTGCGTCAGACACGGCTGCGGAATCTCGAGGCCGACTTCGACACGCTGCACCGGGCGCTGCTCGGAGCCCTGGTCGACGAGTTTCGAGGAGAGTTCTCGTGAAGGCCCTGGTCATCTCCGGGCTCGGGCTCGACGCGACACGCGGACCTGCCGCGCGCGCCGCGCTCGAAGAGGCGCTCGGCGCGCGCGGCTTCGTCGTCGACCACGTCGACGCGCTCGAGGCCGACGTGCGCCCGTGTGTGGGCTGCGGCAGCTGCGGGCTCAAGACGCCCGGCCGCTGTGTGGTCAGGGACGACATGCAGCAGATCTACCCCCGGCTCGTGGCCTGCGACGTGCTCGTGCTCGCCGGGCCGGTGAGCTTCGGCGCCCACTGCCACCCGGTCAAGAGGATCGTCGACCGTCTGCAGCCGCTCATGCTGTCGCTATACACACAGCGGAACGGCGAGCTCAAGTTCAGACCGCGCTACCCGCAGCGTGCCGCCTGGATGGGTGTGGGGCAGCTGGCCGGGGACGATCCGCAGCGCATGGAGCAGGAGGCTGCGTTCCGGCTGCTGATCGAGCGCCACGCCGTCAACGTGGATGCGCCCGCGCAGGCCGCCGTCGTCTTCGGCGGCGGCGATCCCGAGGCGGCGCGACACGAGCTCGACGAGGCGCTCGACGTCGTCTGCGGAGCAGCCGGCGCGGGAGCGCCTGCGGCGGCGACGGCCGCCGGGTCGCGGCGCGCCGCCCGCGCCGCCGCGGCGGCCGTGCGACCGGCCGCGACCGGAGTCGGCCCGGCCGGCCGCGTGATCGTGATCCAGGGCAGCCCGCGGAAGAGGGCGAACACGCGGGCGATCGTCGCCGCTCTGGAGGTCGAGCTGCGGCGTCTCGGGACGAGCGTCGACGTGTTCCACGTGCCGGCGAAGGGCGTCGCGCCGGACGACCTCGCCGAGTTGCGGCGGAAGCTGCGGGCGAGCGAGGCCGTCGTCCTCACGGCGCCGCTCTACATCGACGGCCTGCCGCCGGTCACCCAGTTGCTGCTGGAGCAGCTGGCGGAGCGGCACGATGCGACCGGCGACCTCGCGCTGCGCATGTACGGGCTCGCGCACTCCGGCTTCCCCGAGCCCATCCAGCGCGAGACGGAGCTGCGGACGATGGCGCTCTTCGCCGGCGCGATGGGATGGGTCTGGCAGGGAGGCGTCGGCTTCGGCGGCACTTCGCCGATCGACGGCCGCCCCCTCGACGAGGCCGGCATGTTCTCGAAGCACATCCGGCGTTGCCTGCCGCATGTGGCCGCCGACATCGCCGCCGGCGCACCCTTCTCGGAGGCGACGGTGAGGCTCTGCGACAAGTCGCCGTTCCCGGTTCCCCTGTGGCTCCTGATCCGCGTCGTCAACCGGGGAGCACGCAAGGCGGCTCACGAGAACGGCGTCGCGCTCGAGGGGCTGCCGTACGCGGAGACCGGCGCCGGACGCTAGCGTCGCGCCGCGGGGTGGCGTCAGTCGCGGGCGGCCGTCACGACGCCTCGTCGAGCGCCTCTTCGAACTGGCTCGCGTAGAGGTCGTGGTAGAAGCCGCGGGCAGCCATGAGTTCCTCATGGCTGCCCTGCTCGATGATGGCGCCCTTGTCCATCACGAGGATGATGTCGGCGCCGCGGATCGTCGAGAGGCGGTGGGCGATGACGAAGCTGGTGCGGTCCTTCATGAGGTGCGCCATCGCCTCCTGGATCAGGACTTCCGTGCGCGTGTCGACCGAGCTGGTCGCTTCATCGAGAATCAGGACGTCGGGATCGGCGAGGAAGGCGCGGGCGATGGTGAGCAGCTGTTTCTCGCCTTGCGAGACGTTCGTCGCGTCGTCGTCGAGCACGGTGTCGTAGCCGTCAGGCAGTGCGCGCACGAAGTGGTCGACGCGGGCGGCGTGCGCGGCGGCGCAGACCTGGTCCGGGCTCGCGCCTTCGCGGCCGTAGGCGATGTTCTCGCGGATCGTGCCGCTGAACAGCCAGGCGTCCTGCAGCACCATGCCGAAGAGGCGGCGCAGGTCGCCGCGCGCCATCCGGCGCGTGTCGACGCCGTCCACGAGGATACGGCCGTGGTCGATCTCGTAGAACCGCAGCAGCAGATTGACCAGGGTCGTCTTGCCGGCTCCCGTCGGCCCTACGATGGCGACCGTCTCGCCGGGGCGGACGTCGAGGGTCAGGTCCTTGATCAGCGGCGTGTCCGGCAGGTAGCGGAACGAGACGCCGTCGAAGGTGATGTGTCCGCGCGTGTGCTCGATCCGCGCCGGCTCCTCAGCGTCCGGCTCCTCTTCCGCCTCGTCGAGGAGCTCGAAGACGCGTTCGGCCGACGCGGCGGTGCTCTGCAGGACGTTCATGATGCTGGCCGTCTGCGTGATCGGCATCGTGAACATCCGGGAGTACTGGATGAACGCCTGCACGTCGCCGAGCGAGATGCGCCCGTTGGCCACCATGAGTCCGCCGACCACGGCGATGGCCACGTAGCTCAGGTTGGTCACGAAGGTCATCACCGGCATGATCATCCCGGAGATGAACTGCGCCTTGAAGCTCGCCTCGTAGAGCTTGCCGTTCTGCTCGTCGAAGGTCGCGATGGCCTCCTTCTGGCGGCCGAACACCTTGACCACGTTGTGGCCGGTGAACATCTCCTCCACATGCCCGTTGAGGTCGCCGGTGCTCTCCCACTGGGCTGCGAACTGCTTCTGCGACCGCTTGGCGATGATCACGGTGAGCAGCACCGAGAGCGGCACCGCGAGGAGCGAGATCACCGCGAGCAGCCAGCTGATGGACAGCATCATCACCAGCACTCCGATGATCGTGAGGAGCGCGGTGATGAGCTGTGTGAGACTCTGCTGCAGCGATTGTGAGATGTTGTCGATGTCATTGGTCACGCGGCTCAGGACGTCGCCGCGAGGATGGTCGTCGAAGTAGCGCAGGGGGAGACGGGCGAGCTTCTCGTCGGCCGCCTGCCGCAGCCGGTACACGGTGCGCTGCGCCACGCCTGCCATGATGTACTGCTGCAGCCAGCTGAAGGCGGCGCTCAGCAGGTACACCGCGACGAGCAGAAGGAGCGTGCGTGCCAGGGCGCCGAAGTCCACACCCTGGCCCGGGCGGATGGTCATGCTCTCCAGCATGTCGGCCTGCGTGTCCTGCCCCTTCGCCCTCAGGGCGTCGACGGCCTCCTCCTGCGTCACGCCCGAGGGGAGCTGCGCGCTGATGACGCCGTCGAACAGGATGTTGGTCGCATTGCCCAGGATCTTCGGGCCGACGATCATGAACGCGACGCTGACCACCGCCAGCACGAGGACGACGGCGATCAGCAGGCGCTCTCTCCGGAGGAGGCCGCCGAGGCGCCGCAGCGCCCCTCCGAAGTCCTTCGGCTTGGCGGTCGGCATGACGAGCGCATGACTGCCGGGCCCACCCGGCCCGGGGCCGCCCGGGCCTCGGCCCGGTCCCCCGGGCCCGCGGCCCGGCCCGCCGGGCCCGCCCGGCGCTCCCGCCGGCGTCGGGGGGCGTTGCGCGCTCACGCCACTTCCCCTTCGCCGAGCTGGGAGGCCACGATCTCGCGGTAGGTCTCGCTGGTGCGCAGGAGATCCTCGTGGGACCCGATGCCGGCGATGGACCCGTCTTCCAGGACGATGATGCGGTCGGCGTGCATGATCGTCCCCACCCGCTGGGCGACGATGATCACGGTCGCGTCCGCCGTCTCCCGCTTGAGGGCGGCGCGCAACCGCGCGTCGGTGGCGAAGTCCAGCGCCGAGAAGCTGTCGTCGAAGATGTGGATCTTCGCCTTCTTGACGAGCGCCCGGGCGATGGCGAGTCGCTGTCGCTGGCCGCCGGACACACTGGCGCCGCCCTGGGAGACGGGCGCCTCGAGCCCCTCCGGCATCTCGGCCACGAACTCCCGGCTCTGCGCGACCTCCAGGTGGCGCCAGAGCTCCGCGTCGGCGGCCTCGCCGTCGCCGTAGCGAAGGTTCTCGGCCACCGTGCCGCCAAAGAGAAAGGCCTTCTGAGGCACGAGCCCGATGCGACTCCACAGATCCTGCTTGGCCATGTCGCGAACGTCGATGCCGTCGACGAGGACGCGGCCGCCGGTCACGTCGTAGAAGCGCGGGATGAGACTGATGAGCGTCGTCTTGCCGCTGCCGGTGCTGCCGACGATCGCCGTGACCTCGCCGGGCGATGCGGTGAAGGAGATGCCGCTGAGCACCGGTTCCTCGGCTCCGGGGTAGCGGAACTCGACGTCCTGGAACTCGACCTCGCCGCGGCCGGCGACGCCGGCGACGGGATCCTCCGGGTCCACGACCGTCGGCTCGGTGTCGAGCACCTCCTGGATGCGCGCCGCCGAGGCGGCGGCGCGCGGGACCATGACGAACATGATCGTCGCCATGAGCACGGCCATGAGGATCTGCACGATGTAGGTGAGGAAGGCGGTGAGGTCGCCGATGGGCATGCCGTGGTCGGCGACCTGGATGCTGCCGAACCACATTATCGCGACCGTCGAGAGGTTGAGGATGGCGGTCAGGGTCGGGATCATCAGCGCGAACAGCCGGTTGACCCTCAGCGTGGTGTCGGTGAGGTCGAGGTTCGCCGTGTCGAAGCGCTGTTCTTCGTACTCGATGCGGACGAAGGCCCGGATCACTCGTACGCCGCTCAGCATCTCGCGGGTGACCTGGTTGATGCGGTCGATCTTCTTCTGCATCGACATGAACAGCGGCAGCGCGCTCCTCAGGACGAGGCCGATGAAGACGGCCATCACCGGGATCGCGACGAGGATGACGGCGCTGAGCGGCACGTTCAGGCGCAGCGCCATGATCATGCCGCCGATCGCCATGATCGGGGCCGAGATCACGACGTTCAGCATCATCAGGACCACCATCTGGACCTGCTGCACGTCGTTCGTGGTACGCGTGATCAGCGAGGGCGTGCCGAAGTGGTTCACCTCGGCCTGGGAGAAGCTCTCGACGCGGCGGAAGAGGGCGCCGCGCACGTCGCGGCCGAAGCCCATCGAGACCTTGGATCCCCAGTACACGGCGACGATCGCGGCGACGACGAAGACCAGCGTCACGCCGAGCATGATCGCGCCGGTCCTGATGATGTAGGCGGTGTCGCCGGTGACGACGCCGTTGTTGATGATGTCGGCGTTGAGCGTCGGCAGGTAGAGGTTGGCGAGCGCCTGCACGAGGAGCAGGACGAGGACGGCGGTGATCTGCCGCCAATAGGGTCGCAGGCCGCCGCGCAGGAGGCGGATCACGACGCGGCCTCCGGATGCGGCGGCCGGCGGCCGGACCGGCTGGTCTCGCGGACGGCTCCGGCCCGCTCTATGGTGGCGCCGAGCTCCTCGAGCAGTCGCGCCAGCTCCCGGCGGTCGTGCTCGGGCAGCGTGGCGATCGTGGCGTTGACGTAGCCGGCGGCGGCCGCGCCCATCTGCTTCTCCTCGGCGCGACCGGCCCCGGTAAGCTCGACCCGCGTGAGCCGGGCGTCGGCGTCATCGGGCTTGCGGTGCACGAGCCCGGACTTCTCCATGGAGTTCAGCATCTTCGTGACGGTCGGCCGGGCGACGTGGAGCGCCGCTGCGAGGTCTCGCTGGCTGATGCCGTCGTTGGCGGCGAGCAGCCGCAGGCACATGGCCTGGCCCGGGTGGATGCCGCGGTCGGCGAGCTCCTGCATCATGAGCCGGCGGTGCAGGCGAAGCGTTCCCATGAAGGCGCGAAAGACGCGCGACGAGAGCTCGTCGACGCCGTCGAGCGAATCGGGCAGAGCGGTCGTCGAGTGGTGCGTGAGCAACGCCCCTCCGGAATCATTGATCGCGATGACGGAGGAACGTTAGCATGGTAATGATTAGCATGCAAACAGTATCGCCTGACCGCCGTTCCGGCGCATGACGGACTGAGTGCCGGCCGGTCCCCGGCGGCCGGACGGACGCGTCAGGCGGGCGCCGTGACTTCCGTCACGAACTCGTCGAAGGCCGCGAGGTAGGCGGCGACGTCGTCACCCGTCGCAGCCACCGACATCGCGGGCCCGGCGGTGCTGATCGCCTCCCAGATGCCGCGGTTCGCGAGGTAGAGGCGGAGGAGCGCGTTGAGCTCCGGCTGCTCGTCGTCGTCGGCCTCGGCCGCAGACCGGGCGAGGCGGCCGCCGAACTCGATGCCCGAGCGGGGGTACAGGCGCTGCACCTTCCACGGAAGGCCCGCCGCGGTGACGATCGCCTCGAGTCCGTCCGCCAGACGCCCGCCGAGTTCCGCTGCGTGCGCGTACGCCTCCGGCGTGAGGACTTCCATGAGCGCCGCTCGCGCCGCGGCCATGCTCAGCGCGTTGCCGAACAAGGTGCCGCCGGTGGCGAGTTCCCCGGGCTCGCCTTCGAGGCTCGCCGGCCGCTCGAATGCGGCGACGAGATCCCGGCTCATGCCATACGCGCCGAGCGGAAGCCCGCCGCCGATGGCCTTGCCGACCACCGCGACATCGGGTTTGAGTCCCCACTCCCGCGTCAGGCCGCCCGGGCCGCAGATGAGGGTGTGCGTCTCGTCGAGGGCGAGCAGCGTGCCGGTGTCGCGCGTCAGCTCACGCAGACGCTCGTGGAAGCCGGGGTCGGGCAGCACGACGCCCTCGTTGGTGAGTGCCGGTTCGGTGAAGACGCAAGCGTAGGCACCGGTGGCGAGAGCACGTTCCAGAGCCTCGACGTCGTTGAACTGGACCACGTCGATGTCGCGGTCCGCGGTCGGGGCCAAGCCCAGGTAGGAGAGACGGCCCCTCCCTGCGAACGCCACGAGCATCTCGTCGCCGTGCCCGCCGTAGTTGCCGACGAAACTGAGTACCTTGCGCCGCCCGGTGGCGTGGCGCGCCAGGCGCAGGGCCTCGGTGTTGGCCTGGGAGGCAGAGAGGGTGAACTGCCAGGCCGGCAGCCCCCAGCGCCGGGCCAGCTCCTCGGCGACCACGATCGAGTCCTCCGTGGGCAGCATGAACTGGGCGCCGTTGGCGACGCGCCGTTGCACGGCGCGCACGACCGGCGCCGGATCGATGCCGCAGAAGGTGCTCTTGTCGCCCACGTTGGTGTCGAGGAAGCGGCGCCCGTCCGCGCAGGTGAAGTGGGCGCCGTGGCCCTCTGCGACCCAGACCGGCGGATGCGCGAAGTAACTCACCATCCAGCTCATGGGGACGCCGTGCGGCATACCGGGTCGCGCACGTTCACGCAGCGCGAGGCAACGCGGGTGCTCACACGCGTAGCGCTCTGTCTCGCGTCGCCACAGCTGCGCGACGCGCTCCCCTCTCACTCCGGCACGTTCGTCCACGGCCCCGATCATAGCAGCGATCGTGCCCCCGACGACCGCGGGATCAGGCGCTGAACTCGAACCCCTTGTCGCGCATCAGCCGCAGGCAGGCCGCGACGGCGTCGGGGTCGTACAACCTGCCGGCGCCCTGCTCGATCTCGGCGAGCGCGGCCGCAGAGCCCAGCGTGGGCCGGTACGGGCGGTGTGACGACATCGCCTCGACCACATCGGCCACCATCAGGACACGGGCCTCGGGCAGGATGTCCGTCGTGAGGCCGTTCGGGTAGCCTGACCCGTCGAGACGCTCGTGGTGCTGGAGCACGACCTCGGCGACCGGATGCTCGAAGCGGATCCCTGCAAGGATGTCGTGGCCGACCTGCGCGTGCTGCATGATCAGCCGGAACTCGGCGGCGCTGAGACGGCCGGGCTTGGTGAGGATCTCGGCCGGCACGGCGATCTTGCCGATGTCGTGGATGACGGCCGCGATGCGCAGGCCCTCCACGTCGTTCTCGTCCATGCCGAGCTCCCGGGCGATGGCCACCGCGAGCTCCGCCACCCTGCGCTCGTGACCGGCGGTGTACGGGTCACGGGTCTCGACGATCTGGCCCATCGCGAGCACGGTACCTTCCAGTGTCTCTCGAAGGTGCCCGGCCGTCTCGCGCAGCTGCTCCGCCGTGCGCCGCAGCTCGTCCTCGGCGGTCACCAGAGCACTGACGTCGATGGACACGCCGCCGACCAGCGGCGGCCGGTCTTCGCGGCGGATGGGGAAGAAGAGTGAGTGCAGGTGTTCGACCCGGGTCGGTCCTTCCCAGGTCTGCACCGTGTCGACGACCTCGCCGCCGAACGCGCGGTGGACCGCATCGGCCTCGATCGCGGCATCCTTCGTCGGCCAAAGCTCCATCGGCGTCTTGCCGATCCAGTCTGCCGGCGGGATGTCGCCCTCGTGCAGCACCCTGTCGTTGGTGTAGATGTAGCGGCCGGCCTCGTCGTACATGTACAGGTAGCCGGGAAGGTGCCGGCCGAACGCGGAAAAACGCGCCTCACTCTCACGCAGCGCCACCTCCGCGCGCCGCGCCTCCGAGACGTCGCGGGTGTACGTGACGACGGTCGGGACCCCCTCGCGTTGCATGTAGTTCATGGTGATCTCGAGGTCGCGGTCGACCCCGTCCGGATACACGGCGGCGCGCTCGATCTGCACGGTGCCGCGATCGCGGACGGTCTGCCACAGTGACGCCCAGTGCTCGGGGTCCTCCTTCGCGTCGACCTCCCAGACCTTCCTCCCGACGAATCGCTCCGCCGGGACTCCGGCGAGGGTCAGGGAGGACTGGTTGGCGTACACGACGGTGCCGTCTTCCGCGAGCAGGGCGATGGGGAAGGAGGAGTGATCGAGCACGAATTGCGAGGTGCGGGCGTCCTCCGCGGCCCGGCGAAGGTCGCGCCGCGCCGCGGCTCCGGCCAGCGCCTGCTCGACGGCCGGCGCGAGCCGTGTCAGGTTGTCCTTGAGGACGTAGTCGACGGCGCCTGCCGTGAGGGTGGCGACGGCGGTCTCCTCGTCGATCGCGCCCGACACGGTGATCACCGGGGTGTCGGGCGCGAGCTCGGAGATGATGCGGATCGCTTCCAGGCCGCTGAAGCCGGGGATGTTGTAGTCGGCCAGCGCGACGTCCCACTGCCGCTCCGTGAGTATCCCGCGCAAGGTGCGCTCGTCGGCGACACGCTCGAAATCGACCTCGACGCCGTCGTTCTCCAGGCGGCGGATCATCAGTCTCGCGTCCGAGTCGTCGTCGTCGACGACGAGTATGCGTGGTCTCATCCTCCCCCTCAGCCCCTTCCACAGGGTTCTTCCCCGGAGATGCGTCCTCGACGCATGGGCTGCGCCTGGGGTTCCCGCGCGCTCAGCGCCCGGACGCCGGCGTCTCCCGCCGTCTCGGACCGGCGCCCTCGTGATAGGCTCCGACGGCCATGAGCCTCCGGCCCGCTGAACCGTCCTTCTCGCGCTCCTTCCCGTTCCGGTCTATCGTCGCCGGCGCGGCCGCCCTGGTAGCCGGCGTCCTGTTCGTCCTCGTCCTGCCGGCCTGCGGCGGCTCGCCGTCCGCGGTCGACTCGCCGTCGGCGGCGGTGTCCGCTGTGGCTTCACGTGCTGCGACGGCGTCGCCGACCGCATCTGCGACGTCCGGAGGCGTCACCACCGCGTCGCTGCGCCGGCTCTTCGCCTACGACCGTGCGGAACCGCTCGATCTGAGGGTCGCCGCAGGCCGCACCGTCGGCGGCGCCACGCTGCGCGACGTCTCGTTCCTCGGCCACGGCGCCAGGGTGACCGGCGTCCTCTGCGTACCGGCCGGTAGAGGGCCCTTCGCCGCCGTGCTCTACGCGCCGGGTGTCGGTTGCGCTGCCGGCATGTTCGAGACCGACATGGCCGCTCTGGAGCGGGCGGGCATCGCGTCGCTGGCCGTCGATCCGCCGGACGGGCGCAGACCCTACGTCGAGCCGTTGTCCTACGATCCGGCCGCGGTGGCCGCCGCGCACGTCCAGTACGTGCGCGACCTGCGCCGCAGCCTCGACCTTCTCGTGTCGCTCCCCGAGGTGGATCCCGCCCAGCTCGGCTACGTGGGCTACAGCTGGGGCGGCTACGTGGGCGGTCTGCTCTCCGGCGTGAGGGCGCCCGTCGAGGCGTACGTCCTCACCTATTCGGGGGCGGACTGGGTCAGCGCCGATCCCGCCGGGACTGCGGGGTTCCCCGACCCTGCCTCGGCCATCGCCGCGGCCCACGGGGCGGCCTTCCTCTTCCAGGCGGGCGTGGACGACCCCCTCTTCTCACGAGCCAGCGTGAGGCGCTACTACGACGCGGCGCCGGGGCGAAAGGATCTCCAGTGGTTCCCCGGCGGTCACGGTGATCTGTGGGGGTCGTCGTCGGGTGACGCGGTCGAGTCGCATCGGGATTGGCTTGAGAAGGATCTCTGACGCACGTCTCAGTACGGGTGGGGAACGCCTTTGATGTGGAGCAGAAGGTGCTCGCGATCGTCGAGATCGCCGAGCCACCCGAAGCCCGCATCGGGCTTGGCGTCCAGCTCGTCGATGTAGGGCTTGATGTCGAGGACCGGCGTTCCGTCGAACACGTCCAGCCCCGACGTGACGATCTCGTTGCCCACGACCTGGCGGATTTGGACGATGCTGAGGCCGATCGGATTGGGGCGTACGGGCGACCGGCTCGCGAAGACACCCACGGCCTTGTCGCCGGCCCAGTGGATGGGGACCGTCATCGACGGCTTCTCAGCCACCCGGTCGATGACGTACAGGACGTAGATGTAGCGAAACGCGTCGAGCTCCGAGAGTCCCGCGGCGAACCGTGCGTCGAGGGCGATCCGGAAGTCCCCCTCATCATCCGCGATCGGCTGATACGGCGCACTGTCCGTGTACGGGGTCCTGATGACGCCGATCGGATCGAATTCGAAGGTCACCCTGCGGCTCCGTTCGGGTCGTGCCTCGGCGCTTCGCCGGCGCGCGACCGTGAACGCCCGCGATCATCGGTACCGCGAGCGGATGGATGGAGCGACGATACCACGTCACGGAGCGTCGCCGGACCGGGTCCATCCGCCGGGGCTCCCGCGACACCCTGTGCTATCCTCCGCGCGTGACTACCGAGACGCCATCCTCGCCCGAGCGCGGCGACTTCATCCGCGAGATCGTCGCCGCCGACCTGCGTGCGGGGCGGCACGACGCCGTCGTCACCCGCTTCCCGCCCGAGCCGAACGGCTACCTCCACATCGGCCACGCCAAGTCGATCTGTCTCAACTTCGGCATCCCACGCGAGTTCGGCGGGCGCTGCCACCTGCGCTTCGACGACACGAACCCGATCAAGGAAGAGCAGGAGTACATCGACTCGATCGAGGCCGACGTGCGCTGGCTGGGGTTCGACTGGGGTGAGCACCAGTACTTCGCGTCAGACTACTTCGAGCGGCTGTACGAATGGGCCGTGGACCTCATCCGGGCCGGCAAGGCCTACGTGGACGACCTGACCGCCGACGAGATCCGCGAGCACCGCGGCACGTTCACCGAGCCCGGCCGGGAGAGCCCTTGGCGGTCCCGCCCGGCCGAGGAGAGCCTCGACCTCTTCGCGCGCATGCGCGCCGGCGAGTTCCCCGACGGCGCGCGCGTGCTGCGCGCCCGCATCGACATGGCCGCCGCCAACATCAACCTGCGCGACCCGGTGCTGTACCGGATCCTCCACGCGGAGCATCCGCGCACGGGCGACGCCTGGTGCGTCTACCCGACCTACGACTTCGCCCACGGGCAGTCCGACGCCATCGAGGGCATCACGCACTCGCTCTGCACCCTCGAGTTCGAGGGCCACCGGCCGCTCTACGAGTGGCTGATCGACAATCTGCCCGTGCCGTCGCGCCCGCGCCAGATCGAGTTCGCCCGGCTCAACCTGACGCACACCGTGCTCTCCAAGCGCGTGCTGCTGCGCCTCGTGAACGAGGGCCACGTGCGCGGCTGGGACGACCCGCGGATGCCGACGATGTCCGGCCTGCGCCGAAGGGGCTTCCCCGCCGAGGGCATCCGCGACTTCGTCGCGATGGTCGGCGTGGCCAAGACCGACAGCGTCGTCGAGGTGGGCATGCTGGAGCACGCGGTACGCAACGTCCTCAACCGCACCGCGCTTCGGCGCTTCGCCGTGCTTGACCCCCTCAAGGTCGTCATCGAGAACTACCCGGAAGAGCAGACCGAGGAGATGGAGGTCCCCAACAACCCGGAGGATCCCTCCGCCGGGAGCCGTGGCGTGTCCTTCTCCCGAGAACTGTGGATAGAGCGCGACGACTTCATGGAGGAGCCGGTGCGCAAGTTCTTCCGCCTGGCTCCCGGACGCGAGGTGCGGCTGCGGTCCGCGTACTTCGTCACCTGTACCAAGGTGGTCAAGGATGCAGACGGCCGGGTCGCGGAGCTGCGCTGCACCTACGACCCGGATACGCGCGGCGGCGATGCTCCCGACGGCCGCCGCCCCAAGGCGACCCTGCACTGGGTCTCGGCCGCGCACGCCGTGCCCGCCGAGGTCCGGCTCTACGACTACCTCTTCAAGGATCCGTACCCCGGGGCCGGCGGCCGCGAGCTGTTCGACGACCTGGACCCGGACTCCGAGACGGTGCTCCGCGGCTGCTTCGTGGAGCCGTCGCTCGCCGACCTGCCGGCCGGCGAGACCGTCCAGTTCGAGCGCCTCGGCTACTTCTGCCCGGACCCGGATTCGGCTCCCGGCGCACTCGTCTTCAACCGCACGCTCACGCTCAGAGACACCTGGGCGAAGCTGCAGGCCCGGGGCAAGCAGGACAAGGTCTGACGGGGCGGACCGGCAGGGCCCGGCGCCCGCCCCGGGCGCTTCCGGCCGCGCCTGACCAAGGGCCGCACCCAGACGCAAACCGCCCGCTCGATCCCCGATTCCTCCCATCGCCGACGGTTGAGCGACCTGTCGCCTCGGGGTACACTCTGCACGCCGCTGGCGAGTGGCCTAATTGGCAAGGCACCTGACTCTGGATCAGGGGATTGAAGGTTCGAGTCCTTCCTCGCCAGCCATCCCCTCCTTCTCCCTTCGGCCGACTGTGTCTCCGTTCGCGCCGTCGCGCGAAAGGGTCGTGGCGATGAGGATGGCTGTCGATCCTACGTCCAGAGCTCTCCGTCGTGGAGCTCCTGTTCCCCGAGCTCCGTGAGGACCCAGGGGCCGTTCGGCAGCAGGGCCGGGTCGGTGATGAGGGTGGTCGCCGGGCCGTGCGCCTCGACTCGCAGGCCGCAGCCGTTGTGCCACAGCCAGCAGGTACCGTCGGCTTCGATGCAGTGCGCTTCGTAACCGATCGAGACGACGTCTCTGCGGGCGCACTCGAGATTCTCTCTCGACACCGCGGGCTCCTCTCTTCTTGTGCAGGCGCGCCTCTTCACCGGCGCCCGCGTCCTCACCATCAGGTATCGGCGGTCCGGACCCGATCCGTGAGCCCGATCCCCTGTGGATCGGCTGTGAGTCAGCGCTGACAACGGCCCTCTCTTGAGCCTGCGGCCCTCGCGGCCGATGAGTGTCCCATCGGCGGGCACAGGCACGCCGCGGGCAGAGGGAGTCTCTATGGGAGAGCACACTTCACGAGATGCGTCGAGCCCCTTTCAGAAGGTCGCCGCAGGTCCGCCGGAGCAGGTCGAACGCCCGCCGCTGCCGGCGCCGGAGGGCGTCGTTCTGGACGTCCTTCTGAAGAACACGCCGAGCTTGGTCACGGTCTTTGACGAGCGGTCGACCGTCGTCCGCGCCAGCGCGTCGACGGGGACGTTCATGGGTGTGCCCGCCGGTCATCTGCTCGGGCACCGGATCTCTGACTACGTCTCGGATGATCACCGCAGGGGCCTCGAACAGGCGCTGGCCGGCAAGACGTCGCGGACTGAGGGGCCGTTCCATGAGGAGCCGATCGAGGGCGAGCGCTTCGTGAGCGTCACATGGGCGCCCGTGGCCGACGATCGCGGTGCGATCACGGGAGGCCTGGTCCTGGCCGAGGACACGACGGCTGAGCGGCGCGCAAAGGAGCTCGCCGAGCGCTTCGCCTCCTTCGATCCCGTGACAGAGACGCCGAACCGCACGCTGCTCACAAGCATGCTCGAGCGCGCCTTGGACGGCGTGAAGGCCAGGCAGCGGCAGCTGGCTCTCGTCTGGCTCAATCTCGACCGCTTCAAAGATGTGAACGACGCCCTCGGCCAGGCGGTCGGCGATCAGCTGCTGCGCGCCGTGGCGGCGCGCCTTCGCGACGGCATCCGCACCAACGACATGATCGGGCGTATCGGCGCAGACGACTTCCTGCTGGTGCTGCCGCGCATCAACTCCCGGGCGCACATCAAGAGCCTGCTGCGGCGGGTGAAGGAGGTCTTCGCGAGACCCTTCGTGATCGACGGCCATCCCATCCACATCTCTGCGAGCTGCGGCGTGGCCGTGCATCCGAACGGCGGCGCCGACGCGCGCGAACTCCAGGAGCACGCGCACACCGCGATGCGCGTCGCCAAGAGCGCCGGCGGCCGCAGTTGCCACATCTTCGACTCCGGTATCGACTCCGAGACCACCGACAGGGTGCGCCTCGCCGAGGACCTTCGTCACGCCCTCGACAACCAGCACTTCCTGCTCCACTACCAGCCGCAGGTCGAGCTGGCGGACATGCGCGTGATCGGTGTGGAGGCTCTCGTGCGCTGGCAGCACACCGAGCGCGGTCTGGTCTCGCCGGACGAGTTCATCCCGTTCGCCGAGCAGAGCGGCCTGATCGAGGAGCTCGGCCGTTTCGTGCTTCGCGAGGGATGCTCGCGCACGGCCGCCTGGCATGCGGCGCTGGAGTCGCGCCCGCGCCTCTCGATCAACGTCTCGGCCAGCGAGCTCCACCGCACCGATGTCTGCGCTCAGGTGCGCAGGGTGGGTCGACAGACCGGGCTCCCGCTTGAGCACATCGAGATCGAGATCACCGAGACCGCCGTGCTCGCCGACCCTGAGCATGCGGCCGATGTCGCCGCCTGCCTGCGCGAAGCCGGCGCCACGGTCGCCCTCGACGACTTCGGCACCGGCTACTCCTCGCTCACGCACCTGCGCGAGCTGCCCATCGACCGGGTGAAGATCGACCAGTCCTTCGTCGCCAGCTGCCTCGACGACCGCTCGGCGTCGGCGATCCTGGTCGCGGTCACGCACTTGGCTCACGACCTCGGCATGGAGGTCGTCGCCGAGGGCGTCGAGACGCAGGCGCAGCTCGACTTCCTGCGCGCTGTCGGCTGCGACGCCGCCCAGGGGTACCACCTGGCGCGGCCGCTGCCGCACGACGAGTGCACGGACTATCTGCTGCGGGCGCAGCAGGGACCGGTGCTGTAGATGCCGCCTGCCGGCCTCGGAGCGGAGCCGGCTCGAGCTCCTCGACCAGCAGGAGGCCGAGTCGGGACGCGGCACCCGGCCGGGACGCAGCGCGCATGTCTCACGGCCTCAGGGATGCGGGCGGCTGCTCGCCCCCGGCGTGCCGCCGCGTGTCCCTTTCGAAGGTCAGTCCCACGCCGTGGGCCGCGTCTGGTCTGAGGCGTGTTGGACGTACCGGCCTCCCGGCAAACGCTCATGGTCTTCTAACGCTCCACTCATGACCGAGCCGACCGCGCGTGATAGACACTCATCAACGCCGCGAGGCGACCGGATGGGTCAAGGAGTCCCGGCGTCAAGCACCGAGGCGCTCATCGCGGCATCGAACGAGAGGAGCATGGGATGAAGGTCCTCGTCGCCTACGCAAGCCGGCACGGCTCCACGAGGGGGATCGCCGAGCGCGTCGCCGAGGTGCTCGCGGCCGCGGGTCTGAGCGTCGAGTCGAGAGCGGTCGACGACGTCGACGACGTCGCCTGCTATGACGCCTTCGTGATCGGCGGCGCCGTCTACATGTTCCACTGGTTGAAGCCGATGTCCAGGTTCCTGCGGCGCAACCGGGAGGTCCTGGCCGAGCGCCGGGTCTGGCTGTTCAGCAGCGGGCCCCTCGGCACCGAGATGACTGACGCCAAAGGGCGAGACGTGCTCGAGGTGTCGGGCGCCAAGGAGGCGAAGGAGGTCGAGGCGGCCATCCATCCGCGTGGCCACCGCATGTTCTTCGGCGCGTACTCCGCCGGCAAGCCGGTCGGCCTCGCGGAGCGCTTCGTCGCACGGATGCCGGCCGCCCGCGACGCGATGCCGGAGGGCGACTTCCGCGATTGGGACGCGATCGAGGCGTGGGCCGGGGATATCGCGCGGGAACTCGAAGGCAGCGGCCTGTCGGACGCGCCGGGGCACTGACCGCCGGAGCGCCCTGCGACGTCTCGCGCCGCGGTGCGGCATGTGTGCGCCGATGGACCGCGCCGCGGGAGTGCCCGCGTCGCGTCCGGTGCCCACTCCCGCGGGCCGGTGGCCGCACGGGCTTCCGGCATCGGCGTGGTCGCGACCTGTCGAAGACGCCTCGAACGCTCGAGATGCACACGGGGTCTCAGGATGCGTTAGCATCTCCCCGGATCGAGATAGCGAGTGACGAGGTACCCTGCGGACGAGCACGATCGGGGCGGCGTTCTCATGAAGCTCTACTTCCTTCGACACGGACAGGGCGTGCCGCGCTCGGAGTGGGACGGTGACGATGCGAGCCGACCCCTGAGCGAGGCCGGCGTCTCCGCGCTGGCGCGCGAAGCCTGGACCCTGGCGCGCCTGAATGTGGATCCTGATGTGCTCATCACGAGCCCGAAGGAACGCGCTCAGCGCACCGCGGAGATCGTGGCCCCGGCGCTCGGCCTCGAGGGCAGGCTCAGCACCGCGAGCAGTCTCGGCAGGGGCTTCGGCATGAAGGACCTCCGTCGCCTGCTGCGCGAGCATTCGCGCGCTGAGGGCATCATGTTCGTCGGCCACAACCCCGAATTCACCACGATCATCCACAAGCTCACCGGAGCCCACGTGGTGCTCAGCAAGGGCGGCCTCGCGTGCGTACATCCGTCCGCGAGGAAGTCCAGGAGCGCCGAGCTCGTGTGGCTGTTGCAGGCTCACGAGCTCGTCCGTCTGGCTCAGCACTACACGGCGTCGAACGGGGTCGACCCGTCGGCCCGTTCGACGAACCACGCGGGGCAGATCGAGAACGGCATCCGGCAGCGCTCCGAGCAGAAGAGGTAGGCGCGGCTTTCCACCTCGGCGCTGAGCAGCGCCTGTTC
>Ga0172370_10002120_pt1 | contig 29092 bp, 27 predicted proteins | sample LakKiv5m_FD_114538 | JGI IMG/M metagenome (GOLD analysis project Ga0172370, IMG submission 114538) | Freshwater microbial communities from Kabuno Bay, South-Kivu, Congo - kab_022012_11.5m | ecosystem: Environmental > Aquatic > Freshwater > Lake | place: Democratic Republic of the Congo...
CAGATGATGTCATCGATATCCACCGGATCGGCGTAGAGCAATGTGTCGCCACGCTCGATGTCGAGGCTGAGCGCCAGGTTCGGCAGCGCGAGCCCCGCGAGGTAGAGCCACGAAGAGTCCTGCCTGAATCCGTAACAGTTTGAGGGATAATTCCTGGGAGCTTCGTTGTTTCCAAGGAGCAAAAAGTGACCTGCCAAAATTCCGCGCCGGTGAAGAGCCTCGCAAAACCGCGATCTTCTCCGCGCGTACACATCGGGTGCGAACATGAGGCCATTGTAGGGAATCGCTAGAGCGCGGTCAATCGAAACATACGGCGTGGCAGACCGCGCCACTCGCGTCGACACCGGACAGATCTCCGGCGTTTTCCGCGCCCGCTTCGCAATAGAAAGTGATTCACTCACTATCGCCGATAATGTGATCAAATTTGTAAGCTATTGTGTAGTCAATGGATTATGTGCGGTATTGCCTCTCATCCAACCTCCGCGTCCGCCGGGCGATTCTGGGCATCTCTCAGGAAGAGCTCGCGCGCAGGGCGAATCTCTCCTCCGGATTCATCGCGAATCTGGAGACAGGCAGAAATTTCCCTTCGAGCAAGGCGATCCTCAAGATTGCCTCCGCCATGAAAATGGAGCCGTGGAAGCTCTTCATCGATCCCCAGAAGCAGGAAATGTACTTCTCGCGCGATGAGGTCTTCCAGTGGCTCGAAGATTCCCGCAAACGCCTGCTGGGCGAAGATCCGACAGAAAATCGAGAGCAGCGAGGGCTCCCCAGAGGCGAGTACGGAGATCTTTCCGATCAAGATTGACAACAATAGCCTCCGTTTCTAATATAGAAACGTGAAACGCACTCATATCAGCATCGCTGTGGCCATCGCGCTCGTGATAGGCGCCGTCTTCGCGTTCAATGCCAACGCCGAACCCCAAATCAAGACACTCGAGAATGGCATGACCCTCCTTCTCAATCCGATCGAGGGACAGGACAAAATCGCGGTCGTGCTTGCGTACCACGCTGGCGCGGACGCCCAGACTCCCCAGGACGCCGGCCTCTTCAAATTCTTGGAGTATGTGCTCTTCAACGGTCCCGCGACCAAGCCGGGCATCGCGGAGCCCGCGTCGGCGATCGACGTGCTTGAGCCCAGCGCGATCGAAGGCGGTGTCGGCCTGGACCGCTTTGAGTTCGGGTTCTCGACGAACAAGCAGAATCTTGTCACCGCGCTCGATACGGTTCAGTACCTCTTCTCGCGCGAGCGCAAGGATGTCAATTTCGCGCAGCCGGACGGAATCGAGCTCGCGCGGCAGTCGGCGCGCGCCCTCATTCAGAATGAGCTCAACGACAGCGATCAGGTATCCAACATGGCCATCAACAAGAAGCTCTTCTCGAGGGCACCTTACCGGGTCGACATCCTGGGCGCCGATTACATTCTTGAAAAGGCTGATGTCACGCTCCTCAAAGCGCTCGACGCGAAGTGGCTCGTACCGAACAACGCGTGTCTCGCCATCGCGGGAGGCTTCGACACAGAAGCGCTTCTGCCTCTCATCGAGGCGCGCTTCGGAAAGCTGCCCAAGGCGCAGAATCCATGGCCGTCCACCCTCCCCGTCCTGCCGAAGCCCGGGGTCACACGGCCGACCTTCCTCGTCTTTCCCGACAGCAGCATCCCCTCGGGCCAGATGCACGTCGAAATCCGCTACCGCGGTCCTGATCCATCGAACACAAAGGCGTATCAGGCTTCACTTTTGCTGCAAGCGCTCGCGGACGATCCGGCGTCACGGTTCCAGACCGCCGTCGCGAAGGGCCTTCCCAAGGGCAGCGCTCCCGAGAATGTACAGATTGTCTACGAACCTTCGCGCAGCGCTTCGTGGCTCGCCATTCAATCGGATATCACCGTGCCCTCGGGCAAGAACCCCGCCGATCTTGTCTTTGCCTTCAAGGAGCTCGTGCGGAGCACCGAGCTGTACATGATGAAGATCAACGCCTCATACTTTTCAGCCGCCCAGTACCAGGCCGCGAGAACCGCGCTCCTCGAAGAAAAGATGGCGGAGGCGGGAGACCCGATGCTGTCCGCCGAGCACATGGCAACGCTGTGGGGTTACGGGATTTCGCCGTTCATGCTCCAGGAAAGCGACGCCATCATGAAGAGCGGCCAGAAGGATATTTCCGAGCTTGTCGACACCTACGTGCAGAAAAATCTCGAGGTTGTCATGGTGCGTATCGATCCAAGCTTGTTTGAAAAGTACACGAAGAGTTTTTCGAACTATGGTTTTGAGACGGCGGGACCGAAGAACTCGTTCTGGTGGCGGTAGCGGCGAGTAATCGCGCCGCGCGCCCTGAGGCTACCGCCCGCGCCTAACGAGCTTCGCCTGGCGGGCCGCGCTGAAGATGAGGGCGCCGCGCGCCCTACATTGTCTCTTCTTCGATCGAGATGATGCTCGGCAGCGTGCGGAGCGCCTTCGCCACGCGCTTCATGTCTTCGCGAGAATCCACCTCGAGGATGAAGAAGCCCGAGAGATTGCCGTCGCCGCGCTCGCCGAGCTTGCCTTCCTTAAGGCGCCCTGAACATTTCTTGATCGTCGCCTCGATCTCCGAAAAGATGTCCGCCGATTTTTTTGTGGTGACGCGGTAGCGCGCCGTGGTGTTGATCGCCTCTTCTTCCCACTTCACGTCGATGCGCCGCTCCTCGAAGTCGGCGATCGAAGCCAGCGAGCGGCAGTCCTCCCGGTGCACGATGATGCCCCGCCCCCTCGACACATACCCTATGATTCTGTCGCCCGTCACGGGTTTGCAGCAGCCCGCGATGCGGATCATCATGTTGCGCATGCCGCCCACGGAGACGCCCGCCTTCTCGCTGCGCAGCACGAGCCCTGGTTTGAGGCTGCGGAACTCCACCACCGAAGGGAATTCTTCGGCTTTGCCGCGCGGTGCCTCCGCCGAGCTCCGGTCCTGGGCGTGCGCCTTTGCCTGGGCCGCCTCGGGCTGGCCTTTTTCGCTCTTGCGTGCCGCGACGATGTGCTTGTCGATGGCGACAGCCTGGCCAGTCTGCACGAGCATCTGGCGGATCTTGCTGCGCGCCTTGCTCGTGTGGGCGATTTTGAGCCAGTTGAGGTTCGGTTTCGCGTTGGGAGAGGTGATGATGTCGACGATCTGAGTGTTCTGGAGTTCGGAATCGAGCGAGGCGATCGCGCCATTCACCTTGGCGCCGAGGCAGTGGGCGCCGACGTCGGAGTGGATCGCGAAGGCGAAATCGATGGGGGTGGCGCCGGCCGGCAGCTCAATAACGTCTCCCTTGGGGGTGAACACGAAGATCGAGTCGCGCAGAAGCTCGCGCTTGATCTCCTCGAGGTAGCTGTCCCCCTCGACGATGAATTGATTCCACTGCTTCAATTTCGTAACGATGGGGAGGTCTTCGAGCCGCGGCATCTCCGCGGTCGTGCCCTTTTTATAGAGCCAGTGCGAGGCGACGCCGTACTCGGCCACCACGTGCATTTCGCGTGTGCGGATCTGGATTTCGAGCAGCTGTCCGCCATAGGCGAGCACCGTGGTGTGGAGGCTCTGGTAGCCGTTCGATTTCGGCATCGCGATGTAGTCCTTGAAGCGGCCGTCGATGGGCTTCCAGAGGCGGTGCACGAGTCCGAGGAGCGAGTAGCACTCGTTGATGCTCCCGCAGATGATGCGGATGCCGAGGAGATCGTACAGGTCCTCCGCGCTCTTGCCGCGTTTCCGCATCTTTTGATAGATCGAGTAGAAATGCTTGGCGCGCGCGCTGATTTCGACCTCGATGCCCTCTTTCGCCGCTGAGGAGAGAATGCGCTCGCTGACCTTCTTCAAGAATTCCTGGCGCGCGTCTTTTCGGATGTTGACAATATCCTTGATCTGATCGAAGATTTCGCGGTTGAGCGATTTCAGCGAAAGATCCTCGAGTTCATCCTTGAGCCACGAAATGCCGAGCCTGTCCGCGAGCGGCGCGTAGATGTCGATGCACTCGGTGGCGATATCCTTCTGGCGGCCCTCGGGGAGGTACTTGAGCGTGCGCATGCTGTCGAGCTTGTCGGCAAGCTTCACCAAAATGACTCGGATGTCGCTGGTGAGCGCGAAGAGCATTTTGCGCATGGTCTCGGCGGCGTGAACCGACTTGTTCTTGGCCCGCACCGATGAGAGGCGGTTGACGCCGGCCACGATTTTCGCCGTGTCGGCTCCGAAGCGATCTTCAATGACCTCGTCTGGCGCCGCGAGAAGTGAGTTGAGGGTTTCTGCCTCCTTCTCCTTGCGCGTTCGCTCCTGGCGGCGGTTCTGCGGAGAGGGTCTTTGCGGTGCCTGAGCAGTTTGGGAGCCGCTCGATTCAGGCCCGCTCGATTCTCCGGACACCGCGCCCGGCGAGGGTGAAAAACCGGAGTTGCGCTCCACGATCGTGTCGTGGACGAGCCCCGCGAGGATGGATTCGAGGTCCATGCCCATTTCGAGCAAAACTTCGGCGACTCTGATGTCGTGGTAGAAAGCTGGTTCGCCCGAGGCGCGTCGCTTCTCCCCGTGAACCCGCTGCGCGTAGTCTGACGCATCGAGGAGCAGTTTCATCTCCTCAGGGTTGAAGCGATGCTCCGCTTTCGCGAGGAAATTCCGTGCGTTTTCATCCATGGTGGGCACCTACCACTCGTATTCTTCCCGCGAGATCCTTCCAGGTCCGCACATCGCGAAAACCGCGAGCCCGCAAAAGCGCTGAGGCCGGCTCGGCCTGCGAAGGATCCATTTCCAGTAATAGTACACCATCCTCGGATAAATATTCAGCACTCCCCGCGACGATCGCGCGGATAAAATCCATGCCATCGTCGCCACCATCGAGCGCGAGGATGGGGTCTGCCCAGCCTCCCTCAAGGAGCGCGGCGGCTTCGCGCCTCGGCACGTAGGGCGGATTCGAGCAGATGAGGTCGAAGGTGCCTTCGATGTGCGCAAAGAGGTCCGACTCCAGGAAGTTGAGCTGTGCCTCGGGGACGAGGCGGGCGGCGTTCCGCTTGGCTACTTCGAGCGCGGCGCGGGATATGTCCGAAGCTGTAATGGTCCACCCCGGACGCTCCGCGGCTATGGAGATCGCCACCGCGCCGCTCCCCGTGCAGAGGTCGAGGACGCGAAGCTTCTCGCTCGCTTCAAGGCCAGGTTCGCCGCGCTGGGTGAGCTGGACGTGCGGGGCGCGCTCAGCGCGCGCCGCGAGTTCCGAGGAGTCGCGCCGGCGTCGGACGAGAAGCATGTCCCCCTCTTCGAACGCCGCCTCAACCAGTGCTTCGGTGTCCTGGCGCGGCGAAAGCACGCTCTCGCTCACTATGAATTCGCGCCCGTAAAACTCTTTGCGGCCCAGGATGTGCGCAACGCTTTCGCCGCGCTGCCGCCTCTCCGCCATCTGAAAAAAAGCCTCAGGCACATGCTCCGCGCGCTCAGGCAGCATCGCCAATACCTTCTCTTTCGTCGCGCCAAGACTCTCGGCCAGGAAGAGTACCGCGTCCAGAAAAGGGGTTTCGCTCGCCGCGAAGCGCGCCGCGCTGTCACGGAGCAGCTCTCGGTAGGTCATGCCGGTTCGCGCTCGAAGTTCTCCATGCTCCGCTCGCGGTGCCATGCCACGAGCGCGTTGAGAAGCTCGTCGAGCTCTCCCTCCATGATGAGGTCGAGTTTGTAGAGTGTGAGGTCGATGCGGTGATCGGTGAGGCGATTCTGCGGAAAATTGTAGGTTCTGATCCGCTCCGAGCGGTCGCCAGAGCCAACCTGGCTGCGGCGCTCGGCCGATCGCTCAGCCTGGCGCTTCTGATCTTCGATCTCGAAGAGCCGGGCGCGGAGGATGCGCATCGCCTTTGCCTTGTTCTTGATCTGGCTCTTCTCGTCCTGGCAGTGGATGACGATGCCCGTGGGAAGGTGAGTGATGCGAACGGCGGAGTCCGTGGTGTTGACGCTCTGGCCGCCGGGACCGGAGGAGCGCATCACGTCGATGCGGAGCTCGTCGGGCTTGATCTCGATTTCTGTCTCTTCCATTTCGGGAAGCACGGCGACAGTCACCGCGCTCGTGTGGATTCGACCTGAGTTCTCCGTGGCGGGCACGCGCTGCACCCGGTGGACGCCGGATTCGCTCATGAGGCGCTCGTAGGCGGCACCCCCGGCAATCGAGAAGATGATCTCCTTCATTCCGCCGAGCTCCGTCTCGCTCATGCTCATGACCTCGAGTTTCCACTTTCGCCCGTCGGCATACCTGGTGTACATGCGGTAGAGATCGGCCGCGAACAGCGCCGCCTCCTCGCCACCCGTGCCAGCGCGTATTTCCATGATGACCGCCTTGTCGGCCAGGGGGTCGCGGGGCATGAGGAGTTCTTTGAGTTTCGCGTCCGATACCTCGGCACGCTGCCGAAGCTCGGTCAGCTCAGCCTCGGCGAGCTCGCGGATCGCCGCGTCGCCCTCATCGCGCAGCATTTCCTCGGTCTCGTAGATCGAGCGCTCGATCCCGCGAGCCTCGTCGTACGCGGCGATCACCTCGGAGGCGCGGGCCCGCTCTTTCATGAGCTCGCGATACTTCTGCTGGTCCCGGATCACTTCAGGATTGGTGATGAGAGTGTCTATGTGAGCGATGCGGTCGCGCATCTGCTGTATTCGTTCTTCCACCCGTGAATGGTAGCCTGATTGAGGCATGCGCTTCAACTCCCGCTTGCGCGAGCGGGCCCGCGCCGATACTATCTAACCATGCTCGACATACGCTTTATCAAGGAAAACCTGGACGCGGTCCGCCAGAACATCCGCGACCGCTACATGAACGCCGACGCGGACCACGTAGTCTCGCTCTACGACCAGCGAAACGCCATGCTCCGCGAACTTGAGGACGCGCGCCGCCGGCGGAACGAGAACGCCCAATCCATGAAGGGGCCGCTCGCTCCGGAAGACCGTGCCTCCCGCATCGAGGAGGGCAAGCGCCTCAAGGAGGATATCGCCCGCCTTGAATCCGAGCTCCAGCGGGTAGAAGCCTCCTTCGCCGCCGAGATGGCGAAAATCCCGAACATGGCCCACCCCTCGGCCCCGCGCGGAAAAGAGGACAAGGACAACCTCGAGGTCAAACGCGTCGGGGAACCCACGCGCTTCGATTTTCCCGCCAAGGACCACGTCGAGCTCGGCCAGAGCCTCGATGTCATCGACTTCGACACCGCCACCCGCGTGTCGGGTACCAAATTCTATTACCTCAAAAATGAGGGCGTGCTTCTCGAGCTCGCGCTCGTGCGCTACGCCCTCGATATCCTCTCGAAGCACGGCTTCACCCTGATGATGACGCCCGACGTCGCGAAGACCGAGATCCTCGAAGGCATCGGCTTCAACCCGCGCGGCGCGGAATCGAACGTGTACACGCTCGAAGGCGAAGAGACCTGCCTCATCGGCACCGCCGAGATAACCCTGGGCGGCTACCACGGCGGCTCGGTCCTCGACAGGGCGCAGCTGCCGATCCGCTACGCTGGCGTTTCGCACTGCTTCCGCAGAGAGGCGGGCGCGGCGGGACAGTTCTCGAAGGGTCTCTACCGCGTGCACCAGTTCACCAAGGTCGAGATGTTCGTCTACTGCCTTCCCGAGGATTCAGACCGAATCCACGAGGAGCTGCGCGGCATCGAAGAGGAGATTTTCTCGGGGCTCGGCATTCCCTTCCGCGTCGTCGACACCTGCACCGGCGACCTCGGCGCTCCCGCGTACCGCAAGTGGGACCTCGAGGCTTGGATGCCAGGCCGCAACGGCGGCGAGTGGGGCGAAATCACGTCTACCTCGAACTGCACCGACTATCAGGCGCGGCGGCTCAATGTGCGCTACAAAGATGAGGAGGGGAAGAATCGCTTCGTGCACATGCTGAACGGCACGGCGGTCGCCTGCTCGCGCGCGATCATCTCAGTGCTCGAAAACTTCCAGCAGGCCGATGGTTCAGTGAAGATTCCGCCCGCCCTCGTGCCATACTGCGGCTTCGAGTCGATTCGCCCGCGCAAGGGCGTGTGAGCCAGGTTCCGCCGCGCCTTGGTTTAGCCCCTCACGGCAATAAGAAAAGCCCGCCGGTGTCGGCGGGCCGTTTTGTTGCTGCATTCCAGGTTCGCGCGCACCCGATGCACATCCGTGCGCGGGCGCTCACCACTGCTTATGGCAAATTGGGCGATGAGATCATGGGCTTGCGCCAGGGCTGCGATGTGCCGGAGGCTTCCCAGCGCACTTTCCGCCGGATTTCGAGCTTGCCTCCTGGGCCGTGTGCGCACACGCCAAACTGGCCGCTCCCGATGTACATGAGTTTTTCGTCCGCCGCGAGATGCTCTTCTTTGGCGAGCTGTTCGATCGCGCAGTCGAAGTGGATCGGTTCGCCATCCTCTCTCGAAGAGAGCGCCCCGGCGAGATCGAATATCGGTTTGCCGCAGACTCTGCAGGTTTTGAGCTCCTGTTTGGGGCGCTCGGGCCGTGGCTGCCGCTGTCGCTGTTGCTGCTGCTGTTGATTGGACGCTTCCTCCGCGTTCGGATTCGCGTTCCCTGGACGCTGCGGCCGCCGACGCCTGAAACCGTGGCTCCTGGGCTTGCCGCCGCGCTTGTTGGGCTGATTGCCGCTGTTATTCTGTTCGTCATTCATTTCGATTTGTCTCGCACTGTATTTGACAGCATTTCGGCAATCGATGCAATCGCCCCATCGAGATAGCGATCGTCGATGAGTTTATGCTTGAGATCGTACAGCTTTTTCCAGCTGGTAGCCCGCATCTCTTCCGAGATATCGTACTCCGAGAGCAAAAAATCATCCGGCGTCGAACCAGCCCATCCGGGCATGTCCCGTGACGGCCTACTCTGCTTCATCGTGTTCCGCAAATGCGCCTTCCATATGCCTGACACAGGCATTCCCTTGCACTAAAATCACATCGTATCGAATGCGATGCTGATTATATTTTCGATTCATCGCAAGGAATAGTTTAGAAGTTTCGATGATCGAGTGTCGTTTTTTCGCGCCGATCACATGCCGCAAGTCGTTGAGCGTGCAGCGGTTCAGGCTCTTCACTTCGATAAAGGCGAGAATGCCACCCTTTACCGCGACAATATCCACCTCGCCGCGCCTGCTCCGGAAATTTCGGCGCTCGATGCTCCATCCTCCGCCCAGAAGCTCCTCGCATGCGGTTTCTTCCGCGGCTTTTCCCACAGCCACGGTGCACTTGTGCCCGGGGGATTCCGATCGCGCTGCGCTCATCGTGTATGCTCATGAGATAAGCGCGCTTGTTCGCGGCGCTCGCTTCAGGTTTTTACGTTTGGGCACAAAAAAAGCCGCACGGAGTGCGTCCGTGCGGCGTATATGCGGTTTTTTTGCGGCGCGTCGCCGCGAAACGTGTTATTCGGCGACCTTCTTATCGCTCTTGCGACCGCCGACGAGGGTCTTGACCTTGGCCTTCTTGCCGACTTTCGTGCGGATGTAGTAGAGCTTGGCACGGCGCACCTTGCCGGTCTTCATGATTTCGACTTTCTCGACGCGCGGGGAGTTGTAGGGGAATACACGCTCAACGCCGACACCGTAGGAATTCTTGCGGACGGTGAAGGTCTTTCCGGCTCCCGCGTTCTTCGTCGCGATGACGAGTCCCTCATAGGCCTGGATTCGCTCGGTCTTGCCCTCTACGATCTTGAAACTGACGCGGACAGTATCTCCAACCCTGAACGCGGGCAGGTCAGTTCGCGCCTGTTCCGCCTGAATTTGCTGTACGAGGTTCATTCTCTCCCCCTTCGTCTATCACTTCTTTGAGCAATCTGCCGAGTTCGCCCGTCAGATCGATTGTGTTCAAAAGCTCCGGTCGGTACGCGAGTGTCTTGATGAGACTCGCCCTGAGACGCCACCGCGCGATCGCCGCGTGGTTGCCTCCCACCAGCACTTCCGGGACGTGCATGGTAGCATATTCTTCAGGCCTTGTATACTGGGGATACTCCAGAAGGCCCGACGAAAAGCTCTCCTCGGAGAGCGATTCTCCCGAGATCACCCCGGGAATGAGTCGATACACCGCATCGATGAGGACCATCGCGGCGACTTCGCCGCTCGAGAGCACATAGTCGCCGATCGAGACCACATCGGTCACCCTCGTGTCGATGATGCGCTGGTCGACGCCCTCATAGCGCCCGCAGAGCACCACGAGCTTGTCTTCGTGGGCAAAATCCTCAGCCATCGCCTGGTTGAGGAGCCTCCCCGAAGGCGTCACGAAAATCGTTCGCACACCGGGAGCGCCCACGGACTCGAGCGCCCGATCGAGGGGTTCGGGCTTCATGAGCATGCCCGCGCCGCCGCCGAACACCTCGTCGTCGCACTTGCGGTGACGATCGTACGCAAAGTCCCTGATATTCACGAGATCGTAGGACACGAGGCCCTTGGCCACCGCCCGCTTCATGATCGAAGCTGAAAAATACGCCTCGAGAATTTCGGGAAACAGCGACAGCACCTTGATGTTCATTCAAGAATCCAAGGGTTCACGATTTCCAGCTCGCCCTTTTCCTCATCCACGGTTCCGACGAATTCCTTGCGGAAAGGCACGAGCGACGTGGCTCCGTCCTCTCTTCGCACTTCGAGGAGATCGTCGGCGTTCCCCTCGATCACCGCGTTGACGCTCCCGATGGCGCGGCCGTCTACAGTGACGCGCATGCCCACGAGATCCGCGATGTAATATTCGCCCTCGCCCTTTGGGCAGGCTTCGGAGCGGGGCAGAAAGAGTTCCCGCCCAATGAGTTCGCGCGCTGTCTCCGGAGTCTCATAGCCTTCGAAGACGATGCTCGCGCCCCAACCGCCGACATTCACGCGCGCGATGCGCATGGATTTCGCGTCGGCCAATCCGAGCTCTCCGCCGACGAGGATTTCGCGCACCGCCTCGATGTGTTCGTAGGCTCCTGAATAGCTCATGAGTCTGAGGCTGCCGTCCAGCCCCCTCGCCGCCCCGAGTTTCGCGACGGCGAGATAGTCAGATTTGCGCGCTTGCATCGTGGAGTAGGACCTGTTTCAGTCCAGAATCTCCAGGATGATACGCTTAGACTGCGATGAGGCGGAGGCGGACAGAATGGTTCTTATGGCCCGCGCGATGCGGCCATTCTTGCCGATCACCTTGCCGATATCGTTCTCCGCGACGCGAAGCTCAAGGATCGTGGACTTTTCGCCCTCGATCACCTTGATGTTGACGGCGTCGGGATTATCGACAAGCGACTTGACGATATATTCTACGAGATCACGTTCCATAGTGTACCAACCGGCTCAGCCGAGCTGGATCCCCTTCTTGTTGAAGAGAGATCGGACCGTGTCCGAAGGCAGCGCTCCCTTGGAGAGCCACTCTTTGGCCTTGGTTTCATTGATATTGAGCTGCTTTTCCGCGGTCTCGATCGGGTGGTAGTAGCCAAGCTCATCGATGGTCTTGGAGTCGCGCGCGGAGCGGGAATCCATAACGACAATGCGGTAATACGGTCTGGCCTTTGCGCCGAATCTCTTAAGTCTGATGCGTACGCTCACGAGAATCCTCCTGAATTCGATATTTGCAATGTGGGCTCCGTTCTATCCGCACTTCCGTTCCCGTGCGGAGCCCGATATAGGGAACATGCGCGGAAGATTTATATACTATACCGGGATAAAAAGTCAACTCTGGGCCGCGGACCGCACCGCTCCCTCGCTCTGTCCTCCTGGCGGCGACGCCACGGCGTATCGCCTTGCCATCATCGCGGCGATGGAGTAGTTTGCACTGCTATGGTGCTCTTCCCTCGCGGAGCTTTGATCCTCGCGCCCATGGTCGGTATCACGAACCGCGCGTTCCGGACTCTCGTCCAGGAACTGGGCGGACCGGATTGGTACATGACCGAGATGGCCAGCGCCGAGTCCTTGCTCTCAGGCGGAAGAAACGAGGCGATCTACCTCGACCCCAGCCCCCTGCCGGCGCGCTGTTCGGTGCAGTTCACCGCGAAGAGCCCCGAAGCGCTCGCCGCCGCCTGCCAGGCCCTGCGCCTGCTTCCCGAAGAGCGGCGCCCCGCGGGCATCGACATCAACATGGGCTGCGCGGCTCCGCACATCAAGGGTTCGGGACGGGGCGCCGCCCTCCTCGACAACCCGGCGCTGGCTCGCGCCATGGTCGAGGCGGCCCGCGCTAATTGGACGGGTCCGCTTTCGGCGAAAATTCGCGTGAGCGCCACGGGCGGCGAAGAGGGCACCCTGCGCCTCGCGAAGGAAATCGCCGCGGGCGGTCTCGACTTCCTCGCGGTCCACAGCCGCCTCGACACCCAAAAGTTCAGGCGCCGCGTCGACCACAGCTTCACCGCGCGCCTCGCCGCCGAGCTCGACATTCCGGTCGTGGCGAACGGCGACATCGGCTCTGCGGGCGACTGCCGGGCGGTCCTGTCCTCGGGCCCTGTCTACGCCACGATGATCGGGCGCTCGGCCGTGCGGCAGCCCTGGATATTCGGAGCGTTGCGTGAGGAACTCAGCCGCGACGAAGCCGCGCGCCGGAGCTCCGCGCCGAAATCCCCCCACGACCTCCTCGCCATCGGCACGCGCTACATCGACCTCGTCGAGGCTCTGCTCCCGCCAGAGTGGCAGCGCGAGACCTGCCGGCGGGTCTTCTCGTATTTCGCCGAGAATGTGAGCTTCGCCCACCACCTCAAATTCTCGCTCACCAACTCGCCCTCTCTGGCTGAGATGCGGCGTGTTCTCATCCAGTACTTCGACGAAGTGCCCGCCGATAGAATCGTCTGATCTTTTTCTCTTGACCCCATACAAATTTACACTTATAGTAATTATGTCATTTTACGCTACAGGAGGCTCCGCGAAATGGCGCACACGATTCCCCAAATGTTCATCGAGGTCGCGCAGCGACAGCCGATCGTCACGGCCCAGCTCTCAAAGGATGCCAAGGGCGTCTTCCAGCCGACAGATTACGCGGCGCTCCTGCAGGAGGTCAGCATCTGCGCGCTTGGAATGCGGAGCATTGGCATTTCGCGCGGCGACAACATCGGATTCATCTCCGACAACCGCAAGGAGTGGCTGATCACCGATCTGGCGATGCTCGGCCTCGGCGCCGCCGATGTTCCGCGCGGCTGCGACGCCACCTCGCAGGAAATCGCCTACATCCTGAGCTGGAGCGAGTGCCGCATCGCGTTTCTTGAAAACGACCGCCAGCTCCAGAAGATCCTCGAAGTGATATCGGGCAAACTCAGCTTCGGCTCTCAGTCGCTCAAAGAGGCCCCCTACGCGCACCTCAGCGCGGTCATTCTCTTCGATCCGGCCTCGAAGGCGATCGAAGACGAGGCCGTTCAGTCAGGAATCAAGGTGCTCCGCTTCAGCGACCTCATGGCCGAGGGCAAGAAGCTCTACGCGAAGGAGCGCGCGTTCTACGCCACGGAGGCGGCCAAGGGAACGCGTGGCGACATCGCGACCATCATCTACACCTCGGGCACCACAGGCGACCCCAAGGGCGTCATGCTGAGCCACGGAAACTTTCTCCACCAGACCGAGTATCTCCCTGAGCTCATCGGCATGAAGAGCGGACACGTGCTGCTCTCCGTCTTGCCCGTGTGGCACTCTTTCGAGCGAATCGCGCAGTACATCGTGGTGCAGTCGGGCGCGGCTATCGCCTACTCGAAGCCCGTGGGCTCGATTCTTCTCGCCGACATGAAGGCGGTTCAGCCGCAGTGGTTCACCTCGGTGCCCCGCATCTGGGAATCGATCATGGACAGCGTCTATAAAACCGTGCGGCAAGGCAGCGGGGTAAAAAGGGCGATGTTTTCTTTCTTTGTGAGCGTCGGCCGTGGACAGGCGTATTTCGATAATATGCTCAAGGATCAGCTGCCCAAGTTTTCACCCCGGTCGCGCGCGGTGGACATCGCGGTCTCGATTCTTCCGTTCCTCCTCCTCACACCGCTTCGCGCGCTCGGCAATGCGCTCGTGTTCAAGAAGATCAAGGAAAAACTCGGCAGCCGCTTCATCGCGGGCATTTCGGGAGGCGGCGCGCTTCCACCCACTGTCGATCACTTCTTCGGGGCGATCGGCATTCTCATTCTCGAGGGTTATGGGCTCACCGAAACCGCGCCGGTCCTCGGCGTGCGCCTCAGAATTCACCCCGTCACGGGCACCGTCGGCCCTATCCACCGTGGCACCGAAGTCCGCATCGTCGACGAGCAGGGCAAGATTCTCGGCCCCGGGCAGAAGGGCATCATCCAGGTCCGCGGCCCGCAGATCATGCTCGGATACTACAAGCGGCCCGATCTCACGGCCAGAATTCTCTCCAAGGATGGGTGGCTCGACACCGGAGACCTCGGCATGCTGACCATCCACGGCGAAATCAAGATTGTCGGCCGGGCGAAGGATACGATCGTGCTGCGCGGCGGCGAGAATATCGAACCCGTGCCCATCGAGCAGCGTCTGTGCGAGAGCGTGTACATCCAGCAGGCGGTGGTGCTCGGACAGGACCAGAAGTACCTCGCGGCGCTGATAATTCTCAAGGAAGAAAACCTCATCGCCTGGGCAGAGGAGAACGAAATCCCCTTCGACGACTACGCCTCGCTCCTCGAGCAGCCCGTGGTGAAAGAGCTGATCGACAGCGAGATCAATACCTATGTCAGCATGAAGAATGGATTCAAACCCTTCGAGCGGATTTTCCGCTTCGCGCTTCTGGCGAAGCCCTTTGAGCCGGGCCGCGAGCTCTCAGCAAAGCAGGAGCTCAAGCGCCACGCGGTCAACGATCTCTACAAGAGCCAAATCAAACTGCTCTTCGCCGAGTGAGCCCGCGCCGCGATTGTGATCTCAGCTGACCTCGATGTCGCCCAGCACGCTCTTCACATAGAGCCTGCGGGCGCCCTCGCCGGTGCGGAAGGCGCAGCGCTGAGGCCCCATCCCCGCCGCGTTGACCGGATGGTTCGTGTCGATGCGGCCCGAGAGGGTCTCAGCCCTGAATTCGACCGAGCTGTGCTCGAGTTGGATCACGATATCGCCTGAGTAGGTCTGGACTTCTCCGCCGCCGAAACCGCCGATGACCTCAAACTCGATGTCGCCCTTGGTGGCGATGAGCCGGACTCGTCCGCCCACATTGCGCACATTGATCTTGCCCTGATCCGACACCGCGGCGACATTTTTTTCCACTCGATCGATATAGGCTGAGCCGCTCTGCATTTCAAGCTGAACCGACCCCGCGACCCTCATCATCCGAAGCGTGCCGGAGATACTGCGGACCGAGCACCCCTCGCAGCGGTCGAGATCGATCGAGCCATTCACGCTCGACGCTTCGACAAACTTCACTCCCGCCACCGCGACCGAGCCGCTCTCGGTAATCGTGAGCACATTCGCGGGAAGATCGTGTATCTGCAACGTGCCTTTGGCCGAGTGCAATTCAACATCGGCGACGTGTGCGGGAATGTAGACATTGCATTTGCGCACCCGAACGAATCCGCCTGCCATCACGTCGAGAATCGCGATGCTCTCGGCGCGGCGCAGCCCGCAGCTCCAGCCATCGAGTTCGCCGGGCGCACCCTCAAGCTCGATAAAATAGCGGAGTTCGCGGTCTTCGGATTGAGTAACGTTGATTTCACCTTCAGGAATTCGCAGGACAATGCGGCGCACATTCTCCACGCTCTGGACATCCTCGATGAACCGAAAATCGATATCTACACCTTCGGTGCGCATTCAGCCTTGCCTCCACTGCTTGAATCCACTCCACAGCTGCCGCTCGCATCCTGGCAGACTTTGATAATTTTTCTTGATTATACCACAGGCTGCGTTTTTTGGCGAGGACCTCGATGATCGAAGGCTTGACGCCGCGATAACTTGGCCTTATAATTTTATTAGTTTGTAATACAAACTGGTTTGCAGAAATATAAGGAAAACGCTATGGATATACCGGAAAGCAAATTACAGGAATTCGAAAACACTCTCAAAGAGATTCGCGACACCGTCCTCAGCGATTTCAGCCTCTTCGCCGATCTCGCATTCAGAAGAGCGACCCGCCTGCTCGCCTTCGGTTTCGGCGCGGCGATCGCCCTATTCTGCGCCTTCGGATATTTCGCGCACCGGCAAGGTCCAGGCTCTCCCCTGCCCTCAGCGATGATATGGATCGCGGTCGCCGTGGTGACGATTGGCGGCTGCGTCAAAATCGTCACCTTTTCGCGCATCATGCGGCAGAAGAACAAAACGATCTTCAATCTTCTAAGGATCATCTACGGCAAAAGTCCGGTTTCGCTCCTCGTCGCGGTTGTCGCCGCGATCGCGGCGAGCATGGTTTTCTTGATCTCGCGCGGCGAGGGAGTGCTCGCGGTATCTTTCTCCGCGATCTTCATCGCCTTTGGCGTATTCGCCCTCAGTGCGCGCATCCGCCTCCCCGAATTCACGACGCTCGGCTGGTTCCTGTTCGCGGGCGAACTTCTCTCCCTGTTCATCATTGAAAGCTCACCGTGGATCTGGGGAGGCATCCTCTGGGCGGGGGCGTTTTTCACGCTGGGAATCGCGAGCCTTCTGTATACGGGAAAAAAATGAAACTCCCCGATCTGGACAAAATCATCCACGAGCGGGCGAGACTCCGCATACTCGCCTGCCTCGCCTCGCAAGCCTCGCATCGATGTTCATTCTTGGAGCTAAGGGACAAACTCGACATGACCGCCGGCAATCTCTCTTCCCAGCTCTCGGTGCTCGAGTCGAGCGAGTACATCACCATCGAAAAGGGATTTCGAGGCAAGAAACCCTATACTGAAATAAGCCTCACACCGAAGGGTTCCGAGGCCTTCGACGACTATCTCGACACGCTCGACACGATGATCGCGGCGCTCAAACCGCGCACATAGAAAGGAGGTCCACATGGCAGAAACGATTCTCGCGCTTCGCGATGTCACCAAGGTATACGGAACCGGCGAGGCTGAGGTAACCGCGCTGCGATCGATCTCGCTCGCCTTCGAGCAGGGGGAATTCGCCGCGGTGGTCGGACCTTCGGGTTCGGGAAAAACCACGCTTCTCAACATCATCGGCTGCCTGGACTCTCCGACCTCAGGCGAGCTTCTCTGGCGCGGGGCGCCCATGAAGAGCATGGGCAAGACGCAGCTTGCCGCATACCGGCGCACCCACGTCTCATTTGTTTTTCAGTCCTACAACCTCATTCCCGTCCTCACCGTGACAGAAAACGTCGAGCTCCCCCTCCTCATCGAGGGTGTGCGCGACAGAGCCAGCATCCGGGCCCGCGCGCTCGAGATACTCGCGATGGTCGGGCTTTCCGACAAGGCGAACAGGCGGCCGACCGAGCTCTCGGGCGGACAGGAGCAGCGCGTGGCGATCGCGCGAGCGCTGGTAAAAAAACCGAGCATCGTGCTCGCCGACGAGCCCACCGCGAACCTCGACTCCCACACGGCGGGCGAGATCATCGAGCTCATGCGCGACATCAACGCGAAGACGGACACGACGTTTCTCTTTTCGACGCACGACCAGCGGATCATGGACATGGCGAGGCGCATCGTGACGCTCCACGACGGCCAGATCGAGCGAGACGAGAGGCACGAAAAATGAAGACGAACACTCGAATGCTCTTTCAGATCGCGCTCAGGAATGTCGAACGGCATCGCAAGCGGACGCTCATCACCGCGATTGTGCTCACGGTCGGCATCGCGGTGTACATCATGTTCCAGTCGATGCTCGCGGGCATGGACAGGATCACAATCGACGCGGCGATCGACTTCGACAACAGCTCGGTGAGCCTGCGCTCGAAGGAGTACGAGGCGCACGCCGCCACGCAGCCGCTCGAGTACGGCCTTCAAGATCCGAAGTCGATCGCCGCGAGTTTGCCGGGGATGCTGCCAGCTGGCAGCGCGTGGACTGAGCGCACGCGATTCTACGCCCAGGTGTCGAACTGGACCGACGAAACTTCGGCGCTGGCCGTGGCGGTCGAGCCTGGTACGGATAGCGCGGTGTTCAAGACCGCCGGCGACGTCAAAGAGGGAAAATGGGGGGGCGCGGGCCAGGCGGTGCTCGGCGCGGATCTCGCGAAAGACCTGCGCGTCAAGGTTGGCGACAGCGTCGTCATTTCGGCGTCGCTGCCGGATGGCACGCTCAACGCGGTCGACCTCGTGGTGGGCGGCATCGCCGACCTGCCCCTTTCCTCGCTCTCGCAGCAGGCGGTCTACATGACCTGGCAGGACGCCGAGCGGCTCGTCGGCGCGCCGCTACCCGTCACGGAGATCGACATCCGGTTGCCGACGGTTCCCAGGCTCGACAGCCTCGTGGCGAACGCCGACGCGGTTGCCGCAAAGCTCGAGGCGAGCGACTGCGGCATCGCGGCGGTCAGCATCGGCGAGGCGATGGGCGACTACCTCGCGATGCGCAACATGAAATCGAAGTTCGCCTATATCCTCGTGGTCATCGTGCTCCTCATCTCCTCGGTGGGAATCTTCAACACGATTCTCATGAGCATGTATTCCAGGATAAGGGAGATCGGGGTGCTCGCGGCCTACGGTCTCGAACCTAAGCAGATCAAGCGCCTCTTCTCGCTGGAAGGATTGATGATCGGTGTGATAGGCAGCATCGGCGGAATGCTTCTGGGCGCCATTTTCGTGTGGTGGCTCACCGCCTACGGCATCTCTTTCTCGGGAATGTTCGGCAACCTCGATCTGGGGAGCCTCCCCAAGTATCTCACACTCAAGGGTGAGTGGAACGGGGCGACCTTCGCGCAGGGGTTCTTCTTCGGCGTGCTCGTCTCGTGGCTCGCCAGCCTCATGCCCGCGCGCAAGGCAAGCCGCATCGAGGTGACCGAAGCTCTGCGCTTCGTGTGAGGAGGAAACTATGAATCTCTATTCTTTCGCCTGGCGAAACCTTCTTCGGAACAGGCGCCGAAGTCTCCTCGCGGTGCTCTCGACCTTCATCGCGACGCTCTGCGTTGTCGCGGGCAACGGGTTCACCGAGGGCTTCCTCGACTCGATGGTCCGCAATTACACGAAGAACGAAACCGGGCACGTCTCGATCACCACCACCGACTACCGCGAGCGGTCGCGGTTCATGCCCGTGGACACGTACATCGCGAACGCCGCTCAGGCCTGCGCCGACATCGAGGCGCTCGGCAAGTCCGGCACCGTGCTCGCGGCGCCGCGAATCCGCTTCGGCGTGCTCCTTTCGTCCGGCCCCTTCACCAAACCCGCCGCAGCGATCGCCGGCGACCCCGAGAAGGAAAAATCCCTTCTCATGCTCCAGAAGAGCTTGCTGCCCGGTGGCGCCTACGTGGACGCTCCAGGGACCGCGATCGTGGGTAGCGTGCTCGCGTCCGACCTTGGCCTAAAAGTCGGCGATCCGCTCAAGATCATCGCGACAAAGTCCGATGGCGGCATCGGGTTCAAGTCGCTCAAGATTTCTGGCATCTTTAAAACCGGAACGAACGCCCTCGACGGCTCGGTGTTCCAGATGCGCCTCGGCGACGCGCAGTCGATGCTCGCCATGCCCGGAGGCGCCCAGCAGATTCTCGTGATGCTCCCGGACTACCGCCAGGCGCCAGCATGGCAGGCGAAAATAGCCTCCGCGCTCAGCGCGCGCGGGTACACGGACCTCTCCGTGCTGCCCTGGACCGAATTGGGCGACTACAGCAAGATCATTCTGCTCGCGGGGGCGGTGTACTCGGGAATGTGGTTCTTTATCGCGCTCCTCGGAGCCTTCATCATCGCGAACATCATGACGATGGTGGTGCTCGAGCGGCGCAGGGAGACTGGCATACTGATGGCGATGGGAATGCAGCCCGCGAAGGTCATGGGCTCATTCCTCCTCGAAGGGACCATGCTCGGACTCGGCGGCTCGCTCCTTGGCACCATCGCGGGCGAACTCTTCAACCTCGCGCTCTCGAAGCGCGGGCTCGATCTTTCGAGCAGCCTGGCGGGATTCTCCTGGCCGCTCGACAACATCATCAAACCGACGATTTCACTCTCGGGCGTGCTGATCGGCGTCAGTTTCTGCACAATCGCCGCGGCCCTGATGTCGATCCTCCCCGCCTGGCGCGCCTCGCGGACGGAGGTCGTCGACTCGCTCAAGGCCATACAGTGAGGAACACCACCATGAAACAGCTTTTTCAGAAAAAACGAAGTGCCGCTGCGCTCCTGCTTGGCGGCGCGCTCGCGATCTCAGCCCTCGGCGCGCAGGCAGCCACGGGCGGAACCGCTTCGCCCACAGCTACACCGTCTTCGGGCGCTCCATCGTCACCATTGGCGACTGCCCCTTCGGCAAGCGCGAACCCCGCGCTCGCCCTGCTCGATGCCATCGACTCCGCCCAGCGCTACTCGAGCATCTCCTACACGGGCGCCATGGAGATCACGCAGGGCTCGCGTGTCCTCAAAAAACAGTACACCGCGTATGCGCGAGGCTCAGACCACGTGCTCCTCGAGTTCACCAACCCCGAAGACCGCGGCGTGCGCATGCTGCGCCTCGGCGCCTCGATCTGGATGTACTTCCCCTCGGAGGGTGACACGATCCGCATCTCGGGCAGCCTCATGCGCCAGGGACTCATGGGATCGAACCTGAGCTACGAGGAAGTCACCGAGGGAGAGAGCCTCCGCGCGTCGTACAGCGCTGAAATCATAAGAGAAGAAATGCTCGATGGCCGACCCTGCGCGGTGCTCAAGCTCACCTCGTCGAAAACCGACATCTCCTATCCCACGCGAGTGCTCTGGGTGGACGCGAGCCGAAAGGTTCCGCTCAAGATCGAGCTCTACGCGCGAAGCGGAATCCTCATGAAGACGATCTACGTTCGAGACCTTCAGCCAATCAGCGGCAGGCTTCTCCCCATAACTATCGAGATCGTCGACGCGCTCAAGAAGAACTCGAAGACGCTGTTCAGCATGCGCGACATCAAACTCGATCTCGATCTCGCCGACAATCTGTTCACGATGCAGGCGCTGACGCGATGAGGATTCCGACTGCGAGGCGCAGGGCGTTCGGCCTGACCGCGCTGCTCTGGGCCGCGCCGCTTCTCTGGGTTGTGCCAATGCTCTGCGCCGTGCCGCCGCTCGCGGCGCAGGCCGCGAGCGGCGTCTTCACGTCGGCGACGACAGTGTCGTGCGGAGTCGCGGCGCCAGGGGTGCCCGCGCGGCTCGGCGCCGACGAACAGCTCGATCTGGGCGGAAGCGCGCGCTTCGGTTCTTTAAGGTTCTCCGCGCTCATCTCGACGAGCGTCTCCGCAGGCCTCGGCGCGGCAGCGCGCTGGGCTTCGTACAACGAGTCCCAGACCCTTCGCTGGAGCTGGCCGGGCTGGTCGGCGGCGAGCTCTGGAGGCGGCTCAGGATCGGGAGGGAGCGTGGCCGCCCCCGATCTCCTCGCCGCGCTCGAGGTGAAGGAGCTGGCAGCGGCGCTTTCAGGCGAGATCGCCGGGCTTGGCGTGGGCTTCAAGGCAGAGCTGGGCAAATTCCCCCTGAAGTGGGGGGTGGGCAAGGCCTTCCGACCCTCCGATATCTTCAGGACCATGGACTACTCCGCGCTGATTCCCCAGGCTGGCGGAACGCCCGCGGCGCGGGTGTCGGCCTATCCGTCGGCGCTGAGCAGGGTTGAGGCGGTGGCGGCAATCGACGGGCAGGGGGCGATCGCCGCGGGCGCGCGCTATCTCAGCTCTTTAGGCGACTTCGGCGCCTTCGCGGCGAGCGCAGGCTGGCGCCGGGCCTCATCGGGAAGCGACGAGTTCTCCGCTTCACTCGAGGGCCAGCTCGACGTCGGCAGCTTCTCGTCCTACGCCGAAATTTCAGCCCGACACTCCGCGTCCACGACCTGCCTTTATACGATGCTCGGCAGCGGCGTCGCCCTCGGCTCCCTCACGCTCTACGCCGAAGGACAGGGCGCTGTCGGCCTCTCGACCTCCGACCTCAGACTCTTCAGCCTCGCAACTTGGGCGCTCTCCGACCTCACGAGCATCTCCATTCCCCTCTTCTGGTTCAACGACGCGCGCACGCTCTCGGGAGGCATGCTCGCCCAGCTCGAAGGCCTTTTGGGCGGAAGGCTCAGCCTCACCGCGACAGGGGCGCTCTTCTGCGCCTCTTCCCCGCCAACCGCGGTTTGGAGCCTTGGCGCCTCCTGGGCGCGAAGTCTCTCAACCTATTGAAACGAATTGCAATATACAGCATTATTCCTCAATCTATCGAGGAGGAAATCGTGTACAAGCCCGTTGACCCCAAGGTCAACTTCCCCCAGCAGGAAGAGTCGATCGTCAAATTCTGGAACGAGCGAAGTGTGTTCGAAAAATCCATTTCGCAGAGGGAAGGCTCGCCGGAGTTCGTGTTCTACGATGGTCCTCCCTTCGCCACGGGACTTCCGCACTTCGGCCACTTTGTTCCGGGCACGATCAAGGACATTTTCCCTCGATACAAGACGATGCGCGGCTACAGAGTCGAGCGGCGCTTCGGCTGGGATTGCCACGGCCTCCCCGTCGAAAACCTCATCGAGAAGGAGCTCGGGCTCAACTCGAAGACCGATATCGAGAAATACGGCGTCGCTGAGTTCAACGAGGCCTGCCGCGCCGCGGTGCTCCGCTATGTCAAAGAGTGGCGCCAGATTGTCACGCGGCTTGGTCGCTGGGTCGACTTCGACCACGACTACAAGACGATGGAACCGGACTACATGGAGTCCATCTGGTGGGTCATCAAATCGCTCTGGGATAAGGGGCTCATCTACGAGGGCCACTACATCCTGCCCTACTGCCCCCGCTGCTCCACCGTGCTCTCGAACCACGAGCTCTCGCTCGGCGGCTACCGCGACGTCCACGACCCCGCGATCTCGGTGCGCTTCAAAATCAATGAAGTGCCCGCCACATCGAGCGATCCCGACCTCGCCTCGCTGACGAATGACTCAAGCTACTTCGTCGCCTGGACCACGACGCCCTGGACCCTGCCTTCGAACCTCGCGCTCGCCCTAGGTCCGGACATCGACTATGTCTGCGTCATCGACGGGAGCGATCGCTACATCCTCGCCGAATCGCGCCTGGGCGCATACTACAAGAATCCTGAGTCTCTCCAGCTCGCCTGGAAGAAAAAGGGCAGCGAACTCGCGGGCATCCGCTACGAGCCGCTCTTCCCCTACTTCGCATCACTCCGCGAGAAGGGCGCATTCGTCACCGTGCTCGGCGGACACGTCACCACCGAGGACGGCTCGGGTATCGTCCACACGGCGCCGGGCTTCGGCGAAGACGACTACGAGGTGTTGCGCGGCACGGGCATCCCCACAGTCTGCCCCATCGACGCCGAGTGCAAGTTCACCGACGAGGTGCCCGACTACAAGGGCATCTTCGTCAAAGACAGCGACAAGGCGATCATGGAGCGCCTCAAGAGCGAGGGCAAGCTCATCAAGCGCGACCAGATACTCCACGCCTACCCGCACTGCTGGCGCTGCGGCAGTCCCCTCATCTACCGCGCGATCTCGAGCTGGTTCGTGAAGATCGAACCGGTCAAGGCGCCCATGCTTCGCGCGAACAAGAGCGTGTACTGGGTACCCTCCCACATCCGCGACGGCCGCTTCGGCAAGTGGCTCGAGAACGCTCGCGACTGGGCGATCAGCCGCAACCGGTACTGGGGCAACCCGATTCCCGTGTGGAAGTGCGACGACTGCGGCAAGACCGTCTGCGTCGGCTCACGCGCAGAACTCGCTGCGCTCGGCGGCGACGTGCCCGTGGACATTCACAAGCATTTCATCGACAAGGTAACCTTGCCCTGCTCATGCGGCGGCACCATGCACCGCATCCCGGAAGTCCTCGACTGCTGGTTCGAGTCGGGCTCGATGCCCTACGCGCAGAACCACTATCCCTTTGAGAATAAGGAAAAATTCGAGGCGCACTTCCCGGCCGACTTCATCTGCGAAGGCCTCGACCAGACGCGCGGCTGGTTCTACACCCTCACCGTGCTCGCCGCCGCCCTCTTCGACAAACCGGCCTTCAAGGCCTGCGTCGTCAACGGCCTCGTCCTCGCCGAAGACGGCAAGAAGATGTCCAAGAGCCTCCGAAACTACACCGATCCCTCGCAGGTCATGGACAAGTTCGGCGCCGACGCGCTCCGGCTCTTCCTCATGAACTCCGCGGTCACCAAGGCCGAAGACCTCTGCTACTCCGACGACGGGGTCAAGGAAGTGCTCAAGAGCGTCATCATCCCGCTCTGGAACGCATACAGCTTCTTTGTGACCTACGCGAACATCGATGGTTTCCAGGCTGACAGCTTCGACTGCTCGGATGCCGAGAATCCCTTGGACAAGTGGATCCTCTCGGTCTGCGAAAAACTCGTCGCCGACGTCACCGAGGGGCTCGAGGCCTATGATCTGCAGGCCTCCATCGGCCCCATGGTCGAGTTCGTGGACAGCCTCAACAACTGGTACATCCGCCGTTCGCGCCGCCGTTTCTGGAAGTCCGAGAACGACGCCGACAAGAAGAGCGCCTACAAGACCCTCTACCGGGTGCTCCGCCGCCTCACACTCGTGATGGCGCCGGTCATCCCCTTCGTCACCGAGACGATCTACCAGAACCTCAAGCTCGAGTACGAACCCGAGTCGGTCCACCTCGCCGCATGGCCCGCTGCCGAAGAGCGCTACCGCAACCCGAACCTCGAGCGCGACATGCGCGTCGCGCGCCAGGCTGTCTCGATGGGCCGCGCGCTCAGGGTCGCCAGCGACCTCAAGATCCGCCAGCCCCTCGCCTCGGTCCAGCTCATCACGCGCCAGGCTGAGGAGCGCGATGTGCTCTCCCGCATGGAAGACATCCTCCGCGAGGAGCTCAACGTCAAGAACGTCGTCATCCACGACGAAGAGCAGGACCTCGTCGAGTACCACGCGAAGGCCAACTTCCGCGTCCTCGGCAAAGAGTTCGGGCCTGAGATGAAAGACGCCGCCACCCGCATCGCGGCCCTCGGCAAGGCCGATATCGTCAAAATACTCAACGCCGAACCCGTGTCCCTCACGCTGGCCTCGGGCCGCGTCGTCAACCTCGATACCGCGCGCGTCGAAATCGTGCGCGAAGAGAAACCCGGCCTCAAAGTGCTCAATGAGGGCACGCTGACCATCGCCCTCGACACCACGATCACCCCCGAGCTCCTCTACGAAGGCTACGTCCGCGACCTCATCCGAGGCGTGCAGAACGCGCGCAAGGACGCGGGGCTCGAAGTCACCGACAGGATCGTGCTCACGCTTGGCGGCGACGATGAGCTCCACGCAGCGCTCGACCAGTTCCGCGCACTCGTCGCCGAAGAGACGCTTGCGGTGGGCATCGAGTGGAGGGCCGCCTCGGGCCTTGACGGCGTTGCGGGAGGCGCAAGCGCAGCCGCCGCAGCTAGCGGCGCCGCTGGCACGTCGGTCGAAGCCGGCGAGAAAACCTGGAGCCTGAGCCTCAGAAAGGCTTGATCGCGTCCTTTAGATACGCCGCAACCTGGTCCCATGGGAGCACGATGATATATTCTCCCATGGCCCAGGGCGCGATCTGATAGCGGTCGTACTCGAATCCTAAGCCGTTCATGCACACGAATACTTTATCGGGCGCGCTCAGCGCGGGCTCAAAGAGGCCGAGCGCCTTCAATCCGTCCTTGGGATTTGCGCCCGCGTAGCTTCCCTGCCGAAGGAGTTCCGCGCTCAGCGCCGGCAGGAGCGCCTTCCTCCATCCTTCCCGGAGAATATCGTCAGGCCCGAGCCGCGCCCCTTTCGCGAGATCGATCACGTCGAAGTCGGTCGACGCCGCGCCGTGCGCTCCTCCGTTGAAGAGATAGCGCTGCGTGGCCACGCTGATATAGTGCCACGACAGAAACACTGGGTACTGCACTTCTTCGTAGACAAGCGGCGGCTGTGGCGGGGCGCTGCCGGTTTGAGAAGGCTGGGGTTGGGCGGAACCGCTGCCCTGCGCCGGTATCGCGTCGCTCCCGGGGGATTGTTCCAGGGCGCTCTGCTGGTAGATCACCACCGGGCTCTCCTCCTGCTGCGCGCGCCGGAAGATCGCGGCCTCACGGACAGTCTTTCCCCGCCTCAGCGCTTCATCGAGCACATTCCTCTCCGGTGCCGCCGTCGAAGTCACATACTGCAGACGTATCGAGACATCCCTGCCGCTCTTCTGTTTTTCATCGAGCGCCCCGGCGGAGATGCGAATGGCCGATGGAACCGCTGCCCGCTCCGCGACAAGGCTCGCGCCCGAACTCTGGCGCTGAAGCTCGGCAGGGGCATCGCGCGGCAGTGCGGCGCGCGCTTCGATCGCGTTTCCCCTGACGGTGATTCTGAGTTCAACGCCATTCATCCCGCCATCGCCCAGCGAAATCGACATCGTATCGCCAGATTTCGTGACGCCCACCACTCGCCCGTAGATGCCGAGTTTTCCCCACTCCGCGAATCCCTGCGCTCTGTCGGGATTCGTGATGAGGGTGAGTGAAAAACCTTCGGCGGCGTTCCGCCAGACCTGGAGATCCGCGCGCAGCTTCCGATAGCCACGCGGAAAGCTACCGGAGGACGCGCACCCCGCGAGGAGCGCAAGGAGGCACAAAATCCCGACTGCCGCGATTCCCAGGCGCGCGCGCGGCCGCCTCTTCATAGTATCTTGGTTCACGAAGTTGCCTTTTTCCAGAATATCGCCGTTCGCTGACGCGAACGCCCTCACCATCATGAAAATTTTTCCAGCAAAAGCAAGTCACCCTCACCCGCAAGTGATATAATTATGGAGTAATTTTATACTATTTTGGGCTTACCATTAAAGGGAAGAAAAAGGAGGTACTTTCGGCGAAGAAAAGTTGTTTTCTGTGTTTACTCAATTGCGATATGGTTATATCATTGACCAAAAGACCGAAATATCCCAGGAGGGTAGCGATGAAATTTGTGAAACGGTTTCTCCCTCTGCTGGCGATTGTTGCGCTTGTTCTAGCATCGTGCGCCACTAACGCCGGTCAGGTACCAAAGGGAACAGAAACTCCGCAAGCCACCACACCGGGCGGGCAACCGACAACGACCGCTCAAACACCGGTGCAACCATCAGTTGAGAAATACGAGCTGCAGAACCTGTTCCAGCAAGCGACGACGCTCAAGAGCGAAGCGACCAATTTCGCGCTAGACTCTGTGCTTCCCGATAAGTTCAAAGCCGCGAGCGACCAATACGACGCCGTCGCCGCTGAGTATAAAACTCTTGTTGAGACACCGGCACAGTACGATGGCGTGAAGGCCTATCCGCTCAAAGACAAGCTCACCCAGCTCGTCGCCGCGTGGGACGGTGTCGTCAAGGAAGGCATGCCGCTCCAGGCCGATGCCGCGAAGCAGTCAGCCGACGACGCGCGATTCGCCGCGATGAATGTCGACGCGCAGACCCAGGCTCCCACCCAGTACGACGCTGGTCTCAAGACCGACGCGCAGGCGGCCGAATTCGTCACCGCTTCGAATTTCTCCCAGGCGATCCCGACCTATCAGCTCGCCGCGGCGATGTTCGACAATGCGGCGGCAGCCGCCCAGGTGAACGTGCTTCGGGCCGATATTGAGAAGAACGGCTACGCCAAGTACGACACCATCGCGATGTACTACACGATGGCCGAAGACAGGTACAACTCCGCTCAGGACCTGTGGCTGAAGAACACGAAGGACGATATCGTGGCTTCGACGGCTGCGCTCAAGGAAGCGCAGACCTACTACGCCTTTGTCGACGCCAAGGGAGCTGAGCAGCGAGCCTATGAAGGCAAGGACAAGGCAGCGAAGGCCCAGGAAGGCGCCCTCAATGTCAAAGCCGACATCAACGCTCCGGACCAGTACAAAGACGCGGTCGACATCCAGGCTGAGGCTGACCAGAACATGCAGGACGGCTCCTTCGTGAGCGCTTACATCTGGTACCAGGATGCCGCCACCGCCTTCGACGCGGCGCACGACGCTTCCAACGCCAAAGCGCCTGATGTAGAAACGGCGATCACTCAGGCCGAGAGCAACCTCGCTGAAGCGAAGAGCAGAGCGGCCGAGGTCAATCTCGACAACAACATCTATCTGCAGGCAGCCGCTGAGCACCTTGATAAAGCGAAAACACTCTATTCTCAGCTGCAGTATGGTGACGCAACCTTCGAGACAAACGAAGTCTCCAACTATATCGGTCTTTCCGACAACATGGTGAACCAGGCGGTTCAGGCTCAAGAGAAGGCTCGCCTCGAGCAGCTCGCGAAGGACAAGGCAGCGGCCGACACCGCGATCGCGGACGCCAAGGCGCGCATGGCCTGGGCTGACCAGGTCAAGCTCCAGTCCGATTATCCGCAGCAGTACAAGGATGCCTCAACGTCGATGTCTGGCGCGGAAATCGCCTACGGTATTGAAAAGTACACCTCCGCGAAGACTCTCGCCGATCAGGTTTCAGCAACACTCTCTGATTCATTCCAGAAAGAAGTTCTCACGGCGCGCGAAGCCGCCAAGGCCAAGGCCGCCCAGGCTGAGGAGCAGGCTCGCCAGAAGGCCGCCGACAAACAGGTTGCCGACGTGGCGATCGCCGACGCCGAAGCGCGCATGGCGTGGGCCAACGAGAACAATATCCGCGCCGATTACCCCGATCAGTACAAGACCGCGAGCACCGCGATGGTGGGCGCATACGTAGCGTACGGCAACGAGGACTATGTCCAGGCCTCTCAGAAGGCGCAGACTGTGTCCGACACCTTCTCCGAAGAGTTCGCCTCGCAGGTGGCAGCGGATCGCGCCGCCAAAGAGCAGCTCGCGAAGGACAAGGCAGCAGCCGACACCGCGATCGCCGCCGCGAAGGCGCGCATGGCCTGGGCTGACCAGAACGGCATCAAGGCCGATTACCCCACCGTCTACAAAGACGCTTCCACTTCGATGTCCGGTGCCGAAATCGCCTACGGCATCGAGAAGTACGCCGCCGCCACCGAAATGGCCAACCAGGTTACCGCCACCCTCTCCTCCGACTTCGAGGCGAACGTGAACTCCGACCGCGCCGCCAAGGCGATGGCCGAGGAGATCAAGAAGGCGGCCGCTGCCGCCGACGCGCTTGGCACCGCGCACAGCCGCATGGCATGGGCCGACCAGGTGAACCTCTCCTCCGACTATCCGAACCAGTACCGCGACGCCAGCACTTCGATGCAGGCCGCCGACCAGGCGTACAGCGAGAAGAGCTACGACGCCAGCCTCGCGCTCTCCAAAGATGTCATGAACATCCTCTCG
>Ga0172370_10002121_pt1 | contig 29056 bp, 28 predicted proteins | sample LakKiv5m_FD_114538 | JGI IMG/M metagenome (GOLD analysis project Ga0172370, IMG submission 114538) | Freshwater microbial communities from Kabuno Bay, South-Kivu, Congo - kab_022012_11.5m | ecosystem: Environmental > Aquatic > Freshwater > Lake | place: Democratic Republic of the Congo...
GGACTTCTAATCCGTAGGTCACAGGTTCGAATCCTGTCGGGCGTGCCAAAAAACAACCATGATAGCAAATAATTAACGTGAGCTAACAACCCTAAGTTCTCTTCTCAAGACCGTCGGTGCGTGACTGCGGCTCGTGTTGCAAGTCAGGGATTATCTCTCGCATGAACTCAGACCCGGCGCTTTCAACATTGGTCTCAACGAAGACCGAGAGCAGGCCAGACCATCTACCATGTTCACATCCACATCGTTCCCCGAGAGGGTTCGGGGCTCTGCCTGATCCAAGGGGAGGGGTACGCTGGGTGATCCCTGGAAAACCTGCGCAGCGGGAGGATTGAACATGGCGGGAACTTTTTGGAAGGGCTGGTGCGGTGTCGCGACACACGGGGGTTTTTCACATCGGCAGTTTCCGAGTATCAAACCCGTGCTTCTGATACCCCTTGCGAATGTGTTCCAGGTAGTCTGGTGATGGGTTCTCTGCCACCGTCAACCTTTGAGGGTTAGCCACATAGATGTGCCCGATAAGAGGCTCTCCCTGGGTACTCGTGAAAGGCATGCCGATTCGGACGTAGTGGGACGGCTCGCCCTCGAATTTGTCCAGACTACACAGTTGTGGCATCGAAATCAAATACGCCACAAATAGGCACGTTGAGCCTTCCCCAACATGGACGATGTTTGCGTAGGATCCACCAGCCTGACCCTTTTTGTTGAACCTTAGTTCGTATCCATCGAGATAGCCTATCACGGTCTCCTGTGTGGGTTCCCCGATTCTCCGTGACGCCTGTCCAGACTCATGTTGGAGCCATAGGCGACGTACCACTGGGCTTCAGACGAGACCTCCAGCTGATACCTCCGGTAATCGCCGCACTCGATTCTTATCCCCTGCTCTATAGCGCATTTAAAGAAATATGCGCAGGCACTGTGGTCAGATCCATCGCTCAGCAGAGTGACACTGATCTCCTCACTGATATAGAGCGACCTTGCCGGATCATCCTGATAATAGGCCTCAATCCAATCCAATTCTCGGAGCTTGTCCGGCGGCACATCATACAGCTCGCCATAGACTGTGCCATCGCCCTCTAGGATTGCAGGGAACGGGCCGAGGTCATACAGGATAGCCCTGATGGAAGCATTTCCGAGAAATACACCGGTAGCCATGACTTCAGATCTACACATAACCTTCAGCAGTGTGCCATAGACAAAGACCTCTGTCATGGTAGCATCTCATGGGTGCATTTTGGTCTCCGCATCTTCACTCCGTATCAGGATCAGGCCTCTTGACGACTGAGATTACGAGCTGAGATTCAGAAGCGAAGTAGTTTCCTCAATTTTACATCTATTCTTGCTTGTTGTTGAAGCAAGAAATTGATCAAATCTGCGGTTACCCGATTGCCTTCTACTGTGGCATGGCCGTGGTACCATGAGTGGAGTTGTGCTAAGGACGGTTTCAAATCGGCCATGGCCCGCACAAGATCGAATACGACGTAATGTCTTCTTTTCATATAATTTGTCAGTGGGTCGGCCCTAGTAGTCCCTGTTTCAAGCACTTCGCGCACGTAGTCGGTATGGGGTATCACCGCAATGATGGGATATTGGTCCCTATTGATAGCAGTCTCCACAAATTTATCTACAATCCCGCACATAGTGGCAAGTGGCTCTGGCTCAGCATACAGATCCAGATTGAATGTTGGGGCCACAATGGCTGGTATAGATCTGCACAAAGACGCCTTGATATTTTGCGCTACTATTTCTCGCCATCGAAAGAGTGCAAGTGCATAGGGGAATCGGATAGCAGGCAAACGCCCGCCCAGCTGATACCAGTAGTCATGAGCCCCGATTTGCTCAACAAAGGACGGATCGAAAAGCTTTTCCAGCTCGCTCACGGCCTTTACAGGGTTTTCCAATAATGTGAAGGTTCCATTCAAGAGTGCGAATCTAGGCTTCGTAAGGGAGAGAGGGTCTCTGTACATGTAGAAGTTTCGATATACATTCACGACCCTATTAATATTTTCAGGGAAAATGCAGAGCATGACAATGGGGACCTTCGGGCCCATAGTTTCATTAGTAGCATACAGCAATAGGGCTTGATCCGGGCCATAACCCGCAACGCCGAAACTCAGGACATTTTTGGCAAGTTTGTGAGCAAGAAAGGTCTGCCATGTATCGTCGTCTTTCACTTCATTGCAGTGCGTGAATGAGTCCCCGTACGAGGCTATGAGATCGGCGGCGTAATACGTACGAGTGACTCTCTCGCCATATTGACCGTGCCGATATATGATCCCTTGCTGGTCTTGAAAAACGAAATGGGGCGGATAAAACCAACCCAACTGTTTGCTGAAGATTTTTTGATTAACACACTTCTGTCCTGTCTCGTTACAATCAGGTATTGGGGCCTCGATCTGTGGGGCCGCAGAAGCAGCCTTTTGTGCGGCCTCTATATAGTCGGCGGCCCTTCGGTAATGTGCTCGTTCCTGAATACGAGTTGGAATGAACTTGAGCAGTAAGAAAGAGCACAGCTCACCAAAGATCAATAAGGGCAGGAATGCTATGAGCCAAAACAATAGCCTTTTCAAAATATAACGCCTCAGGTTCAACAGAGACAAATAGCGTTAGTGAAAAAAACGCTCCATGATGACGGATTAGATAGTAATATAATACTCTCTGCCTCACTCAGCAAAGCGTTGAGTCATTGGATTTTTTTTAAGGGTGCAAGGTGTTCGTGGTTGCCAGAAAATCGAACAAGGCCCTGGCAGCCTCCTTGTGGCCCTCGTTATTCCAATGACCATCGCCTATATGGTAAAAGAAGCTCGGCCTCAACTCCGACTCTGCCGCTCGACTGCGAAAGATGTCCCCAAGCGACCGGAATGGTATGCCTAGCGTTTCACACACCCTATCCAATCTGACTTCAGGTTTCAGAAGATCCCATTGCCCTCGTTCGAGCCCGAATTTCCTCGAAGTGTGTATCCATACACTCTCATCTAGGGCATAAACACTAGGGATATAGAACACTACAAGTTTTGAGCCAATTTCAGATACTGAATCTTTGAGCTTCTGGAGCAGGCGAGTAGTGAGGGCCCATGCGTATTTCACCTCGGCCGTATCATAAAGCCCCAAGATCTGAAAATAGCGCTTGTCGCTCTCCTCAACTTCATTTTCGATGCTCAAAATTCCGAGCCGGACCAACTGTTCCTTAGCGAACCTAAACAATAATAATCTCTGGAGGTACGTCTGGAGAAACGGTTTGGCTTTTGCCTGATCTTGTGGTTTAAAATGTGCAACTGAACCGTCTGTTGGCGTTTCTTCAAGAATCAGTTGGTCGTTGATGAGCCGAAATAGCGGCTTGTACTTGCTGTACATCTCGGTTACCGAAATATTTTCGAGAACATCGTTCTCATAAAACAATAGCAGTACAACGTCAGGAGAGTATTTCTTTCCTTCTGTTTCGAAGAAAAGGAGCTCTTGGTCAGTTCCGTATCCCACGGTGCCTGCATTGATTACCTCGTAATGCAGTCCATCATTCAGATTGTTCAGCATCGTTTCTAGGCGCTCAGAAAACAAGTGCTTGTCGTTTACCGTGTACCCCTCAGCGAATGAATCACCCAAAATTAGAATCCTGAACTGCCCCGGCGGCTTTTCATAGGAATATTCTTTGCCTCTGATGCCCCTGGAATTGACTGTTTCGGTCGAGCTAAATTCTGCAGTGGTGATAACACGTTTAGCGCCTGCCTTCTTTCTCCAGCCCAACAAAGGGTCGCGCTCGTAAAAATCCCTGTGGTTTATCTTGCGTTGATCGGGTTGCAGCAGATACAGAATGCCTTCAGCCAGAGCGAGGGCAGCAATAATAGCTGCCGCGCATATCGTCATGTTCTTAAAGAGACCGCCCAAACCAGACCGAAAAAAAAACTTCATTCAGATTGCTCGTAGAAGACACTAGCCAGACTTAGTCAATCACTAAGGTGGCACATATATTCCTCGGCGGAAAGAATTTCAAGGGATTTATAGGAGGAAGGGTTAAGGCAAACGCCTGTCGTATTCTTCGAAAATGGCAAAAATGCGTTCGCTGGAGTCCTCTCGTAGAATGCTGTTCTTGAACAATGGATCCTGCAGCAATTTTGAAATCCTAGCTAATGCTTTGAGGTGGTCGCCAGCAGAATTTCGAGGAGCAACCACGAGAAAGAACAGGAACGTAGGTTTGTTATCCATGGAACCAAATTCTATGCCTCCGCTGCTTTTCCCGAAACTTGCGCTTAGCCCTGACAAGCCATCGATCTTGCCGTGGGGAATAGCGACTCCGCCTCCAATTCCGGTACTACCCAAACTCTCGCGTTCTAACAAGGTGCGTATAAGGAAGCTTTTGTCGATATTTTGATTCAAGGAAGCAATTGGCTGAACCAATTCATCGAGGACCTCTTCCTTAGAGGAGGCCCTCAGATGGGCAATAATGGCCTCGGGATGGAGAAAATCAAGGATTTTCATCGATGAACCTTTGGACCGGCCTTCCCTTGGGGTGCCGTTTCGCCACTGCTAGTGTTGACGCATCGCCGGAGTTTCGCGCTGCGGCCAAGAAACCTCAAGAACTTTGAGGAACGATCAAGCCGTAATTTCCGTCCTTCCTCCGGTAAAGTACATTCACAGTCTGTGTTGACGCATTGTTGAATACCAAGAATTCCTGCTGCGAGAGGTCCATCTGCATGGCAGCTTCGTCCACCGACATTGGTTTTACGAAATAGTTCTCGGTTTTTACTACAACTGGTTCTCTGTTGTCTTCAAAACTGTCTTGCTCATAAATTTCCCTACGCCACTTGATCTCCTTCCCTTGCACTGGCTTATGTTTTCTTATTTTGCCTCGGTATTTTTTTACCTGCCGTTCTATTTTGTCCATGACGAGGTCTATAGCGGCATACATGTCTTCATGTTCTTCTTGTCCGGCGATACGAAGGCCATCCACATTAATAATAACGTCAACGATATGGCGAAATTTGTGGACTGAGAGTATTACCTGGCTCTCGAGGGGCCTGTCTATATACTTGGTTAATTTTGACGTTCTTTCTTGGACGTAATTCTTCAGGGCATCTGATGGTTCCAAATGTCTAAAAGTTACTGACACTTGCATAGTGACTACCTCCTTTGTCGTGAGTCAAGTCTTATTAGACTCAAAAACGTTTTCTCCTGCTGCTCGAGGATGGTATTCTCAGCAGCTCTCTATACTTGGCGACTGTACGTCGTGCGATATGGATCTGTGATCGTTTCAACTCTTCCACTATGTCTTGATCGCTCACGGGTTTTTCAGGATCCTCGTTTTTCACGATCCTCATGATATGGTTCTTCACGGACTCAGATGCTATAGCATCAGTCCCCTGTGGGATGCCGGAGTTAAAAAAGTATTTTAGCTCGAAGATTCCACGAGGGGTGTGGACGAACTTGTTAGAGGTGACTCTGCTGACAGTGGATTCGTGCATACCGATGTCATCGGCTACGTCTTTCAAGATCAGGGGTTTAAGGTGATCGATGCCTTTATCGAAAAAGTCTTTCTGAAACTTCAGAATCGACTCGGTCACCTTGTAGATCGTCCTCTGACGTTGATGGATGCACTTCATGAGCCAAACGGCTCCCCTCATCTTGTCATGAATATACTCCTTCGCGTTGGGAGGGCAATCCCCGGAGTGAAGTTCTTTTTGATAGAATGGGCTGATCTTGAGCCTAGGGAGTCCCTCATCATTTACCATTATGGAATAATCGTTTCCGATCTTGACGATATAAATGTCGGGAACGATGTAGATGGTGTCCGAATTGTTGTAGAGCCTCCCCGGCTTCGGGTTCAAAGATACAATGGCCCTTATGGCGTCTTTTACATAATTCGAAGGGACCTTTAATTTTCGAATGATTCCGTCAACGTTCCCTTTCCGAAATAAATCGAAGTAATCTTGCAGTATGCGGACTGTAAGACCATCTGATGGGTGGAGCTGTTCGGCCTGGATAAGTAAACACTCACGAAGCTCTCTGGCAGCCACTCCTAATGGTTCGAATCTTTGTACCTCCTTAAGTACCCGTTCCACTTCAGAAACGTCAACGCCCCGGGCAGCAGCGATCTCGGACAAGTGAATGTCCAAGTAGCCGTCTTCGTTTAAGTTCCCGATGATCTCCAGTGCGACGGAACGATCTGTTTCGTTCAGATCGCTCAGCCGGAGCTGTTCCAACAGATGCTCGAAGAGAGTGGAGGTTTTTGATTGAATATTTTCCAGCGGCATGCGGTCTGGCGAAGGAGACAGATTTCTCTCTTGGTCTCCGCCGTAGTTCTCCAAATAATTTTCCCATGCAATTTCGAATACGTCCGATTTAGTGAAGTCGGGCTCCCTGGTCATGTCTTGTAAGGCATCAAGATCATTGCGGACCGGAGAATCTGAATTCGACACATCGTCGTCATTTGGAACGACATCCAAGACAGGATTCTCTCTCAACTCGGCCTCAATGGCATTTATCATGTCCAGATGATTGTACTGAAGCAGCTTTATCGCTTGCTGGAGTTGCGGGGTCATAACCAACTGCTGGGTTTGACGCAACTGCTGTTTTATTTCCAGAGCCATGGGATTCGAGACTGTTCACATTGAGAACTGTTGGCCCAAGTACACTTCGCGGGCCTTTTGACTTGCAGCTATCTCTTGAGGATTGCCGCATTCCAGGATGCAGCCCTTGTCCAAGAGGTAAATAAGGTCGCATACTCCTAAAGTTTCTCGAGTGTTGTGATCGGTCAAGATTACGCCCATTCCTCTCTCCTTGAGATTGGTGATGATTTTTTGAATTTCCAAGACCACGATGGGGTCCAGACCAGCAAAGGGTTCGTCCAAAAGGATAAAACTTGGACTGGTGACGAGCGCCCGCGTAATCTCTAGCCTTCGTCTTTGCCCTCCGGAAAGGCTGTCTGCCCTCTGGTCCTTTAGAGAGGAGATACTGAGTTCCGCGAGGAGTTCCTCCGTCCTTTGAGCGCGCCGAACTTTGTCCGGTTCGACGAGTTCGAGGATGGCCATGATGTTTTCACCGACAGACAATTTCCGAAATACTGATGATTCCTGTGGAAGATAATTAATCCCCAGCCTTGCCCTCAAGTACACGGGGAGCTGGGAGATGTCCTGGTCATCAAGGTACACTTCTCCCTCGTCAGGTCTCACAAGACCGGTAATCATATAGAAAGTGGTAGTCTTGCCAGCGCCGTTAGGCCCCAACAGTCCGACCACATTACCTGAGCGAATGGTGAGACTCACGTCGTTGACCACCGGCCGACCCGCGTATCTCTTCACCAGACCTCGAGCCTTCAATTCTCTTGCCAGAGCCGCTATTTCTCCTTTTTCATTTTTGAGGGATTGATGGTAGCTCTAATTCCTGCTTCGTCTCCGCCGACCAACTCGGTTCTGTTCTCATCGAGATAGATAATGATGGTATCAGCTACCACGACGTCCGGTCCCTGCCAAAGTTTGGGAGGCCCTTTGGTTAGAGTAATAGTGCGCTTGTTATTGTCGTACAATGCTTTTCCTGCCGCAGCAATTCGCTCACCCTGAACAAATTTCACATTTCCCAATGCCGTGATGGCCCGTATCTTGCCAGCGGTCTCCAGACCGCGTATTCCCTTCTTAATCGTGTTTTCTCGAGAATTAGTCTTATCCTCATCGTAATCTACAGTAAGCTTATCACATGTCAGGGTCATATCTCCTTGGCGCACCTTGACACTCCCCTCAAAAGTTGCTTCTAGACCGTCGGGCACATTTTTCGCCGTGAACTTTTTTGAGGTTATATCGAGCGGTGCGTCCGAACTTTGGTTAAGTTCTTTCTTGTCGTCCTGGGCAAAGGTCAAGCCGCAGAACAGAGGAATAAAATAAAGCACACCGATCATTAAGACCCGATATCTCATCCTGCGATCTCCCATCTAAATCGGTAGTCTTTGACCGGGTGCAACCCATTTTACATCGTATATCCGGGCCTTCACATTGTTTTCGATAATTATCTCTTCCTGAGGAAGAGACAAGGACAAGCCAGTCCCTGTAAGGCTCAGACCCTTAGTTTCAAGGCACACCTGCGATGACGTCTCTGCACTCATCTTATTATCAAAATAATCTATCTTGCCCGTGGTAAATTTCATGTCCCTATAATGAATTGTGACAAGGCCGTGGCCAGATATACAGCTTGTGGTCTTGTCGAGTTCACCCGTTTTTGCCGTTAAGTAAATTTTGCCGCCCTTGCCGCCCTCATAGACTACAGTAGGGTTGCTCAATCTGATCTTGGTGGACGAGTGAGACATTATAGCGTTGGCAGCTTTTAACGACCACGGTCTCACACCTGATGATGAATACACAAAATTTTCAATCCGCATCTGTCCATTGTCGGCCTTTTGGTCTGGTTCCGCATTCGGCGCGCCCTTTAGGTATTGGGTTACCCCAAAACCTACCAAGAGGCTTAAGACTGCCCCCATAATGGCGACCTGCGAAGCCTTCTTGATGTTCCGAAGGCGATACCAGCGCTCTATTTCCGTGTGGTTCATGGTTGAGCAGTCACCCCGTACGATTCTCGCTGATTAGTCAAAATAGCGAGCTAAAGCGTCCTTCCATTTGCCCTGGCTTTTGAGGATAATTTCAACCACTTCCCTCGCTGCGCCTCTCCCTCCCGGGAGTTGCGTTACGTAGTCGGACGCTTCCTTAACCTCCAGAGGGGCCTCCGGAACAGTTATGCTCAAACCCACGCGCCGCATTATTGGAATGTCCACTACATCGTCTCCCAAAACTGCTACTTCCGTAGGCTGCAAGGACAGCTCCCTCATCAGTTTATCCAAGACCGGCCTCTTGTCCCAGATACCCTGGTGCACGAGATGAATACCTAAATCTCGGGCTCGTCGTTCCACCACGTCCGAATAACGTCCCGTAACTAAAGCCACCTCAAGACCGCATCGTTTAGCAATCTTTATACCATGTCCGTCGCGTACATGAAAGGATTTTATCTCGAGTGAAGATCCCGCAAAGATAATCGAACCATCTGTGAGGATGCCATCCACATCGAATATTATTAAACGTATCTTCTTGGCCGCTTCATTCAGCTTGGATGCTGCCGGTTCGATTCTTTCATTTACCTGAGCCGCAAGGGAGGCGGGGGGCAACGTACGCGGAATTAACGAATGTATAGCACATAGATTGCTGATCATAAAGTCCAGATCACAAAGGCGAAGAGAGTTGGGGCCGTCACACAATGCCTTTCCTGGTTCAGGATGTACCTCCATGAAAATGGCGTCAGCTCCAGCAGCTACTGCTGCGCGCGCCAGCGGAGGTACCAGAGACCGATCCCCGGCTGAACAGCCGCCGCCCGCTCCCGGAAACTGAGCAGAATGGGTCGCGTCAAAAACAACAGGGATCCCGTACTGCTTCATTCTTACAATGGACCTCATGTCAGCAACCAAATCCCTGTAACCGAAACTTACTCCCCGTTCGGTTAGCAGTATTTTGGAATTGCCGGCGCTTCTTACCTTATCAATGGAGTATTGCACATCCTCTGGGGACTGAAACTGTCCTTTCTTGATGTTAATCCATCTGTTCGTTCGGCCTGCAGCTACCAGCAGGTCTGTTTGCCTGCTCAAGAAAGCGGGTATTTGAATTACATCCAGGACGTTGCCTGCGGCATCTGCTTGATCCGGGGTATGAATGTCGGACATGACCGGCACGCCAGTCTTGCTTCTTATACCAGCAAGAATCTTCAGTCCGGCCTCCAACCCGGGACCGCGATATGAGTCGATAGAGGTTCGGTTAGCCTTGTCGAAAGACGCCTTAAAAATGATGTTCACGGAATAACGATCTCGAATGCGAGCAATCTCTGCGGCTATATCACTAGTCATTCCTTCGCTCTCAATCACGCATGGACCCGCAATAAAAAACAGCGAACCGCTTGATACAAGACTTTCATAGTCAGAATCAGATAGAGGGTTTTGATAAGAATTACTCGTCACTTCGTCCTCCTATAAGGTTCCCCATGCCATCAGATGTCCCCTACATCATTATCATAACTGTCCAAGGGAACAACAGACAAGACATACATACTGTTCTTCACACTCTATTCCTGTTCGATGACAATTCTTCTCAACCTGAAGTGATGAGGCGCGAGGCAAGGAGATGCCTCCGATTAGGCATTTATTCTTAGCAATCTGAATTCTGAAAAATAATAAAGGGCCAGCGCGTTGCTGACAGAAACACTATAATGTTTGGGTTGAACCTTCCCCCGGGTTTGTAGCTTCCTGCTCAAGCCGGATCTTATATTCGAGACAGGCCCTAATGTATGAGGAAAACAGCGGGTGAGGATTCATAGGCCGGGACTTGAACTCCGGATGAAACTGGCATCCTATGAACCAGGGATGATCCTTGTATTCAACGATCTCTACAAGCCTACCGTCAGGAGACAAGCCACCGGGACGAAGCCCTTTTTCCTCAAGCGCTTCACGAAATGTCTGATTCAGCTCATATCGATGTCGATGCCTTTCCCCAACCACTTCCTGCCCGTAGATTTTTTGGCAAAGGCTGTCAGGCATGATGACGCATTCATACGCGCCAAGCCGCATCGTCCCCCCCTTATCTGTTACAGTCTTCTGTTCGTCCATCAAATGGATAACCGGATAGCGGGTGTTGGGATCAAACTCAGTTGAATTAGAGCCGGTCATACCGCACACATTACGCGCAAATTCAACGACAGCCATCTGCATGCCTAAACAAATACCGAAGAAAGGCATCTTATTTTCTCTGGCGTATCGCACAGCCTGTATCTTGCCCTCCACCCCTCTCGAACCAAAACCGCCAGGTACCAGAATCCCGTGGACATCATCAAACTGATCCGTCGCCCCTTCGCGTTCAAGTTGTTCTGAGTCTATAAATTTGAGATTGACGCGTGAGTCGTTGTTCACGCCCCCCGCAAACAATGCTTCGTTAAGGCTTTTGTAAGATTCTTTTAGATCTACGTACTTTCCTACGATTCCGATGGTCACCTCGTAGTGCAGAGACCTTACGTCCTCGATGAACGCCTGCCATTCATCAAGACGCGGCGCCCGTGTCCAGATATTCAGCAATTCCACAACCTTTTGATCTAATCCTTCCTGGTGCAAGTTAAGCGGAACCTCGTAAATGCACTCAACATCTTCCGCTGCGATGACCTCCTCGGGTCTAACATTGCAGAAGAGAGCAATCTTCTCTTTAACGTCCCGAGATATCTTTTTTTCTGTACGACAAATGAGTATGTCCGGCTGTATTCCAACTTCCCGCAATGCTTTAACGCTGTGCTGAGTGGGTTTAGTTTTCACTTCTCCCGATGCCTTCACGTAGGGAAGCAGCGTCAGATGAACGTAGAGCACATTCTGAGGACCTAGGTCAGCGCGTAGTTGACGAATTGCCTCTAGAAAAGGCAGACTTTCGATGTCACCGACCGTTCCCCCAACTTCTACTATGGCAACATCCACTCCGTTACCCAGTTCGCATATTTTTCGTTTTATCTCGTCCGTGATATGGGGAATAACTTGAACTGTAGCTCCTAAGTATTCCCCACGACGCTCCTTCTGAATGACGGAGTCATATATCTGTCCCGTCGTGAAATTATTCTTTTGTCTCAGAACTGCGTGAGTAAAGCGTTCATAATGTCCCAAATCCAGGTCGGTTTCGGCTCCATCGTCTGTGACAAAAACCTCTCCGTGCTGAAAAGGGTTCATCGTGCCTGGGTCAACGTTGATGTAGGGATCCATTTTCAGGAGGGTTACCGTGAGTCCTCTACACTCCATCAATGCGCCAATACTCGCAGCGCAGAGTCCCTTCCCCAGAGACGAAAGCACACCGCCTGTAATAAAGATGAACTTGGTGCTCTTGTACACGTCACACCTCCCTCAGTAAGTCAGGACGAGGCACGAAGTATGGTTCCCTGCCTACGGACGGGGCTAATCTCTAATGGAACACGTTGAATGTCAAGGCCGTGATCTTCGTTCATTCATAAGCCACTATAGCCGCAGAGCTACTCTGTATTGCTAAAAATCTGCAAAATATAAGGCGGAGAAGATACCAGTAAGCGCTCAATTTATGGCTACTAAGCCTGCTGATCCTCCAAAGATTCCCCAGTGAGGATTTTGTAGATATCGAGATACTTTTCGCTAGTTTTCCCAATAATTTCATCTGGCAACCAGGGAGCAGGCGGCTTCTTGTCCCAATGTAGGGTCTCGAGATAATCCCTTACGAATTGTTTATCGAGGGATGGCGGGGAAATTCCGGGTTGATAATTGGAAACGGGCCAAAAACGCGATGAATCTGGTGTAAGGAGCTCGTCAACAAGACATGGCTCGTCGTCAATCAGACCGAACTCGAATTTTGTATCGGCAATAATAATCCCCCTTTCCAATGCCCATGCTGATCCAAAAAGGTATAATTCGATTGTCTTGTCACGAAGCCAACTAGCCATTGATTCGCCGAACATGTCTTTCACTTTGGAGAATGAGATGTTTTCGTCGTGGTTGCCTAATTGGGCCTTAGTGGAAGGCGTAAAGATGGGTTCTGGCAGCTTATCGGCCAGCTTCAATCCGGAAGGAAGCGGGATGCCGCTAACACTACCGGTTTCTTGGTAATCTTTCCAGCCGCTGCCGATTAAGTAGCCTCTGGCCACGCATTCAATAGGGAAAACCTTAGCTCTGCCCACCAACATGCTACGTCCGCGGATTTGGTCGTCATACTGGCGAGTCGGGGCCGGATACTCTTTGACGTCGGCTGTAATAAAATGGTTTCGTACCAGATGGCTTGTTTTTTTGAGCCAAAAAATGCTTAAGTTATTCAATACCGTCCCCTTTGAGGGTATAGCATTAGGCATTATCACATCAAACGCGGAAATCCTGTCCGTGGAAACGATAAGGAGCTTTTTGTCAACTTCGTAGATATCCCTGACTTTTCCGCGGCCGACAAGATTCAGAGATGGACAATTGGTTTCCTCCAAGGCATTTTGAGTCATCGAAGAGTCTCCTGATGTTCAGTAAAGCTGATCAAGAACACTATGAACACAATTTCTTGAAGGATTATCATTACTGGGTGGTGTCATGCAATCAATTTCAGTCGATAAACCGTGTGGCAAGAGTCGCTGTGCAGACTGCAAGATGTGCCTACAATGTTCTGAGAATAGGTGCAAGGCCTGCCGAAGCGGTTCCCAGAAAAGCGTGCGCGTTAGGATGTCTATAAGAGATCAAATTGCTTTATACGAAAAACTCAATTCCCACATCAGCATGAGTACGATTGACCACCAATCAGGTTATTCAAGCTGTGTTTGTGCGGGTCATGAAGAAGGGGCGGAGACAAAAGAAGTAGGAAAAGATAGACATACAACGTAGGAAAGGATGATCCGCATTCCAAATGCGCTTTCCTGTCACAACTTGGCTGAAAGAGTTCGGTCTGAAGGATTGTTGGGGAAATACTTTGTCAAACTCAATCATCCCACTAGGACGATATGTATGTCCATTACATTCGTGAGAGTCGGACCTGTTTTGACAAGATCGTCAAGCTCCTGGAAAAAGTGATAGGAGTCGTGGTCGGCAAGGTATTTTTTCGGGCTTAATCCCAGTGTAGCTGATCTGCTCAAAGTCTTACTGTCAACGATGGCTCCGGCCGCGTCCGTGGGGCCGTCTGTACCGTCCGTCCCCGCGCTCAAGAATACACAACCCTCGATTCGAGATGCTTCGTCCGCTAAGGCAAGCACGAAGTGCTGATTCCTACCGCCTAAGCCGACGCCACGAACTTTCACCGTTGTCTCTCCTCCGCTTAAAACACAGGCCGGTGGCGGTATAGGATTCTCTGAGGATCGTATTTCCTCAGCAACGTATGCGTGGAACTCGGCCGCTTGGGTTGTTTCTCCACGCACTGTGGAAGATAAGATCAGCGTACGATACCCCAGCTTCTGAGCTGCCCGTGCTCCAGCCTTTAATGAGAGAATATTGCTGCCTACGATAAGGTGATGGGCGTGTTCAAAAATAGGGTTGTCCTGCTTCGGCGTTTCTTTTTCTTGACCCTTTAACCCTCTGAACAGACGCTCTACGATAGAGGCCGGCGCACAGTCAAGAAGCTGATATTTCTCCAAGACTTCCCAAGCATCGGCGAAGGTCGTTCCATCGGGGGCTAAGGGTCCTGAAGCGATGGTACTTGGATCATCCCCGATTACATCTGAGAGCATCAAGTTGATAACGGTGGCTGGATAGATGTATCTCAGTAACTGACCGCCTTTAACCTGAGAAATATGTTTTCGAACGGCGTTTATCTCAAAAATATCAGCCCCTGACGAAAGCAGCTTGTCTGTCATATCAATCTTGTCTTGAAGCGTTATTCCTGCAACCGGCAGGCTCAACAGAGCAGAGCCTCCCCCTGAAAAACACCCTAATACCAGGTCTTGTACGCCCAAAGACTCAACTATTTCCAATATTCGAGAAACCGCTGCTTCTCCTTCCTTTGTAGGTGTGGGGTGACCACTCTCTGCGATATCGACACACTTTAGAGTTAAACCATGGCCGTGCTTCACTACCACGAGGCCGCCTGACAGCCTTTTGCCAAGAACCATTTCCAGACCTCTCGCCATAGCCGCGGAAGCCTTTCCGGCGCCAAGCACGACAATGCGGGTGAAGCGAGAGATGTCTATAAAGTCATTTTTACCGAAACGAAGCACGCTGCCCTCAATGCTGAGGCTCCTCTTGACAGCCTGCTCAGGATCAGCAGCCTTCACGCAAGCCAAGAAAATATCCACCGCATCTCTTCGAAGTCGTTCAAGGTCTCTCATTAGATATAGTAATGCTCCCTTGCTTTACAACGACGCTGCCCCTGTTCTTGCCCCAGCGTTGTGAGGCGACAGGAAAAGAGCTTTACGAATACCAGACGCCAGATTATTCTCAGGGCAAGACGAAGGTTTTAACATTGTAACACTACGGCATCAAGGAAGTCAGATGATTAGAGAGTGGGGTTTCGATGTATAACCATAGACGGCTAGACTTTCTTACTTTGTTACAGCACGCCAAGACCGTAGCCATAACCGGCGCCGGAGGCAAAACAACGCTGATGTTTTCGCTGGCTCGCAAGTTTGTTGAAGCGGGCAAAAAGGTCATTACAACTACGAGCACTCAAATCTTCGCGCCAGATCCTAACCAGTCCCCCCTTACCGTTCTCACAGCTATTGACGATACCTTGTCAAACGTCGCCCCTGCTTTGCTGGACCTGGGGCATGTCACAATAGGCCGCAAGATTGATCCAGTTTCGGGAAAGCTCAAAGGCGTAGATGCGGAAACCATTTTGAGATTCCGAGACCTTGCAGATTGTACCATTATCGAAGCCGACGGTGCCGCGGGACGCTCTATCAAGGCTCCTGAAGCCTGGGAACCCGTGATTCCTACCTTTGTTGATGTCGTAACGTTCGTTATTGGTCTAGATGCCCTGGGACAGCGAGTCAATGAAAACACGGTATTCAGAATTGGCGGTTTTTATGAAATAACAGGTCTTAAGCACAATGATATGATCACTCCAGATGCCCTGGCCAGGTTGGCGTATCATCCCCTAGGCGGCCTAAAAGGCGTACCCAATGAAGCTCGTTTCATGGTACTATTAAACAAAATGGATCGATTGAGTCTTCCGCACGACCTAGATAAGCTCAGGCTGGCCTTCGAAAGAGAAAACTTCCCGGGGCGGAGGCTGACGGTTGTTGCTGCTAATCTAATGACGGGCGCGTTGGTGATGGTTAAGGAATGACTACACGTTCCCTGCCCACTGCCAAGACGAATGGCTGGTAACGGGGCGCCGAGTCCGAGTTCCATCCCTTTAGACTAATGCTGTAATCCGAAATCCGCTTCACAAGGTCAGCAGCGCCGGTTTTTCCCAAATGCTGAGAACGAATCGAGAGGACGCTGCAAGAGGTCAGCCCAAACATGTCTTCCAGGTTGTCAACGCTGGCCGGTAGGATTGTCGGTCATTATAGTGGTTCTCTAAATTTCTGTCGGAGTCAAAGACTGTCTTTGTGAAGTTTTCCATAACCGCTAGGGCACCTTGAAGATGTTGGCGCTTTATGGAATTAGCGCTTCAGGTAATGCCTTGTCACGCCCGACGTGATCAGGCATCCAGGATTCCTGGATTCCCGTTGTCGCGCCAATGAAAGATAGAGTCATTCATGCAATTCTCCATGACTCTAAAAGGGACCGAAGCGCGTTGCGCTCTGTGACGATTTAGCCTACAGACGATTCATTCAGAATTTATACGTTGGCATCAACCCTGGAAACAGTCTGAGGGGGGTCATTCGAACGCAAATGTTCGTTGTTTTTTTGGGGTAGGTTCACGGCGAGCGATATTTGGCTCTTTTGGACCGTCTCAAAATGGTCAGTTACGTGCAAACGCTTCCCTGAACCGTCTAGTATCTCTATGTAGCACTCACAATTTGGAGGTACACCCACTATGCTGAAATTGCCGTCTGCGTCTGACAGAGTTTCTCCAGTGTAATCTCCGAGCCGAGATCGACACCGTACTACTGTATCCGGAACTGGTTCCGAAGTCTCGGAAACAAGTACGCGACCTTTAACGACGCAGCCATCAGGAATCATGCTGAAATTAAGGCCCTCGATCCTTCCCGATTCCATTGGCAAAGAGATGCCGTCAACATTTTCCACCATCATGCCTCGTTTGTGAGCCCGTAAGAAGTATTTACCTGGTTCATTCACGAGGACTTTATATTCTCCTGTCTCTGGTGAGGTCCGGCAGGACTGCCCGACCCGATTTCCCTCTAAGTCCGTTAAATATACTAGCACTGAAGGGAGGCCTTTCCCATTCCGATCTGTCACAAAACCTGATACAACGAGTACGGTCTTGTCCCTGCGGTCCATTTCCTTCTGAGCTGGTATGTCCACTGCGGACGAGAACCTAAAACTTACCTGCTTTCCCTCTTGATCGGGGGCTGGTGCTGACTTTTCCTTGGGACCGCTCTGGCCTAACGCCGAATCAACGAACTGTGGCAATGTATGATCAATGCCATCCAACGGTGTGAGAACTGCATCGGGATCGCTAGTGTTTCGTGATGATGAACTCAAGCGAGGAACCCCTACAACTTCACCTACCACCACTGCCTCGCTGCCAATACGGAAAGAGCTCTGCGCGTGCTTTTTGGATTTATGCTTCTGTGAATTAAGCTGATGCCGCTCAGATAAGCCCCATTCTAAATTTCCATGCCATAGGTCTTTAAGAGAATCCCATAAGGAATGCGGTCCCACGCGTCCGACGACACGGCCAGTTTGAAACCACAAATTCACTACAGACAAGATGCATATGATGAAAAGAATGACATAGACGACAATGGGCAAATGAGTAAGGTGGAAAAACCAGCCTAATCCAACCTCCCCAGGGATTGGTTGCCCTGCTAGCGTTGATCCCGGCGCTAAAATCGCTGTGCAGCTAAAAACAACGAGACTTCCTAGCGCTGACATAAAGGCTTCGCGCAGAGGCCGGCGACCCCCAGCGTGTTCTGGTGGTTCAGGGAAGTCTTCTTGTTTCCTCATGGCATGCTGTTCCATAGCGAGAGTAGGGGTGTATGAAGCGGAGCGACATCCTTCTCACAAGGGAGGACTCGGCCAACCTTGCTGCAAGGTGTCTAACATTTGTCCATGAGGAAGTAAACCAAAAATTCTGTCGAGGATACGCTGTAATAAATTGCTTTGGATGAGGCATTGCGGAAAGCAAATTCGGGACCCTGGCCGTACCTCATAAGCCCAGGGTCCCTACGTTGTCTCATACGCGTCAATGCTTTTTTTGCGATGCCCAATCCTGTCATGGATCAGCCTGTATTGGGCGGGGATAGCCGTAGGCCGCACTCACTTTTTTCCCCCGCTGTATTTTTCCTTGAGGTTCATGAGTTCTTTGAGGATCTCATCGCCCGGGACGTTGCCTTTCTTCGCTCGTTCTAGATACGCTTTGACCTGCGGATCCACCTTTGCCTTCCATTTTGCCAATTGATCTGAACTTAAGGTAATAAACGCTACGTTCTGTTCTTTCTTGGCCCACTCGATGGCTTCTTTGGCGTGATCATCGGCATACTTTCCGGTCCACTGAGCCTGGTCCTTACTCAAGTCGTCAAACACTTTCTTGACATCATCTGGCAAGGCATCCCATTTCTGTTTGTTCATAACTACAGCAAAAGGGACAACCCAAAGGTTCGCAAAAGTCACATGCTTACAGTACTCGGCAAACTTCATGTCTTTCAACACCTCAAGCGAGCTGACCAAACCTTGCACCACCCCTTTTTGAAGGGCTTCGGGTACCGCAGGCATCGGCATTCCTTCTGGAGCAGCGCCTAAGAGCTTCATGATGTCAACACCTGACCCAGCAGCTCTTAATTTTAACCCGGCCAAATCTTCCAGATTTTTTACCGGTTTTTGAGACATGATATTAGCCGGGGGACAAGTGAACAACGTAAGTACTTTAACGTCCTTAAAGGCTTCAGGACGGAATTTTTCATAAAGATCCCACATGGCCACGCTGGCCATTTCTCCGCTTGGGAAAAGGAAAGGCAAATCCATCACCTCGCAAAACAGAAAGCGTCCGGGTTGGTAGGCAGTGGCAAGACACCCTATGTCAGCAACGCCCTTCACCACCCCGTCAAACATATTTTTTGCGCCAAGCAGGGTACCGCCGGGAAAGGTTTTGACCTCGACTTTGCCTTTAGTGCGCTCGCGTACCTCCTTAGCCCACCTCTCCATTTGCACACAAGGAAACGTTGGGGCAGGAGGGAAATTCGCATACGTCAGAGTAATCGTCTGTGCAAGCACAGGTTGCGGAAGCCCCCAAGCCATCAGACCGACGACGAGAAAGCAAACGATAGCCGTGAAGATCCCATAAAGTCCTCTGTGAGCCTTTTTTTCCATGGCAAACTCCTCCTTGTAGATAAATGGTCCTGACAACTGAAAGGGTTGATAAAAAGTAGATAACCGGAGAGTAAAGATTACAAGAGACTACGCGTTGTTGTCAACGCGATAGTGTATCGGGGCCTACGGAACAATTAATGTTATACTATAATAAATAAGCTAATCTCCCTGAGATAGTTGAAAAAACAGTTGCATAAATTCTAGTTTGTGGTATGAGGAATCCGGCACACAGAGACTGCCCGTCTCGAATTTCTTGGAAATGAGGAGTCCAACTATGAGAAAAGCAACAATTTTTGTGGCGCTGGCTTCGATTATCGTCGCTGCTTTCTGCTTCAATAGTTACGCAGAAGATATCACAAGCCAAGTCGTTGCACTTGAACAGAAGGCGCAGAGGATTCAGGCGCAGATCAACCAGGCGAAACAACAAAATGCTGCAAGCACTGATCAGCAGGTCACAGCGTTGAAAAACTCCGTGGACAGCTTGATCAATCAGAGAGTGCAACTCGATGCACAGATCGCACGGCTGGAAGGTCAAATAGATCAAATAAAGAGTTCAGGTCAGTCCAATCTTGTCCGACAGGTCGCGCAATATGATAAAGAGCTCAGCAGCGTGACGAAAGAACTGGCAGCACTTATGGCGAAACAAGCCGCGGCTACCGCACAGCAGAAGTCTGTCGCGCCCCAAGCTGCTGCTAAACCCAGCAACGTTCCTGCGGCTGCCCCGGCTCCAGCACCAGTAGCTCCCTCTGCCAAGTAGTAATAGGGAATTTATTTGACCAGGGCCGCTTGTCCGCGCGGGGGATGCACAGCATCTTTCCGCGTGGACGAGCTTGCTCTGGGACAGTAACATCATATAAAGTATTCTAGTGACGACAAGATAAACATGTTAACGTGAATTAGTATTAATAAAACACAAATTAACACATAAATAAACTGATAATATATACTGTTTTTAATAGATTAATTTTGCAGATATATGCTACAATAACCACGGACGAACTCCAATCCTTAGGGAGCTGATATGCATCCTGCCCTGCGATACCTTGCTCTTTTCCTTATTCCTCTCGCAGCATCTTGTTCGTCCACAAATGGGTTGCTTAAACGGTCGGTTTCGCTAGAGCAGCAATCAAAGCCAAAACCTGTATCATCCCAAACAGTTCGAAATACCGATGACGCTCAGGATGGTGCCTTTCACATTGTTGGCCAAGGCGAAACCTTACAGCATATATGCGATGTGTACGGACTTGATATCGCTAAGGTCGCAAGAATGAATAAAGTTATGCCTCCCTACAAACTCAAGGTTGGAGAGACAATTTTCTTGCCAGCAATGGCGCTCGTGAAGGATGAGTCTATTGGAAAACAAAAAACAGGAGGAGGTTTTGACAAACCTGCTGGATCGACGAGTCGAAATACAACGATTTCTAATTTGGGGTGGATGTTAAAGGGAAAACTAGACCCTTCAGTACCGGCTTTAAAATTCCCCGTGCCGCACGGGGTCCTTTCTTCCCCGTTCGGGTATCGGTGGGGGCGTTTTCACAAAGGATTGGACATTGCAGCGCCGTTAGGAAGCTCTGTACTGGCCTGCGCGGAAGGTCGAGTATTATTCACTGGCAGCCGAAAAGGGTTCCGCCGATATGGGAACACTGTGCTACTCGATCACGGTCGAGGGGTTTATACTTATTACGCTCACCTGAATGATATACTTGTGAAAAAGAATCAGAAAGTGAAGCGCGGTCAACGCATAGCTATGGTGGGGAACACAGGGAGGTCCACTGGACCTCATCTCCACCTGGAAGTCCGTGTGGCCAATACAATGTACAATCCGTTGGCATATTTTTCTCCAACGGAACTCACCGGCAGCATGATTGCAAAACGTTTTTCCGAGTCCCCGATGGGACCTGTGCGCGCTCAATGGGCTATCCCTGACCTTCTCACTGCAAATCAATGAATGAGTAAAGCCCTATGTTTTTTAACCCTGTCAAGGGGGGATCTACTCTCAACTCATTTTTTGATTGACTGTGAGGAAGCGTGTTATTTCCTTGACATGCATGGGTGACAATCTTACACTATAATCTCTTGAATCCCTATGCTAGGCATCCTTCCGGATAGTCGAATCTCAGATACAAAATGCTGAACCCGGCAAGGTGAGAAGCCTCATCTGGGGAGCACAATTTTTTTTGAAAAGGTGTAACGTTCAAGGAGGACGAGCAATGGCAACAACCAAATTGGTTAACCCTCATGGCGGGGGAGCATTGAAGCCCTTGATGCTCAAGGGAGAAGCTCTCAAAGCGGAAATCCAACGAGCCGCTTCGCTGAAAAAGTTGAACATCACCTCCAGGGAGTCAGGCGACCTTCTTATGATGGGTTGCGGAGCATTTACTCCCTTGGAGGGATTCATGACGTACGCTGATTGGAAGGGCGTATGCGATGAATACAAGATGGCCAATGGTTTGTTCTGGCCTATTCCTATCACCGTCTCTACTGACGATGAAGGCGTCAAGGCAGGGGACGAAGTGGCCCTCATAGACACGGAATCTGGGGACCTGATGGCCACGATGAAGGTAACGGAGAAATATCAAATTGATAAGAACTATGAATGCAAAGCAGTATTCCGGACTGACGACAAGGAGCACCCCGGGGTACAAAAAGTCATGGCTCAGGGAAAGTATAATCTCGCTGGGCCGGTGAAGGTGCTAAGCGAAGGGGGATTCCCCGAGAAATATGGCGATCTTTATGCCACTCCGGAGCAGACGCGGCAGATCTTCATAGATAAAGGTTGGAAGCGCATAGCTGCGTTACAGCTCAGGAACCCCATGCACAGGTCGCACGAGTTTTTGGCCAAGATCGCTGTTGAAGTTATGGACGGCGTTATCATTCACCAATTGCTTGGAAAACTCAAAGCCGGCGACATACCAGCTGATGTGAGAGTGGCAGCCATCAATGCACTGGTGGAACACTACTTTGTCGATGGCACTGTGGTTACAAAAGGTTATCCGATGGAGATGCGCTACGCTGGCCCTAGGGAAGCGCTACTTCACGGGGTTTTCCGTCAGAACTACGGATGCAGCCATCTCATCGTCGGACGAGATCATGCAGGGGTTGGCGATTACTATGGTCCCTTCGATGCCCAGAGGATTTTCGATGAGATCCCTGAAGGGTCACTCGAATTGCAGCCTCTGAACATTGACTGGACATTCCACTGCTACAAGTGCGGAGGAATGGCCTCAATGAGAACCTGCCCCCATGGCAAGGGAGATCGTCTCCTGCTCTCGGGCACCATGGTTCGAAAGACCCTTTCAGAGGGCGGACAGCTTCCTCCTGAGTTCTCTAGACCAGAAGTCGTTAAGATTCTACAGCAATATTATCAAGGTCTTGAGGAGAAGGTCGAGATTAAGCTTCACGGACATGCCACGGGCGCGGCGGAAGTGAAGAAATAACAACCTATCCCATTGGAAAAAGTGCAGACCCGGTCATCTCATCGAAAAGAATGGCCGGGTTTTTTACGCCTTTGCATGGCTCTGTGACCTCGGTGTCTTTGCTTGACACTCCTTCTTGACGAAATCTTACGGGCCAGCATAAAATATTATTATGTATGGCCATTGCCAAAAGAAAACTTTGATCTATTGGGCCTCGTGGTCGGGACATACGTGAGATGGGATCGTCGCGTCGTTTGCAGCTCTGCCTTTGTAACCCACGTGTTAGAGCAATGGCAGCGAACCCGTCTTGTCAGTACTTTTTTCGGCGGGTATAAGTAAACACCTGAGTTCGTGCAACACCGTGGAGGGCACTTGACCAAACGCCATAGGGAAAAGACGTTTCATCGGCAAGCCTTCAATACGCGGGGGAAAAGAAAGTTGATCCCTGCATGACAGACATATTCGACAAATGCTACCAGTTCAATCGGGATGAAGAAGCCATAAGCCTCGGGATTTACCCCTATTTTAAGGCTATATCTCGGCTTGACGGACCTCACGTGATTGTTGATGCCAGAGACATGATCATGGTGGGATCAAACAACTATCTTGGCCTCACCACTCACCCCAAGGTGCGCGCGGCTGCCATGAAGGCTCTCGTTGAATACGGAACAAGCTGTTCAGGATCGAGGTTCTTGAATGGTACATTGGATATGCATGAGAGTCTCGAGGCCTCCTTGGCCGAGTTCATGGGTAAGGAATCAGCCCAAGTTTTTTCAACCGGCTTTCAGACAAATCAAGGTGTTATTGCGCCGCTTGTTGGACGAGGGGACTGTGTCGTCATAGATAGGCTGGTTCATGCTAGTGTTGTGGAAGGAGTCAGGCTAGGGTTTGGGAAGGTGACCCGCTTTAGACACAGTGATGTCAAATCATTGCGCAGACATTTGGAATCTTGTCCTGCTAATCAAGGGATCCTGGTCATTGTTGACGGCGTCTATAGTATGGAGGGCGATATAGCACCGCTTCCCGAGATTGTTACGACTTGTAAAGAGTTCGGAGCGAGAATCATGGTTGACGATGCCCATGGCATCGGCGTCTTGGGAGAACACGGGGGAGGGACGCTTGAACACTTTGGGCTCACGGACCAAGTAGATCTAGTCATGGGAACTTTTAGCAAATCTTTTGCGTCGCTGGGCGGTTTTGTTGCGGGAGGGACGCGTGTCATTTCTTATATCAAGCATCACTCTCGAGCGTTGATATTTTCGGCTTCTATGCCTCCGTCTGCCATAGCGGCAGTTCAGGCTGCTCTGGAAGTAATAAAGACAGAGCCCGAGATTCGGCAACACCTGTGGGAGAATACGCGTTTCCTGCTCACCGCTATTATAGGACTAGGCTTTGAAACCGGGCCAACCCAGACGCCGGTCGTTCCGCTCATCATCGGGGATGATGCGCTTACGGCGATGATGTGGAAACGTTTGTTCGAGGAGGGGATTTTTACCAATTGCGTCATCGCGCCTGCTGTTCCACCAGGCCAGCAAAGGATAAGAATGTGTCTTATGGCTACACACACGAGGGGTGATTTGGAGAGAGTTGTTGAGGCCTGTGCCAAGGTCGGAAGAGAATTAGGGATCATACCTTGACGGACAAGGGGAATAGTGAAATGGCAATAGAAAAGACCGGTACAATTGGGAAGCGTTTGCGGCTGTCGGGGGCATCCGGAGCGCAAGTATTCCTTGTAACACTTTTTCTTACATTTCTGACATTTTGGGCATGTCAAATACACGCTGCACCTCAGACGGTCTCTGATCAGGCAACGCCCCAGAAAAATACTCAGACTCTAAAGCTAGATACCGCTATTGACAACACAGACGAGTCAATAGAAAAGCGGATTGAAAAAATTGAACAAACGTTGGAGTCTATTCGAGTTACCGGGGAAAAGGCAGAAGATCGATCGTATTTCAACAAGCTTATGAGTATGGAACTCATCCGTTATGTGCGGATTATGGTGATCGTTATCATCGTGATTGCCATAGTCTTTCCGCTGACGCTTTGGCTGCTCAGTAAGAAAAGACTTCTCGCTCTCTCGGGACTTTCCGACGAAGTTACGGCCACATTGTTGTTGGTGGAAGAGAGGCAGGCCAAGTTGGCCAATTTATTGAGAGAAATCCAAGTTGAATTTGATTACATGGAAAACATGTCCGCTCCGGACCTGAAAAAGTTGATAGAGCAAGCCGAAAAGTACCTTAAACAAAACGAGAGAGACCTTAGAGAAACAGGGGCGCGGGTTCAGAAAAGCACCGTTGACTAGCAGTCAGCAAGACTAGTTTCACGAAATCAATTTGTATCGGTCCTCCAACAATGGGTACTGGTTGCCTGAGTTGACAACAAGATCCGTTCGTCCGTCGCAATGAACCAAACCTGCATACTATTATTTCCAGGATCGGAGGCGATGTGGCACAATATGTGGTATTCTTGGCACTGGAAAAGCATAAGATAAGTCCAGCATCACGTTCGAGGACTGCTGTCAATGATTACAGCGAGCCATATCCACGAATCGAACGAAATTATTTTCGTATGAATCAATTTAACATAGCTACGGATTGATGCGAACTGGTGTTTTAAGCGCTACGCTTCTGAACAGTTCTTCAATTTCAAAATTCCACAAAGCAATGCAACCGTCAGTCCAATTATGAGGTTTCGGGTAAAGCAAGAGGGCCCATTTATGCTCGTAGGAACTCGAGGGATACCCATGTATGCCGACCCATCCGCCGAGCGGCGTATTCCACGGGGGCGATTCGCCTTTGCGGATCTGATCGGTTATCGCTTCTCTATCATCCAGACAGATGAGGCCGGCTTCAAAGGCAGCTTGAGCGTCTTGGACGCCGGGATAGCTGATTCCTATGAATCTGTGGAAACGGCTCGCGGTGCTTTTGTAACAGACGAAGTAGTCTCCTTCAGGGGTTCTGCTGTCACCTTGCACACGTTTGGGGCCGAGCGGATTGAGCCCTAAGCAAACTCGATACTTTTTCGCAGCAGAACCATTTTTAAAGAATTCCAGGGTCTGCTGGCTCTTGGAGATGACTATCTTGTCTCGAGAAAGGTCGATTGGCGCGATCTGAGCGATTGCGACGTTGTGGATAAATACGGCTCCTATGGCCCCCAAACAGAATTTTATGAAACGCGAGGCAACTTCTTGCCAAACCGTGAAAGAGCACCCCACTGTCCCAACAATCAAACGCTTTTCTCCATAAATTAATATGATATAATCATCTTAATTATAGCACAACCAGACCATTGGACAAGATTCTAGAATTTTGGGAGAATTTCGGCGGTAGGACCTCACGAACTGCATGATCCATAAAATTATAGCGATTCTAGAAAGTAAACGCCAATTGCAGCATGACTCCATCTGTCATTCAGTGAAAACGGGAAACCAGGAATCCTGGATGCCACATCACGTCGGGCATTACAAGGCATGACCCGAAGCGATAAATCCATAAAGCGCCAGAGTCTTCAGGGTGATCTGAACGGTCATGGAAGACCTCGCAAAGACAGTGTTTGATTCCCGACAGAACTCTACAGAGACACCATATAAAGCTGGACCAGATCATTGACAGGGGTATTTTCAGTGAGGCCGGTGTGTCTGTGCGCGCCATTCAGAGGACTAGGCGAGGATGCCCATGTCACCCGTTTCCGGGGAAAAAGCGCATGAGACGCGACGACCATGGCTAGAACAGGGATAAATGACTCTGAGCTTTTCCAATCAGACATTCCGCATAGCTGTAGTGACGCTTAGGAAAACCTTTTTGGGGCGCCCTGTTGAGCACGAATTTCAGTTGCTGCAAGCTTCATCTAGGGTTCTAATGAGCATCCTTCCCCGCTCGGACAAGACGCCTTTCCCTTCAAAGAAGATGTCCTGAGCAGAAATCCCTTGTCCATGATACACCGAGTTTGCTTCACTATCAGATTCGAGGGTGGCCCCCGTGAAGGACATGCCTGCGAAGAAACCCCTAGATCGAGAGTAGGACAGAAACGCAGCATCAAATCTGAGGTTAGTCTCGGCCGCTACGTTTCTGCCTACAGGTCCCCCTGCTACTGATACATCGACTCCTAGGGCCACTTTGTCCTCCAAGAGTCCTTCTAATCCCTTTTCTGTCATCACCAAAAGAATTATGTCAGTGCTTTGCGCACCCATCTGGAGACCGAAGCTGCCGCCTTTCATGCGGAAAAAGACAGGTCGCGACCATTCCGCCGATTGCTTGAGCCTCATCAATGCGACGCCGCTGCCGTAGCCTACGCCTACAAGCGCTCCGATCTTGAAAAATTTTGGAACAATAGCGACAGCCCTGGATCTCTTGATAATATCTTTCGGAATCGCTCTATCGGGCATTTCTAGCATGCTCTTGAGAACTAAGTTGCATGTCCCGATCCTTAGATCCAATTCCTCGAAGGATGAGGCGCCATGAACCTGTGAACAAACGATCACGGGTCCTATAAGAAAGAGGGCCACTATGGGCTTGAACATATTTATTCCCGTCCTCTCGAGGATGTCAAGCTTGACTAAGCATTAGTGCTTGAAGGCGCGCTGATTGGTGAACATCATGGCAACCTTGGGTTCTGCTTCATTACACGCTATGATGGACTCGTGGTCTCTGTCAGAGCCGCCCGGGTGGACAATGGCAGAAACACCTTCCTTAATGCCTACATCGACCCCGTCCCGGAAAGGGAAAAAGGCGTCTGAGATCATCACGGACCCTATGAGGCCAGCCTTGCAGGCCTTTACTTCTGCATCCAGCTCCATCCTGACAGACTCATCCCGCATTTCGTTGTACGGCTTGCCATACTTCTCGAAGCATAAACGATCTCTATATTTTACATACGCTTTGGCTACGGCGATCTCTGCAACGCCCACTCGATCTTGCTCGCCTGTGCCTATTCCAATGGTGCAGCCGTGCTTCACATACAGGACAGAATTTGAGGTCACGCCTTGCTCGACGGCCCAGCCGAAGATCATGTCTTTGAATTCGCGGTCCGACGGGAACCTTTCAATAACATACTGGTTTCCCTTGTAGGTTGCACTTGCGGGAATGAGGTCCTCTGGCCGACGGATCGAGTTGATCGGAGATTGTTGGACAATGATACCTCCGTCTATCAGACACTTGAAATCCACAAAGCGAAGGTTTTCATAGTCTCGCAATCTTTCTATTCCAGGGACAGCGATTATCCTCAAGTTTTTTCTTTTCTTAAGAATATCCACCACTCCCTCCTCGAAATCAGGGGCGGCTACGACTTCCAGGTAGTTCTGTGCCATTTGTTCCGCGGTGGTTTTATCAAGGGACCTGTTGACGACGGCGGCGCCCCCAAAGGCTGCAATACGATCGGCTAGGTTGGCTCGCCTATATGCGTCGGCAAGAGTATCGGTCGCTGCAACGCCGGAAGGATTGTTGTGTTTCATGATTGCACACGCGGGCGAATCCATAAGAAACTTCAAGATATTTAAGGCGTTATCAACATCGGTGAGATTAATCTTTCCTGGATGCTTTCCGGCCTGGAGCATCTCGGATTCGGTCATTGAACTGACCAAACCCTTTCCTGGCGATATGAACTTACAATCGCCCAATACGAGGTTGCCGGACACCAGCTCATACAGGGCCGCTTCCTGGCCGGGGTTCTCCCCATAACGCAACCCCTTCTTTACAAAAGTGCCCGAAGCATCCGCGATATTCCATGAGCGCTTTCGATACTTCAAGACCTGATCCCCGAAGATAATCTGCATTTCTGGGGGAAAATGGTCGTCCATAATCGTTACGTATTTTCGCTTGGTATCGTCCATGCCTTATCTCCTCTCCATCGTCTGCCTGTCATCAGGGATTTAGTCACAAGCGTGTCGTTTTTCAATGAATAAGAGGGTGCCAACTTAATGAAAAGGACCCCTGCAATCCTACACTATAAAACGCCTCGATTGAACCTCCATTGACAGGATCGTAAGAAATGCTTTAGTGATTGAACTAAGACATAATCCTCTTGAAGGATATGTATTGATTGGCTTGCCCCATGGGGCAAAGTCTATCTCGCATTTTCTACGAAAGCCGTCGCAATTGGCCAGGATTGTATTTGGCGTCATGGGCGACGCCATGGGACACATAACCTTCGCCTCGATCATTGCATCTCTGTTGCCAAACCACAGGTTCTTATTCATGGGGGGAGGGAAAGTCTCACTCCTCAAGAAGAAGGGATATGAAGTGGTTGAGCTGCCGATGCTGGCCACGTACTACACAAACAATCGAGTCGATTTGAGACAGACTGTTCAAAATGGGGCCAGAACCCTTTTCCAGCGCCCCAAAATCCTTCGACAAGCTGCGGATATAATCAGACGATTTGATCCTTGTCTCGTATTGACGAACTATGAGTACTTCACTGCCTTGGCTGCGGAATATCTTCACCTCCCTTGTGTGAGTATTGACCATCAGCATATCCTCAGCCAGTGTCGTTGGCCTGTTAATCCCGGCAATTATTTGGGTCGCCTTTTACTAGTTATCCCCCTGAGGCTGATGTACAGCCGACCAAAACGCTATATAATCGCTTCGTTCTTCCAGCTACCTCCAAAAAATCCCGAGGCAGTCCACGTGACGCCTTCAGTCTTAAGACCGGTGGTTCAAAATTATAAGCCCACAGAGGGTGAGCATGTTCTGGTGTACCAAACCTCGCCATCGTTTTTGCCCCTGTTGGATAC
>Ga0172370_10002122_pt1 | contig 29056 bp, 33 predicted proteins | sample LakKiv5m_FD_114538 | JGI IMG/M metagenome (GOLD analysis project Ga0172370, IMG submission 114538) | Freshwater microbial communities from Kabuno Bay, South-Kivu, Congo - kab_022012_11.5m | ecosystem: Environmental > Aquatic > Freshwater > Lake | place: Democratic Republic of the Congo...
GAGCTGAAGTGTTCTGTTCTTCGTATGCTGAAAACTGCTGTAAAGAACGCCGAGATTCAAGCGAAGGCGGAGCTCTCGGACGATGAAGTACTGAAGGTGATAGACAAACAGGCAAAGCAGAGAAAAGATTCTATAGAGCAATATGAAAAAGGTGGGAGAAAAGATCTGGTAGAGAAGGAAAGACAGGAGCTTGCTCTTCTAGATGCTTATCTGCCGGAAAAAATGACGGATGACGATGTACGAAAGTATATAGTAGAAAAAGTGAATGCAGGGCAAAACTTAAACTTTGGTCAGCTGATGGGAGTCGTAATGAAGGATCTAGGCACAAAAGCAGATGGCCAGGTTGTGAGAAATATTTTACAAGACGAGATAAGTAAGCGTAATGGCTAGTATAAAAGTATTTGGGAGTTTAGGAAAAACTGGTCTCACCGAAGAGAAGATAAAAAGCGCGGTTGAGGCCGTTTTTGATTTCTTGGGTAAAGACAAAGCGGTAAATATAGCCTTTGTTGCGTCAGATGATATGAGAGGCCACAACAAGAGATACAGAGAGATAGATAAACCTACCGATGTTTTGAGCTTCAACTATGGTAAAGACGGAGAGATCCTTCTCTGCGAGGAGGTTATAGCTCAGTATAGAGGTAAAGATGAGGAGATTTCTGACGCTACTTTGAGAACGATAATCCACGGAGTACTTCACCTTTTTGGTTATGACCACGAGAGAGATAAAGACTATGATATAATGAAAAGAGCAGAAGAAGAGATATTTAACATTATAAACAAATGAGAAAAGTAGTAGTTTTGATAGGCCCTCCCGGTTCAGGTAAAAGTACCCAGAGAGCGAAAATGGTTGAGCGATATGATCTGGCGGTTTTTTCCGGTGATGACATTCGGGCCTTTGCTAAGGTAAATACGGAGTTTCAGGAGGTCTACAAAAAGGGTGAGCTCATATTTGATGATGTGATAAAAAAGCTGGTGGAGGAAAAGATTCAGGCCACGGGTGACAAGGAGATTGTCTTTGATGGCTTTCCAAGGAATGAGAATCAGATAAACTTTTTAGAAGAATTTACAAAAAAATATGAATTTGAAGTTATGTCTTTGCTTGTGAATGTTAGCGAGGAAGAAGTAGTAGAGAGACTTGGGAAGAGATATGTCTGTTCTATATGTGGTAAGGTTGCTTTTGAACCTGGGAAATGCTCGAAATGTGGTGAGCAGTTAGAGAAGAGACTAGATGATAAGCCGGAAGTTATACGAAAAAGGATCAAGGTATATAGAGAACAAACAGAACCAATCATCTCATATTTCAAGAGGAAGGGACAGTTGGTTGAGGTAGATGGCGAAGGTACTTTTGATGAGGTAACTCAGAGAATATTTGAGAGGTTAGATGGCTACTTTAAAGAATAAATCAGATATAGAGAAGATGAGAGAAGGTGGTCGGGTATTGGCGACCATTTTGAAAGAAACGAAAAAGTATACTCAGGCAGGCATTAAAACATCAGATATCAATACTCTAGCGGAGAAGCTATGTGCGAAGCATGGTGTTGAACCTGCATTCAAGGGGTATATGGGGTACCCTTTCAGTATATGTGTATCTATAAATGATGAAGTTGTGCATGGTATACCTTCTGACAGGATTGTAAAGGATGGAGATCTTGTATCTCTAGACTTCGGAGTTTTTCACAGAGGCTTCTATACAGATGCAGGCGTGAGTTTTGGTGTAGGTAAGATTGATAAAACGAAGAAGAAGCTTATAGATGTGGCTGAGAAGTCATTCTTTGTTGGGGCAAAAAAACTCCATGCCGGAGTAAAACTTGGTGATGTTTCTTCTGCGATTCAAGAGTATATAGAGGAAAACGGATTCTCAGTAGTTAGGTGTCTTGCCGGGCATGGGGTCGGCAGAGAGCTTCATGAAGCTCCTATAGTCCCCAACTATGGGAAGAAAGGCTCAGGAGAGGTACTAGAGGAGGGAGTGGTTTTGGCCATAGAACCCATGGTAACGGAGAAGGACTTTGAACTTGAGATAGATGCTGACGGATGGACATATAGGACACTGGACGGAGGTATGGCATCATACTTTGAGCACACAGTTATTGTGACGAAGAAAGGATATGAAATACTCACGACGCTGTCGTGAGTATTCTAAATTTCCAATTTCTAATAACCAATGAATTCCCGATGTTCTAATTTAGAAATTTCTTAACTTAGGATTTGATTGGGTATTGGATATTAGACATTAGGTTTTTACAACTTGGCTTTGCAAAATGATGAAATGAAGCTATAATTTTTATAGATAAAATAGTATTAATACAAAAAAAGGTTACATTGGCTGCAAAAGAAGAAATATACGTAGGACTAGATATAGGAAGTTTCAAGATAACGACTGTAGTCGGTAGTGTTGACTCGGAAGGCGTCCTAGACGTTATCGGAGTAGGAGTTTCTCGTACTACGGGTGTGAGGAAAGGTGTCATAAATGAGATAGATGAAACAGTTACTGGTATTACTGATAGCATTGAGATAGCCGAAAGGATGGCGGGCGTAGATCTACAGGATCTAGCTTCTGATATAAATGGCAGTCATATCTCTTCTATGAACTCAAAAGGAGCCGTAGCGGTAGGCAAGGCGAACCAAGAAGTAACTTATGAAGATACTATAAGAGTGGATGACGCTGCCCAGGCGATACATCTTCCTGCAAACAAGGAAATACTGCATGTAATACCCAGAACATATAGTGTAGATGGTCAGGAAAGCGTGAAGGATCCGGTAGGTATGACGGGTGTAAGGCTTGAAGGGGAGATACATATAGTGGTCGCATCGCAACCGGCACTGAAAAATCTAAGGAAATGTGTATCTCAGGCAGGAGTCTCCATGGAAGATATTATTGCCGCTCCCTTGGCTACAGCCAAGGCCGTTGCTACAAAGAGACAGATGGAGCTGGGTTGTGTAGTTATAGATATAGGCGCTTCTACTACAGGGATAGCTGTTTTTGAAGATGAGAGGCCCATATATACCGCAGTTCTACCAGTTGGTTCTGCTCATATTACAAATGACATCGCTATCGGCCTCAGAACGTCTATAGACGTAGCTGAAAAGGTAAAGATTAAGTATGGTACATCCCTACCCAAGTCCGTTCAGAGTCGTGACAGAATAGATCTATCAGAAATTGATATGAGTGAGGAAGGCATAGTTTCCAGAAAACATGTGGCAGAAATAGTAGAAGCCAGGCTCACAGAGATATTTACAATGGTAAAGAATGAGCTAAAGAAGATAAACCGTGATGGTCAGCTCCCATCAGGAGCAGTGCTTTCAGGTGGTGGGTCAAAGATACAAGACATTGATATGATAGCGAAGAGTGTTCTTCGTCTACCCTGTACTATCGGTAAGCCACACAATCTAAAAGGTATGGTAGATAAAGTATATGATCCCAGATTCTCAACTGCTGTAGGTCTCATGTTATACCAGTTTGAAGAAAGAGATGAGAGAGGAGGGACAAGGAAGTTCCCTTTGAGTGTAGGGGGCATCAAGAAAATCTTCAAAATTTTCCTGCCGTAAACATAACCTTCTTATTATGATGGAACTACGAAAGTAGTTCTTTTTTTATTTGTGGTATAAATTATTATATTTATCCACTTTTGCGTGGTCAAAAGTGGAACAAAACCCACTGACTAATGATTCTTTTCAAAGTGTCGAATCTCATCTCACTCAGGTTTAAAAAAATTAACTCGCTTTACTCAAACAAAATTCTTTTTAAACCCGCCCGACCTGAACGGTCGTTCGGGCGGGTCCTCACTCGCCTTATTCCTGCTTTGAAAAAATCATGTCAGATTTAGGACTGAGTAGATTCTTTAGCAACAAAAACTACACTTTTTAGAAACTGTAAAAACGTAAAATAATATATTATTGTACTTATATTGAATAAAATGTTTAGTCAAAAACAAAAAAAGTGTTGCATCAAGAATAAAAAAGATATACAATAACTTTCGTCGGATGGACATAGGATTTTGGACTTGAATTTTTGGGAAAATAATAATTAAAAAATATAAAAAACCCGCTTCTTTTGACGGGTCAAGGGAGGTAAGTTATGGCTGAAGTGAAGCCTACGATGGAAACATTCGCGCAGATACGAGTTGTCGGCGTTGGTGGTGGTGGATGTAGTGCGATAAACAGGATGGTTGATGCCGGTATAAAGGGCGTGGAGTTTATTGCTATAAATACTGATGCTCAGGCACTACAACAGAACAAAGCAAAGAAAAAAATACACGTTGGAAAAACGATAACCAGAGGATTGGGAGCCGGAAGTGATCCAGAAGTGGGTATGAAGGCAGCCGAAGAGACTAGTGAAGAGATAGAAGCTGCTCTGCAAGGGGCAGATATGGTATTTGTTACTTGTGGAGAAGGTGGTGGAACAGGAACGGGGGCTGCTCCTGTAGTAGCAAGTATTGCCAGACAGGTTGGTGCTCTGACAGTAGGGTTTGTCACAAAGCCATTCATATTTGAAGGGGAAAAGAGAAAAAGAGTGTCAGAAGAAGGTGTAGAAGAGCTCAAAGAACATGTAGATACTCTCATAACTATACCAAATGATAGACTTTTGCAGACTATAGAGAAGAAAACTACTATTATAGAGGCATTTTCAGTAGTTGATGATGTCCTCAGACAGGGTGTTCAAGGCATTTCTGACCTTATTACTATACACGGTCTCATAAATGTAGACTTTGCTGATGTTAAAATGATAATGTCAAATGCAGGCTCAGCTCTCATGGGTATCGGGCTTGGCAGTGGTGAGAACAGAGCAGTTGAAGCAGCAAGGAAGGCGATCAACTCACCTTTGCTTGAGCTATCCATCAATGGAGCAAAAGGAGTCCTCTTTAATGTTACAGGTGGCACTGACCTTGCTATGAGTGAGATAGATGAAGCAGCTAAAATTATAACAGAGGTCGTAGATCCTGAAGCAAACATCATATTTGGTGCTGTCATGGATCCAAGCCTGCAAAACGAACTGAAGATTACAGTTATTGCTACGGGCTTCGAAGGGCCAAAGACAACCTCAGTAGGCCAGATAAACACTGCAAAGCCTATTTTCGAAGCGGAAACAGGATTTGAGGAAGAGATGGAAGATGACCTGGAAATTCCGGCCTTTATCAGAAAGAGAATGGACTGAGGTAGTAAGTAAAAAATCAAAATTAAAAAGTAAAAAAATACGTAAAAATCCCCGAAAGGGGATTTTTTGTTGTCAAATAAATCTGTGGAAAAGACTAAAAGCATCTCTTTTAAGTTCAAAAATATGTTTATAAATGGTGGAAAAGAAAAACCTTGACACGCTATATATGGTGGTCTATTATTTTTTCAGACACCATAAGTAGAGTAACTTTTAAGGAGAAAAACTTGAATTGTCCGCAGTGTAAATCAAATAAAATCAAGGTTCTGGAGAAGAGAAATGCTGAGGGTGAGCAGGTTATAAGGCGTAGAAGAGAATGCGAATCCTGTGGATTTAGGTTTACTACGTATGAGAGGATAGAATCCGCAACTTTAATAGTGAAGAAGAAAGATGGTACAAAGGAATCCTTCTCTCGTGAAAAGTTTGCTGAGGGGATAGAAAAAGCACTGGAGAAGAGACCCATCTCAAACGTTCAGATAGAAGAATTCATTAATCTTGTCGAAAGGGATTTGAGGTCAAAGGGAGTATCAGAAATACAGAGCAGTGAAGTCGGAGATACTGTCCTCGCTATGTTAAAAGAGCTGGATGATGTAGCATATCTGAGGTTTGCAAGCGTTTATAAGTCGTTCGAGGATATAGATAGCTTCAAAAAAGAGCTAGAAAGTATTTCCTAAATAAGTTTATTAAAAGAAGTAATATTAATATCGAAGAATTCACGTGATTTTAAGTGGATTATCCGAAAAAGGAGAAGAGAATGGGAGTTAAAATGAAAATCATGCCGAAGACAACAGCAACATCACTGGAAGTTCTGAAGAGAAGATATCTTCTGAAAGACAAAAAGGGCAAGATTATTGAGACTCCTGAGGGTCTTTTCAAGAGAGTAGCTACACATATAGCAAAAGCAGAAGACAACTATAAAGGGATAGGCAAGGCAAAGGCAACTGAGAAGTTCTACGAGATTATGGCATCCTTTGACTTTCTACCGAATTCTCCTACCCTGATGAATTCAGGCAAAGACCTGGGCCAACTCTCTGGTTGCTTCGTTCTCCCCGTAGAAGACTCTATGTCGGGAATTTTTGAAACTTTAAAAAATACTGCCTTGGTGCATAAAAGCGGCGGCGGTACGGGATTTTCCTTTTCCAGATTGAGAGGCAAAGGCGCGATAGTCAAGTCCACATCAGGAGTTGCTTCAGGTCCGATATCTTTTATGACAGCGTTCAATGCTGCGACAGAAACGGTAAAGCAGGGAGGGACTAGGAGAGGTGCAAATATGGGTATGCTCAGAGTTGATCATCCTGATATTCTAGAGTTTATATCATGTAAAGAAGATAACGGTTCTCTAAATAACTTCAATATTTCAGTGTCCGTTACCGATAAGTTTATGAATGCCGTAAAAAAAGGCACAAACTATAATCTGATAGATCCAGGCAATGGCAAAAAAGTCGGATCTCTGTCTGCAAAGAAAGTTATGGATCTGATAGTAGAGAAAGCTTGGAAGAATGGGGAACCCGGAATAGTTTTTATAGATAAGATGAACAAAGACAACCCGACTCCAGGTATCGGGAAGATTGAGAGCACAAACCCTTGTGGAGAGCAGCCACTCCTTCCCAATGAATCATGTAACTTAGGGTCTCTTAACTTATCAAACTTTGTCAAAGATGGAGAGATAGACTGGGAACGCTTGAGAGAGGTGACTAGATGGTCAGTAAGGTTTCTTGATAACGTGATAGACATGAACAAATACCCACTACCCGAGATAGATAAGCTCACCAGAGCAAACAGGAAGATTGGTATGGGTGTCATGGGCTTTGCGGATATGCTTGTACAGCTAGATATACCCTATAATTCTGAGATAGCGGTGGGTACAGCAGAGAAAGTGATGAAGTTTATTCAGGAAGAGGGGCGCAAGATGTCAGAGGATTTGGCGAAAGAAAAGGGAGCTTTCCCAAACTGGAGCGAGAGTATTTATAGGAAGAAAAATCAAAAAGTCAGGAATGCTACTATCACTACCATTGCTCCTACCGGTTCTATTAGCATGATTGCAGATGCGTCTAGTGGAGTGGAGCCACTCTTTGCTGTTAGTTTTATAAAGAATGTGATGGACAAGGATGAGCTTGTGATGGTAAATCCAATATTTCTGGATATTGCCAAGAAAAGAAAGTTCTATTCAGAAAAGCTGATGAAAGAGATAGCAAAAAAAGGCACAGTGAAGGGTATCAGCGAAGTTCCGAAAGACGTTCAAAGAGCATTCGTTGTGGCTCATGATGTATCTCCTGAGTGGCATATCAAGATACAGAGTGCATTTCAGAAGTACACAGACAACGCTGTCTCGAAGACTGTAAACTTCAAACATTCTGCGACGAAGGAAGATGTTGCTGATGTCTATGCTCTAGCGTATAAGACAGGGTGCAAAGGAGTGACTATATATAGGGATGGTAGCAGGGATGAGCAAGTTTTAAATATAGGCAAAGTAAATAAGTCTGGAGTTCAAGAAATACCAAGCGGACCTCGTGAGATAAGAGAGAGACCGAAGGTTATAGTTGGCAGTACCATACAGATGATGACGGGTTGCGGTAAGCTATTTGTAACTATCAATAGTGACGAGAAAGGTAAACCTTTTGAACTCTTCACTATTATGGGGAAAGCCGGAGGATGTGCCGCCTCTCAAGCAGAGGCTATCAGCCGTATGGTTTCAACTGCATTGAGGAGTGGTATTGACCCAAAAACTATCATCAAACATCTCAAAAATATTTCTTGTCATAGACCTTTCGGTTTCGGACCAAATAAAGTAACATCATGCTCAGATGCTATAGCTAGAGCGCTAGAGCTTTTCATGGCTCCTCCTACCCTCGGTATAGTGGATAACAGCGTAAGTGTCGATAACAGCCAGCCCGTCAAAATAGACTTCAAGGGAGCTCAAAGTAAAAGCCACCAGGATGATGAGTCAGGAAGCCATGTGGGTGGTATCTGTCGTGAATGTGGCGGACCCATAGAGTATGAAGGTGGTTGCCTGGTATGTAGGAGCTGTGGCTACTCTGAGTGTGGATAAGGGAGTGTTCTAGATGTTAGGGCTGTTAGAAATGCGGGAAATGAAAACATACAATTCCAACAAGCAAAGCGATCAATCAATTTTAACAATTTCAACGGATTTATAAATGATTCATATCTATACCGGTGATGGAAAAGGCAAGACAACGGCTTCAGTGGGGCTGGCAGTTCGTGCTTCTAAACATATGAAGGTTCTCTTCATCCAGCTTATGAAAGATGGCTCTAGCGCGGAGATAAAGACACTTGAGAAACTGCCCAATATAGATACCAGATCGTTTGGTACGGGTAGGTGGGTGACAGATGAGGACAGTCGAGTTCATGAGAGTAAAAAAGTGGCACAGGCAATCGAATTTTTAAAAAAGGAGTATCATAAATACGGTATCATAGTAGTAGATGAGGCTATCATGGCTGTTACATGTGGTGTGGTAAATGAGTCAGAGGTTATGGCTCTGTCGGAGGAGATTTCAGAGAAAGGTCACGAGATTATCCTGACGGGCAGAGGATTGACATGGAAGTTCAGAGAAAAAGCTGACCTTGTGACTGAGATGAAAAAGGTAAAACATTACTTTGACAAAGGTAATATTGCTAGAGAAGGTATAGAGTTTTGAATAAACTATTTACTCTATAAATATTTATTCTCTGCTATCCTGTCTGCCTGTTCCGTAGCGTAGCGAAAGTAGGAGCGAACGAGTGTGTGCCGAAGAATCTTCTCCCTTATGTCATTCCTGCGAAGGCAGGAATCTATTTCTTTGAAATATTATCTACTTTTTTAGAAAAAGTAGAAGCAAAAATCGCGACTTAGACGGCTTCTCAAAGCCTGCCTGCCGGCAGGCAGGTGTCGTTCAAACATAATCTCAAGTTTGAAAAATAACAACAAGCCGATACCGTAAGTCATCTTTTTAAAAGTTTGCTTATGTTATCACTCTCTTTTCGAACCGATAGTCGCATAGAGAAGCTTACTTTGAAAAAATTAACATTCTGCAAGTGTTCTCTTACTGCAATATAGGGGGAGTTATTTATGGTATAATAGTTTCATGAATATGGTTGAAGAAATAAGAAGTTTTGTTGAGGAAGAATGCAGAAAACCCACAAGTAAGTATGGGTATGATTCTTATACCTGCCACTTCGTTTCTGTTGTCAAGAATGCGGGAGAGCTGGCTGATAGGCTGGGAGCAGACAAGGAAGTTGTCTTAGTAGCAGCTTGGCTTCATGACATTGGTTCTATTGTTGACGGTAGAGATAATCATCATATTACGGGTCCGAAAATTGCAGAAAAAAAGTTGAAGGAACTAAACTATCCTTCAGATAAGATAGAGCTAGTTAAGGAATGCATCTTCAATCATAGAAGTTCTGTCGGGAATAAAGCAAAAAGTCTAGAAGGCCAGATAATTATTGAAGCAGATGCTCTAAGCAACTTTGATAATATTGCCGGGATTTTTAAAGCCGCTTATAGTTATGAAGGCAAAACTCAAGAAGAAGCGAGAGAATCCGTTAGAAGTAAACTAGAGAAGAAATGGAATCAGCTTCAATTTGAAGATTCGAAGAAGATAATCAAACCAAAGTATGAAGCTGCTATGCTGCTTCTAAAGGGATAGGTCACAATCATCTTACAAAGGTAAATGCTTGTCTATAGGTATTGTATCTGTTTATGGTATAATTATTTTATGTCTAGAAAAAAAATAAAAAATCTTTGTATCTCTGGTCCGCCAGTATATATAGCTTTGGGAGATTTAGCCATCTTTCTATTATTGATTATAAGTTTATTAGTTTCCGGGTTAATTCTCGTAGGGTCAATAAAAGAAAGAAAACAAGGAGTACCAATTAAACATGTTAATATGATTTTAACAATAACAATCCTATCAGCTCTTTTGTTAGTAGGATTATTTTTTTTAACAACTTTTTACGGAAGCGGTTATTTAGAATTTATTTGGAGAACCTTCTTCTATACTCTTCCGCCCCCTGGTTCTGTAATGAAACAGTGTTGACCATACTTCAAGTATATATTACAAAATAGTGCAAAGCTCATCTCTAAGTATTAGGTGTATCTCTTTTGTGTGTTTCTCCAAAGGATTTTGTTCTCTTTTGTGCTACATTTAGCGAAATGAAAGAAGCAAAAGGCAAAATAGATATATTCCTGAAGGCAGTTCCATAGATGAAGCAGTTCAGGGATAAAGTTTTCGTTCTTAAATATGGGGGAGATCTTCTAGAGAGTGAAGAAAGTATAGAAGATATTGCCAAGGATATAGACATGCTGTGTTCTCTGGGCATACATCCCGTGATAGTTCACGGAGGAGGGCCACAGTTAGACAGAGAGCTCACGAAAAAAGGCATTAAATTCAAAAAGATTGAAGGTATGCGCTTCTATACACCGGAAATCATTGAGGTCGCACAGAAAGTCTTCGGTAAGATAGGCAGAGATTTACGGAAGAAAATAGAGGATAACGGGCCAAATCCGAAGATTATACCTGTCGAGAACGTAAGGGTTAAGAGAATTGAGCATCTTGGTTATGTAGGCAAGGTTATAACTGTGAACAAACTCTTCTCATACATTATGTCGGACTGCACTGTCCCTATCCTGAGTCTTTTCGGTTGGGATGAGAGTGGGCATCTGTGTAATGTGAATGCGGATGATTTGGCAGTGGCAGTAGCAGAGGAGTTAAAGGCTGAGAAGCTCATCATACACACTTCTGTTGATGGAGTACTAGACGGGAAGGGCAAGCGTATCACTCATCTAGACTTGAAAACATCGGAGAAGATGATAAAGGATGGTCATATCAAGGGTGGCATGATACCGAAAGTCATCCACTGTTTGCAATCAGAGAAAGTGGGGAAGATTCATATCATAAACGGGACTATCCCCCATGCGCTTCTATATGAGATATTCACTGAGGAAGGCATAGGCACGGAGATTGTGAGAACCTAAAATATATTCTTTGTAATATTCAATAAAAACTTTTTGTATTGAGAACGTTTGTGTTAAAATATTTCTATGAGATTAAAAGTCTTTATCAAGGGCGATGAACCTATCATGCGCGACACCGAAGAGCTAGTTAATCGGCTCAAGGACACCGTCAATGCAGATATAGAATTTATAGATACAGAATCGAAGGAGGCCACTTCTGTTGTTGAAGTGTATGAAATATTCTCGACGCCTTCTTTTCTGGTAACGACTGATGATGGATCGGTGGTACACTCCTGGATGGGAGAACTGCCGATGGAAGATGATATCAGGAGATACTTAAGTTCATGAATACCAGGGATTTCATTGTCACAGCCTTTGACTTTCTGTCATCGGCTATTTTTGTGCTTATCTTCATACGAATAATCTTAAGCTGGATACCGAGTGCGAGAAATGCTCTCACTCAGTTTGTCTGGGACGTTACCGAGCCGTTGCTAAAACCTTTTCGTGTACTAAACCCGAAGGGCTCACCACTGGACTTATCACCTATCGTTGTTATTATATTGTTAGAAATATTGAGAAATGTAGTCCACCAAGTTTTATGAAGATAAAGGTCAAAGTCAAAGCCGGATCAAAGTGTGACTGCATCAAGTATGATGAAGAAAAGAATCTCTATATAGTGACTACGAAAGTACCTCCGAAGGAAGGAAGGGCAAATGAGGCCGTCCTCAAGTTGCTTGCAGGTTACTTCAAAGTTCCAAAGTCTCAGGTTTCTTTGAGAGTAGGGCAAAAGTCAAAGATTAAAGTTTTTGAGGTAGAATAAAAAGATGGAACAATCTGAAAAATACATACCGAGAGAAGAAGACACTAAAAAACGAGAAAACTTTTTGTCGCAGGACAGGCAAACCCAGAAGCAGAGAATAGATGAAGCACATGAGGAAGGAAATATTTTAAATGGGTTAGTTGATAATGCGAACGAGGCGAGAGAAAAATTATTAATACCGTATCAAAAGGGCACTAATACTAAAAAGACAGAGGAATATGCCCGAAGAAGGGATAGTTTAAAAAGAGAAATAGAACAAAACCCTGATGTTGGGAAGTGGCTAAAGATAGCGAAAGAAAGTTTAAAAAGAACATTTCCTAAATATATGAAAGACATTGATATTAAAGACTTGTTAGAGTTTCAGGATGATTTCGACTCATCAAAAATTCAAGGCAGTGAACATGAGGATGGTGGTGGAAGATATCATGGAATCGCAGATTCTTTGAAACAGGAAGTAGACATTAATAAAGAAAATCTACAAGATGATGCCAATTTAGCAGTTACTCTTGCTCATGAGTTCCTTCACATTCTTTCATATTCACAAGCATCCAAAAACTATCGACGACGACGGCCACTAAAAATAAAAAAATATATAGTGTATAACGGAATCACTGAAGGCAAGTTTGATTTTAAGAATGAAAAATTCATAAATAAAGATGTCCTTGTAAATGAGTCAATAACTCAATATTTCGCTGTCGACAGCTTAAGAAAGTCTGGGCATAATAAGTATACAAAAGAAATACTTGCTACCAATAATATACATAGGTATATATACGAGATTGGGAGGAAGCTTGAGAGTGTCGTGGGGAGAAAAGTTCTCGAAGAGGCTTATTTTGAAGGCAAACTAAAGGAGATGACTGAGCTCATAGGAGAAAAAAGGTTTAAGCGTTTTTCTGATGCAACAGAAAAGCATAGTATGGATGCTTTTGAAATTTTAGATGAAGTTAGGTAACCAAGGGTTTTTGAAATTGACCTCATACCGTAAACCAAGTATAATTGTTTGTGCCTGTGGTAGGCACATTTTCGTCCAAAGGACGATCAGCCTCTGGCTGATATTTTAGTATCAGTAATTGTTAACTATTATGAAAAAGTTTGAAAAAGTTGAACCGAAACCGGACTTTCCGAAAATAGATGAGGAAGTCATATCCTTTTGGAAGAAGAATAAGGTCTTCGAGGAAACTCAGAAAAAAGATTCAGGGAAGGAAGACTTCGTTTTCTACGAGGGTCCGCCGACTGCAAATGGCAAGCCGGGAGTTCACCATGTCATATCACGAGTTTTCAAAGATATAATCCCACGGTTCAAGACTATGCAGGGCTATCATGTGGACAGAAAAGGGGGATGGGACACTCACGGTCTGCCGGTAGAGCTTGAAGTGGAGAAGAACTTGGGTATTTCAGGTAAACCAGATATTGAAAAGTATGGGGTAGAGAAGTTCAACAAGAAATGCCGCGAGAGCGTCTTTAAGTATGTCAAGGAGTGGGAAGAGCTAACAGAGAAAATTGGATACTGGGTAGATACAAAGGATCCATATATCACTTATGATGCGCAGTATATCCAGTCTCTCTGGTGGGTGCTTGGTGAGGCATGGAAAAAAGATTTGCTATATGAGGGATACAAGGTTGTGCCATACTGTCCGCGTTGTGGTACTACCCTCTCATCTCATGAAGTAGCGCAAGGGTATAAGGATGTTACAGAGAATACGGTATATGTAAAGTTTCCGGTAGAAGGAAAGAGCGACACTTACTTTCTGGCCTGGACGACGACACCTTGGACTCTACCCGGGAACAGCGGTCTGGCGTTTGGCCCCAATATTAAATATGTAAAAGTGTCATCTGAAGGCGAGAAATATATTCTAGCGAAAGATAGGGTTGGTGATGTCTTCGGCGATAAGAAATACGAGATACTAGCTGAGACTTTAGGCAAAGATATTACAGGTAAGAGTGATATTGGGTTTTTGGATTTTCACAGGTATCAACCCCTCTTTTCTGAAGGAGTTACATTTAAGAAAGAAGAGGAAACCGAAGAGTACAAGTTAATAAATGGGGACTTTGTTTCTACGGAGGATGGTACAGGTATAGTTCACATCGCTCCGGCATTTGGCGATGATGACTACAATGTCGGGCGTATGCAGAACGATCTGTCGGTCCTGATGACAGTAGATGAACAGGGGAATGTCTTAACTGATATCGGAAAAGGGAAGTTTGCCAAGGATGCCGACCCTCTAATAATTGAAGATTTAAAAAAGCGGGGATTAATATTTAAAGAGGAGGAATATACCCACTCATATCCATACTGCTGGCGTTGTCAGTCTCCCCTACTTTATTATGCAAGAAATACTTGGTATATCAGGATGTCATCTTTAAGGGAAGAGTTAGTCAAAAACAATGAATCTGTACACTGGTATCCATCTCATCTGAAAAAAGGTCGTTTTGGTGACTGGATAGAAGGAGCAGTAGACTGGGCACTGTCTCGTGAGAGATACTGGGGTACGCCACTACCGATATGGAAATGTGAGAAGTGCGGAGAAAAGGAACTGGTTTCAAGTTTCAAAGGATTGGGTGAAAAAACAGGGAAGAGTATTGGTGACAACTTTGACCCTCACAGACCGTATATAGATGAGTACACATGGAAGTGCGGTTGTGGAGGAGACTTCAAGCGCTATAGCCATGTTATAGACTGCTGGTTTGACTCCGGGGCTATGCCGTATGCTCAGTGGGGGTATCCATATGAGTCCGGAGCAGATAAAAAACTGGAGACACATTTCCCTGCCGACTATATATGTGAAGCAGTAGACCAGACCAGAGGATGGTTCTATACACTCCTTGCTATATCTACATTCCTAGAGAAAGGGCCAGCATATAAACACGTCATAAGCCTCGGACACATATTAGATGAAAATGGTCAGAAAATGTCGAAGTCTATCGGCAATGTCGTGAATCCGTGGGATGTACTGAAAGCGCATGGCGCAGACGCTCTCAGGTGGTATATGTATTCTGCTACAACACCGGGGAACCCCCGAAACTTTTCTATCAAACTAGTTGGGGAAGCAAAGAGAACTCTGGTGACTTACTGGAATGTTTATAGTTTCTTTATTACTTATGCGAGTGTTGATAATTATATTCCGGGTACTTCAAATAAAAAGTCAGAGAACATTCTAGACAGATGGATACTTTCCAGGAAAAACAAGCTAGTAGAAAACATCACGAAACATTTGGAAAGATACAACATCTATAAAGCAACTCAAGAGATAGAGGAATTCTTAAATGACTTGTCAAACTGGTATGTCAGACGTTCTAGGCGTAGATTCTGGAAGAGTGAGAGCGACATCGACAAGGTGGCAGCCTATGATACTTTGTATGAAGTCTTGGTTGACTATACAAAGGTGCTGGCACCATTTATGCCATTTGTTTCAGAGAATGTTTATCAGAATCTAAGCGCAGATGACGGAAGTGTTCATTTATCTACTTGGCCAGAAGCAGAAAAAGATATGATTAATGAGAAGCTGGAAGAGATGATGCAGAGTGCTCGTAGTATTGTAGAAGCCGGACTTGCTGATAGAAACGAAAAAGGGATAAAGGTCAGACAGCCTCTCTCGTCTCTCAAATATTCAGGGGTAGCACTTACGAAAGAACTAGAAAATATTGTTGCTGAAGAAGTGAATGTGAAGGAAGTGAGCCATGATAAATCAGCCAAAGAAAAGGTCAGTCTTGATACGAAGATAACGGAAGAGTTGAAGATAGAAGGTATAGCTCGTGATATAGTTCGCCAGATACAAGCGATGAGGAAAAAGGCAGGGTTCAATGTCGAGGATAGAATACATCTGCACTGGGAATCGGATGATAAGCTACTGAAATCTGTCTTCGAGAAGGAAAGCGGGTATATAGCAAAAGAAACTCTGACGAAAGAGGTAGTGCTTGGTGACTTAGAGAAAGCTAGTTACAATGAAAAAGCAAAAATAGAGGGACAAGAATTGTCGTTAGGTGTAAAGAAGGTATCCTAACTCCAAAATGGCTAATATCCAATTCCCAATATTCAATCAAGCTTCAAAAGATTAATTTTCAAAAATTTTGGGTATTTGAGCATTGAGGACATTCATTGAAAATTAGAAATTGTAAATTAGAAATTGTAATCCGAAGGATTAATATGTATGTTTAATCTCCGTGGTTTAAAAAACTTTGACTGGGCAATCATCATCATTACCCTTCTACTTTTTACTATTGGTATAGCTATCATCTACTCTACTACCTATGGTATGTCCGGCGGGAGTAAGGAGGCTGTCCAACAAGGAATATTTGGGGCCGTTGGCTTGGCAATTTTCTTCCTTGTTGCATTTTTTGACTATCGTACCTATCGAGGGGTCAGTAGTATTTTATACCTTATTACAATCATAATGTTAGCCGTGGTGTTTTTTACCGGTATTACTACTATGGGTGCTACAAGATGGGTAAATATAGGAGGATTTCAGTTCCAGCCATCAGAGTTTGCTAAGCTTTTTATGATAGTAGCTATGGCGAAGTACTTCAGTCAGTATGCTGAGGATATGCATAAAATAAAAAGAATCATCATTACCGGTATATACTTTGCTATCCCTACTGTTTTGGTGGTAATCCAGCCGGACCTTGGTACGGCATTAGTTTTCATAATAATATGGGGGGCAATGCTCCTGGTAAGTCGCATCCGTCCGAAACATTTCCTTATACTTTTTGCTGTGGGGCTTCTGGCACTTCCTGTGAGCTGGACACTCATGCATGACTATCAGAGAGAGCGTCTGCTTACATTTATGGAACCGACAAAGGATCCTAGTGGCTCAGGATACAATGTATCTCAGGCACTCATTGCTATCGGTTCAGGACAGTTTCTGGGCAGAGGACTTGGTCATGGACCGCAGTCACAGCTAAACTTCATCCCTGAGAAGCACACGGACTTTATATTTGCAGCTTTGGCAGAAGAGATGGGTTTCTTGGGGGCAACACTCGTTATCATGCTCTTTGCCGGTATGATACTGAGAGGTATTATCATCGCAGCTCAGTCTCGTGACTACTTCGGTATGTATCTGGCGACAGGGATAACGGCGATGCTTGCCTTCCATATATTCCTAAACATTGGTATGAATATCGGTATAGCGCCTGTAGCGGGTATACCGCTACCGCTTATCAGCGTAGGAGGTTCCTCGGTTGTTGTAACCTTCGTTCTTTTAGGAATATTAGAGAGCATCCATATACATAGGAAGGGGTTGGATTTTTAGAAGATGAAACAGCAGATATTAGGCAGATATATCCCCCTAGATAAATCATGGACTATTAGAATGGGGGTTCTGGACTTACTTGATGGTAATTCTGACAATGTAATCTTTATTCTTGAAGAGCAAAAAAGATTAAGTGATGATTTGATTGCTCTAAAAAGAGTTTGTAGATCTTGGAATAGCAAGGATGTTATAGATGTTGGTGAGTCCGGAACACTTTACAGATTCCTTCAATTTGCTTCATGGAAGTTCGGACTTGGAAAAAAGTTTATTATTCATGGGACATTAGAGGAGAGAGATATTTGTGATAATCCAAAAATAATCGGCTACTCGCTCAAGAAGTTGCTCCAGCTTGATAATAGAACTTCACAATGGGCTAGTGCAGCGGTTTTGTGTGGTAAGAAAGGAGAGGTGGCTAATCCTCCTTATAAACTCGCCAGAACGTATAAAGCAGTAAAGTATTGGAATATATTCAAAGCACATGGTACTTCTTGGCAGCCAATCCACGATGCTACTATTTTAAGTCAAGTTACCAATTTCATTTTTTTGTTAAATGGCAAAGAGAGTATATTTAAGCCAAGACAGTCTGAAGACTACTGTTTTGCCAGAGCATTTGATTTTGTCATAGCAAAACAGGGTGAAAAGTTATGGCCGAGCTTGAAAGGTCATGAAAGCAATCGAATAAAAGAAATGGAGAAGACGCTTGATGAGTATAGAAAGGGGAAGGAAATAACATCCAGAGATCATAGGGTTCTTCAGGCGATATTTATGAAGGCAAAAGTAGAAAGGAAAAAAATAAGTTGCAAACACCCGGATTCTGTTAATAAATCCTGGCCTCAGTTTTGGGACTTTCTGGCAAATACGGATAGTATAACGGTGGAATATAAGAGATTTTTGGATTGACGAAAGCGGTTTTTTCTAGTACAATCGATAAGTGCTCGAAAACATTTAATATAAAACATGGCTAAAGAAAAAAATAGTAAGTTTGCAGTAATCAAAACCGGCGGAAAACAGTATAAAGTTTCCGAAGGTGATATTATGACAGTAGAAAAAGTTGAAGTTGAGGATGGGAAAACCATTGACTTTGGTGATGTGCTTCTAGTCGCTGACGGAGACAAGCTAGAAGTTGGCCAGCCAAATGTGAAAGATATCAAGGTAAAAGCGAAGGTTATAGCACAGGAGAAGGCAGATAAGTTAGTTATATTCAAATACAAGAAGAGAAAGAACTATCGGGTCAAAACAGGACATAGACAAAAGCTGACCAAAGTGCAGATAGAGAAAATCGGTAAATAAAAACTCCCCAGAACAAGGGAGTTTTTTAGTTTCCCAAAACTCTCTATTTTTGCTATGATGGTGTAAATGGCAAAGGTTATAACGATTACAAATCAGAAGGGTGGGGTTGGTAAAACCACTACCACGGTGAACTTGTCGGCCTATCTGGCGAATGAAGGCAAGCGAGTCTTGCTTGTGGACCTGGATCCTCAAGGGAACTCGACGAGCAGTCTGGGTGTAGAGAAGAGTGAGCTTACGCGATCTCTATATGATGTCCTGGTCAACGAAGTTCATCCACAGGATGTGCTAAAGGAGACGAAGTATAAAGGACTGCATATAATCCCTTCTACCCAAGTTTTAGCAGCGGCAGAGGTGGAACTTGTCTCTGAACTTGCCAGAGAGTACAAGCTAAAGCAGGCACTCGAGAAAGTTGCTGACAGATATGACTACATAATTCTCGATTCTCCTCCCAGTCTAGGAATACTGACTGTAAATGGCCTCACGGCATCTGATAAAGTATTGATACCTGTTCAAGCAGAGTACTTTGCGCTGGAAGGTTTGAGTCAGCTCCTTCATACGGTACAGAGGATTAAGTCTAGTCTAAACCCGCAAATAGATCTTTTAGGAGTGCTTCTGACGATGTATGATAAAAGAACAGTTTTAGCTCGACAGGTAGAACAGGAAGTGAAGAAACACTTCCCCGGCAAAGTCTTTGATGTTATCGTCCCCAGAAATATACGGCTTGCAGAAGCACCTAGCTTTGGGAAGAGTATATTTGGCTATGACAGACTAGGAAAAGGTGCAAATGCATATAAAAGCTTAGCAAAGGAGGTACACATAAAATGTCAGTAAAAAAATCATCACAGAGAGGACTAGGTAGAGGGCTTGATGCTCTGATACCGACCGACGACTTTTCGTCTGAATCAAAGACTCAGGGAGAGAGGCTAGCAAGCATTCCTACAGGTATGATAAAGCCGAATCCTATGCAACCGAGGCAAAACTTCAAAGATGAATCCTTGAGTGAGTTGTCAGAGTCCATCAGAGAACATGGTATTATACAGCCACTTATAGTGACAAAGATAGATGGTGGTTATGAGCTTGTAGCGGGGGAGAGGCGTTTGAGGGCAGCAAAGGTGGTAGGGCTAGAAGAAGTTCCTGCAGTGATTCGTGATGCTCACGAGATGAAGAAGCTGGAACTTGCGATTATAGAAAATGTTCAGAGAGATAGCTTAAATGTGCTAGATGAGGCGAGAGGTTATCAGAGGCTTATGCAGGATTTCTCCTTATCACAGGATGATGTGGCGAAGAAAGTGGGTAAGTCCAGGAGTGCGGTGGCAAACAAAGTGCGAATCTTAAGCCTTCCGGTAGAAGTTAAGAGAGCTCTAAATGCCGGTCAAATATCCGAGGGCCATGGCAGGGCACTCCTAGCGCTTAATGATCCTGAAAAGATACTTATGATTTTTGGTCTTATCATGGCAAGGAAACTTTCTGTCAGAGAAACAGAGAAGAAGATAAACGAAGTTATGACAGGAAAAACTCTTAATATTCAGAAAGACGATGTAGACCCAAATATTATCCACTTAGAAAATGAGCTCAAAGATATTATAGGCACAAGAGTTCAGATAAAGAGCAAGAAAAAGGGCGGCTCACTCATCATCGACTATAGTTCTTCAGAGGATATGGAGAGAATTCTACATTTTTTTCTTAAGAAAAAGTAAAGTCTTATTTCTGTAGACCTGGGTAGGAGGCATGTTTGATAGGCCCAATCTTGTTTATTGGAAGCACCTGAAGCCACGCTTTTCCTAATATATGATTTCTGGGGGCGGGACCCCAAGTCCTGGAGTCTGAGCTTGCATTCACTTGACGATTGTCACCCAGAACAAAATATTCATCTTCTCCTAGTGTTCTGGTCAAGTCTCCGGCAAGGCGCCACTCTTCTTTCCCCGGGATGTATGACTCGTTCAGAACCACTCCCTCGGGGTTTTTACTATTTTTTATTTTTACTTCCCCATCCTTTACAACAACAGTTTCCCCCGGAAGCGCTATAACCCTTTTTATGAAGTTTGTACATGGTGCAGGTAGGAGTCTTTGTTGCAAGAACCCCTTGTTGACAAAGTCAGAGCAAGTTTGTTCCGGGTAACGCAGGATGATGACATCACCTCTTTTTGGCCCCCCAAAAAGGTAAGAGAACTTATCTACGAAGAGGTATTCATTGTCCTGAAAGTTTGGTTCCATGGAGCTTCCTTTGACTATAAATGGCTGCACTACAAACATCTTAATAGCTGTTACCATTAAGATAACAAAGAAGAGTGTCTTCACTAGTTCCTTGGTAAATATTTTTTTATCGTTTTCTTCCACCTGTGTATTCCACCTTTCCTAATAGTATTTACGGAAAAACAATTCTAAGTTTAGCAATAAAACACTTGATACACAACATATATATTTTGTATAATTTCTAACGGTTGTATAAGCTATAAGTAAAACAAGAAAGAAACTTGAGTAAAAACAAAAAATCAATTGAAAATATTTTGAATGATCTAGACTCGGATAAATCTTTTGAGGGAGTTACTTCGTCGGCAGAGACTAAGGAGAAGATATCTCTGAAGAGAAAAAAGAAAAACTGGAGAAAAAGGATAATCCTTACATTTGTCGGTTTATTTCTGATTGCAGGAGTTGCGCTAGGTTTCAAAGCATATGATCTGATGCAGAAGATTTTTCAGGGGAGTCCGGTCCCCGGTCTTCTGGGCTTTCTATCACAAGGAGAGCTAAAAGGAGAGAGCTCAGGGCGTGTGAATGTACTGCTTCTAGGTATGGGCGGAGGTAATCATCCGGGAGGAGATCTTGCTGATACTATCATGGTAGCAAGTGTAAATACGAAGACAAACGAAGTGGCAATGATATCTGTCCCCAGGGATCTCTATGTACCGATAGGTGACTATGGTTCCAATAAAATAAATGCTGCTTATTCTTATGGAGAACAGAACAAGGATAAGGAAAAGGGTGGAGGCCCGGAGCTTATGAAGAAAGTCATTAGTGAGAATCTGGGGATTCCCATACACTATTATGTAAGGATTGACTTCAGCGGGTTCTCTAAGGTTGTAGATACTATTGGAGGGGTTGATATAAACGTGGAAGACAATCTCTACGATCCTTTCTATCCTGGAGGACTCTTCTCTATGGACAAGGGACAGAAACATATGGATGGAGACGTTGCTCTCAAGTATGCCAGAAGTCGTGAAACCACATCTGACTTTGACAGGGCAAAGAGACAACAACAGGTCATAGTTTCAGCGAAAGAAAGAATATTGAGTGCAGATACGCTTCTAAATCCAAAGAAAATGAATGAGATGATGGACATTCTGGGAGACCATGTAAGGACGGACTTTCAGATATGGGAACTTGAGAGGCTGGCAAAGATATCAGAAAAGGTGGATAAGAGTAAAATAATAAACAGGGTGCTTGATAATGGTCCGGATGGCCCCTTGGTATCCAGCAATATAAGCGGTATGTACGTGTTGTTGCCAAAGACGGGAAACTTTGATGAGATAAAGGCCATAGTAAAAAACATATTTATAGATTCCTATATTAGGAAAGAGGCAGCTACCATAGAAGTTCTGAATGCTTCCGGCTCAGGCGGACTAGCTCAGAGAGTAGCAGACCAGCTTTCAAGTTTTGGGTACAAGGTTGAAAACATTGCAACATCGGATAAAATATTATCAAAAACAGAAATATATGATTATAGTAATGGGGCAAAGCCTCGTACTACAGAGTATTTAGAGAAAAGATTTTGTGCCAGTGTGCTGAAGAAAGAAAAGGGTACAAATGGATATGATATAACTATTCTAGTAGGAAAAGATCAAGCTGATAAGTACTAATGGAACTACTATCAAAAAATAAGTCTGACATTCTTTTGGCACTTCTTTTTATAGAAAGTGTTGTTTTGTCATCTGTTGTAGAAAGCACAAGTATTTTTTGGTTCTTTTTTATAGCCTCAGGACTCACAGTTATTGCCTATGTTTTCTCAGAATTTGATATAAGCATCAAGAGTCTTCCTGGAAGCAGTCACAGAAATGATGCATTGCTAATCTTCTTCATGACTATGGTCCTCAATGCAAACATAGCAATTTTTCTGAATAGAATAGTCGCTTTAGTTATATTCGCCCTTTATTATTTGGTGGTCAGATATCTAGTAGAAGCCTTAAAAGGAAATATAAAAAACCAGATTCAAAAAAATGCTTTAAATCTGGCAGTTCTTATTACTATATTTTTAAGTACCAATATATTTACAAACATGCATATTGTATTGGAAAAAAAGATAGGAGGTCTATCAATCCTCTTGCTGTGTTTGGCAACTTTCTCTACAGTATACTTCCTTTCATACTATAGTTTTGTGAAAAACAACATTGTTATCAAATGGGCTAGAGTCTATTCTTATGTACTGGCAGTTGTTTTGACTGAGGTACTTCTTATAGCCAGCTTCTACATAGAGAGCTACCCATCCTTGTATGGCGGAGATGGAGTGGCAAGCTTATCTATAACTACCACATCACTGTTTCTGACAGTTTTCTTTTATTCTCTGTATGGTCTGATGATGCACAAGGTAAACAAGAAGTTTCATCCAAAGATAATCCTAGAGTACATAAGTATTTCTATAGTGATAATATTAACGTTATTTTTAACTATTAAGTGGTTTGTGGCATAAGAAAGGAGACCATATGGTAGATAAAGAGATAAGTAGCAACACTGCTACTATGTGTGGTTGTGAGAATAACTGGAAACGTAGGATGGTTTTTGTGGCTGTAGTGGCGTTTATTATGGGGACACTTGGTGGAATCTTTGGATATAGTCTCTCTGGGGGCAATCTGGATGGTGTGAATGTTTTTCAGGCTAACAAAACTTACAAAGTTACCGAACAGTCTGCTGTAATTGATACAGTAAAGAAAGCAAGTCCTTCAGTAGTCAGCATAACCAGCGAGCAATCAACACTTGGTTTCTTTGGTTCTGTCCAAAAGACTAAAAGTTCAGGGACAGGTTTCATAGTAGATAAGGACGGTCTCATAATCACAAACAAGCATGTTGTAGCTGATAAAGAGACTAAATATAGCGTTTTTACCAGCGATGGGAAGGAGTACAAAGCGGAGGTGAAGGCGCAAGACCCCCTGAATGACATAGCATTCTTAAAAATAGATGCACACGAATTGCCGGTTGCTTCTCTGGGTGATTCAGGCAGTTTACAAGTAGGACAGACGGTTGTTGCTATTGGGAATACACTGGGCCAGTACCAAAATACAGTAACAACAGGTGTAGTCAGTGGGATTGGCAGAGCGATAGAAGCTGGTGGCTCATCAGGAGTTAGTACTGAAATGCTTGAAAATGTAATTCAGACAGATGCAGCTATAAATCCGGGAAACTCAGGTGGTCCGCTAGTAAATATAGATGGGCAGGTCATAGGTATAAATACGGCCATAGATCAAGGTGGACAACTTGTGGGTTTTGCTATCCCTATAAATACCATAAAGAAACAAGTAAACTCAGTTATAGATACAGGGAAAATAGTAAGACCCATGCTGGGTATCAGGTATATCCCCATAACGAAGGATTTTGCGACTAGAAATGGCCTGAATGCTGAAAAGGGCGTACTGGTATATGGAGGCAATGATCTGGCAGTACTTCCTGACTCCCCGGCAGCTAAGGCAGGCATAAAGAGTGGAGATATCATTCTTAAAATAGGGAAGAGTGAAGTTGATAAAAATCATAGTGTTGTTGGGATTTTACAACAGTATTCCCCCGGGGATATAGTAAATCTTACGGTACTGAGAGATGGGAAAGAGTTCAAAGTTGAGGTAATACTTGGGGATAGCAGTAGATAAATATTTGTAGTGTTTGCTTATAGTGTTTTGAAGCATTATCAATAAACTTATTGCTCATGTTTGACTTGTGGCTTAACAGTAGATATAATAAACAAAAGTAAAGAGTTAGGCCAAAAACGTGGGTAAACAAAACTGTTGGGAGTTCAAAGAGTGTGGTCGAGAGCCGGGAGGCAAGGAAGTCTCTCACCTCGGAGAATGTCCTGCATCAAAGTCTGGAGAAGGTGATGGCATGAATGGTGGAAAATGCAGGGGGAGGGCGTGTTGGGCTGTTTCGGGAACTTTTTGCGGGGGTAAAATACAGGGGACTTTCGCACAAAAGCAGGACAGCTGTCTAGACTGTGACTTTTTTAATAAAGTAGAGAAAGAAGAAGGGGAAGAGTTTCAGCTGCTTCTTCCAAAACAGAAGTATATAATGTCGAAGGGAGAGAATATCAAGGAGGAGACTGCAGACTAAAAAAGGGGGATTCTTTTGAGTAGACAAAAAAAGCAAAACTGTTGGGAGTTCAAGGAGTGTGGTCGAGAGCCGGGAGGCAAGAATATTACTCATCTCGGGGTTTGTCCGGCAGCTCTTTCCGGAGAAGGTGACGGTATCAATTATGGGAACGAGAGAGGCAGAGTGTGCTGGGCGGTTACAGGGACCTTCTGTGGAGATGAGATACAGGGGACATTTGCGCAGAAGGAAGCTACATGTCTAGAGTGTCCATTTTTTAATAAGGTAGATGAAGAAGAGAACGTAGACTTCCAACTACTTCTTGATAAACAAACAGATTCAGTACAAGAGGAAGAGGAAGAGAACTAATTATATATTCACTTGAAAGATAGTATGAAAAATAATTTTTTTACAAATAAAGCTCTATATGGGGCTTTATTTGTACTTTTCATACTTATAATTATTATGATGGTTTACGGTAATAAAGATAAAAGTAAGGTTTGCATTGAAAGCAAGTGTTACTTGGTAGAGGTAGCTGATAGTAGTAAGGAACGAGCAAATGGCCTTATGTACAGACGAAGTTTATCACCAAAAGCTGGTATGCTCTTCGTCTTTGAAAAGTCTGCTAGGTACCCATTTTGGATGAAGAACACTTATATCCCCCTAGATATCATATGGATAGATGAGAACCATCAGGTTGTCTATATAAAGGAAGGTGCCAAACCGACTAAAGACGGTTCTTATATCACGGTTTATCCCGATAAAGATGCGAAGTATGTTCTCGAGCTAAATGATGGGGAGGTAAGAAAGTCTGGTATAAAGATTGGTAGTGAGATGAAGTTTGAAGGAAACATAAAGTGAAGTTAGTTTCGTGGAACGTAAATGGTGTCCGCTCAGCTATTCGGAAAGGATTCTTTGACTTCGTTGAAGAGGAAGGAGCAGATATCTACCTTCTTCAAGAAGTAAAAATTCAGGAGCAGGATCTATCACTTATTCCGACCCCAAAAAACTATCATATCTACCACTTTCTGCCTGAAAAGAAGGGATATGCCGGTCTGATAGTCTACTCTAAAGACAAGCCAAGGAGTGTACTCAAGGGTCTAGAGGTAGAAATATTTGATATAGAAGCTAGAGTAATGGTGCTAGAATATGACAAGTTCTATCTCCTGAATGCTTACTTCCCTCACTCCAGACGAGAACTAGCTCGTCTGGACTTTAAACTAGAGTTCAATAAAGTTTTTCTCGAGTATGTAGAGAATCTGTCAAAGAAAAAGCCACTGGTTATTGGAGGGGACTTCAACGTAGCTCATGAGGCGAGGGATTTGGCAAATCCGAAACAGAACGAGAAAAATGCCGGATTTACTATTCAGGAGAGAGAGTGGTTCGACGGATTTTTGAAACTGGGGTTTGTAGATACATTCAGAATATTTGAAAAGGAAAATGGTTACTATACATGGTGGAGCAACAGGCCAACGGTTCGTGATAGGAATATTGGTTGGCGTATCGATTACTTTATTGTAAGTAAACGACTAGAAAAGGAAGTGAAAAGTAGTAAAATATTGCACAAAGTTTACGGCTCTGACCACTGTCCGATAGAAATGGAAATAAATATATGAGAGGCGGTTCGAACCTACTCAGGTCCATCAGACAATAAGTAAGTTACTGCCACTACACTAATATATATTAGTGTAGTGCTTTTTATTTTGAAGGTCAGCTCCTATGAGAGATAGGGTCTGACCTTTCTAAGCAGAATAATAATTTGTGATTTATATACTTGAATCTAGATCTTAGGGATGTATAATTTGTTTATTAGAAAGGGAAAGTATGGCAAAGAAGACTAGCTGGACAGAAAAAATGAAGGACTCGAAAGACCTGCCGAAGGTAGTGAAGCTGGACCCGAAAGGGGCAGAGCATTGGCATGGTGAAACTATGGTCGTTCCGGCACCTCTTGAAGTAGATGAGATTATGAGAAGTGTTCCGGAAGGTAAGCTTATAACAATAAATGAGATACGGCAGAAACTGGCAAAGAAGCACCACACGGACATCGGATGTCCTCTGACATCCGGTATATTCGCTTGGATTATAGCAAATGCAGCCGAGGAAATGAGAGAAAAAGGGGAAATTGATGAAACTGACATAACTCCTTGGTGGAGAACGCTAAAGTCTGGTGGTATTTTAAATGAAAAGTTCCCGTCGGGTCCAGACATGCAGAAGAAACTACTAGAAGGGGAAGGGCACAAAGTAGTGCAAAAAGGTAAAAAGTGGGTAGTAGAGGATTTTGAAAATTCATTGATTAATGTATAATAGATATAGCTAAAAAGGAGCATAGCATGGCGAAAAAAATAACATATGAGAAACTAAGAAAGTTTAATGTCTTTATGGGGTTTCTACATGCTGTCCAAGGCGGATTGATGCTGTACCTGTCAAACAGCTTTACCCTTCCTATCAAAACATACTTTGTGGGTTTTGACCCAGCGGTGAAGGCTCTCACAACCCAGCCTGAAACTATTTTTAATTTAAAAGTAGGTCCTCTTGTAGCATCATTCTTGTTTATCTCTGCTATAGCTCACTTTTCTATATCTCTCATTCCTAGAGTGAATGCTTGGTATAACAAAAACCTAGCAAAAGGTGCAAACTACGCTCGCTGGATAGAATATTCACTATCCTCGTCCATTATGCTAGTGATCATTGCTATGTTGACAGGTATGTATGACGGAGTTTCTCTAATGCTGATGTTTTTTCTAAACATGATGATGATACTTTTTGGCTGGATGATGGAACTTCACAACCAGACGACAAAGAAAACGAACTGGACATCATTTGTATTTGGTTCATTAGCAGGTATAGTACCGTGGGTAGCAATAACGATGTATCTGATAGGTTCAGGGAATGAGTATGGTAGAGCCCCAGACTTTGTCTATGGGATATTCTTCACCTTGTTTCTATTCTTCAATGTATTCGCTGTAAATATGATACTGCAATACAAAAAAATCGGTCCGTGGAAAGATTATCTCTACGGAGAAAGAATGTATATCATCTTGTCCCTTGTCGCCAAAAGTGCTCTGGCTTGGCAAGTATGGTTTGGGACACTAAGACCGGTATAAAATACTTAAAAGAAAGGAGATACCATGTCAGAGAAAAAGTTTACAGCTGAAGAAGCAAAGGGAGTCGGTGAACAGCTAGGAATCCAGTGGGATACGTTTGATGTGGAACAGTTTCGGATGGGGATGGATGTCGAACTAGAGCATGGCACAGTTGATTCAAATACTAATGTGACCAGTGACGACCCCTTGATGACCGGAAAGATAGCCCTAGCTCATCTGAATGAAATTCGCGACTACTACACCCGCCTGGAAGCGATGGAAAAGGAAGGCGAAGGATACTGGGAAGGAAAATAATCCACACCCTGTCATCCTCGGGCTTGACCCGGGGATCCAGTTTTTACTAATATAGAATTCGGCTCAAATCCGGAATGACAAATAATTATGAAAAAGTCCGAAAACATTATAGAGGTTAAGGAACTCACTAAGTCTTATGACAAACTCAAAGCCGTCAAGGGCATCTCTTTTGAAGTGAAAAAAGGAGAGATATTTGGGATTCTTGGTCCGAATGGTGCCGGGAAGACAACAACTCTTGAGATGATAGAGGGTCTTCGTCCCATAGACTCCGGAGAGGTTCGTATTGCCAATCTAGACGTGAGAGAAGATCCGAATAAGGTAAAAAGCATTATCGGTGTTCAGCTTCAGTCATCGTCATTTTTCGATTATCTGAAGCTCACAGAGCTACTCGAGTTTTTTGGCAGTCTGTATCAGAGAAAAGTAGATGCAATGGAGATACTGAAAGAAGTAGAGCTTATAGACAAGGCGAAGTCTCAGGTAAAGACGCTTTCCGGGGGACAGAAACAGAGGTTTTCCATTGCTTCGGCACTTGTGAATGAACCAAAAGTTTTGTTTCTAGATGAGCCGACGACAGGGCTAGATCCTCAGGCGCGTCATCACCTTTGGGGGCTAATAAGGCAGATTCGAGACGCAGGGAAAACTGTCGTTATAACCACACATTATATGGACGAGGCAGAGGTTTTGTGTGATAGGGTAGCTATCATGGATGCAGGGAAAATAGTAAAACTTGATACACCTGATAACTTGGTAGACCGCTTGATAAAAAAAGGGTTTAGGAAAAAGAAGGTAGAAAAAGCTGCAAATCTTGAAGATGTATTTCTTGACCTTACCGGTAAACTTTTGAGGGATGCATGACTATGAATAAGTCACTTTCATCGTTACGCACAATCGTTCTTTACTCTATAAAGATGTTTTTCCGTGATA